>Ga0105090_10000942_pt1 | contig 15263 bp, 10 predicted proteins | sample PPLLak3March2015_FD_79110 | JGI IMG/M metagenome (GOLD analysis project Ga0105090, IMG submission 79110) | Freshwater sediment microbial communities from Prairie Pothole Lake near Jamestown, North Dakota, USA - PPLs Lake P7 Core (1) Depth... | ecosystem: Environmental > Aquatic > Freshwater >... | reverse complement strand
GGCCGCATCGTCGGCATCGAGCAGTCCCCGGAGATGTTCGAGCAGGCGCGCCGGCGCGTGGCACGCGCGCGCTGGTCACGCGTCACGCTGGTGTGCTCGCCGGTCGAGGACGCCGGCCTGCGCGTCCGGGCGGACGCCGCGCTGTTCCACTTCACCCACGACATCCTTCGCCGACCCGAGGCCATCGCCAACGTCCTCGGTCACCTCAAGCCCGGCGCGCGCGTGGTGGCGTCGGGCCTGAAATGGGCGACGCCATGGCTGATGCGGCCGGTCAACTGGCTGGTGCTGCCGGCCGCGCTGCGCTCGGTCACGTCGCTCGAAGGCCTGGACCGGCCGTGGCAGCTGCTGCAGGAGCAGCTCGGCCCGATGGACGTCGAGTCCCGGCTGCTCGGCGGAGCGTATGTCGCGAGCGGCACCAGGACCGCTGCGATCAAGCATCGACGGGTGCGGTAGCGTGGCGACCAATCGCGCGAGACAGGTACCGGCCGTCGAACTACGCTCCCATGCTCTGCGGCGCCTCGAACGAAAGCCTCTTCATGGCGGTCTTCATTGAACCGACGTCCTGGCGGTAGTCCGCCCAGGGCCTGTTGCCCTCCGCGAGACGCAGGCGCACATATGGCGGTCGCGCCAAATCCATTGCGAATGGCAATCGATGAAAACCTTGCCGATGCGGTTGCGGGGGCCGCTCTTTGCCACGAACAGCTCGGGCTGGGTAGTGGCCATGTGGTCGACGATGGCCTGCTAGAAACTCCATACGGTGCCCGAATCGAACTGTGGCTCGATCGGCGTCACCACGTGGAGTCCCTTGCTACCGGTGTATTGAGAAAGGCGGACAGGTTCAGTTCGCGCAGAATGGTGCGCATCAGTTCAAGCCCTCTCTCACGGTACCCAAGGATGTTCTGCACAGCGCCCGGCTCCGGGCAACGGTGTTTTGCCTACATCACTACAGGACCGTGGCCCACGCCCGGAACGCCGCTTGTCCGGTACGACCACGCCGTCGCAGCGCAGGACCGCAACCTTCGTCATGGCCATTCCGAAGTAGAAGGCAATTTTCGAACGGCATCCATCACCGCAATCCGACTTGTCCTACACCGCGACGCGACGGCCGATGACATCTCGATACCGCGGGTGGCGGTACACGCTCAGGCATGACGGACCTCATCGTGCAGGAACTCAGCGGCACTTTGCCGAGCCTGCGGGAACTCGTGCGGGTGACGGTGCGCCTGTTCGCGGCGCTCGCCGTGGGTGCGCTCATCGGTTATCAGCGCGAGCGGGTGGGCAAGGCCGCGGGCTTGCGAACCCACATGCTTGTTTCAATGGGCACGGCTCTGTTCGTGATCTCCGCTCTCGAGTTCGGCATGGGTGAGGACGCCGTGTCGCGCGTAATACAGGGACTGGTCACCGGCATCGGCTTCCTGGGCGCCGGAGTGATCATGAAGATACGCGAGGCGCGGGAAATCCGCGGACTGACCACGGCTGCAGGCGTCTGGATGATGGCGGCCGCTAGCGTTGCCATCGGGCTCGGGCAGATAGGCTTCGGGGTAATTGCCGCCCTGCTGGCGTGGGTCGTCCTGGCGGCACTGAGCAAACTGGAACTGCATGGGAGTACGGCGGAACGACAGGACAAAGCCTAGAGCACCCGCCTGTCGGAGACGCCCCTCGACCGGTCTCAGTCGTATCCGCCGATGATGGGCAGAATCTCTCCGGTGATGTAGCTGCCCGTCTGCGGGGAAGCCAGGAAGACGTACGCGGGGGAGATTTCCTCGGGTTGTGCGGGTCGGCCCATGGGGACGCCAGCGCCGAACCTGCCGACCTCACCCGCCGTCTTGTCGGCAGGATTCAGCGGCGTCCACACCGGCCCGGGCGCCACCGTATTGACGCGGATACCGCGCTCGACGAGCTGTGCGGCCAGCGAACGCGTCCAGGCATGGATGGCCCCCTTCGTCATCGAATAGTCGAGCAGATGCTTGCTGCCATGCAGCCCGGTGACCGAACCGGAGTTGATGATGGAGGCGCCGGTCTTCATGTGGGGCAGCGCCGCACGGGTCAGGTGGTACATCCCGTACAGGTTGGTCCTGATGGTGCGCTCGAAATGCGCCGGCGTGAGGTCCTCCAGTCTTCGGGCGTGCAACTGGAAAGCGGCGTTGTTGACCAGGGTGTCCAGTCTTCCGAACCGGGCCAGGGTGCGGCGTACCACCCGCCGGCAGAATGCGGCACTCGACAGGTCCCCCGCCATCGACTCGCAGCGACGACCTTCGGCCTCCACCGCCTCTGCCGTCACCCGTGCGTCCGCGTGTTCGGCGAGGTACACCAGCACGATGTCGGCGCCTTCCCGCGCGAACAGCACCGCGACGGAGCGGCCGATTCCCGAGTCTCCGCCGGTGATGATGGCCACGTGGTGCTTGAGCTTGTCCGAGCCGCGGTAATGGGGTGCGTCGTAGAGCGGCTCGACCAGCATCTCCTCCTCGCTGCCGGGCTTGCGCAGGTGCTGCCGGGGCAGCGGTGGAACGGGGTAAGGCCTGGCGCCCGCCTGCATCGCTGGCGGCGGATCGGAATGGGACGACGACGACGCGCGTGCATCGATCCGGTCGATCCTGGCCTGCAGTGAACTTTGCCTGCGAACCGCGGCGCTGGAGCCCTTACGGCTGGATCTGCGACGGGTTGCCATGGCGCGATTGTTGCCGACGCCCCGGCGGTGCGCTGTCAGAGCAGCGGCCACGAGGTGGTCGGAGCGGTCCGACGGCCGGTCTGCGCACCGCGCTACCGCGCAGCCTGTAGGGAATTTCCTACACGTGGACTGCCATACGCTCCGTTCCGCCGGTGGACAGCGGCCTGCATGATCCGGTTCCACATGCGCAACGAAACCCTGGCTTTACGCGACCTATGCCACGCGAACGACGCCCGCTGCGCCCGAAGGTATTGCCAGGTTCGCGTGCAATCCCTGCTTCTCGCCAACCCGCTGATGGTCGAGGACTGCGCTGCGCAGAGCATGCCGGATGCCAGTCCTGCCAAGTGGCATCTGGCGCACACGACGTGGTTCTTCGAGCAGTTCGTGCTGCGGCCGCACGCGCCAGGCTATCGCGTATTCAACCGCGCTTACGACTACCTGTTCAATTCGTATTACGACGCGGTCGGGGAGCGCCACCCGCGACCGGAACGCGGGCTGCTGACACGACCGCCGCTTGCCGAGATCATCGATTACCGCGCACACGTGGATGAGAACATGCAGCGGCTCCTGACGGATGGCGACGCCCCCTCTGACGTCGTCGAACTCGGCCTCCATCACGAGCAGCAGCACCAGGAACTCCTGCTGACCGACGTGAAGCACCTGTTCTCACGAAATCCGCTCGAGCCGGCGTACCGCCATTGCACACGGACCGCGGCGGGCAATGCGGGCGAACGCACCCCGTGCGGGTGGTCGTCGTACGAGGGTGGCCTGCACGAGATCGGCGCCGATGCGGGTTCGGGCTTCTGCTTCGATAACGAGACGCCCCGTCACCGTGTCTGGATCGATCCTTATCAACTCGCCCACCGACCGGTCACGAACGGCGAGTTCCGCGAATTCGTCAGCGACGGCGGCTACGACCAGCCGCTGCTGTGGCTGTCGGAAGGCTGGGCGACGGCCCGTCGCGAGGACTGGCGCCGACCGCTGTACTGGTCCGAGGCGCTCGATACCGAGTTCACGCTCCGCGGTCGTCGGGAGATCGATCCCGACGCACCGGTCTGCCACGTCAGCTACTACGAGGCCGACGCCTTTGCCCGCTGGGCTGGGGCACGCCTGCCCACCGAGGCCGAATGGGAAATGGGCGCCGCCGACCAGCCGGTGGTGGGCAACCTGCTCGATGCCGGCAACCTGCAGCCGGAAGCGAGCGGCGAGTGCGGCAGGCTCGCGCAGCTTTTCGGCGACGTCTGGGAGTGGACCGCTTCGCCGTACGCACCCTATCCCGGCTTCGCGACGCGCGAAGGCGCGCTCGGTGAGTACAACGCAAAATTCATGTGCAACCAGATGGTGCTGCGCGGCGGGTCATGCGCCACCCCGGGCGGTCACGTACGGGCAAGCTACCGCAACTTCTTCCCTCCCCACGCCCGTTGGCAGTTCTCCGGTCTGCGACTGGCCCGGCCGGCCGGCTCATGAACTCCGGCAGGTACGCCACGGAGCAGGACCGTGGCCATCGACTTCCGGACGCCCGCGTGGAACGCGCGCTGGCAGGCCTGCGCGAGACGCCGAAGCGGATCGAGCCGGTCTGGCTCTACGATTCGCACGGCTCCGCCTTGTTTGAACGCATCTGCACGACGCCCGAGTACTACCTGATGAGGACCGAGTTCGACATCATGCGCGCGGACGCAACGGGCATGGCCGCGGCGCTCGGTCCGCGGGTCGTGCTGATCGAGCCCGGCAGCGGAGCCAGCCTCAAGACGCGCCTGCTGCTCGAGGCGCTGCAGGCGCCGCACGCGTACGTACCGGTGGACATTTCGCGCGAGTACCTGATGGCGACGACGCGCCGCTTGCGGAACGACTTCCCGTCGCTCCCGGTTCAACCCGTGTGCGCGGACTTCACCGAGGTATTCGGATTGCCCAGAATTGCGTTGCACGACGAGGCGAGGCGCGTCGTGTACTTCCCAGGCTCGACGCTCGGCAACTTCACACGGCTTGCCGCCATCGACCTGCTGCGACGGATGCGCGCCATGGCGGGCCCGAGCGGAGCCGTGCTGCTCGGGATCGACCGGGTCAAGGCTGCGGCGATACTGGAGCGCGCCTACGACGACGACGCCGGGCTCACCGCCGCGTTCAACCTGAACGCACTGCGGCACCTCAATCGTGCGCTCGGGGCCGGCTTGGATCCCGAGGCGTTCTCGCACCGCGCGCCGTGGGTTCCCGCCCACAGCCGAATCGAAATGCACCTCGTCGCGAATCGCGATCTGAGCTTCATGGTCGGCGACGAACGGTTCGAAATGGCGCGCGGGGAGTACCTGCTCACGGAGTATTCCCACAAGTACACCCTGCGCGACGTCGCCGACCTCGCCCACAGCGCCGGCCTCGCCGTGCGCCGCACGTGGTCCGACCCGCAGGAGTGGTTCAGCGTGCTGTTGCTCGAGACCGGTTGACCCACGGGAGCTCGGCACCGAGTGTTCCGACTCGATGCGGTCTCCGGCGCCCGTAGCCCGGCTCTCGCGGGAAGCTTCATTGACCCCGCCACCGTCCGGGCGCAGCGCATGGCCTACGGCCCGGCGAGCCTTCGCCGTCAGCACCCGCCTACGGCGACTGCCTACCGGCACCTACACCCCGGCGTGCCCACAGGTGCTGGAATCCACCTGCACCCCTCGCGGGTTGCCCTTCCGAATCGCATTCAGAGTTGAGGAGAGCCGCAAAGATGAACAGCAACGCCAACCTGATGGACTCCGTGGACAACGCGATGGAGCCGGTTCGCGACCCGGCCCGCACGGCCTCTCGCACAGGGTCGCAGGAGTTCCGCAACCTGGTCGCCGACGTGGAGGAACTGATCAAGCGGGTCGCCCACTTGGACGACGCGGACCTGGCGCGTGCCCGCGAGAGGCTACAGAACACGTTGAGCGCGGCGAAGACGGCGCTGCACGACGGTACGGAGCGCGTGAAGACCACCGCGCGGCAGGCCGCAGACAGGACCGACCAGTACGTGCACACCAATCCCTGGTCGGCAGTCGGGATCGCGGCGGCGGCCGGAGCGGCGGTCGCCGTGCTGCTGAGTACGCGGATCCAGCGGTGAGAGTAAGGACTGCGCTGTCGCGACTCGCTCCGGTGCTGGCCAGGCACGCGCTCGGCTACGCCGCCCTGGCGGCCGAGGAACTGGACAGCCTCGGCGACCGGCTGCGCAGACGCGTCGTCGCGGCACTCGCGTGCACGATCGCGGCAGCCATCGCGGTGCTGATGTTCTGTTTCCTGGCGGTCGCGATCGCCTGGGATACGCCGTACCGGACCACCGTCATCGCCGGGCTGGCCGTCGCATTTTCCATCGCGGCCCTGGTCGCCGGAGAACTGGCGCGTCGCGAGCGGCAGAGGTCCGCCCATGCCTTTCCGCGCATGAGAACCGCCTGGCGCCAGGATCGGGAATTGCTGCGGGACGTCCTCGCGGCACGGGAGAGCCACTCATGAAAGATGCCACTGTGACCCAGACTGCGGATGCGATCGACAAGCTTGCAGTAACGCGCGCCGAGGTGCGCGACATCCTGCATCCCGACGAGGAGCGTCGCTCGACCGGACGCTTCCCGCGAAGTGCGACGATGCGTGCGCTGACGAGCGGAGGTGCAATGTCGGCCCTTGCTCTCGTCGGAGTCGCCTTCCTGGCGACGCGGCCGAGCATCGCGGGTCGCCTTGCGCGAGCCGTGCCGGTGGCCGGCCTGCTCCGGCAACTCGGCCTCGGTGCGCGCTGAACAGGGCCGGGCTTTCATCGTACGGCATCGACTGCGGATCTCACTCCCCTTGCCCGGCGAGCTTCACCCATCACCACCAACGGAGTATCGACAGATGACGAACATCAACAGCTACGTTGCTGCACTGGCAGCCACCCTTCTGCTCTTGACCGGGTGCAACCGGGCCGAGTCGCCGCGAGAGGCCACCAAGGACGTGGCCGAGGCCCAGCAGGAAGGAGCGGAGGAAGTCGCAGAGGCGCGGGCCGACGCTGCGAAGGACCGCATGGATACGGACCACCCGATAAATGAGTCGCCGGCCGAGAATGAGTACGAAATCATGATCGCCCAGGCCGAGGCAGACCACAAAGTCGCCATCGAGGGCTGTGAAGTCCTTTCGGCCGAGGCGCAGAAGGCCTGCAAGGACGCGGCCGACGCGCAGCTCGAGGCCAGCAAGGCCGAGGCAGAGCGTCAACGACCGCCGGGAAGCTGAACCGGTTCAGCCGCGCCGAGTGCAGCGCGCTCGGCGCGGCGACCGCCCGGTTGCGGCGACCCTACAACGACCGGATCACCGTGCCCCCCGCCTTTCGGAGGCGATCGACCACCCAGTCCGATTGCGCCGGACTCCTCGGATGAGCGATGACGGCCCATTGGCCCGCGCGGTTGCGGCGGCGGATCGACAGCGTGACCCTGCTTCGGTCCGGGCGTAGCGTGAGGAGGCCGGCCAGCATCAGGCCGGCAAACAGGCCGAGCGTCGACAGGAACAGCGCCGTCAACATGGGTGAACTCGCGGCCGCAGGCCAGTCTAGAGACACGAGCGTCGCGGCCGCGGCGGCGCCGACCAGGAGCCCTGCCGGACCCAGCACCCGGTGCGAACGAACGGCCGTGCGCCAGATTCCCATCGTCTCCGGTTCCATCTTGCGGGCAAAGTCCGCGTCACGTGGGCGAACCAGGTCGACCTCGACTTGCGGCATGTCGGCCCGCAGTTCCGTCGCGGCGTCGGCGGCAGACACGGGGTCGGAAAAAGTGGCAGCGACCAGCGTCAATGACCGCTCCCCGAACAGGCTCGTTTTGCTCATGAGAGTCTCCAGGGTTCCTTCACGAGCCAATTGCGCGCGTTCGAGCGCTTCCAGGTCTGTCGGTCATGGTCCAAACATGCTTGTACGAATCGACCTACGGGGTCTGCGTCCGGCGGCCCGAGCATAGGAGACGACTGACGCCAGCACGTGCGCCGGGCCGACTGCTTTCGAGGCGTCGGTTGCTACATTCACAGGATGAACGGGCCAGCGCAGGAGTCGCGCCGACGGCGAATACCGCCGGCCGCGGACGCAGCCGGCGCCGCGGTCCTGATCGGTGTCGTGGTCCTGGCGATCGCGTTCGACTGGAACTGGTTCAGGAGCCCGATCGAGCGGTATGTGTCGGGGGTCACCGGCCGGCCCTTTTCCATACGCGGTGACCTCACGGTCGATCTCGGCTCGGTCACCCGGATCGACGCAGAACACGTGATCCTCGGCAACGCACCCTGGGCAACTGCGCCCCACCTGGCGCGTGCCGACCGCGTACGCGTGGACATCGCGCTGTGGCCGCTGCTGGCCGGGCGTTGGAACGTCCCGCGGATCGAGCTGCTGCGTCCCGACCTGCAATTGGAGCGAAACGCCCGTGGCCAAACGAACTGGCGACTTCGAGAGCCATCGAAGCCGGGACGGGCGATCGATCTCGAGGAACTGGTGATCCACGAAGGGACCTTGCGGCTGTGCGAACCGCGCCTGAGAACCGATTTGCGCCTGCGCGTCGACACCGAGCCGCCGGCGCCGGACGACGCCTCCTCACCGATGGTCGCGAGAGGCACGGGGCGCTACCGCAAGGGTCGGTTCCGGCTCTCGGCGCGCCTGGATTCGCCGCTGCGACTGCTCCAGGACGGTCGTGCGTATCGGGTCGAGGCGATCGCGCAGGCGGGTGCGACGCGGGCTCGTGTCCTCGGCCGCCTCCCGGTGCCGATCGACCCCGCTCGATTCGAGCTTCAGGCGGAATTCTCCGGCCAGGACCTGGCCCATCTCTATCCATTGCTGGGCCTGGCGGTCCCGGAATCACCGCCGTACGTCCTGCGGGGCTCGTTGTCCCGTGACGGTCGCATCATTCGCTATCGCGGTTTCCAGGGCACGATCGGCGACAGCGATCTGCGCGGCGACCTGCGCGTCGTCGTCGGCGGCCCGAGGATCCACGCGCACGCCGAGCTCGTCTCCAACCATCTCGATCTCGATGACCTCGCGGTCCTCGTCGGTGCGCCTCCGGCGACCGGCGCAGGGGAAACTGCCAACGCCCTCCAGAAGGAGGAGGCGCGCAGACGTGCGATGGAGTCCCGACTGCTGCCGGACCGACCCTACGATCTCGAGAAGTTGCGTGTGCTGGATGCCGAGGTGCAGTTCCGCGCGGTCAAGGTCCAGTCGACGACATTTCCGGTCGATTCGCTCCATGCACACGTGGTACTCAGGTCCGGCGTGCTGAAGGTGCGGCCCGTCGAGATCGGCCTCGCGGGCGGCCAGGTCAGCGGCGACGTCACCCTCGACGCGCGACGCGACGTCATCGGCGCCGCCGCGGACCTGCGAGCCAGCGGAGTCGAGCTGACGCGGCTGTTCCCGCGGATCAAGGCGACGAGTGTGGGGCTCATCGGGGGCGCGGCGACGCTCGAAGGTCGTGGCAACTCGGTCGCGCAGATGCTGGCAACGGCCGACGGCGAGGTCGCCGCGGTGATGGGAGCCGGCCAAGTCAGCAACCTGCTGCTCGAACTGGCCGGGCTCGACATCGCCGAGTCCCTCAAGTTCCTGATCGGCAGGGACCGCTCCGTGCGGTTGCGGTGCGCGTACGCCGATTTCGGGGTCGACGAGGGAATCGCGCGTACCCGCTCCCTGACTTTCGACACGACCGACACGGTGATCCTCGGCAAGGGCTCGATCAGCCTGCGCGACGAACAGCTCGATCTCGTGCTTCGACCCCGACCAAAGGACGTGAGCCCCATCAGCCTGCGCGTGCCGCTCGAAGTGCGCGGCACTTTCAAGGATCCGAGATTGAGCCCCCAGCCAGGACCGCTCGTTGCACGTGCGGCGGTGGCAGCGGCGCTCTATGCGATTGCCCCGCCCGCGGCCCTGCTCGCCCTAATCGAGACCGGTCCGGGTAAGGACGTAGGTTGCCGCCCCTTGGCGGGCGATACGGCGGACGAGCCGGCGTCGTCGACGTCGAAGGGCGCGGAAAGGGAGGGGCGTGGAAAGGAACGCGGGCTTCATCGAGCACACACAGGGCCGCGGGTCGCACGCAGACTCCTGCCAGGCCTGTCGTCGTCTGCGGGATACGTCGAGCGTCCATACTGGCCCCGCGGCGACCCGCGCTCGCGGTCCCGCCGGCGTTCCATCAGCACGTTGCCGGTCCCCGCGGTTGAAGCGCGGCTTCCCGCGGTGTAGGTATCTTCCCTCGTCCTGCGCGGCTCGCTGCATGCGGGCGGGCGCCAGGAGTATCCGCCGATGAGTTCGACAGTTGGCAGCCTCATTGCTCGACTCCGGCGCGTCGCAGCCTGGCCGCGTCCGCGCGGCCAGGGGTTGGACGCTTCACTCGCGGAACCACCCCTCAGGTCGGAGCTGTTCAGCGCCGACCAGATGGAGCAACACGGCCGGTACCTGGCGGAATCGCACGTGCTCGCGACGGGTACTGCGCCAGACAAGCTGCTGCCCCGCCTGGCAGACAATGAGGAAGTTCTCCTGCGGGTGTTCGAGCAGTTGACCGAGGCTGTCACGGCAGGACGCCGCGTGACGCCTGCCAGCGACTGGCTGCTCGACAATTTCTACCTGATCGAGGAGCAGATCCGTACCGCGAAGCGCCACCTCCCGAGGAACTACAGCCGCGAGCTTCCGCGCCTCGCGACAGGGCCATCGGCCGGCTTCCCCAGGGTCTGTGACATCGCGCTCGAGACCATCGCGCATGGCGACGGGCGGGTCGACCTGGTGGGCTTGACTCGAATCATTGCGGCGTACGAGAGCGTCACGCCACTCGATCTCGGGGAGCTCTGGGCGATCCCGATCATGCTGCGCCTTGCCCTGATCGAGAACCTCCGCCGAGTGGCACTGCGGATCGAGGCGGGGCGCATCGACCGGGACCTCGCGAACGAATGGGCGCGCGCGATGATCACCACCGTCGAGCGGGATCCCAAGAGCTTGATCCTGGTCGTCGCGGACATGGCGCGATCCAGACCGCCGATGTCCGCACCGTTCGTCTCCGAGTTCGTGCGGGCGCTTCAGGGCCAGAGTCCGGCCCTGGTCCTGGCGCTGACCTGGGTGGAGCAACGACTGGCCGAGGATGGCCTGTCGACCGACCAGCTGGTGCAGTCGGGGAACCAGATCCAGGCCGCCGACCAGGTCACCATCGGCAACTCGATCGGCAGCCTGCGTTTCCTCGCCTCCGTCGACTGGCGCAGCTTCGTCGAATTCCTGAGCGTCGTGGACCAGGCACTGCGCGGCGCCCCCGACGACTGCTATGCCCGAATGGACTTCGAGACCCGCGATCGCTACCGGCGGGTGATCGAGCGGATTGCCCGTCGCAGCGAGCACTCGGAGCGTGAGGTTGCGGGAGCCGTGCTCCGACTGGCCCGCGAAGCGGCGGCCCGCACGGACGCGGATGAGGGGGAACGCACGCGGCGAGCGCACGTGGGCTACTACCTGGTCGGACGCGGGCTGGATGAGCTCGAGCGGGCCGTGCGCTACCGTCGCACGCCGACGGATGTCGTGCGGGATTGCGCTGGTCGCGTCCCGCTGGTGGCGTACCTCGGCCCGATCACGGTGGTCACGGCCGCGATCAGCGGGTGGCTGGGGTCGATTGCGCATGCCGACGGCGCCGTGGGATGGCAACTCGCTCTCGTCGTCGTCATCGCCGTGCTTGCGACCAGCCAGCTCGCGGTTGCGCTGGTCAATTGGCTCGCGACCGTGCTCGTGACGCCGAGCGCACTGCCGCGCATGGATTTCTCGAGCGGCATCCCGGCGTCATCGAGCGCTCTGGTGGTCATTCCCGCGATGATCTCCAGCACCGGCAACATCGACGAGCTCGTCGAGGCACTCGAAGTCCGCTTCCTCGCCAACCGCGACGCGAACCTGCGCTTCGGCCTGTTGACGGACTTCCAGGATGCGGCCGCCGAATCGATGCCGCAGGACGGGCCGCTGCTCGAGCACGCGGCCGGGCGGATCGATGCATTGAATGCGCTCTATGGCTGCGACGCGTTCTTCCTCTTCCATCGCCCTCGCCGGTGGAATCCGGGCGAGGGCGTCTGGATGGGCTTCGAGCGCAAGCGCGGCAAGCTCGCGGATCTGAACTGGCTGTTGCGGGGAGCCGGCCCCTCGAATTCGTCCGAGCGGTTCTCGCTGGTGGTCGGCGACACGAAGCTGCTCGCGGGCACCCGGTACGTGATCACGCTCGACACCGACACGCAGCTACCCCGCGATGCCGCGCGACAGTTCGTCGGCACCATGGCACACCCGCTGAACCGGCCTGTTTTCGACGACCGGCTGGGCGGGGTGCGGGCGGGTCACGCAATCCTGCAGCCGCGCGTCAGCCCGAGCCTTCCCGGCACGAATCGCTCCCGGTATGCACGCCTGCACAGCGGCGAGCCTGGCATCGACCCGTACACGCGCACCGTTTCCGACGTCTACCACGACCTGTTCGACGAGGGCTCCTTCATCGGCAAGGGCATCTACGACGTCGATGCGTTCGAGCGGGCGACGAACGGCAGGTTTCCCGACAACCGGATACTGAGTCACGACCTCCTCGAAGGGTGCTACGCGCGCTCCGGACTGGTGAGCGATCTGGAACTGTTCGAGGACTACCCCGCCACGTACTCATCGGACACCGCGCGCCGGCACCGATGGATCCGGGGCGACTGGCAGATCGCGAGCTGGCTCCTGCCGCGGGTGCCGGGCCCCGCGGGTCAGCGCTTCCGCAATCCCCTGTCGGCCCTGTCGCGGTGGAAGATCGCCGACAACCTGCGCCGCAGCCTGGTGCCGGTCGCACTGCTGGTGATGCTGCTGGCGGCATGGACCGCGCTGCCGTCCGTGCTTGCGTGGACTCTCGCGGTGCTGGGAACTCTCCTGGTCCCTCCGCTGCTCGGCTCGGTGCAGCAATTGTTCCGCAAGCCGCCGGAGGCGGCGTTGCGCCAGCACCTCGATGCGACCGCGCGCTCGACCGCGGTGCGATGCGCGCACGCCGGCCTTACGCTGGCATGCCTCCCGTACGAGGCCTTCGTCAGTGCGGATGCCGTGCTGCGCACCACGTGGCGCACGCTGGTCTCGCACCGGCTGCTGCTCGAGTGGAATCCGTACAGTGCCCAGGCTGGCGGCGGCGCACCCGGTTTGCCGGCGTCCTTCCGATCGATGTGGATGGCGCCGGCGGTCGCGCTCGCGACCATCGCGTACCTGGCGATCGCGCGGCCAATGGTGCTGGTTCTCGCGGCGCCGATCCTGCTCCTGTGGCTCGTCGCACCCGGCATCACCTGGTGGTTGAGCCGTCCGCTGGTCCGTCCGGAGCCCAGGCTGACCCAGCCGCAGCAGGCGTTTCTCCAGGTCCTCGCGCGGCGGACCTGGGCGTTCTTCGAGACCTTCGTCGGCCCGGAAGACAACTGGCTGCCACCGGACAACGTCCAGAAGCAGCCGGGCCCGATGGTGGCCCATCGTACCTCGCCGACGAACATGGGCCTCGCGTTGCTGGCCAACCTGGTCGCCCATGACTTCGGCTACCTTCCGACCGGAAGGCTGCTCGATCGTACCGCCAAGGCCCTGCGGAGCATGGCGTCCCTGGAACGTCACCGGGGCCACCTCTTCAACTGGTACGACACCCAGACCCTGCAGCCGCTGATGCCCAGGTACGTTTCCACCGTCGACAGCGGAAATCTTGCCGCTCACCTGCTTACGCTTCGCGTCGGGCTGCTGGGCTTGCCGGACGAACCGATCCTGCCGCGACGGGTGTTCGCCGGCATCGGCGACACGCTCGACGTGCTGCGGCAACTGCAGGGAGGCGACGCCACGACTGCACAGAGGGAGCTGCGCCGCGAACTCGATCTGGCCATCGCGACCGGCGTGACGACGCCCGGCGACGCCCGGCGACGCCTCGACCGACTGGTCGTGCTGGCGGGCGAGCTCGCAGCGACTGGTGGCCGCGCTGCGGCCGGGACGCCGGTCGATGCCCTCCCGCACCCGGACTGGACCCGCGCGCTGCTCGACCAGTGCCAGGCCGCGCGCGATGAACTTGCCGCCCGCACTCCGTGGACGTCGCTTGCCAGCCCGCCGGCAGGGCTCGAGACCCTGCTGCCGCATGCCCGGGTACCGACGCTGCGCGAACTCGCAGGTCTCGAGGACCTCGTGCTGCCGATCATCGACCGCGAACTCGCCGCGGATCGCGACTCCACGACGCACACGTGGCTGCGCGACTTCCGGGCTGCAATCGCCGCAAGCAGCGCGTCCGCGCGGCAGGACATCGCCACCATCGACGACCTGGCCCGGCAGGCAGACGCCTTCGCGGCCCCGGACTTCGACTTCCTGTACGACACCAGTCGACGCCTCCTCACGATCGGCTACAACGTGACCGAACGACGCCGCGACCCGGGCTACTACGACCTGCTGGCGTCGGAGGCGAGGCTCTGCAGCTTCCTCGCGATCGCACAGCGGCAGCTGCCGCAGGAGAACTGGTTCGCGCTGGGAAGATTGCTGACGGCCGCCGGCGGCGACCCGGTCCTGGTCTCGTGGAGCGGCTCGATGTTCGAGTACCTGATGCCGCTGCTCGTCATGCCCGAATACCCGGACACCCTGCTCGAGCAGACCAGCCGGTCGGCCGTGCGACGCCAGATCGAGTACGGCAACCAGCGCGGGGTTCCCTGGGGGATGTCCGAATCCGGCTACAACATGGTCGACGCGAACCGCAATTACCAGTACCGCGCATTCGGCGTGCCGGGGCTGGGACTGCAGCGCGGGCTCGGCGACGACCTGGTCGTGGCCCCGTACGCGTCGGCCCTCGCGTTGATGATAGAGCCCGAGGCCGCATGCGAAAACCTGCAGCGACTCGCCGCCGACGGACTCCTCGGGCAGTTCGGGATGTACGAAGCCGTCGACTACACCCCGTCGCGGATACCGCGCGGCCACGCGATGGCGGTCGTGCGGTCCTACATGACTCACCACCAGGGAATGAGCCTGCTATCGATCGCGGACCTGCTGCTCGACCACCCGCTCCAGAGGAGGTTCGCGTCGGATCCCCAGTGCCAGGCCACCTTGATGCTGCTGCACGAGCGGATCCCGAGGGCGGCGCAATTCCTCGTGCATCCTGCCGTGTCGCCGCTGTCGCATGCGGCGGCCGAGACCGCTGCGCCGCAAATCCGGGTCATCAACCGGCCGGACACGCCCGTGCCCGAGGTGCAACTGTTGTCGAATGGCCGGTATCACGTGCTCGTGACGGCGGCCGGGGGCGGCTACAGCCGCTGGAACGACATGGCGGTCACCCGCTGGCAGGAGGATCCGACCCGCGACCACTGGGGCAGCTTCTGCTACATCCGCGACACGGTGACCGGCACATACTGGTCGAACACCGCGCAACCGGCCCTGAAGCGGCCCGATCGCTACGCTGCGGTATTCACCGAGGGACGAGCGGAATTCCATCGAGAGGACCGCGTCGAGGGTTCGTTGATCGAGACCCGCACGGAAATCGTGGTCTCGCCCGAGGACGACATCGAGCTGCGCCGCATCCGGCTCATCAACCGTTCCGGCGAGCGCCGGACGGTGGAGGTCACCAGCTACGCGGAAGTCGTCCTGGCGGCGCCGGTGGCCGACGCGCTGCACCCGGCGTTCAGCAAGCTGTTCGTG
>Ga0105090_10000940_pt1 | contig 15265 bp, 8 predicted proteins | sample PPLLak3March2015_FD_79110 | JGI IMG/M metagenome (GOLD analysis project Ga0105090, IMG submission 79110) | Freshwater sediment microbial communities from Prairie Pothole Lake near Jamestown, North Dakota, USA - PPLs Lake P7 Core (1) Depth... | ecosystem: Environmental > Aquatic > Freshwater >... | reverse complement strand
TCGACGATGCGGGCGGCGGCTTCGGTCTCGCGCTCGCCGCCATGCGTGCCTCGGTCCGGGCGGCGGATGGTCGCTCGCCGGAGACGCGCCTGCTCCCGGCTTTGCTGGCCTTTCTCGGGCTTTCGGAGCCGAACGAACTGCTTGCGCGCTTGTATGTGGAAAAATGGACGCCGGACGAGTTGGCCGCATTTGCGCCCGTGGTCATCCGCCTGGCGCAGGAGGGCGATGCGATGGCTTTGCAAATCCTGCGCGAAGGAGCGACCGCCCTCGCCCAACTGGTGGCGGGAGCCGCACGCGCGCTTGCTTTTCCCGATGGACCGAAAGTCGTTCTGCTTGGCGGATGCGCCTGCTCGGGCGACCCGTATCAGCCGCTCATTGAGGCTGCGATCCGCTCCGCCTGTCCCGCCGCGCGTATCACGCCGCCCGCCTTCTCGCCGGTTCACGGCGCGGCGCTGAACGCTCTCCGCGCGGGTGGCATCCACCCGTTGCCGGAACTAACTTTTCACCACCAACAATCATGACACCACCCACCATGCTCACAGCCATCCAGCCCGAAGACCTCGCGGTCGCCTATGGGCTCGACTCCGCCCGCATCGGCAATCGCCCGATGGTGCAACGCCATCTCGCCGACCTGCGGGGGTGCTTTGCCGACAGCGCGGCGTTCGAAGCCGCCCTTGCCGAAGCCAACCCGTTGCTCTACGCCGTGACCGCCGTGGAACCCGCCAGCGGCGACGGCCAGCTCCACTACGGGCTGGGCATCATCTATCCGGGGAAAATCGGCGACGAGTATTACCTCACCAAGGGCCATTACCATTCCCATCGGCCTGCCGCCGAGGTCTATGTCGGTCTGCGTGGCGAGGGCATGATGCTACTCGAAGACGAGGCGACGGGCGAGAGCCGCATGGTGCCGTTGTGCGCCAATTCGGTCGTCTATGTTCCCGGCCACACCGCCCACCGCACGATGAATGTCGGCGCCGAACCGCTGGTGTATCTCGGCATTTATCCGTCCAACGCGGGGCACGACTACGGGGCCATCGCGGAAAAGAATTTCAAAATGATCGTCGTCGAGCGAGACGGCAAACCCGCAATGCTGCCACGACCATGAGTTACCTCAAATCCCTCGGCCTTCGTGCCGCCAACTACGATAAATCTCCCACGGTCAAAGTCCCCGCCGCCCGCGCATCGGACTGCTGGTCCGGATGGGATGCCATTGTTTCTGAAATACGCTCCGCCATCTCCAAACACCCGGGCAAATGCACGGTGGCGCTCGAGTGTTATCCCGGTGTGGACGACGACGCGATCCGCTCCGTTCTAACAAGCGCGCTTGATCCGGCGAAGGTTTTCGACAGCAAGCAGGCCTTCAAGTCCGCGGACGAGGTGGACGCGATGGTGGCGCCGTTCCTCGGCGGGGACGATCCGGTTTTCGGCTACCTCAATCAGACGCTCGCCATGGCCGATTTTCTGGATGAAACCAAAGCGGGCGCGGTGACGCTGGAGATTGAGAGCGCCAACCGCCTCGTCCTGGTGACGGGCCCCGGCGCCTCGTTGCTGGCTCCACGCGCTGACATTCTGGTCTATGCCGACATGCCGCGATGGGAGGGCCAACTCCGACAGCGGCGCGGTGAGGTGGATAATCTCGGCGTGCCCAACCGCGGCTTTAAAGCCTCGCTGCAATACAAACGCAGCTTCTTCATCGACTGGCGGGTCGCCGACCGTCTCAAGCAGGCCACGATGGAGCGCTGGAATTTCCTCCTGGATACCACCCAACCCGCCGAACCCAAAATGATCAGCGGCTCCGCGCATCTGGCCGGACTTGCCGCGGCGGCGAACCGCCCGTTCCGTGTGGTGCCATTTTTCGATCCCGGCCCATGGGGCGGGCAGTGGATGCGCGAGGTCTGCGATCTGGCCGACGGCCCGCCGAACTACGCCTGGTGTTTCGATTGCGTGCCGGAGGAAAACTCGCTGCTGCTCGAATTCGCCGGCGGAACCAAGGTGGAGATCCCGGCGATCAACGTCGTGTTCAACCAGCCGCGCGCCCTGCTCGGCGAGCCGGTCCATGGACGCTTCGGGCCGGAGTTTCCGATCCGCTTCGACTTTCTCGACACGATGGGCGGAGGCAACCTGTCCTATCAGGTGCACCCGCTCACCGAATACGCCCGTGAACATTTCGGCCTGCCCTACACCCAGGACGAGAGTTACTACATGCTCGATGCCCAGCCCGGAGCGATCGTTTACCTCGGCTGCAAGGACGGCACCAAGCCCGAGGAGATGTTCGCCGAATTACGCGCCGCCCAGCGCGGAGAAAAACCCTTCGATGCAGAGAAATTCACCGGCACGTTTCCCGCACGGAAACACGACCACTTTCTCATCCCCGCAGGCACGCTCCATTGCTCCGGTGCCAATTCCATGGTGTTGGAAATCAGCGCCACGCCCTACATTTTCACCTTCAAACTCTGGGACTGGGCGCGCCTTGGACTCGATGGCAAACCGCGGCCGGTCAACATCGACCGCGGCAGCAAGGTCGTCCAATGGGACCGAGACGAAACCTACGCCCGCAAGCATCTCGTCAACCAGTTCACCCCCATCGCCTCCGGTCCCGGGTGGCGGGAGGAGCGCACCGGCCTGCATCCTGCCGAATTCATCGAGACACGCCGCCACTGGTTCACCGACAAGGTTGAGCATCATACTGGCGGCAGCGAAAGGGGAGGCGTGAATGTCCTCAATCTGGTCGAAGGCGAAGAGGCCATCGTGGAAAGTCCCACCGGCGCATTCGAGCCGTTTGTGGTTCACTACGCCGAAACCTTCATCGTGCCCGCGGCGGTGGGGGCCTACACCATCCGCCCGGCCACACCGCATCCCCAAAAAGAACTCGCCACACTCAAGGCCTTTGTCCGTCACCAGCCATGAACCACCATCCCGGCTTCCCGATTCAGGCCACGACCGACCCGCTCGGATTCCAATACGGTCCCGGCGTGTTCGGTCCGGAATGCGAATTGCGCGGACTCGACGCCATCCGTCCGAGTCTCCGCGAACCGCAGTGCGACGGCCCCGATCCGGTGTATGCCATCGCCATGGATGTGGGCACGGCGGATCGCCGCGCCGATCTGCTCGCGCGCAATCTGCTTTTCGGAGTCGTTACCTATGCCGCCGGGCGTCTCGGTGACGAACCCGTGCGCTCACAGGGGCACATCCATGCCGTGAGCGCGAGTTGTGGCCGCTCCACCGCCGAGCTCTATGAAATCTGGGCGGGCCGGGCGGTCATCCTCATGCAGGAAACGGCCGACGATGACCCGGGCCGCTGCTTTGCCGTGACGGCTGGCCCGGGCGAAGTCGTGGTGGTGCCGCCGGATTGGGCTCACGCCACCATCAGTGCCGACCCACATCAACCGCTCACCTTTGGTGCGTGGTGCGTGCGGGACTTTGGATTCGATTACCGCGGAGTGCGCGCCCATGCCGGGCTCGCCTGGTTCCCCAGACTGGCCGGGGACGAACTGGAATGGGAGGCCAATCCGCGCTACCCCGTCCGGCGCGAACTCGTGATCAAGAATCCCGCCAGCTATGAAAATCTCGGCCTGCGCCCCGGCATTCCGATCTGGCAGCAATACCTGGATAATCCCGAATCGGTCATGTGGGTGCCGCGCCCGGAACGCGCTGACGCTCTATGGCAGAACTTTGTTCCCTGAGAGGGCGTCAAAATAGGAAGGGATAGGCTGAATGAGCGGAGAAAAATCCGCTTGGGCTACCCACGGCAACGGCAGCGGTTTGCATCTTCCGCGGGGGAAAGAGGGTTCTTTTTCCTGCCGCAATTAAGAAGGAGTTCGCGGAGATCATAGGTTGGAATCATTCTTCACAATTTCGCCATCGTCATCGGAGTCGCGCCCCGTTTTGCCGAGCCGGCGGAAGAGCCTTCCCAAATCGCGGATTCCGCCCCAACCGAACCATACGGTGGTGATCACCCCAATTCCGAGAGGCAGAATGATCCCGCTAATCAGGAGATAGATCCACCATGTCTCGGTTGACCATCGGGAAATCATGTTCCAGATAACCGCACCCAAAAATATCGCAAACCAGCCCATGCTCCAGACAAAGAGGACCATGGATTGGAGTCGGTCCCCGCGCGTGAACAGTCCATCGATCCCGATGAGGGTCTGCCAGGTCCGGGGCGGCTTGGCGACTTCCGGCAGCGGAGTTCCATCCTCCGCCAAGGCGTAGCGGCCCCGGCGCAGGAGTTTTTCCATGTTGTGGGGCTTGCGGCACGTGGCCAAGGATACCGCCACGTAAACGCCGATCGCGGCCAGTGTCGCCAAAAATCCGAGGATCGCCCCGTTGAGCGGAAAGGCCGGGTTCACCTGCTTGAGCACGATGGCGGCCACCGACAATCCCGATCCTACAATCATCGCCGACCAAGCCGCCGCCGTCGTCCCGCGGCTCCAGTAGAGTCCTCCAATAATTACCGAACCCGCACCTCCGATATAGATCGCTCCCGTGATGGCGAAATACATGAAAATATATTCGGTTTGCCTGAACAAGAGGCTGAAGCAGAACACGAAGAGCGCCACCCCGACAATCGACCACCGCAGCAGCCGGATGTGTGCCTCCGGCGAGAGATGGGCTTTGCGAAAAGGCAGCACGACGTCTTGAATGAAGATGCTCCCCCATGAATGCATGTATGAGGTGTCCGTCGCTATGATTGAGAAGATGACGATCGCCAGAAACATCCCCTTGATCCCCATAGGCAACAAATGGCTAAGGGCCACCGGCACGGTCATCTGCCGCTGGATCATTTCCCCACCACCGACCTCGGCAACCTGGGACCCGATGGAGGCTGCTTGGGTGGCGTAGTCGGGATGGTGCATCACAACATACGCACACAAACCCAGAATCACGAGCATGGCTCCGCGCACGTAGTTCCGCCATTGGCCCAGAATCCGGCCCATGCGCGCCTCGTGCGGGTTGAGGGCGGAGGCGTTAAAGCCTTGGTTGCCCTGCCATGACATGGTGCTGTAAACACCGATGAAAACCCCGATCAGGATGAACCACATATTGAAGTCCTGCAGACGGAACGTGTCGAACGGGTCGAGGAACGATTGTCCGGCCGGTCGCACCGTGATGGCCTCGTGAATGTTTTCCAACCCCACCAGCCACAGCGCCACGACCACAATAACCAGAAAAAAAACTGTTGATAGGATCCCTCCGATGCAATCGGTTACGATTGCCGTGAGTTGACCACCCAGCGTCACAAACAACAGGGTAACACCGATCATCACCGCCATCACGACAGCAAAAGTCGGAACGTGCAGTCCACCGAACGCCAGTGCCTCCGGAAACCCGCAGAAATTCACAATGAACCGTGCGCCGACCGCCGGAAAAATCCCGAAATTGATCACGCCGGAAACAAACGCCAGCAGCCCCATGAAAACGCGGAATCGCTTGCTGTAACGCATCTCGAATAACTCCGCCATCGTCATGGCGCGCGTTTCCCGGTATCTGTAGATCACAAATCCTGTGAGCGCGACCATCAGCCCGACCGGAGTGGCGATCATCCCCCAGAACCCCACGGCAGGTCCGCCGTTGTAGAGTTGCTCGAACGTTCCGACGATCGTGATCGCGCCCAGTGAAGCCGCGCCCTCTGCGTTGCAGATCAGGTAACGCCCCGACGAACGTCCGCCGGCAAGAAAATCGCTCACGTTTTTGACGTAGCGCAGTGCAAAAACTGCCACCCCCGCCACAAGCAGCACCGCTGCAGCTACAATGAGCCAGTCTAGGAGATTTAGAGTCATCGGGAAACTGAACGGGTTGGTGTTTTAATCCGCAACGCTTGGTATTTCAGAAAGATTAACCACCCGGTCTTCCCTTCTTGCCTGTTTTCGCGCTCCGGCAAGTTGCCCGCAAGAACCCGCCGCTCCGGCGAACTGCCAGCGGGCCCATTCTCGTATCGGAACCTTGTGCTCAACTTTCCTCCAAGGTCTAACTGGTCTGAATTCGGTGAAGTGAAATCCATTCGGAATGCTTTCGATTTGATTTAAGATTGATACCCATTCAGGTCTCGATTGTCCTGTCAAAAAATGCGCATTCTTTACAAGATTTACGCAAATGACGCATTGACGACAGGCATGCGTGGAATAGTTTTTTGTCACATGTTGCAGCTCATCTCCACCACTGAACTCGCAACCCGATCAGGGTTGTCACGCAGGCATGTTCCCAGAATGGCCGCCGCCGGCGAGATTCCCGGGGCGCGGAGAACCGTGACGAAAGCCCATTGGGTCTTTGAGCTGAATCACGAATTGGAGGCATGGATCTGCTTTCAACGGATCAGGAAACAATCGGGTGCGGACGGAATCCCGAAGCAGCGCCTGGTGAGCCTTGGTCGTGATTGGCGGCGGTTGTTGGGCATCTACGACCGGCTTCTTTCGATCTCCAGGAGCGGCACAGAAACCCGCTTGTTCACTCCGGAGCAGGACGAATCCACAAGGTGGAAGAAGATCGAAGAATTGCTGACCACGCAGGGCGCGTTGCCCCCTCAGCTTGAGGAAATCATTTTTCATTTCGGCGCAACCGGAAGCAAGCCGGCATTGCGTTCCCTTGATCGACCGGAGAAAATCTCTCTCTCCCGCATTCCAGACAGCGCACATCACACGGCACTCTCAAGTAAAAAGGGGGGCGTTCCATCGAGAAAAAACGAATCCTTCTCCGCCGCTCCACGTTTGAACAAGCGGCAAAAGACCCCCTGTGTCGCTTTGAACATCAATGAGTTGACCAATTACGGGAGGCCGATCGTCAATGGAATACTGAGCTATTTGAGAAAAAACCCGCGCTGGAATATTCCCATCGTCAATAACAGGGCGTTCCTGACGATAAATCAATTAACGAAATGGAAGGGTGATGGCATTATCGGTGAGTTTTACGGCTATTCGGCTGCCGAAAAAATTGCGCGCCTTGGCATCCCTGCCGTCAACTTGTCCGGATACCCTGCAAACAGTTCATTCCCATCCATCTTTTCATTTCCATTGCCTGATAACACGGCCGTCGGAACTCTTGCGGCGGATCATTTAATCAAGCTCCACCGCCCTGTTTTTTTATTTTTCGGCGACCAATGTGAATATTCCAAGATTCGTTATCATGCTTTTGAAAAACGGATTGTGGAATCCGGCGGCACCGCTGAACACTACCGGGTTTTGGAGCACTCCAGTCAAGGAGATGTGACTGACAGCTCCCTCTATCTGAGTGTCCTGAAGAAATACACGGAACCGGTCTCAATATTTGCGGCAACAGATCGTATCGCCCTGGGAGTGCTTCTTGCCTGCAACAAATTGAAACGCAAGGTTCCCGAAGATGTCGCCATTCTCGGATGCGACAACGAGGAGATCATATGCCAGATTTCCGATCCGGGGATAAGCAGTATTGATTGGGATCCATTCCGCATCGGATATATTGCGGCCGAGTATCTGGATAACATCATGCGCGGAAGGCCAACCCAGGATACAACAACGCCTCAGCCCCAAATGAAGGTGGTGCTCAGAGGGTCGTCCGATGCTTATGCGACCGTGGATAAAGACCTTGCTTCGGCAATGCAGTTTATCAGGGAGCACGCCTCGGAGCCGATTTATGTTCCGGATGTTGTTAAAGCGTGCGGTATTTCAAGAAGAAAGCTGGAGGCTTTATTCAGCAAATACTTGCAGCGGGGAATCTACGAGGAGATTCGCGCCATTCATATTGCAAGTGCCGAGCAGCTTCTGGTGAATACACAGCTGTCGCTCGCAGAGATCGCGCGGCAGTCCGGGTTCAATAGCGTGGCTGCGCTCGAGGGGGCTTTTAAACAAAAGCACGGTTGTTATGCAAGGCCTTTCCGGCTCCGCAATACACAGGCCTGACACTTTTCCCCACTGATCCGCCGGAGGGTTGAGTAGGCCGGTCAATGACTGATCCTGAGGCGCATGAAGCGCTTCCCGGGAGATTGCCCGATCGCGGTGAGATCCCGCACAACCACCGTCTCTGTCGAGCCGTTATCCGTCACGCTCATCACTTCTGTATCATAGAAACCTGAATTCCAAGTCTGCAGATCATTGGATACTTCGACAACATAATTGAGGTCGTTGGCAGTTTTTGGATGGGTGTAGGCAAGCGTCAAATAACTGTTTCCGCTGACCAGCGTTGTCCCGGCGGTCGGCAATCCCGACCGGTTGGGAACATTCGGGTCCAGGTTCAGCGCGTATTCAAGAAGATTGGCCAAGTCGTCGTGATCGGGATCCGCAAGCTCTCCCGCGATGGCGGTGTCCGTCCAGTTGGATCCGAAGTTTGCCAGCTTCCATGTGTTGATCGGAATGTTGTAGGTGGTGGCGGGGTTGCCTACCGGCAGATCCGGGTAAGCACCGAATGGCATCGCCCATTTCAGCTGCCAGTCCCCCGTGCTCCAGATATACCATTCGGCAGGATTCGGAAGCTGACGGTATAGACAAAAGTCGGTCTTGCCGTCTCCATCATAGTCGCCAATGGCCGGCAGGTCTTTGTAGGTCGGATAATCACCCCAGTAGAGAGTCAGCGGATTGCCGGGATCCCAGTTGCGGGAACTCAACAACACGTTCCACCCCCAGTAGGCCGTCTTGTAGCCGCCAAGCCACCCGAAATCGGAGATCCCGTCGCCGTCAAAATCCCCGACGACCGGGGTGCCGTCAGCCAGTCCGCCACTGCCGAAAGTCCGGGTGATGGTGGTGTTGTTGGAACAATGGATCAGGAAGGTTCCCGGTGTTCCGGGACGATAAACCGCGAAGTCGGTTTTGCCATCCCCATCAAAATCTCCGGAGAGGGGGATGTCGCCCGCCTGTCCCCAGGTCTGGTTGATATAACCTGTATTGTTGCTTCTACGGATCGCCCAGAGCCCGTTGGAGGGTCGGAAAACAGCCATGTCCGTGATGCCATCACCATTCCAATCCCCGGTTATTGGAATATCCGTGGAATAACCCCAGTTGGTGATATTTTCCGAGTCGATCCGGCTGCTCCAGACATGCCAGTCGCCAGGGGTTGGACGGAAGAACGCATAATCAGCGAGACTGTCTCCGTCAAAATCGCCGGAAACAGGAATATCCCCCTGGGCGATGTCGCCAAACGTCTTGGTGGTGGTGCCGGAACTGATGAAATTGGAACTGCTTTTCAACACGGTCCAGACCATCGGACTTCCCGGTGTGATTCGCACGACGTCAGAACGTCTGTCACCGTCAAAATCATTGGCAGTGAATCCGCCAACAGCATCCCCAATGTCGAGTACGACCCATCCGGTGAGTGCGGAGATCCCGATGGAGTCACCCGTGATCCACGAGTTGAGGCGCTGTGTGCGTTCGCCGGTCTTGGGATCGCAAAGCCAGACGCGGGTGGTCGCCATGTTCCAGTTGGGAATCAGTTGTTTGGGATAAATATAAAAGGTCTTGGCGGTGCCGTTGTCGTCGGCATTCACACGCAACTGGTTTTCGTTGATCTTCCGGGTGGTAATGGCAACAGGAACACCGTTGCCATCGTATTGGCTGTCACTGAACCGATAGTCTGGCAGCTCAATCGTGGTGATGCTGCGGTTCAAGCCAATATTGGTCGAACGGACGGTCTTCCATCCGTTCCCATCCACCAGAAAGTCAAACTGCCTGAGCAGGTAGCTGGCGTTGCTGCGATCCGTCACCCAATAATCCGAAGTGCCGAAATTGACGGTGATCACCGTGCCATCCGCCCAGGTGGTTTGCTGAACATCGCTGCTTGTGCCAGCAATGAACTGGTGACTGAGCATCTCCTGGTCGCCCAGTCTTTCATGCGGTTTGCAGGCGTTGCGGTAGCTCGCAAGCCAGTCAGCTCGATTAAGAAACCAGCCGCTGCCCGCATGGGAATCCGCGCCTCCAATTTGGCAAAAAGTCGGCACCGCGCCGTAGAGCACGTTCAGGGCGTCTTTTTTCTTCTGGTAAGAGAAAGGCAGCCCTGTGGTGCGGGCGTGCCAATCCACGCTGTCATTCGGATACCAGTCACTGACCACGCAGTCGTGAAAGACCAACTCCCAAAGCGGAGCGCGGTATTTATGACCGAGGCTTCCGTAGTTCTCGTAACTATCCCATTGGGAAACATTGTAGTTGGTTCCATCAGGGTAGCTGGTTTGACGGTAGGTGGTTGGGCTATAACCGTTCCACGGGCAATTCAGGACGGACATCAGGCCGAGTGGCGCGTCCAGGTAAGGGACCTGCCACCATTTTCCGCCTTCGCCCGCCGTAACCAGGGGCCCGCTTGCGAGTTGCTCATGGATGGTTTGTAAAAGGGATTGGCCATCGGCGCGGTATTGCGAGCAACTGCGTGGATGGTTGGCATCAAAACACTCAAAAAATTGGCGTGTCGGCGTCACGTCCAGATAATAGCTGTTCACGGGATACGACGCTTGGCGGGTTCCGAGCCATTGGGTTGCCCGGGAAACATAGAGTGATGGGCATCGCATGTACTGCTGGCCATCCGAATCGCTCCAGCCGGGCACCGCATTACCCGCATAATCACGCAGCAAATTGGAAGACAATTCATGCCGCCAGTCGCACTCCGCTTCCGTATCAACAATGAATGCGTCGGCAAAGACCCCGTACTCCGAAGTCAGCCAGCCTCGGGAATGAGTGGCCGCCAGTCGCTCACTTTCACCAACTGCGCCTTGTCCGTAAAAGTTAAGGGGATCCCCCCAGGTATGCACAAAATGCCGGGCTTTGGTGACCCCGAGGGTATAGGCTTCCTGCGAGTCGATGTATTGGAAGTAATCCCACAATAGCGGTGCCCCGAGCAGTTTTGCGGTGTTGCCATTGCCCGCAGTTTTAGCGGTCAGTGTCTTTAGCGTTCCTGCGGGCAGGGAGCTTCGAAACGCCTTCGCCAGCGCGACATGGCCGCCACTGGGGGTGAAATTGAAAGTGAGCTGCCGGTCGTAACCCCAGACCCCCTGGGTATTGCCAGCAATTGTCCTTACTTGAGTCGGACGCCACTTGGCCATGGGGGCGCGCCGGCTGCCAAGCATCAGGCATCTCATGTTGGCATTGTCAGGCGTGTCCAGTGTCACGCTGTAGCCCAGGCCGCTGTCGATATCCACGACCCCGGCCAGCGGCAACTGCAACAGCGTGGCGTCATAGTCGGAAATGTAAGAGTTCGGCCAATTCGCATCGGGCAAATCGGATGGATACAAATGTCCGGAGCACCAGTCGGTAATCATCAGGCGGCTGCCCGTCGTATTCGGAGCGGCAAACGGCTCGATGAAATCGACGCCGTTGAACAGCTTGGTGCTGTCTGTAGCGGCCGCAGTCATGACAACCTGGCGGGACGTGTCCGACGGCACCGTCATGGTTACTCTGAGCTGATAAGCGCCGGCGACCGCATCCGTGAAATTTGCGTAGAACTGGATGCCGTTGGGGATCTGCGTGCCGTTGGTGAACTTCGGGTGCGTCAAAATCCCCGGCTGCGACCAGGTATGATTCGCCGCTTTATCCTTGACGGTGATGGTGCTGCCGCCGCTGCCAAAGAACCCTGTGGTAAGGTGGACAGTGACCAGGAGGTTGTTGTTTTCAATTGTCCATACTTTATTGAAAGAGGAGTCCGTAGTGCTGCTAACCGCAACAGCTCCGACGATATTGACGGAAATAAACCATGCCGCGAGAGCGGCAAAAGGGAATCCAAATCTGACGGTCCTTCGAAAACACATGATAAGAGGCTTTGAACGGAAACTCCCCCTCGCGCTCAGATTGTCGGCACATGAAGACGTCATCTCATTCTGAGTGGTTACTGGAACTCAACGGCATAGGTCGAGGAATGATTTCCCGCGCTTGCCCGTTTGTCTTTCCGGTTAATGGATTCAATGTGCCCGTCGGCAAATGCGAAAATACCTTCATTGTCGTAAATAAACACTTCCGGCCATGAGGAGGTTGCCGCGCTTTTGACCAACGAGCCAAACAGATAGTTATAGCTTGTTATCAGCTCGCACATCATGACAAGCCGCTCCGGACTCCTGATTTGACTGATTTGTCTGGGGGCTTGCAAAGTGTCCTCCGACCCATTTTTATAAAATTTCCTTTCACCTGTAAGATCCGAATTCAGTCCATATCCGGGCCATGGCATTGACTTTATCTTCATGGATGGGCTGATGAAGACGTCTTTTGATCCGACAAACGAAAAAATCTGATCCTGCCATGACTGGACAAATCCACCATCGCCCCGAACGCCATAGACAAAAATACTGTTGCCGGGTTGCAAGGGGTCAGTAGGGGGAACGGTTCTCCCATCAGGGTCGCGGACCAGATGTGTTGGAAACCGCCCGTTGTTTTCAGCTGTGTATCCGATAACCCCGGTGGCCAACTGCCGAAGATTGTTCATGGAGCGAGCCTTGGCAGCTCGCTTCTTCAAATAGTTTGTGCTGGCGACAATCAGTGTCGCCAAAATACCTATAATGACAATGGCAACGAGCATTTCGACCATAGAAAATCCCTTGGCCAAGACATGGCCTTTCTTACGCAAGAAATCACGGGGAAACAAAATGGCGCGTAAGCCGGAAACGCGGAAGCCGGATTCAGTTAATAATTTCATATTCGGTTTCGTTTTTTATTAAGCCCGGCGACGCCGGAACAGGAGTGGCAGCGCACCGAGTCCCAGCAAGGTGAGGGATGCGGGTTCAGGGACCACCGCCGTGATCTCAACCGTGTTCCCGACAATATTGGCCTGGGCGCCGGTGATTTTAAGTTTCATAGTGTGTTTTTTTGGTTTTAGGGGATTTGTTGGTATGACGGTACTAAACTACAACTCATGATCCTGACCATCGATTAAAAATCTGCGCATAAATTGTAAAAATTACGCTTTGATTTTTGTCACAACGCAAACCAGTCCGCGAGGTTGGAACGGTGCGTTTGCCGGATCATCTGTCTTTTTGAACGACCTTCAAACGGCCGTTGAGCGGCTTGACCGTGAGTCCATGGCGGGTGGGGGCGGTCGTTCCTTCCAGCACGGCAAGCGCCGTGCCCGGCCAAATGAGTTCCACCGAGTCGGCATCGCTGTGCAAGGTCAACGTGCGAACACGCGGATCGAGGAGGAAGAATCGTCGGCACGAGGCTTCCCCGGGAATGACGGTCAAGTGATCCCCTTCAAGGCTGGCGGCGGCTTGCAGGGCGATGCATCCGTTGTCGGTTGCCAGCGCCTGCGCGCCCACGAGAGCCGGATCCATTACCGCAGCGGTGATCCGCCAGGTGTCGGCCAGGCGCGGCCACACGTAAAATGACAGTGAGGTGTCCGGCGTATCGGGATAGGAATGCATCGGTTCGAATTTACGCGGGCGGAAAGGAAGGTAATCGGGGGTGAAGCAGCCGTAAACTTTGCCGTCCGGCATGAACTTGGCCAGATTGGTGCGGAATCCGTTGTAGGAACGCAGCAGCGCCAGGGCGTCGCCGCCGGAGGCCAACGATAGCAGGTAATACGCCTCGGCCTGCCACAGGGTCCAGGCATGGCCGCAATTGAGCGCCCGGCCCTCGCCGTCATTTTCCCACTGGGTTTCCCAATACCGGTAAGAAGAATCGAGTATTCGGGCGTCCGGAACATCCATCCGCCACGGCTCGTGATACGCGAGAATTTCCCGGGCCCGTTGCAGCCATTCCGGACGCGCCTCCAGATGCAGATAGGCTGAGAGCAGGGAGAGTGCGGTGCAGGTGATCGAGCCATCCTCCGTCCAACGCAGATGCACGCTAACCCCCTCGGTGGGAAATTCGAAGCCACGGCGCATGAGATGCCCGGCGATGCGAAGGCACGCCTCGCGCACCCGGGAGGCTCGCGCATCCTGCCGGGCTTCCATTTCCATCAGCAGTTCGAGCAGCGCCTGCAAAGGAGCAATGACCGTGGTGTAATCGAAAGCCTCGTTGCCGCCGAGGTGCAGGCTGTAAACGCGGCCCTGCGCATCCACGTTGTCGGTGATCGAACTGCCGGCTATGGCGACGGCGTGCTCATAGAATGCGTCGTTGCCATAGGCGCGGCTGGCATAAAGATAGGTGCGGATATGCTCGAACTGATCCTGGACGCGCTCCCACTGGTAGATATGGAACGGGGCCAGCTCACGCCCGCAATACCGTTGGGTGACCGGGACGGGGTGGTATTTGTACCAGCCGTCCACTTTTTCCAACATCGGATACGCCGGATCGATGTTGGGCTGGGCACGGGTCAGATATCGCTCGGTCAGCGCGGGATCCGGTGCCTCAGGCAGGCCGCCTGCGGGGACTCCCTGCATTCCGACGAGCTTCAAGGCCGCGTGGAGGATGCCGTCGTGGCGGGCATCGGGACCCAGCCATTGCCGCGCCAGAAGAAACGCCTGCGCCCAGTACCAATGTTCGGCGAAACCGCCCAGGTATGGCTCCAGTTTCTCCGTCGAGCGTCGAAGCACTTCGTCCAGGGTAACCCCGGCATGCAGGGTCAGGTCGCTGGATCGTCCATCCGCACCGTAAACGGTCAGCACATGAAACCCCTCTTCATCCAATGTCACCCGGCCGGTATGTAACCCGGCGGCGGCGGGAACAGAATCCACCTTCGTCGTCACGCCCTGAGGGCTTTTCAGCTCGCAACGCGCGGGCGTGCCGATGATCTGGAAAGCAATGGTGCCGTTGACCCGGGTGGAAGCGACCGGTGCGCCCACCAACGGGATCTTCAGGGAATCAGCCAGGAACGCGCGGGCGGTCTCCAGACTGTCATGAAACGAGATGCGCACCCCGTAGCGAACCGGTCCCTTCGGCTCGCTTGCGGAAAAGCGGCTATCGAAGCGTGCCAGCATCTGCAAGCCGGTAACCGCATGGTTTTCGTTGCGGTAGCAGAGGCGCCAGGCCGCGCTGGGGGAGAGGGCGCAGACCAGCATTCCCCGGCCCTCAGGCCGCTCCAGATAAACATAGCAAAGGCTTCGGTCCTCGGAGCGGTATACGCATTTGGCGGTGAATTGCTGTGAAGACGGATCATTCTGCCGCAAATCCATGAAGGCCACGTTCAAGTCGAGTCCGGCCTGGTCCACATAGGGCAGATCCGCGTCGAGCCAGAGGTCGAAGTGGTCGTCGGCGAACTCATAGCGGAGCGTGTGGCCGGAGGTGACATTGCGGCAGTGGATTCGCGATTCCTCAACGGATTCCACCCCGGCGAACAGCCGGTATTCCGGGAGGCTCACCGACTCAACCCCAACTGGACTGCCGGACGGTCCCATGACCGGAGGATCGTCCTGCCGGGTGAAGACAAAGACACCAAACCCGGTGCGCTCATCGGC
>Ga0105090_10000939_pt1 | contig 15267 bp, 12 predicted proteins | sample PPLLak3March2015_FD_79110 | JGI IMG/M metagenome (GOLD analysis project Ga0105090, IMG submission 79110) | Freshwater sediment microbial communities from Prairie Pothole Lake near Jamestown, North Dakota, USA - PPLs Lake P7 Core (1) Depth... | ecosystem: Environmental > Aquatic > Freshwater >... | reverse complement strand
TGGCGTGGCTGCCGCTGAGAACGATGGCCTTGGGCGCGAAGTCGCGGATGAAGGCGTCGGTGACGTCGTTGGGGTGGATCTCGCAGTAGACGTGCGCCTCGCGCAGGCGCCGCGCGATCAGCTGCGTGACCTGGGAGCCGAAGTCGAGGATGAGGATGCGGGAGTGGGACGGCATAGCGAAAACGCGGGGTGAGGGATAGGGGGTGAGAGCGCCTGCGCGGAGACGTTGCGGGTGGGCACGCTCACCCCTCACCTCGCGTTCCTCCTCCCGCCGTTGCTACTCGACGCGGTAGTTCGGCGCTTCCTTGACGATCTGCACGTCGTGCACGTGCGATTCGCGAACGCCGGCGGAGGACATTTCGACGAATTCGGCGCGCGTGCGCAGTTCCTCGATCGTCGCGCAGCCGCAGTAGCCCATCGCCGCGCGCACGCCGCCCATCAGCTGGTGGATCACGTTGACCAGCGCGCCCTTGTAGGGCACGCGGCCCTCGATGCCCTCGGGCACGAGCTTCTCGGCTGCCGCGATCGGGTCCTCGGCCTCGAGCTCCTGGAAGTAGCGGTCGGAACTGCCCTGCTGCATTGCGCCCAGCGAGCCCATGCCGCGGTAGCCCTTGTACGAGCGGCCCTGGTAGAGCTCGATCTCGCCGGGCGACTCGTCGGTGCCGGCGAAGAGGCTGCCCAGCATCACGCACGACGCACCGGCGGCGATCGCCTTGGCGATGTCGCCGGAGTAGCGGATGCCGCCGTCGGCGATGATCGGCACTCCCGCCTTCGCCGCGCCCTCGAGCGCCATCTGCACGGCGCTGATCTGCGGCACGCCCACGCCCGCCACGATGCGCGTCGTGCAGATCGACCCCGGCCCGATGCCGACCTTGACGCCGTCGGCGCCATGGTCGGCGAGCGCCTGCGCGCCGGAGGTCGTCGCCACGTTGCCGCCGATCACCTGCACCTGGGGGAAGCGCTTCTTGACCCACTGCACGCGGTCGAGCACGCCCTGCGAGTGGCCGTGCGCCGTGTCCACCACGACTACATCGACGCCGGCCGCGACCAGCAGCTCGCAGCGCCGTTCGTTGTCCGTGGCGACGCCGATCGCAGCCCCCACGCGCAGCCGACCCGCGTCGTCCTTGCACGCGAGCGGATGCTCGGTCGACTTCTGGATGTCCTTGACCGTGATGAGGCCGCGCAATTCGCGCTCGCCGTTGACCACCAGCACGCGCTCGAGGCGGTGACGGTGCATCAGCTCCTTCGCAGTCTCGAGGTCGGTGCCCTCGCGCACCGTCACCAGCCGCTCGGCCGGCGTCATGATCGCGGACACCGGCTGGTCGAGGTTGGTCTCGAAGCGCGTGTCACGGTTGGTGACGATGCCGACGACCTTCCGCCCCTCGACCACCGGCAGGCCCGAGATGCGGTGCTGCTGCCTCAGCGCGAGCACCTCGCGCACGCTCATGGTGGGCGGGATGGTGATCGGGTCCTTCACCACGCCCGATTCGAAGCGCTTGACCTTCGCCACCTCGGCCGCCTGCTTCTGCGGCGTCATGTTCTTGTGGACGATGCCGATGCCGCCTTCCTGGGCGATGGCGATGGCGAGGCGTGCATCGGTCACCGTATCCATCGCCGCGGAGACGAGCGGCAGGTTGAGCGTGATTCCGCGCGTGAGGCGGGTGGCGAGCGAGACTTCCCGGGGGACGACGACCGAATGGGCGGGAAGGAGCAGAACGTCGTCGAACGTCAGGGCCTTGCGGGCGACACGCATGGGGGCAACCTCTCGCGCAAAGGCGGATTATAGCCGCCGCAACACTCCGACCCCGGCGGCCGTCGGCCTCCGGTTGACTGCGCGCAGGCGATTGGGGTAGGTTGCCGTTGTCATAAATCCGCCCCGGCCCCGCGATGCCCCTCACCCTTGGCGCCCGCAGCATGCGTGCCGGCCTCGCCGTTCTGGCGACGCTCGCGCTCGCCACGCCGGCGTTCGCCGCGCTGTACAAGTGGACCGACGAGAATGGCCGGACCGTCTACTCGGACCAGCCGCCTCCCACGCATGTGAAGTCCGAGGTCATCGGCGGCGCTCCGCCCCCGGCGAATCCGGACGCAGTGAAGGACATGGCGAACCGCGAAGCCGAGTTCCGCAAGCGCCAGGGCGACCGCGCGGAGGACACGAAGAAGGTCGAAAAGTCGCGCGCCGAAACGCAAAAGCTCGCCACGTTCTGCACGCAGGCGCGCGCGCAGGCCGCGGGCCTGCGCCGCGCCGACATCGCGATGTACCGGCTGAACGAGAAGGGCGAGCGCGTCGAGCTCGACGAGGCCGGTCGGCGCGCCGAGGCCGACAAGCTCGACGCGCTGGTGCGCGAGAGGAAGTGTCCGCCGGCCCCCCCGGGGTGATCGGTCATCATCGCCCCCGCGAGAGCGGGGCCCGGTGTCGCTCAGCACGGAAATGAGGGTCAGACTCGCATTTCGGCGCACTCATGCCGAAATGCGAGTCTGACCCTCATTTCCTCAGGCGGGGGCGGGGATGACCCGCGCAACAGCGCGGGTCACTTGGCTTCCAGGGCCTTCTGGTTGATCTTCACGTCGGCCGCCGCCTTGAGGCTGGCGACGTAGGCACTCGTCAGCTCGCGGCCGATCTGGTCACCCAGCTGCGTGGCGGCGGCTTCGGCGCGACGTGGGTCGCCAGCCTCGGGCGCCTTGACCTCGACGACCTTGTAGATCGCGAAGCCGCCCTTGTCGGACGTTGCGCCGACGTAGCGCGGCAGCTTCGTCGCGTCGGCCTGGAAGACGCGCGTGACCGCCTCCGGCGTGAAACCGGGCTGCATCTGATTGCGTTGCAGCGCCACCGGCTTGCCGAACGACACGCCTGCTTCCTTCTCGGACGCGCCGGCCTCGAGCTTGGCCAGCATCTCGCGCCCGACCTTGCCCGCCTGCTCGCCGGCAGCACGCGCGACGAGCTGGCGGCGGATCTCTTCGCGCACTTCGTCGAACGGCCGTGGCGCCGCGCTCTTGTACTCGACGATGCGCGCCGCCATCAGTGCGTTCGTCCCGACCTCGATCGCCTCGGTGTTGCGCTTGGCCTGGACCGATTCGGGCGAGAACAGCGCGGCCACCAGCTTGGCGTTGCCCATGGCGAGCTGCTGCACCTGGGAGCGCGTCACCAGCGGCGTCGTCGTGACATTCAAGTCCAGCGCCTTCGCCGCCGGCGCGAGCGAGTCGGCCTGCTCGTAGACGAGGTTCTGCATCTGGTCGGCCGCCTGGGCGAAGCGCGCCTGCCCCTTCTGGCGCTTGAGGTCGGCTTCGATCTCGCCTCTGACCTCGTCGAAAGCGCGCTGCCGCGCCTTCTCGATGCCGGTCACCTGGATCACGTGCCAGCCGAAGTCGGTGGCGACGGGACCGATGATGTCGCCCTCCTTCGCCGCGAACACCGCGTCTTCGAACGGCTTGACCATCGAGCCTCGCGCGAAGGCACCCAGGTCGCCGCCCTGCTGCGCCGAGCCCTGATCCTCGGAATTCGCCTTCGCCAGCTCGGCGAACTTCGCCGGCGTCGCGCGCGCCTGCGCCGCGAGCTTCTCCGCTCTCGCCTTGGCCGCCTCGCGCTCGGCCTCCTTCATGTCCGGCTTCGCGGCAACGAGGATGTGCGATGCCCTGCGCTCCTCCGCCTTGCCGTAGGACGCGAGCCGCTCGTCGTAGGCCTGGCGCACCTCGGCGGCGTCGACCGTCACCTTGCCCTCGATCGCCGGCAGCGTGAGCAGCAGATACTCGACCTTCGCCTGCTCCGGCGTCTGGAACGCCGCGGCGTTCTGGTCGTAGAACGCCTTCACGTCGGCGTCGGCGATCTTCACGTCCTTCGCGAACGACTCGGCGTCGACCGTCGCGACGGCAACCTCGCGCTGCTGCGCGAGCAGCGCGAGGAAGCGCTCGGCCGCCGGCGCCGCGACGATGTTCGCCGCCGTCAGCGGCTCCTGCAGAGGTGCCAGCACCAGCTCGTCGCGCAGACGCCGCTCGAACATCGCCGGAGTCATGTTCTGCTGCGCGAGCAGCGCCACGTAGCGCTCCTTGGAGAACTTGCCGTCGACGCGGAACGCCTCGATCTCGGCGATCGTGCGCGCGACATCGGCGTCGGCGACGCGGAAGCTGTGCCCGCGCGCCTGGCCCTGCAGCAGTCGCTGCGCGACGAGCTGTTCGACCAGCGAGTAGCGCACCTCGGGGTTGTCGAAGATCGCCGGGTCGAAGCCGCGTCCCATCTGCTGGCGCAGCCGGTCCTGCTGCTGGCGCACCAGCTCGTCGAACTCGGCGCGGGTGACCTCCTCGCCCGCCACGGTGGCGACGGCGGGCGTGGCGGCGTCGCGGCGGAAGTAGTAGTCGACGCCGACGAACGCGAAGGGAACGATGAGCAGCGCGAGAATGACTTGCGCGACGCGCTTGTGCTTGTGGACGAGATCGAACATCGCGTGCGTGCGCCGCCCCTCGCGGGGCGTTGCGCCCTCATGTCAAAAAGGGCGAACCGAAGTTCGCCCTTTCATTGGAATCTGGCGGAGTGGACGGGACTCGAACCCGCGACCCCCGGCGTGACAGGCCGGTATTCTAACCAACTGAACTACCACTCCGGACTTCGAACCAAGCCGACTGCGAACTGGGCGGTCGTCGCACCGCCCGGACCTCGAACTGCGAAACCTCGCTGCGCACGCGCCGGGCCGACCTCTGGTGGGTGCTGAGAGGATCGAACTCCCGACATTCGCCGTGTAAGGGCGACGCTCTACCGGCTGAGCTAAGCACCCGGCCCGCCGGAAACTCCACTTTCCCCAGGGAAAGGTGCCCGACGGCGTAAAGACCGCTAGTTTAGCGAATCTTTGAGCTCCTTGCCAGCCCGGAATTTCGGCACCCTCGCTTCGCCGATGTCGATCGTCGCGCCGGTCCGCGGGTTGCGCCCGGCACGCGCGTTGCGCTTGCCGACGTAGAACGAGCCGAAGCCCACCAGCGTGACCATGTCCCCCTTGCGCAGCGACTCCTTGATGGAGCCCACCATGGCGTCGATCGCGCGGCCGGCCGCGGCCTTCGAGATGTCGGCATGGCGCGCGACGGCATCGATCAGTTCGGACTTGTTCACGGACGTTCCCCCTGGACAGCAGCTTGTCGGATGCTAGCGCGGGCACCGCGACTCGCGCGCGGCGCCGCTCGGGCGAAAAGGAACTTATAGCGCCCGCGTTTTCGCAGTGTCAATACGCCATCCGCGTGCGACCGGGCGATCGTACTGCGGCGAGCCTGCGAAGCGGCCTGCGGTTGCGCACGCAAGCGCCTGACGCGGCAGCGACCGAACGTCCGCCCCCGCGCAAAGCGACCGGGCCGGCCCGGTTGCATCGGCGTTGCGCCGCGTCAGTGCTTGATCAATGCCGGTTCGACCGCGTCGGCGGCGGGCGTCGCGGCCGGCGCCGCGTCCCGCGCTTCCTCGCCGCCCTTGGCCGCCGGCAGCGGCACCGGCGCACGCTCGAGCGCGGCATCGAGCACCTGTTCGATCCACCGCACCGAGCGGATTTCCAGGCGCGTCTTGATCTCCTCGGGGACCTCCGCGAGGTCCTTCACGTTTTCCTCGGGAATCAGCACCGTCTTGATCCCGCCGCGGCCGGCCGCGAGCAGCTTCTCCTTCAGGCCCCCGATCGGCAGCACCTCGCCGCGCAACGTGATCTCGCCGGTCATGGCGACGTCGCAGCGCACCGGGATGCCTGTCAGCACCGACACGATCGCGGTGGCGATGGCCGCACCCGCGGACGGGCCGTCCTTCGGCGTCGCGCCTTCCGGCAGGTGGATGTGCAGGTCGGTCTTCTGGTAGAAGTCCGGATTGATGCCGAGATCGCGGCTGCGGTGGCGGACCACCGACAGCGCCGCCGCGATCGACTCGTTCATCACGTCGCCGAGCTTGCCGGTGGTCGTCGTCTTGCCCTTGCCCGGCAGCGTGACGGCCTCGATGGTCAGGAGGTCGCCGCCGACCTCGGTCCACGCGAGCCCGGTGACCTGGCCCACCTGGTTCTTCTTTTCCGCGATGCCGAACGTGAAGCGGCGCACGCCGAGGTAGCGGTCGAGGTTCTTCGCCGCGACGTCGATCGGCCCCTTCGCCTTGCGCGCCTTGCCTTCGCTTTCCTTCAGCAGCAGCGCCTTCACCGTCTTGCGGCAGATCCTGCTGATCTCGCGCTCGAGGCTGCGCACGCCGGCCTCGCGCGTGTAGTAGCGCACGATGTCGCGCAGCGCCGACTCGGCGACGTGCAGCTCCTCGAGCTTGAGGCCGTTGTTCTTCATCTGCTTGGGCAGCAGGTACTGCCGCGCGATGGCGATCTTCTCGTCCTCGGTGTAGCCGGACAGCCGGATCACCTCCATGCGGTCGAGCAGCGGCGCCGGGATGTTCATCGTGTTCGCGGTGGCGACGAACATCACGTCGGAGAGGTCGAACTCGACCTCGACGTAGTGATCGACGAACGTCGAGTTCTGCTCGGGGTCGAGCACCTCGAGCAGCGCCGACGACGGGTCGCCGCGGAAGTCCATGCCCATCTTGTCGACTTCGTCGAGCAGGAAGAGCGGGTTGCGCACCCCGATCTTCGTCATGTTCTGCAGGATCTTGCCGGGCATCGAGCCGATGTAGGTGCGCCGGTGGCCGCGGATTTCGGCCTCGTCGCGCACGCCGCCCAGGCTCATGCGGACGAACTTGCGGTTCGTCGCCTTCGCGATCGACTGGCCGAGCGAGGTCTTGCCCACGCCGGGCGGGCCGACGAGGCAGAGGATCGGCGCCTTGAGGCGGTCGACGCGCTGCTGCACCGCGAGGTACTCGACGATGCGGTCCTTGACCTTCTCGAGGCCGTAGTGATCCGCGTCGAGGACCTTCACCGCATTGGCGAGGTCCTTGTTGATCTTGCTCTTCTTCCGCCAGGGCAGGCCCACCAGCGTGTCGATGAAGTTGCGCACGACGGTCGCCTCGGCGGACATCGGCGACATCATCTTGAGCTTCTTGAACTCGGAGTAGGCCTTGCCCTCGGCCTCCTTCGACATGCGGGCGGCCTTGATCTTCTTCTCGATCTCGTCGAGGTCGGCGTTCTCGTCGCCCTCGCCCAGCTCCTTCTGGATCGCCTTGACCTGCTCGTTCAGGTAGTACTCGCGCTGGCTCTTCTCCATCTGCCGCTTCACGCGGCCGCGGATGCGCTTTTCCACCTGCAGGATGTCGACCTCGCCCTCGAGCACGCCGAGCAGGTGCTCGAGGCGCTTGCCCACGTCGCCCATCTCGAGGATCTGCTGCTTCTGCTCCAGTTTGAGCGGCAGGTGCGCGGCGATCGCGTCGGCAAGCCGGCCGCCGTCGTCGATGCCGGACATCGACGTCAGGATCTCCGGCGGGATCTTCTTGTTGAGCTTGACGTACTGGTCGAACTGCGCGAGCAGCGCGCGGCGCATCGCCTCGACCTCGTTCGGGCTGCCGGGGTCGCCGGCCACGGTGTCGGCCTGGGCGGTCAGGTGGTCGCCCTGGTCGACGACATTCGTGACGCGAGCGCGCTGCGTGCCCTCGACGAGCACCTTCACCGTGCCGTCCGGGAGCTTCAGCATCTGCAGGATCGTCGCCACGCTGCCGATTTCGTACAGGTCGTCGGCGACCGGGTCGTCCTTGGCGGCCTGCTTCTGGGCCACGAGCAGGATGTGCTTTCCGGCGTCCATCGCGGCGTCGAGCGCCTTGATCGACTTGGGGCGCCCCACGAACAGCGGGATCACCATGTGCGGAAAGACCACGACGTCGCGCAGCGGGAGCAGCGGCAGCGCCAGCGCGGCGGCGGGGGAGAGCGGAGTGTCTGATGCCATCTCGTGCCTGTGGGGGAGTCCTGACGGCGTAGTTGGGGCCGCCGGCGGGGGAGTCAAGGCGCCGGAGCCCGGACCGGTGGAAGTGCCCTCAGAGTAGCAAACGCGCGGGACGGCTCCGCGCCCGAGCTAAAACCGTCTACGAGCACGAGCGTCCTGCCCCGGCAACGCGCCGGGGCACCCGGACGTTGACTGCCGGGCCGGACAGGCAAGACCCTGCCACGTACTAGGACTTGGCCGAGGCGACCTTGGGCGGGTCGGCGAACATCAGCAGCGGCTTGCCGTCGTTGGTGATCGTTCCCTCGTCGACGATCACGCGGCTCAAGTTGGCTAGCGACGGGAGGTCGTACATCACGTCGAGCAGCGTGTGCTCGAGGATCGAGCGCAGGCCGCGCGCGCCGGTCTTGCGGGCGAGCGCCTTGTGCGAGATGGCGCGGAGCGCGCTCTCGCGGATCTCGAGCTCGACGCCTTCCATGCGGAACATCTTCTGGTACTGCTTGAGCAGCGCGTTCTTGGGTTCGACGAGGATCTGGATCAGCGCCGCCTCATCGAGCTCGTCGAGCGTTGCCACCACCGGCAGCCGGCCGACGAACTCGGGGATCAGCCCGAACTTGATCAGGTCCTCGGGCTCGACCTCGCGCAGGAGCGCCATCGTCGACTTGCGGTCGTCGGGGCTCGCCACCTCGGCGCCGAAGCCGATGCCGGTCTTCGACGTGCGCTGGCGGATGACCTTCTCCACGCCGTCGAACGCGCCGCCGCAGACGAACAGGATGTTGGTCGTGTCGACCTGCACGAATTCCTGGTTCGGGTGCTTGCGCCCGCCCTGCGGCGGCACGCTGGCGATCGTGCCCTCGATCAGCTTGAGCAGCGCCTGCTGCACGCCCTCGCCCGACACGTCGCGGGTGATCGACGGGTTGTCGCTCTTGCGCGAGATCTTGTCGATCTCGTCGATGTAGACGATGCCGCGCTGTGCCTTGTCGATGTCGTAGTCGCATTTCTGCAACAGCTTCTGGATGATGTTCTCGACGTCTTCGCCGACATACCCCGCCTCGGTGAGCGTGGTCGCGTCGGCGATGACGAACGGAACGTCGAGAAGGCGGGCCAGCGTCTGCGCGAGCAGCGTCTTGCCCGAGCCGGTCGGGCCGATCAGCAGGATGTTCGACTTGGCGAGCTCGACCTCGTCGTCCTTGCCGCCCGACTCGAGCCGCTTGTAGTGGTTGTAGACCGCGACCGAGAGGATCTTCTTGGCCGGCTCCTGGCCGATCACGTACTGGTCGAGGATCGCCCGGATCTCGTGCGGCGTGGGCAGCTTGTTGCGGTCGGCGCGCGCCGACTCGGCCGCGGCGCCCTCCTCGCGGATGATGTCGTTGCACAGCTCGATGCACTCGTCGCAGATGAACACCGACGGGCCGGCGATCAGCTTGCGCACCTCGTGCTGGCTCTTGCCGCAAAAGGAGCAGTAGAGGAGCTTGTCGCCGGAGGATTTGTCGGCCATTCAACGACCTGTGTCGGGTTGGCGCAGGGCGACTTTACGCGCCCGTTGCCCGCTTATGCAAGACCTTGTCGACGATGCCGTATTCCTTCGCGGCTTCCGCCCACAGGAAGTTGTCGCGGTCGTGGTCGCGCTCGACCTGCTCGACCGTCCGGCCGGTGAACTGCGCCATCAGCGTGATGAAGCGCTTCTTGAGGTCGATCACGAACTGGGCGTGGCGCTCGATGTCCGAGACCTGGCCCTGGAACCCCCCCGACGGCTGGTGGATCATCACCGTCGAATTGGGCAGCGCATAGCGCTTGCCCTTCGCGCCCGCCGCGAGCAGGAACGCGCCCATCGACGCCGCCATCCCCACGCACAGCGTCGAGACGTCCGGCTTGATGAACTGCATCGTGTCGAAGACCGCCATCCCGGCGGACACCGAGCCGCCCGGCGAATTGATGTAGAAGTGGATGTCCTTGTCCGGGTTCTCGGACTCGAGGAACAGCATCTGCGCGACGATCAGGTTCGCCGCCGAGTCGTTCACCGGCCCCACGAGGAACACGACGCGTTCCTTCAGCAGGCGCGAGTAGATGTCGTACGCGCGCTCGCCGCGTCCGCTCTGCTCGATCACCATCGGGACCAGTCCCAACGCCCTCGTCTCTTCCATGTGCCTTCCCGTGGTCGCGCCCGGCGGTCGGCCGGGTGCAGCAATGTCAACGATGGGACGCGCCGCCCCGCGCGTCAAGTGCCGCCCTACCGCCGGCTCGGCCGCCTGCCGGGCGGCGCGGTGTTCCCGACAGTCGCGCGAAGGGCGCGTCCGGGCCGGCGCCGGGCGCGCTTCACTGGCCCCGCGCGGGACCCATCAGCGCTTCGAAAGTGGTCGGCTTGTCGACGACACGAGCGCGGGCGAGCACCCAGTCGACGACGTTGCGCTCCACCGCGAGCGCCTCGAATTCGGCGAGCCGCTCCGGCTGCTCGTAGTGCCAGCGGACCACGGCGTCGGGGTGCTCGTAGGTCTGCGCGCTCTCCACGACCAGCGCCTTGACCTGCTCGGGCTTCGCCGCCAGGCTCTGCGCGCGCACCAGCTCGCCGACCATCAGGCCCAACGCCACGCGGTTTTCGGCCTGCGCGCGAAACATGTCGGGGCCGAGCTTGAGGTCTTCGGCCTTCATGCCCTGCTGCACGAGGTCGCGGGCCATGCGTTCCATCATGCCCCGCGCCTCGATGTCGATCAGCGCCCTGGGCAAGGGGAAGTTGGCGAGCGAGCGCAGGCCGCCGAAGGCCTGTTCCTTGAGCACGGCCTCGATCTTGCGCTTGAGCTCGAGGGCGAGGTTCGCCTCGACCTCGGCGCGCAGGTCGTCGATCCTGCCGCTCTTCACGCCGAACGCGTGCGCGAAGTCGTCGTCGAGCGGCGGGAGCACCGGCTCGGTCAGGTCCTTCAGCGTCAGCGCGAACCGCGCGGTCTTCCCGGCCACTTCCTTGCCGTGGTAGTCGGCGGGAAACGTGAGCGCGAACGACTTCGCCTCGCCGGCGGCCATGCCGGCAAGCGCCGCCTCGAACTCGGGGAGCATGCGGCCCTCGCCGAGCTGGATCGGAAAGTCCTTCGCCTGCCCGCCGGCAAACTCGGCGCCGTCGATCGTGCCGGTGAAGTCGACGATCGCGCGGTCGCCCTGCGCCGCGGGCCGGCCCGCCGCACGCCAGGTCGCGCGCTGCTTGCGCAGCACCTCGATCGTCCGGTCGACGTCGGCGGCGGTCACCTCGACCTTCGGGCGGTCGATGGCGAGCTGACCCGGGTCCCCGACGGCCACGTCGGGATAGATCTCGAACACGGCGGAGAACTCGAGCGCCTCCGCGGCCGCCGCCTCCGCCTGCCTCGGCTCGATGCGGGGATACCCCGCCACGCGCAGGTTCTGCTCGCGCACCGCGTCGCTGAAGCTCTTCTGCACAGCGTCGGAGATGACGTCCGAGCGCACCTGCGGGCCGTACTGCTGTGCGACGAGCCTCATCGGCACGTGGCCGGGGCGAAAACCCGCCACCTTCACCGTCTTCGCGAGGCGCGCGAGGCGCTTCTTGACTTCGCCTTCGATCTCGCCCAGGGGAACGGCGACGTTGAGGCGCCTTTCCAGCTGGCCCACGGTTTCCAGGGTCGTTGCCATCGCTTGCAGAATTCCTTGCTTGGGGTCGGCCGCGCCGCACGGGTGGGCGCAGGGACGCACTACGGACCGGGATGGTGCGAAAGGGGGGACTCGAACCCCCACGGGGGTCACCCGCCGGAACCTAAATCCGGTGCGTCTACCAATTCCGCCACTTTCGCGGCCGCGGCAAAGCGGCGCAGTATAGCATTCAGGGATCAGTGATCAGGTAACAGGTATCAGAGACGTCCGGGCAACGCATGGCCCCCGGCGATCTCTCCGGCGATCTGATCTCTGATGCCTGATGCCTGATACCTGATACCTGCCATGTCGGTCGCTCACTACGAGAACTTCCCCGTGGCGTCGCGCCTCGTTCCCGCGCGCATCCGTCCGGCCGTCGTCGCGGTCTACCGTTTCGCGCGCGCCGCCGACGACATCGCCGACGAAGGCGACGCGAGTCCGGGCGAGAGGCTGGCGGCGCTCGACACATTCGGCCACGCGCTGGATGCGATCGGGCGCGGCGAAACGCCCTCGCTCGCGCCGTTCCCCGATCTTGCCGAGGCGATCCGTCGCCACGGCCTGCCGCTCGCCCCCCTGCACGACCTGCTCTCCGCGTTCCGCCAGGACGTGACCACCACGCACTACGCCGACGCGGCGGCGCTGCTCGACTACTGCGCGCGCTCGGCGAACCCGGTCGGACGCCTGATGCTCGCGCTGTACGGCACGACGGGCACGGCGAACGAACGCGCGAGCGACGCGATATGCACCGGGCTGCAACTGACGAACTTCTGGCAGGACGTCGCCGTCGACTGGGCCAAGGGGCGCGTCTACTTGCCCCAGGAGGACCTCGCGCGCTTTCGCGTGAGCGAGGCGCAGATCGCAGCGGGACGCGCCGACGCGAACTGGCGCGCGCTGATGGCGCACGAGACAGCCCGCGCGCGCGCGCTGCTCGACGCCGGCCGCCCGCTGCTCGGTGCGCTGCCGCTGCGGCTGCGGCTCGAGATCGCCGGCGTGATCGCCGGCGGACGCCGCGTGCTGGCGCGCATCGACAGGGTCGGCGGCGACGTCTTCGGCCAGCGGCCGGTGCTCGGCCCGGTCGACTGGGTCGCAGTCGCGTTCCGGGCGGTCTTCCCCCCGCCTACCGGGCAAGCCGCGGGATGAGCCCGGACGAGTACTGCCAGCAGAAAGCGGCCGCGAGCGGGTCGAGCTTCTACTACAGCTTCCTGTTCCTGCCGCCACAACGCCGCCGCGCGATCACCGCGGTGTACGCGTTCTGCCGCGAAGTGGACGACGTCGTCGACGAGGTCGCCGATCCCGCCGTGGCGAAGGTCAAGCTCGCCTGGTGGCGTCGCGAGGTCGACGCCGTGTTCGACGGCACGCCCGGGCATCCGGTGTCCCGCGCGCTCGTGGGGGTGGTGCGCGAGCACGGGCTGCCGCGCGAGCACTTCCACGCCGTGATCGACGGCATGCAGATGGACCTCGAGCAGTCGCGCTACATCGATTTCGCGGCGCTCGAGCGCTACTGCCACCGCGTCGCCGGTGTCGTGGGCCTGCTCGCCGCGCGCATCTTCGGCTACCAGGCACCCGCGACCGAGGGCTACGCGCGCGACCTCGGCATCGCGTTCCAGCTCACCAACATCGTGCGCGACGTCGGCGAGGACGCGATGCGCGGCCGCATCTACCTGCCGCAGGAGGACCTGGCACGCTTCGGCGTGCCGGCCTCGCAGATCCTCAGGCGCGAGCCGGGTGGGAACTTCGCGTCGCTGATGGCCTTCGAGGTGCAGCGCGCCCGCGAGTGGTACGAGCGCGCGCTGGCGCAATTGCCGAAAGGGGAGCGCCGCTCGCAGCGCGTGGGGCTGGCGATGGCGGCGATCTACCGCACGCTGCTCGCCGAGATCGAGCGCGATGGCTACCGCGTGCTGGACCGCCGCATCGCGCTGACCCCGGTGCGCAAGCTCTGGATCGCGTGGAAGACGGCGCTGTTGGCGTGAGCCCGCCGGGCCGCCCCAAGGGCGAACAGGCCCCGCAGCGCGAAGCGCGGAGGGTAGTCCAATGATGCGGGTCGCTGTGGTCGGCGCGGGCTGGGCGGGATGCGCCGCCGCCGTTGGGCTGGCGCAGCGCGGCCTCGCCGTCACCGTGGTCGAGAGCGGCACGGTCCCCGGGGGCCGCGCGCGACGCGTGACGCGCGACGGCCTGCCACTCGACAACGGCCAGCACCTGCTGCTCGGCGCCTACGAAAACGTCCGCGAGGCGCTGGCCCTGGTGCACGGCGGCGACGGCGAGCGCGGCCTGCTGGCGCGGATGCCGCTGGTCGTGGCGCCGGCAGGTCCCGGACTCGCGCTGCGGGCGAGCCGGCTGCCCGCGCCGCTTGGCCTGGCGATCGGATTGCTGCGCGCGGGGGGACTCTCGTGGGCCGAACGCCTGGGTGCCGCGCGCTGGTTTGCCGGGCTGCGCGCGCGGGGCTTTCGCGTCGCACCGGGCACCACGGTGGCGAAGCTGTGCGCGGACGGACCGCCTGCCGCAGCGCGCGCGCTGTGGACGCCGCTGTGCCTCGCGGCGCTCAACACGCCGCCCGAACAGGCGTGCGCGCAGGTCTTCGCGAACGTGCTGCGCGCCGCGTTCGCGGGTGCGGGCGGCGCAAGCGACTACCTGATTCCCGCGACGGACCTCTCCGCGCTGTACCCGGAGGCGGCGCTGGCCTACGTCGTCGGGCGCGGCGGCAGCGTCCGACTGCGCACCACCGCGCGTCTTGTTGAGGCGGCAGACGACGCCGTGACGATCGAGGTCGACGAAGTGCGCGAGCGGCACGACGCCGTGATCCTGGCGGTCGGCCCGCACCAGCTCGCCTCTGCGGCCGGCAAAGTCGCAGTGCTTGGCAGCGCGCTGGCCGCCGCGGGGCAGCTCGCCTGGGAGCCGATCGCCACGGCGTGGCTGGGCTACGGAGCGCGCGTCCGCCTGCCCGCCGCGATCACCCGGCTCGACGACGCACCCGGGCAGTGGGCGTTCGACAGGCCCGACGTGCTCGCGCGCGCAGCGCCCGATCCGGCGCGTCCCGCGCTCGCGCAGCTCCTGTCGGTGGTGATCAGCGCGAGCGGCCCGCACGACGCGCTGCCGCCGCGCGAGCTCGCCGCCGCGTGCGACGCCCAGCTGCGGCGCCTGCTCCCGCAGCTGCCGCCGCTCGCGTGGTCGCAGACGATCGTCGAGCGTCGTGCCACCTACGCCTGCACGCCCGACCGCGCGCGCGCGCCCTCGCTCCTCCCGCACCCGCGCGTCGCGCTCGCCGGCGACTGGACGGATGCCGAGTACCCCGCGACGCTCGAGGCGGCGGTGCGCAGCGGCGCGGCCGCGGCGCTGGCGCTGCTGGCCGGACGGGAAGGCGCCTTCCAGGGGGGCAGGAGCGAGTGATCCGGATCGAGCCCGACGAGATCGAGTGGTCGGCCATGCGCGCACAGGGCGCAGGTGGCCAGAACGTCAACAAGGTGTCGACTGCGCTGCACCTGCGCTACGACATCCGTGCGTCCTCGCTGCCGCAGGCGGTCAAGGACCGGCTGCTGCAATGCGGCGATCAGCGGATCACCAACGAGGGTGTGGTCGTCATCAAGGCGCAGCGCTATCGCAGCCAGGAAAGGAACCGCGACGACGGGCTCGCGCGGCTGCGCGCGCTGGTCGAGCAGGCGGCCTACGTGGCGCCCGCGCGCCGGCCGACCCGGCCGACGAAGGGGTCGCAGCGGCGGCGCGTGGAGGCCAAGGTCAAGCGCGGCGAGACCAAGGCGGGCCGCAGGAAAGTCGCCGACGAGTGAGCGGCCGCGGGCAGCGTCACCCGCTGATGTACGACCAGCCTTCCTTCTG
>Ga0105090_10000938_pt1 | contig 15272 bp, 12 predicted proteins | sample PPLLak3March2015_FD_79110 | JGI IMG/M metagenome (GOLD analysis project Ga0105090, IMG submission 79110) | Freshwater sediment microbial communities from Prairie Pothole Lake near Jamestown, North Dakota, USA - PPLs Lake P7 Core (1) Depth... | ecosystem: Environmental > Aquatic > Freshwater >... | reverse complement strand
GGGCGCGCACCGCGAACCAGATGATCGCCAGCAGGCCCAGCGAGGCGATCGCCGCGATCGAGCCGATCAGCGGCCGCGACACGCCGAAGCCGGGTATGTCGGTGTCGATCAGGATGATCGAGCCGATGACGATGGAAATGACGCCGCCGAAGCCCAGCGCGCCGAAGCTCGGCGACATCACCTCGGCGATGATCAGGATGACGCCGAGCACGATCAGCCCCAGGCCGGCGTAGTTCACCGGCAGCATCTGGAAGGCGTAGAGGGCCATCAGCAGGCAGATCGCGCCGACCACGCCGGGCAGCACCGAACCCGGGTTATACCCTTCCAGGATCAGTCCGTAGACGCCGATCAGCAGCAGCAGGTAGGCGATGGTCGGGCTGGTGATCACGCCCAGCAGTTCGTTGCGCCAGTCCGGCTCCAGCTTCTCGATCACGAGTCCGCTGGTCTCCAGCGTGACATCGGCGTCGTTGACCTCCACCACCATCCCGTCGGCCTTCTCCAGCAACTCGCCCACGTTTTCCGCGATGAAGTCGATCACGCCCAGTTCCAGCGCCTTCTCGCTGGTGATGCTGTCCGCCTCCCGCACCGCGCGCTCGGCCCAGTCGGCGTTGCGGCCGCGCAAGTCGGCGAGACCGCGGATGTAGGCCACGGAATCGTTGACGACTTTTTTGGTCATCGCGTCGCCGGACAGGCTTTCGTCGCCGGCATCGCCGCTGTCCTCGCCGCCGTCCCCTTCGGCGTCGTCGCCTTCCTGCTTCTGCCGCTTGTCTTCCCGCTCCAGCGGCGACTTGCCGCCGGGAGCGGGCGCGCCGCCGACGATCGAGACCGGCGTCGCGGCGCCGACGTTGGTCGCCGGGCTCATCGCCGCAACGTGGCTGGCGTAGAGAATGTAAGTGCCGGCGCTGGCCGCGCGGGCGCCCGGCGGCGCGACATAAGTGGCGACCGGGACGGGCGATTTGAGGATGGCCTTGATGATATCGCGGGTCGACGCGTCCAGTCCGCCGGGCGTGTCCATGCGGATAATCACCAGGGCTGCGGGACGCTCCGCGGCTGTCTCCAGCGAGCGCACTAGGAAATCGCGGGTGGCCGGCCCGATCGGGCCGTCCACGTCCAGCACGATGGCCACGCGGTCCGAAGAGACCGGCGCCGCCTCCTCCGCTTCCTGCCCGCGGGCGTCCTGCGCCCACAGCATGGCGACGAGCAACAGCAGCAGGAATACCACCGCTTTCCGGGTCAGTCCTTCCGCGCCTGCGTGCACATCGGCCTCCTGAGTACTGCGAACCTATCTGTATTCTTATTGACTTCGGTGATTTATGCCATGTTCCGCGTCAATTAACATGACCGCTTCAGCCCCTCTGCCCGAAACCATGCACCAGGATCTGCACACACTGACCCAGGAGATTCGGCAGGCCGCGCGCGCCCTCAGGCGAAACTACGAGCCGGCGCGCCTGTACGAACTCCGCGTCGCCATACGCCGCATCCGCAGCATGCTGAAGCACCGGGGCAGCAAGCGCGCGCGTCGCTTCCGCAAGACCTGGGGCAGCTTCGCCGCGGCCACCAACCGCGCCCGCGACTGGGACGTATTTTCTGCGACCGCCGAAGAGCTGTTGAGCGCCGCCGCGCTGGACGACTTTCGGCGCGCCTGCGAAGCGCCGCTGCAAACCAGCCGCGACAAGGTGATCCGGATGCTGGAATCGGGGCGCTGGCGGGCCCACCTGAAGGAATGGAAGCGTTTCCTGGCGCGGGCGCTGGAGCACGGCGACCGGCGGAACGGCGAACTCTCGGCGCCGGCGCAGGCCCAGAGTCTGGCCGAGAGACTGTCCGCCGCGCTCGATGCGGCCCTGGCGCGGGCGCGCGTCGCGCTGCTCGTGGCCTTAGAGGAGGACGACGACTCCAGCTGGCACAAGTTCCGGATCGCGGTGAAGGAAGTCCGCTACACCGCGGAACGGGAGCCTCCGCCCCTGGCCGGCGAGCCCCGCGCCGCCGAAGTGGTCGAAGTCTGCAAAGGGCTCCAGTCGCTGCTCGGCGGCTGGCACGACTGCGTAATCCAATTACAGTTGCTCGACGAACTCGCGCCCTCGCCGCTGACGGAAGAGCTTCGGAATACCCTCGTCGACCGTCGCCGGCAGCGCCTGGCGGACATCCGCGAAACGGTTGTCCTGCAGCCCTTGTTCAGTTGGTCAGCTGGCCCCATTCCGCCCGCAGATGCGCTGCCAGCCGGGCCGCCAGGGCGATGATCGCCAGGGTTGGATTGGCCTGCCCGCCGACCGGAAAGACGGAGCTGCCGGCCACGAAGAGGTTGCGCAGGCCGTGCACCCGGCCATCCGTGTCGACCACGCCGCGCTCGTCCGAGCGGCTCATCCGGGTGGCGCCGGTCGGATGCGCGCAATCGGTGTAGCACGGTTCGAAATCCGGGTCTTCGAGCAGGCGGCTGCTGAATTCGCCTATGCCGAGTTGGCGGAACATCGCCGCCAGCAGCCCGTGCAGCCGCCGCAGACTGGTCGTGGTCTGCCCGTCGATGCGCCAGTCCAGCTCGGGCAGCGGACAGCCGAAGCGGTCGCGCTCCCTGCCCAGCGCGATCCGGCTTTCGGCGCGGGGCGGCTGCTCGCACTGGTCGACCGCGACCAGTTCGACCGGCCGAAACGGCCGCAGCCTGATCTGATGCCAGGCGCCGGCGGCGAGCGTCGGGGCTTGCGGCAGCAGCCGCGCGGCCCCAACCACGGCCTGCGCCAGCGTCTGCCGCCAACCGGCTGATCCACCCGTCTGCCAGACATTGCGCGCCGCGTCGCGCACGGCGCGGGCCTTGCTGTCGCTCGCCGCAAAGAAAAAGGTGGTCGGATTGAGCAAGCCCTCGCGCCGCTGTAACGATTCGACCGGGCTGAAGGAGAATTGCAGGCGTCCGCGGGCCCGCCAATCGCGGTGCATGACCAGGCGCTGCGTCCACGGCCCGACCTCCGGGCGTCCGGGATGCAGCCGCACGCGGCCCGTCCCCTCACAGCGCGGGTGGTTCATGTAGAAGCGCCCGACCGGGTCCCAGTTGAGGACCGGCGGCGATTGCCCATGTCGGGAAAGCAGCAGCAGGCGCGGATTCTCGAAGCCGCCGCAGGCCAGCACGAAGGCCCTGGCCGCCACCGAGAAGCGGCCGCCGTTCAGGCCGCGGCAGGCCAGCTGCGCGATGCGCGGCCGGCCGGGTTCCGCCAGGCACGCCACCGCGGTGGCGCGCAGCAGTATCCGGACCTGCGCGGTCTCGCGCAGCCGTGCGCGCCAGGCCGCGCCGAGATCGATGTGCCGGCCCCAGCGATGAACGCGCACCGCGAGGTCGTTGGCCGCGGCCAGGCGGGCGACCGGGTGCGTCTCCCAGCCAGAGGAAAACAGCAGCTCGGGACGGGGCAGGCCGAGAACCCGCGCGGCCCGCGGATACCAGGCGCTGATGTCCGTCTCGGCGAGCGGCCAACCCTCGGCGCCGAGCCAGGACCGCTGCTCGAAGTCGATGGCGTCCAGCGCGACGCAGCGGCCATAGGTCGCCACGGTGGTGCCGCCGAAGCAGCGGCGCCGAACCGGCACGTCCACGTTGAGCGGGTGACCGGCGATCTCCAGTTCGTTCAGGGCGTCCGCCTCGCGCAGCGGCAGCGCGTCGCCGCTCTCCAGCAGGATCACGTCGAGCCCGGAGTTTTCCAGTTCCAGGGCGAGCGCGATGCCGGCCGCGCCCGCGCCCACCACGCACAGGTCGGCGCGAAGAACCTCGTTCTCCGCGAGTTCGTCCGCGTTGTGAAAGCTCATTGTGGCTGCGCCATTTTCTCGCGTACACTCGTGTCCTGCCACCACCCGGAACACCGCATGGCAGCATCTCAGCATCCGATCATAAGCTCCCCGAGCCCGGCCGGGGAGGCCTGATCGTGTGCGGCCTGGCGGGTATCCTGCGGCACGACGGCGGGCCGGTCCAGCCCGCGGTCCTCGAAGCCATGACCGCGGTGCTGGCGCACCGGGGCCCCGACGGCCAGGCGACGAGGATGCTCGGCGCCGCCGGCCTCGGCCACCGGCGGCTGGCCATCGTCGACCGCAGCCCGGCCGGCGAGCAGCCGATGTGCGATGACCGCGGCACGCTGTGGATCGTCTGCAACGGGGAGATCTACAACCACCTCGAACTGCGCCGCGACCTCGAACGGCGCGGGTTCGCCTTCCGTTCCCGCTGCGACACCGAGGTCATCCTTTACCTGTACCGGGTTTACGGCGACGACTGCGTGCAGCACCTGCGCGGCATGTTCGCCTTCGCGCTGTGGGACAGCGAGGCGCGCCGCTTGCTGCTGGCGCGCGACCGTTTCGGCGAAAAGCCGCTGTTCTACATGGACGACGGCGAGCAGTTCTGTTTCGCCTCGGAACTGAAGTCGCTGCAGCGTCACCCGGCCTTCCCCTGGGACGTCGACCCGGCGGCGATCCATCGTTTCCTGGCCATGGACTACATTCCCGCGCCGGACTCGGTCTACGCCGCGGTGCGCAAACTTCCCGCCGCGCACCGGCTGGTCGTGGAGGCGGGGCAGGCGCGGCTGCAGCGTTACTGGCGCCTCGATTACGGCGCGCAACCCAGCGGCGCTCCACTGGCAGAACTGCAGGACGAGGTGCTGCGGCGCTTCGACGAATCGGTGCGGCTGCGCCTCATGGGGGAGGTGCCAGTCGGCGTCTTCCTCAGCGGCGGCATCGACTCCAACACGATCGCGAGCGCGGTCAGTCGCGTAAGCAACCAGCCCGTCAGGACCTTCACCATCGGCTTCGACGATCCGCGGCACGACGAGAGCCGTTACGCCCGCGAAGCGGCCCGGGCGCTGGGCACCGAGCACCATGAACGGGTGCTCGCGCCGAACCTGGAGGCCCTGCTGCCGAGAGTGGTCGCGCATTTCGACGAGCCCTTCGGCGACCCGTCCGCCATACCCACCTGGTGCCTGGCCGAGATGGCCGGCCGCCACATCACGGTGGCGCTGTCCGGCGAGGGCGGGGACGAGGCCTTCGCCGGCTATCAACGCTACCGCAAGCACCAGATCGCCCGCCGTGCCTGGCTGCTGCCCAGGCCCCTGCGCCGGGCCCTGGGACAAGTGCTGCACAAGGTTCTGCCGACCGCCCTGCCCGGCGCCCACCCGCTACGCGGCGCCGCCGACCTGCTGACCGCGCGGGAAGCAACGCTGGATGAGGTGTACGGGCGCTGGCTGCTGCATTGCGACGAGGCCACCGCCGGGCGGCTGTATGCCCCGGGATTGCGCGATGCGGTCGAACTCGAGGATCCCGTGCGCCTGCTGGCCGGCCTGCTCGGCAGTTCCGGCGCGCGCGACCCGGTCAACGCGATGCTCGACGTCGATCAGCAGACCTACCTGGCCGACGACCTGCTGCTCAAGCTGGACGTGGCGGCCATGGCGCACGCGGTCGAAGGCCGCTCGCCATTCCTCGACCACGAGTTCGCGGCCTTCGTCGCCGCCATTCCCGGCCGTTACAAGCTGCGCCACGGCACCGGCAAATGGTTGCTGCGCAGGGCTTTGAGGGGACGCCTGCCGCCGGCCGTGCTGAGCCGCGGCAAGCGTGGGTTCGGTCTGCCGCTCGACCAATGGCTGGCGGGCCCGCTGCGGCCGCTGCTGCACGATACCCTGGCCAGCCGCGCGGCCCGCGAGCGCGGGCTGTTCGAACCGCGCGCCGTGCAGGCCATGCTGGACGAAGGGCCGTCGCGCAAGCCGCAGCAGGCCCACCTGCTGTGGAACCTGCTGGTGCTGGAACTGTGGTTCGGCGCGGCCAAAACCCAGCGTACCGGACCGCAGCATAACGCCTGAGGCCGCCCAGGCAAGCTCACCCGGACGGGGATCGCTCTCCCAGGATCTCCCGCAAATAGCCGGCGGTGTGCGCCGCCTGCGAGAGCACCTGCGCCAGGCACAGGGCGCTGGCCTCGCCCGCGGACGTCCGCCGGAAGGGGTAGACGATCAGGCCCCAGTAGAACCGGCCCGGTTCGAACCTCCGGTGGACGCTGTCACCGGACTGCTGGCGGCGGAAGCGCCGCGCGCCGCGGCCGTAATGGAAGTGCATCCGCAGGAACGACCTCAGGCCCATCACGTGCTGGTGATACACCGGCGTGTCCCGCACGAACACCAGGCCGGCGCCGTGCGCCGTCCAGCGCGCCGAGAATTCGCGGTCTTCGCCGGCCGCGAAGCGAAACGAGGTGTCGAAGCCGCCCAGCTCCAGGAAGGACCGGCGCGGGACGGCGAGGTTATTGGTGGGGCAGAAGCCGGCGCGGCGCGCGTCGCCGTTGTAGTACTCGTAGAGGTAATCCATCAGCATCTGCTGCGCGGCCGAATACAGGCTTTCGGTGAGGCTGTTGTGGCAGGTGCCGCCAACGGCGCAAGCGGGGTTCGCGCCCAGGTGCGCGCCCAGGCGCTCGAGCCAGTCGCGGGTGGGAATGCAGTCGTCGTCGATGAACAGCAGGTAGTCGCCGACGGCGCGGGCGGCGCCGGCGTTGCGGGCCGCGGCCGGACCGCGGTTTTCGGGCTGGCGGACGAGGGTCAGGTCGAGGTCACCCCGGAAGGTCTCGACCACGTAGGCGGGATCGACGGCGCTGCCGTCGTCGACCACGATCACCTCGAAACTGTCGCGCGGCGCGGTCAGGGCCAGGATGCCGCTCAGGCAGTTGCGCAGGCCCTCCGGGCGCTGGTAGGTGGGTATGACGATCGAAAACCGCGGCGTGGCCAAATTATTTGTCCTGGTTTTTGCAAGCTTGCGGCCTTTGCGTCGGCCTATTGTTTCCTACGAACACGCGCGGTGGCAATTGCAGGCAGCAGTTTTGCCCTTGGCCGCGGGCGGTTAGAATGGCGCGGTGGCATATCCCGAGGTTCCCCTTTGGCTCGACCTGGCCCGGCTCGCGCGCGACTTCGCGCTGTCCGGCGCGGCGGCCTTGCGTCCTCGCTCCGCCTTCCGCAGCATCGAACGGCACTGCCTGTTCATCGGCGCGCCGCGCAACGGGCACAGCCTGATCGGCGCGCTGCTCGACGCCCACCCGCAGATGGTCGTGGCGCACGAACTCGGTGTTCCGCGGTACCTGGCGGCCCGTTTCAGCCGCCGCCAGGTGCTCTGCCTGCTGGCTGCCAATGCCCGCCGCGAGGCCGCGCGAGGCCGCCGACACATCCATTATTCCCACGCGGTCCCGGGCCAATGGCAGGGACGTTACCGTGACCTTCGGGTGATCGGCGACAAGCACGGCGAGGGCTTCCTGCTGAGCGTGCAGGCGCGCCCCTGGCTGACCGCCACGTTGCTCGAGCGGTTCGCTCCGGCCTATTTCATCCACGTGGTGCGCAATCCCTACGACGCCCTGGCCAGCGTCGCCACCAGCAGCAAGCGCGGGCAATCGCCGGAGCGCGCGATTGCCTATTTCGAGGGACTCTACCGAACGCTCGAACAGGTGCGCGGCCAGGTCGCGCCGGAACGGCTGTTCCTGCTCCGTTTCGAGCAGTTTCTGGAGGCGCCGCGCGAACGCCTCGCCGAGACCTGCGCATTCCTGGGCGTGGATGCGCCGGCCGACTACCTGGATGCCTGCGCTGCTATCGTTCTGCCCAAGCCTGAGGATCAACGCAACCTCGTCCAATGGGACGAGGCCGCGCGCCAGCGCGTCGAGGACCTGATCGCCCGACACGACTTTCTCACCGGATACCGCTTCCATGACTGAGCACCAAATCACAGCACACCCTGCCCGCCAGCCCGAGCTGTCCGTCGCCGTCATCACCCTGGACACCCTGGAGTCGACGCGGCAGCTCCTGCGTTACCTGCAGGCGCAGACCGCGAAGTCGCGCATCGAAATCCTCATCGTTTGCCCCTCAGAGGAGCGACTGGCCCTCGACTCCGCGGATCTCGAGGGCTTTGCCGGCTACAAGGTGGTGGCCATCGGCCCCTTCGATACGCTGCACGCCCCGCGTGTCGCCGCGGTGCGCCACGCCAGCGCTCCGATCATCGCCTACACGGAAGACCATTGCTTTCCCGCGCCGGACTGGGCCGAAGCGCTGATCGAGGCGCACCGCGGGCCATGGGCCGCGGTCGGGCCCATCGTCGGCCTGGCCAACCCGCGGCACCACATCGCCTGGGTGTCCTATTTCATGCAGTACGGCGACTGGGTATTCAGCGATGTCGGCGCCGGCGGCGAGGCCCAGGACGTCGCCGGCCACAACAGCAGCTACAAGCGCGACGCCCTGCTGGCCTACGGCGAACACCTCGACCGCATCATGGTGTTCGAATCGGTGCTACACGAAGACCTGCGTGCACGCGGGCACAAGTTGTATGTCGAGCCGCGGGCGCGCGTTTATCACGTGTTCATCACCCGGCCCTGGCCGTTTTGCCGCGAGCACTACTACATCGGCCGATTGCTGGCCTCCACGCGGCGCAGCCGCTGGCCGTGGCACCGCCGCCTGCTGTACCTGGGCGGCAGCCCGCTGATACCGTTTGTTCGGTTGTTCCGCATACTCGGGATGGTGCGACGCCACGGCTGGCAACGGGAATTGCTGCCGGGCATGCTGCCCTCGCTCTTCGCCGGGCTGCTGTCGAGCGCGCTTGGGGAGATGCTCGGCTACGGGTTCGGCCTGGGCCACGCCGCCAGGGACACGGTGGACCTCGACATGAACCGCTGGCGCTACATCACCGACGAGGAAAAGGCCGAATTGTGGTCGGGCAGGGTCCTGCAGTTTTCCAATCTGCCGCCGCGCCCCGGGCAACGCGCGACGGCCTGAGCGCCGATCCGCGGCTCACTCCGCGCCCGGGTCCGCGAGCCAGTGGGAGAAACGCCGGCCGGTAAACGCTTCGAGTTGCGCCACCTCCGGGCGGAAGATGTCGTTCAGCCGCTGCCGCAGGGCTCGCTCGAGGACGGGACGTTCCATGGGGCGGGAGAACAGCCAGTACAGCGCCTGGTCGCTGCGGTGCGTCACCCAGCGCTGGGCCGGCATCGGCACGGGCAGGCGCCCGAGCGCGCCCAACAGATGGCGACCGAACCGCAGATGCAGCGCCGCCCCGAAATCGGTCTTCCGCCGCTTCCCCGCGGTGGGATGGCGCACGACATCGAAGGCCGGGCTCCAGAACGTCTCATCGACCCCGAGGAAGCGAAAAACCGAGCTTAGCGTGGCGCGGCGCCGATGCCGGAAATCGTCGTACTCGATCACGTGGAAGCGGTCGTCGGCAAAAAACTCGCGGTACTGGGCAAGCTGGGTGAAATAGAGGCTTTCCGCGATGTACGGATTGCCCAGCGGGTCGCCGGCAAACGCCGCGGACGGTGGGGCCTTCTCCAGGCATTCGCACACGTTGTGGATGTAGCGCGACAGCATGCGCTCGACGGGATCGCGCACCATGTAAATGAACTTAACGTGAGGCAGCACTTCCGCCATGCGCCGGGCGACGCCCTGCTGCATCGGGAAGTGCGTGTAGCCGCCGCCGAAGCTCTCTACCCGCACCTTGCCGGACGGAAACTGCTCGAGATACCAGTCGACGCCGCGGCGCCAGTTTCCCGGGTCGAGGAAAAAATGCACTTCCTTCTGCCGCGGCACGCCGATTTCCGGGTGTGCGTGCAGATAGTAGTGCAGGCTGGTCGTGCCGCACTTGGAAGCGCCTATGCAGACGGCGTCGGGCAGGGGTCGATCATTCATCGACGGATTCTATCGGCCGCGGGCATTGGGCCGCAACGCGAATCGGCTATACACTGCCGGAATGGTCTGGCCCAGACGAGATCACCGCGCCTATGTCAGCAGCAACCGCGAGCTGTACGACTTCGAAGGCGCCTTCGTGTTCAGTCTGCTCACCCTGCTCGGGCTGCGGGAGTCCGACAGCGTGCTGGATGTCGGCTGCGGCTCGCTGCGGGCCGGGCGGCTGCTGATCCCCTACCTGGCGCGCGGGCATTACTTCGGCCTGGAGCCGGATGCGCGGCTCGTGCGCCAGGGGATCGAGCGCGAAATCGGCACCGAACTGACCCGCCTGCGCGCCCCGGTGTTCGTGCACAACCCGGATTTCTGCCTCCACGGCGTCGAAACTCGCTTCGACTTCATCCTGGCCCTGTCCATTTTCAGCCACGCCAGCCAGGCCCAGGTCCGGGCTTGCCTCGCGCTGGTCGCGAAAGCGCTGCGCGACGACGGCGTATTCCTTTGCACCTACTACGCCGGGGAGAGCAGTTACGCCGGCGAGGACTGGGTTTACCCGGGCCACGTCCAGTACCGGCCGGACGACCTCGCCGGGATGGTCGCCGGGGCCGGCCTGCACCTGAGGAATTTCGCCTGGCCACATCCCACCGGGCAGCAGTGGGCGATGGTCGCCCGCAGCGAACAGGTCCTGGCGGAACGGGAAATGGAAGAGCGCGACGTGTTGCTCGCGGAACGCGCGGAGCGGCAGGCGATCAGCCGTCTGTATGCCGAGCTGACGCAGGACCCGGTCTACCGCTTGCTGGTCCGTATCCGCGGCGTGCTCCGGGAGCTGGGGCTGCGGTGAAACGCGGCACGGCAGCCGGAGCAGTCTGACTTTATCGCCGGACCGCCGCAGCGTGGATCAGAGCTGCGGCCGCGGCCGTGTCGCTACCCGCCTGCAGCACGACTGCCCGCTCCCGTTCCTGTTCGGTCAGCGGATCGCAGTGGGCCAGCTGGTGATGCAGCACGGCAAGATCGGCGTCCGAGGCGTCCGCTCCCCCGGCCAGCCTTCGGCGCAACCGCTCTTCCAGCAGCGCCGGCGGCGCGGCGCAGTCCACGATGACGAACGCGGAGTCCAGCCTGGCGGCGAGCGCCCGGAACTGTTCGCGGTGCCGGCGCCGCAGAAAGGTCGCATCGGCGATCATGTCGAAACCCGCCCGCAGGCCGGTTTCGCAGTGACGGGCCAGGATCTCGTAGGTGCGCTCCGTGACTTCGGCGCCATAGAGCCCGGATTCGATGACGCCCGTGGTCATCTGCTCGCCGGACAAGCGCTTGCGCTCCAGGTCGCTGCGCACCCGCAGGGCGGGCAGCGCGCCGACCAGGCGCTCGCTGAACCAGGTCTTGCCCGACCCGGAGAAACCGTGCATCAGGCACAGACGCGGCGGCGGCGTGTCCACCAGGCTGGCGGCCAGCTCCACGTAGCGGGCCTTGTCCAGGCGGGCGGACGAGCGCTGCGGCTCGCCTCCGGGGACGACCTCGGCCGGCCCGGCGGTCTGCCGGTGCCGGATGGCGGTGACCACCGCCCGCACCATGCTGCGGTTGGCCAGGTAGAAGCGCATCACCGCCAGGCTGTCGTACGCGCCGGTCGCCTCCAGCCAGGCATTGAGGACCGTGTACGCGAAATCCGTCCGTTCGTGCGCCATCAGGTCCATGACCAGGAAGGCGATGTCGTTGGCGATATCGATCCAGCGCAGGTCGGGGTTGAATTCGATGGCGTCGAACGGAACGAAGCGCCCCTCCTGCAGCAACAGGTTCTCCAGGTGCAGGTCGCCGTGACACTCGCGCACGGCTCCCTCGCGGGCGCGCCGGGCGAACTCCGGCGCCAGCGCCTCCGCCTGCTGCAGCGTCCACGCCTCGATCACCGCCAGGCGCTGCTGGCCCTCATCGTCGAAGGCGGCCGGATCGAGGTGCGTGAAGTTGTTGCGCGAAGGCCGCGTCGCGCGGTCGACCTCGTAAGCCGGGTCGCCGTCCCGGCGGGGTGGCAGCGCGGCATGCAAGCGCGCGATGGTCTCCGCCAGTCGGCGCATCTCCGCCGGCCCGAGCCGGCCGTCCTGCAGGCAGCGGTCCAGCCGCGCCTCGTGCGGAAACTGGCGCATGCGCACGGCATATTCAACCGCGGGCTCCAGCCCCATGCGCAGCCCGCCCGGGCCCTCGCCGATCGGCACCACGCCGAGATACAGCCCGGCCGCCCAGCGGCGATTCACCCGCAGCTCCTCCTCGCAGTAGCGGCGGCGCAGCTCCAGGGTCGAGAAGTCGAGGAATCCCAGGTCCACGGGCTTCTTGACCTTGTAGGCAAAATCGCCGGTCAGGATCACCCAGGAGATGTGCGTCTCGATCAGCTGGATCCGGCGCACCTCGTGCGGCCAGGTGGCAGGCTCCAGCAGCTGCCGGACCAGGCGCGGCGGGGCTTCGCTTTCATGCGCCCGGTTCACCGTGCGCCTCGCTCGGTGGCGGGTCCGGCACGACCTGGCGCACGCGCTGCACCAGGCGCCGGTAGTGCGAGCCCTGCCAGTACACCCGGCGGCATTCGCGGCACTGCCAGAAGCGGTCGAAACGGCCGAGCACGTCCGCCCCGATCCGCCCTTCCAGACTTGCCCGGTCGACCGGGCGGATCGCGCCATTGCACTCGAGACAGCGGCTGAAGGGCCGCAGCTGGCGGCGCAGGTCGAAGGCCCCGACTATTTCTTCCAGTTGCGCGTCGGGCTGATCGCTGCGCACCCAGTAGCCGTGGGTGACCCGGCCCTGTTTCAGGATGCCCACGTCGCGGGTGAGGATGATGCGTTGTTCGGCCGCGGCGCGGTCGATGATCGCCGCATCGTCCCAGCCCGGCCCGTAGGCGCAGTCGAGGCCCAGCAACCTCAGGAAGCGCGCCAGTTTGCCCAGGTGCACGTCCAGGATGAAGCGCGTATGGCGCAAGGGAAGCGGACGCAGGCGCAGCAAGGGGCTGATATCCAGGCGCTCGAACACCGGGTAGACGGCCACCCGCTCGCCGCCGCGCAGGCGGTGCGCGAAGTCCACCGAGCGGCCGTCGACCAGCACCAGGTCGACCGCCGAATGCGGCACGCCGATGGCCTGGATGGCGTCGCGGACCGCTGGTGTTCCCTGGAAAGGATACATGAACGCAACCTTGCGCCGTTCGGCGGGCAGAAAGTCGTTCAATTCCTCGTAGAACCGGAACTCCGCCGCGCGCGTCGGACGCTCATGGCTGTTCTGCTCCAACGCCCTGGTCCCGGATGCCCTCGTAGGAGCGAGCTTTGTTCGCGACTCGACGCAGAGATCCCGAACAATGTTCGGTCCTACTTTGTGAGGTAGTACCCGCGGTAGTACTGCGGCTGCAGCTTGCTGTACTGGGCATGCAGGAATTCCACCAGGTCGATCATCTCGGCCACGGTCATTTCCTCGCCGTAGTAGGGCATCGGCGAGATGACGGCTTCGCGCTCGGCCTTCGCCAGCATGGCCTTGTACTTCGACGAGATGATGTGGTCGGGGTTGACGACCGCCGTCAGCAATTCGCCGTAGTTCTTCACCCGGTAAACCTCGCCGCCGATATCGAGAATGAAGGGCGGCTCGAAGTCCGTCTTGGGAAATTCGATGCCCGGGATGGTGTGGCAGCCGTGGCAGTTGAAGTCGATGAACACCTGTTCGCCCTGCGCGACGTCGCCCTGGGGCAGAACGAAGCCTTTCACGGGCTTCGCGTCACCGGTACAGGCGGTCACGGCAAGCAGGATAATGGCCGCGAAAAGGCCCAACCGTCCGGTTTTCGGGATTTTTCCTGTGCACATGATCAACTCTCCTTTGCCAGAAGAGGCGAATACAGTATGCCTTGCGCGCCGGGACTGCGCGATGCGCTGGGTCAAGATCCGGACGCATTCTCCAGGCGGATCAGTTCGATGCGGAACATCAGGGCGGCGTTGGCCGGGATGACGCCATCGATCGCCCGGTCGCCCCAGGCCAGGCCCGGCGGCACCAGCAACATGCGGGCCCCGCCCGGCTTCATGCCGATGACGCCCTCGTTCCAGCCTTGCATGACGCCGTCGGTGCCGATCACGAAGGAGACGGGGCGACCCTCGGCGCGCGAGTTGTAGATCTCGCGGCCGCGCGCGCCCTGCTCGTCCAGCCAGCCGATGAAGTGGATGGTGGCCACCATGCCGGGCTGCGCCTCGGCGCCCGCTCCGACCTGCAGGTCCTGCAGACGCAGCCCGCCGGGTCCGGCCCGGAAAGCCTGGTCGGCGCCGAGAACGGCCGGGACCTGCAACAGCGTGAACAGCGCCAGGATAAGGGTTGGCAGAATTCTCCGTGCATTCGGTTTCATGTCATCACCCCCTCAAGGCGAACAGGCCGGGTCGCCGGCGCTCCACTGCGAGCGGCACCACTGCTTTTCGGCCATCAGGGCGTGGCCTGCCGTGCTCGGGTGGAAACAGTCGCCGTCGTTGACGTGCTGCGAGGCGAACCGTACATCGAGGATGTCGACATACTCGGCGTTCAGGAGCTGATCGTTGGCTTGGTACTCGGCCAGCACGCCGCTCAGGATCGGGTTGTACTCGTCCCGGATGCGGGCGTGGAACGCCTTGCGGCGCTGGCAGTTGGGGCCGTCGCCCGGATAGACCTGGTCCGGGTCCTCGCGCGAAGCTGTGCTGGCGCAATCGTCGGCAGCGCCGTCCAGCAGGTTTTCGCAGGGCACAAAGGGCCAGGCGAACGCGCGGCACCAGAGGTCGCTCCGCTTGGCGTCCCACAGCCAGTAGATGGCCGGGATGCCCGAGATCAGCAGGTTGACGGAGTCAGTGAACGGAGCCGCGGCCAGTACGTCGAGGCCGGCGCGGTACTGCGCCTCGAACACGGCCGGGTCGGTCATCGAGCCGAGACTGGACGCGCAAACGTCATTGTTGCCCAGCAGGATCGACACCATGCCGGCCGTGCCCGGCGGAATCGCCGCCATGTCGGCCGCCACGGCCCGGGCCTGCGCGGCGAAATCGGACATCACGGCCCCGCTGACCGCCTGGTTGATCGCGAAGTCCCGGCTGGCGCTGTTTTCCGCGTAGGCGGCGCCGTCGATGGCTTCGAAACGCTCGTTGAGACTGGCGACGCTGTCGCCGCCGTCATAGCCGGTCGACCAGACGGTTTCGTGGTGCGCCTCGCCGATGCTGCCGTCCGCCGCTTCGCCTTCGCCGATGGAATCGCCGATGTTGAACTGGTTGGGCGGGACCAGGCCGGCCGAAGCCTCGATCCTGCAGAACGCGTCGCAGCCGTCGCCCGCCGCCAGGCCGCCGTCGTCGCACTCTTCCGAGTAGTCGACGACCGCGTTGCCGCAGACGGGTGCGGCGACACCGCAACTCGCGCCGCAGCGGCTGCTGTCGCAGGTGTCCAGACCGCAACAGAACCGCACCCTGGGTTTGCCGTCGGTCTTGCCGGGGCAGTCGGAGCAGCCGAGGCAATCCTCGCCGGCGTTGCAGACGCCATCGTAGTTGCAGCTGGCAGGCGGAGGCGCGGCGCAATCCGCGGGACAGGTCTCGTAGCTTTCCGAGAGGCCGCAGGTGCCGTCGCCGCAGACGTCGGGCGGCGGTGGTTCGCCGCAGTCGGCGGGGCAACTGGCCGGGGTTT
>Ga0105090_10000937_pt1 | contig 15280 bp, 15 predicted proteins | sample PPLLak3March2015_FD_79110 | JGI IMG/M metagenome (GOLD analysis project Ga0105090, IMG submission 79110) | Freshwater sediment microbial communities from Prairie Pothole Lake near Jamestown, North Dakota, USA - PPLs Lake P7 Core (1) Depth... | ecosystem: Environmental > Aquatic > Freshwater >... | reverse complement strand
GGCGGCGGCGGCCATCGTCGCGCGCCGCGCCAGCGACGGGTCGGACACGCCGCTGCTGGCCTTCGACCATCCGCAGGGCGGCGCGCCGGGTGACTGGCGCTTCACGCCCGGCGTGCCCTTCGCCTTCGCGCCCGGCTGGGGCGCGGTGACGCCGTTCGCGCTCGAGCGGGCGGACCAGTTCCGGCCGCCGCGGCCCTACGAGGTGGCGTGCACGACGCCGCCGGCCTGGTCTCCCCTGCGCGGCCCCAACTGCGCCCGCTACGCGCGTGATCTCGACGAGGTCAAGCGCCTGGGCGGTGACGGTGTGGCCACACCCAGCGAACGCACGCCCGAGCAGACCGAGATCGCGCTGTTCTGGGTTGAAAGCTCACCGCTGCAGTGGAACCGCATCGCGCGCACGACCTCGGCCACGCGCGGCCTGGGCACGTGGGAGCGTGCACGGCTGCACGCGCTGCTGAACATGGCGCTGGCCGACGGCTATGTCGCCTCGTTCGCCGCCAAGTACGACTACGGCTACTGGCGGCCGGTGACGGCGATTCACGAGGCCGCGAACGATGGCAACCCGGCCACCGTGGGCGATCCTTCGTGGACGCCGCTGCGACCGACACCACCCGTGCCCGACCAAGACTCGGCGCACGCGGTGCAGGGCGCGGCCGCGGCCGAAGTGATGCGGCGCGTCTACGGCAGCGACGAGGTGGCCTTCAGCACCTGCAGCCTGACGCTGGACCCGGGGCAGACCTGCGACGACGTGCTGCCGACGCAGCGCCACTTCGGGCAGCTGTCGCAGGCCGCGCGCGAGAACGCGCTGTCGCGCATCTACGTCGGCTTCCACTTCCGGCGCGCGGCCGAGACCGGCTTGACGCATGGCCGCGAGATCGGACGCCACGTGGCGAAGACCCAGCTTGCGCCGACGCGCTGACCGAACCGCCGACCCCTCGTCCGCGTGCGCCGCCGTGCCAAGGCGCGACGGCATGCGGCGTGTTCACAGCAGCCGCTGGCGGCGGCGAGTAGGACCAGGAGTCTCGCTGCCCGTGCGCCCGGCGCCCGGCGAACGATCAGGCCAGCAGGCTGCCGCCCTGAGCGGGCGCGCGCTCGGTGCTGCCGGCAGCGGAATACAGGCTGGCCGCGGCCAGCCCGGGGATCAGCACGTCGATTGCGCGGTCCAGCGAAGCCGTGGCGCGGGCCAGGGCTTCGCGCTGCGCTGCCACCTGGCCGCTGGCCAGGACCAGCCGCTGGCGCAGCAAGGCGGGAACGCCGCCGCTGCGCGCCGCGCGGCCGAAATGGTCGACCGCCGTGGCCAGCGCGACATGCAGGGCCGCGGCGGCGTGGTCGACGGCGGCCGCGTCCTGGGAGCGCAGCGCATGTCCGAGGGCGGCCAGTTGTTCTTCGACCGCCTGCAGGGGAGGTTCGAGTTCGGGCATCGTCGAGAGGGCCTGCCGCTCGGGGTGCGACGTCGTCATGGCGGTGTCGGTCCCCCGGCTCAGCTCAGCTTGCGGCCGAGCAGCTCTTCGGCATTGACGATCAGCTTGTCCGCAATCGCCTCCGGATTGACGACGAATTTGCCGTCACGGATCGCCTGCGCGATGCGTTCGACCTTGGCCGCATCGAAAGCCGGGTCGACCCTGCTGCCGGTCAGCTCCGCAGCCGCCGGCGACAAGGCCACCTGCGCACTGGCTTCGGCGCTGCCGGAAGCCGGTGCGGGCTGCCCCTTGCGCTCGGTGGCGGGCGGACCGACTGGGCTGGATTCGATGGGACCGATTTTCATGATGGACTCCTGTCTGGGACACGGTGGCCGTGTGGACCCAGGAACATGAAGGCACTATCGGTACACCGGCAGGCGGACTTTAGGGCCAATTCGGGCTTTTTTTTCGTCGTCGCCCCAGCGGCAGCCGCGTCGCCGAGGCGCCTTCACAGCCTGATCTCCACCAGGCGCTCGCCGACCGGCCGGCCGACGACGATGCGGCCACTCTCGGTGCGCACGCGTGCCAGCTGGCCTTCGCGGCCGGGCGTCAGCGCCTGGCCCTCGACGGTGATCGCGAACCCCCTGCCGCGCGCCGAGATGCGGACCGTGTCGCCGTGCTCAAACCACACCCTTGGCTGCAGGTCGGCGGCGCGCGGCGCCTGGCCGGCAGCCACCGGGCGCGCCAGCACGCGGCCGACCAGGCTCTCCTCGGTGGTGTAGGGCGGCGTGGCGGCGGCAGCCCAGTCGACCTCCGCCAGGTTCAAGTGGGTCGGCCCGATGCGCGCGCCCGCAGGCAGCGCTGCGGCCACGACGAGAGCCGGTGCCAGCACCTGCACGGTCACCGGCAGCTGGATATGCCACGGCGTCGGGCCCTGGGTGCAGCGCAAGCCGATGCGGGTGCGTCCCCAGGGCGGCGAGCCCGCCGGCAGGTAGGGCGTGACCTGGTCGCAGGGGGCCAGGCGCAGACGCGGGTCCAGCGCGCCGGCACTGGCCAGCACGCGCGCATCGGCCGGCGCCATCGCCGCGGCGGCGTCGGTGGCCAGTGCCAGCGCCTGCGCCACGACGGGCGGGCTGAGCTGGGCGGCCGCCGGCGCGGCACACGCCAGCAGGGCTGGCAGCAGGGCCGACACCAGGGTCGCTGCGGCCGTGGCAGGGCGCGCAAGGGTGGGGGCAGGGCGCATGTTCATGTCACAAATGTAAGCAGGCCCCGGGGCCGAAGCGGTGGGAATTGGCTGTCTCCTGGGCCCCTTATCGCGCTCATGCCGCCCGCCCCGATGCCCAGAATGGCGGCACGGACCCGGCTCACGAGGGGCCCGTCCGAAGGAGCACCGCATGATCGCCCGACTCACCGAAACGCTCAACTTCCACGGCCAGGCCCTGCTGCTGCGTGCCGAGCGTCAGCGCGTGATCGCCGGCAATGTCGCCAACGCCGACACCCCCGGCTACCTGGCGCGGGATTTCGATTTCGCCGCCGCGCTGCGGGAGGCCACGGCGGGCGCTGGCGGCCGCGGCGGCATCGCCACCGACGTGATGCGCCCGGGCGGCCGGCCGGCACCGACGCTGCGCTACGCCGTGCCCAGCCAGACCAGCCTCGACAACAACAGCGTCGACATGGACCGCGAGCGCAGCGCCTTCGCCGACAACGCCGTCAAGTACGAATCGACGCTGCGCTTCATCAACGGCAGCGTGCGCACGATGCTCGACGCCATGAAGAGCCACCAGGCGTAAGGAGCGGGCATGAGCATGTTGCGCATCTTCGACATCGCCGGCAGCGCCGTCAGCGCGCAGAGCCAGCGCTTGAACGTCGTGGCCTCCAACCTGGCCAACGCGGATACCGTCGCCGGCCCCGACGGCAGCGCCTACAAGGCGCGCCAGGTGGTATTCCAGACCGCGCTCATGGGTCAGGGCACGGGGGGCGACGCCGCCGCCGGCGTGCGCGTGTCGACGATCGCCGAGGACAGCCGCCCCGGCCGCCGCCAGCACGACCCCCGGCATCCCGGTGCCGACGCCGAGGGCTACGTCACCTACAGCAACGTCAACCCGGTGGAGGAGATGGTCAACATGATCTCGGCGTCGCGGTCCTACCAGAACAATGTCGAGGTCATGAATACGGCGCGCAGCCTGCTGCTCAAGACCTTGCAGATCGGGCAATCATGAGCCAACCCGGCCGTCCAAAGGTCTCAAAGCCCCGCTCAAGCGAAGCGCGCACAGCGCATAGGGGGCCCCGATGAGCACGACCCTCGACGCCCTGGCAGCCTCGACCGCCGGCAGCGGCACCAACACCGTCACGCGCAACGAAGCCGGCAGCGCCGACCGCTTCCTGAAGCTGCTGGTGGCGCAGATGCAGAGCCAGGACCCGCTCAATCCGATGGACAACGCGCAGATCACGAGCCAGATGGCGCAGATCAACACCGTCAACGGCATCAACCAGCTCAACACCACCGTCGAGGGCCTGAGCGCCCAGTTCCTGCAGCTGCAGACCCTGCAGGGTGCGTCGCTGGTGGGTCGCGACGTGACGCTGAACGGCGACCGCCTGGCCGTGGCACAGGGCGTGGGAGTCGGCGGCTTCGAGCTGTCCAGCCCCGCCGACCGCGTCAAGGTCGAGATCCTCGCGCCTTCGGGGCATGTCGTCGGCACGCTCGACCTCGGCGCCCAGGGCGCCGGCGGTCACAGCTTCAGCTGGTCGGCGCAGGACCTGCCCGACGGCGCCCCTTTCCGCTTCCGCGTCGTTGCCAATTCCGGCCCCATCGCCGTTCCGGTGACACCGCTGATGCGCGATCGCGTCGAGGCGGTCAGCACGGTCGGCAAGCAGCTGATGCTCGAGACCCGGGACAGCGGCAGCGTTGCCTACAGCGACGTCAAGGCCTTCAACTGACCCGCCCCCCGCTTCCCAACCCGCCACGTCTCGAACCACAAGGACCGACCATGAGCTTCCAGCAAGGCCTCTCGGGGCTCAATGCCACCGCCCAGAACCTGCAGATCATCGGCAACAACATCGCCAACGCCAACACCTTTGGCAGCAAGACGGCGCGCGCCGAATTCGCGACCGTCTACGCTGGCGCGCTCGACGGCGGCGGCACGGGGTCGATCGGCATCGGCACCACGCTGGCGACGGTGGCGCAGCAGTTCACCCAGGGCAATATCACGACCACGGAGAACCCGATGGACCTTGCGATCAGCGGCGCCGGGTTCTTCCAGATCACCGACGGCAGCAGCCCGCCCGTCTTCACTCGCAACGGCCAGTTCAAGGTCGACCGCGACGGCAATATCGTCAACAACGCCGGCATGCGCCTGATGGGCTACCGCGCCGATGAACTGGGCACCATCCAGCCGGGGCAGGCGGTGGCACTGAAGCTGCCCACCGGCGGCGTCAGCCCGGCGCCGACGACCGAGGTGCAGATCGAGATGAACCTCGACTCGCGGCTCGCGGTGACGCTGCCCGCGAGTGCGCCGTTGGTCGACTTTGCCGACGCCGAGACCTACAACAACGCCACCTCGCTGACGGTCTACGACGCCAAGGGCCAGGAAGTCGCGTTGACCTACTATTTCCAGAAGACGGCCACCGACACCTGGAATGTCTATGCCACCGCCAACGGCGTCACCATCGCCGGCACGGCCGCCGCGCCGGAACCGATGACGACGATCGACTTCCCCGAAGACGGCAGCGCGCCGCTTGCACCGGTGGGGCCGGTGATCTTCGACGTGCCGGCCAGCGTCAACGCGATGGGCGCCGAGACCGTCGCCATCGCCGGCGTGGCGCTGGACCTGAGCAAGGCGACGCAGTTCGGCTCGGCCTTCGGCGTCACAGACCTGCGCCAGGACGGCTTCTCGGCCGGCCTGCTGACGGGGATCACGGTCGAGGCGAACGGCATCGTCACGGCCCGCTATTCCAACGGCCGCTCGCGGCCGGCCGGGCAGGTCGAGATTGCCACCTTCCGCAATCCGCAGGGTCTGCAGCCGGTCGGCGACAACGCCTGGGCGCGCACCTATGCATCGGGCGACCCGGTGGCCGGCGTGCCCGGCGACGGCGCGCTCGGCAGCCTGCAGGCTGGCGCGCTGGAGGAGTCCAACGTCGATCTCACCGGCGAACTCGTCAGCATGATCACCGCGCAGCGCTCCTACCAGGCCAACGCGCAGACCATCAAGACGCAGGACCAGGTGATGCAGACGCTGCTCAACCTGCGCTGAAACCGGTCCTGGATCTTTCACTCATGGGCGCTCGCCTTCGGCGCCGCCTGCCAGCCGGGGACTGAACCATGGACCGCCAGATCTACCTCGCGATGGCCGGCGCCAAGGCCACGCTGCAACGGCAGGACGTGCTGGCCCACAACCTGGCCAACGCGTCGACCACGGGCTTCCGCGCCGAGCTGCAGGCCCTGCGTGCCGCACCGGTACGCGGCGACGGCGCCAGCACGCGCGTCTATGCGCTGGAGACGACGGTCGGTCACGACCACCGCCCCGGCCCGGTGCAGACCACCGGCCGGCGGCTGGACGTGGCCATGCAGGCCAACGCCTGGCTGGCGGTGCAGTCGCTGGACGGCACAGAGGCCTACACGCGTGCCGGCGCCCTGCAGGTCAACGCCGAGGGTCTGCTCGTCACGACCGCCGGGCTGCCGGTGCTGGGCGATGGCGGGCCGATCAACTTGCCGGCCAACGCCGCGGTGGACGTGGCGGCCGACGGCAGCATCAGCACGAAGGACGCCAACGGCGTCCCGCAGGCGGCCGGTCGTCTGAAGCTCGTGGAACCCGAGCGGCCGCTGGCGCGCGGCGAGGACGGTCTGTTCCGCGCCGCCGCCGGCGAACTGCCTGCCAGCGCCACGGCGCGCCTGCAGCCGGGGGCGCTGGAAGGCTCCAACGTCAGCCCGGTCGAGACCATGGTGGCGATGATCACCGCCGCGCGCCAGTTCGAGCAGCAGATGAAGGTGCTGCAGGGCGCCGAGGAGCGCGAACAGGCGGCGGCGCGACTGCTGTCGCCGCAATAGGAGCGGCCGACGAGGGCATGCCGTTGCCATGGCGGCGGCGGCAGGGTTCGAAGAAGGCCGGCTGCGCGCCCGCTTATCCGGCCATCGGCGGCCATCCCGGCGGCCCAAGATCAGGACCACCCTTCGGAGGACACGCACACCATGATCCGATCGCTGTGGATCGCCAAGACCGGCATGGAAGGCCAGCAGACCAAGCTGGACTCGATCGCCAACAATCTGGCCAACGTCAGCACCAACGGCTACAAGCGTGCCGACGTGGTGTTCGAGGATCTGATGTACCAGAACCTGCGCAGCGCCGGCGCGGCCAGCTCCGAGGAGAGCGAGCTGCCGACCGGGCTGCAGGTGGGGCTGGGCGTGCGCGTCGCCGCCAGCACGCGCAATTTCAGCCAGGGCAACCTGCAGCAGACGGCCGGCAACCTCGATGTGGCGATCAAGGGTCAGGGCTTCTTCCAGATCCAGCTGCCCGACGGCACCACCGCCTATACGCGCGACGGCGCCTTCCAGGTGGACGCCAACGGCCAGCTCGTCACCAATGCCGGCTATGTCGTGCAGCCCGGCATCACGATCCCGGCCACGGCGCAGAGTGTGACCATCGCCGCCGATGGCACCGTCAACGTCACCGTGGCCAACCAGACGGCGCAGCAGTCGCTGGGCCAGCTCCAGCTGGCGTCGTTCGTCAACCCCGCCGGGCTCGAGCCGCGCGGCGGCAACCTGTATGCGGAGACCGCCGCCTCGGGCACGCCGAACACCGGTGCGCCGGCGAGCGACGGACTGGGCGCGCTGCAGCAGGGGTTCATCGAAGGCAGCAACGTCAACGTGGTGGAGGAGCTGGTGTCGATGATCGCCACCCAGCGGGCCTACGAACTCAACTCGAAGGCGATCCAGACCAGCGACCAGATGCTGCAGCGGCTGGGCCAGCTGTGATGGGGCACCCGATGATCGATGCCCTGGTCCGTGCGGCCGTCCTGCTCCCGGTCCTGGCGCTGCCGGCGTGCAGCCTGTGGGCGCCGCGCGTGGAGATGGCCGATACGGCCCCGATCGTGGTGGCCGCCGAACCGCGGCCCGCGGCCCATGGCTCGATCTTCCAGTCCGCCAGCTACCGCCCGCTGTTCGAGGACTACCGCGCGCGCCTGGCCGGCGACACGCTCACGGTGATGATCATCGAGAAGGTCAGTGCCAGCCAGATGTCCACCAGTTCCATCGACAAGGGCGGCAAATTGTCGGCCGCGGTGACGGCCCTGCCCGGCGTGCGCCCGGCCGACTTCGCGCGCGCCGCCGCCGCCGGCAGTTCCACCAATACCTTCGCCGGCAAGGGCGCCACCGAGAGCAGCAACGACTTCAGCGGCACGATCACCGTCGTCGTGCGCGAGGTGCTGCCCAACGGCCACCTGCTGATCGGCGGCGAGAAGCAGATCGGTGTCAACAACAACGTCGACGTGCTGCGCTTTTCCGGCCAGGTCGACCCGCGTTCGATCCAGCCCGGCAATGCGGTGCCCAGTGCCGCCATCGCCAATGTGCGGCTGGAGCATCGCGGTCGCGGCCAGCAGGCCGAGGCACAGGCGATCGGCTGGCTGTCGCGGGTCTTCCTCAGTGTCCTTCCCATCTAGCGGAGACGCCGTGCGCTTCTCTCCCGAACGCCTCCTGCGCTGGACCGTCTTCGCGGCATTTGCCCTGGCCAGCAGCGCGCTGTGGTGGCCGCACCCGGCATCGGCCTCGGTGCGCATCAAGGAAGTGGCTGGCGTGCAGGGCGTGCGCAGCAACCAACTGGTGGGCTACGGTCTCGTCGTCGGGCTCGACGGCACCGGCGACCAGACGACGCAGACACCCTTCACGACCCAGAGCCTGACCGCCATGCTGCAGCAGCTGGGCGTGACGGTGCCGCCGGGCGCCAACATGCAGCTGCGCAACGTCGCCGCGGTGCTGGTGACGGCGCAACTGCCGCCCTTTGCGCTGCCGGGGCAGACGATCGACGTCAACGTCTCCTCGGTCGGCAACGCCAAGAGCCTGCGCGGCGGGACGCTGATCGCGACGCCGCTGAAGGGTGCCGACGGCGAGGTCTACGCGCTGGCGCAGGGCAACCTCATCGTCGGCGGCGCCGGCGCCTCGGCCAACGGCTCCAAGGTGCAGATCAACCACCTGTCGGCCGGCCGCATCCCCGAAGGCGCCAGCGTCGAACGCACGGTGGCGACGCCACTGCTGGACGGCGACGCGCTGCACCTTGGCCTGAACGCCAGCGACTACGCCACTGCGCGCGCGGTCGCCGAAGCCATCAATGCCGCCAAGGGCAACGGCACCGCCGCAGCCCTCGACGGCCGCACCGTGCGCGTGCGCATGCCCGGCGGGGTCGCCGGGGAGCGCGTCGCCTTCCTGGCCGACATCGAGAACCTGCCGCTGGAGTTGCAGCGTCCGGCGGCGCGCGTGGTGCTCAACGCACGCACCGGGTCGGTGGTCATGAACGAGGCGGTGACGCTGGGGGCCTGCGCGGTGGCGCACGGCAGCCTGTCGGTGACCATCGACACCACGCCGATGGTCAGCCAGCCGAACGAATTCGGCCAGGGCCGCACGGTGCAGGTCGAGAAGTCCGAGATCACGATCACGCAACAGGAGGGCGGACTCGTCAGCCTTCCCGCAGGCGCGCACCTGACCGACGTCGTCAAGGCGCTCAATGCGCTGGGGGCCACGCCGATGGACCTGCTGGCCATCCTGCAGGCGTTGAAGAGCGCCGGCGCGCTGCGCGCCGAGCTTGAAGTGATCTGAAACCCGTCGCATGGCCGCCGCCCCCGTCAACAACCCGCTGGCCTTCGACGCGCGCTCGCTCGATGTGCTGCGCGGCCGCGCTGCCACCGACCCGAAAGCGGCGGTGCGCGAGACCGCGCGCCAGTTCGAGGCGCTGTTCATGCAGGAGCTGATGAAGAGCATGCGCAGCACCACGCTGTCCGCCGGCGGCCTGGCCGGGCTGGGCGGCGACGACGGCGCGGGCGCGAAGATGGGTACCGAGATGCTCGACACCCAGTACGCGAGCCAGCTCAGCGGCCTGCCCGGCGGCCTGTCGGAGGCCATCATGCGTCATCTCGAGCGGCAGATGGGGCTGGCGCCCGGTCCGATCCCGGTCACGAAGTCGGCCAACGATACGCCGCAGCCGCTGGCGGCACGGCCGCCGCCGACACGCGTCCCTCAGGTCGGTGCCGCCGGTTTCGTGCAGCAGCACAGCGGTGCCGCGCGCGAGGCCGAGGCCGCCACCGGCATTCCGGCCGCCTTCATGGTCGCCCAGGCGGCGCACGAGACGGGCTGGGGCCGCAAGGAGATCCGCCACGCCGACGGCACGCCGGCCTTCAACCTCTTCGGCATCAAGGCCGGTGCCGGCTGGCGCGGCCCGGTGGCCGAGATCACGACCACCGAAGTGGTCAACGGCCAGGCGCGCAAGGTGGTGGCGAAATTCCGCGCCTACGGCAGTTATGCCGAATCGTTTGCCGACTATGCGCGGCTGATGAAGGACAGCCCGCGCTACCAGGGTGTGGTCAGCCGCGTCGCCGGTGCCCCGAAGGACAGCGCCGCGGCCGCCGGTTTTGCGCAGGGGCTGCAGCGCGCTGGCTACGCCACCGATCCGGCCTATGCCGACAAGCTCACGCGTGTCATCAACACCACGCTGCGGCTGCAGCGGTCCCTCGTCTAAGGATCGGTCATGAGCAGTTCGCCCCTGATGGCGATGGGCATCAAGGCCATGGCGGCCAACTATGCCGCATTGCAGACCACCAGCCACAACATCGCCAACGCCAACGTCGCGGGCTACTCGCGCCAGCAGGTCGAACTGGCTACCGCGCAGGGCCAGTTCAGCGGTGCCGGCTTCTTCGGCAAGGGTGTCAATGTCGTGGCGGTGACGCGCACCCACAACGAATTCCTGACCCGGGAAGCAGCCGACGCTCGCGCGCTGGCGGGCATGGATGCCGCCCGCCTGGCGCAGTTGCAGCGCCTGGAAGGCATCTTCCGCACCGGCGAAGCCGGGCTGGGCCATGCCACGAACGAATTCCTCAATGCCATGGTCGACCTCGCCAGCCACCCGGCCGACCTCGCCGCGCGCCAGGTGGTGCTGGCGCGTGCCGGTGAACTCGCAGCGCGTTTCAGCGAGGCGGGAGCGGCCCTGGACGAGTCGCAGGCCAGCGTCACGTCGGGGCTGCAGACCTCGGTGGCCGCCATCAACAGCCTGGCCCGCGGCATTGCCGAGGTCAACCAGCGCATCGCCGCCCTGCGCGGCACGGGCCAGCCGCCGAACGATCTGCTCGACCAGCGCGAAAGGCTCATCTCCGAGCTGTCGCAGCATGTCAAGGTCAGCCGCATCGAGGCCGACGATGGCTCGATGGCGATCTTCATCGGCGGCGGCCAGCGCCTCGTGCTCGGCAGCGAAGCCGCCGAATTGCGTGTCGTGCCGGACGCCGCCGATCCGTCGCGCTCGGCGGTGGCGATGGTCGAGGAGAGTTTCACGCGCACCCTCGGCGAGGCGAGCCTGGGCGGCGGAGCCATCGCCGGCCTGCTGCGCTTCCAGAACCGGGACCTGGGCGATGCACGCAACCTCATCGGCCGCCTGGCTGCCGCGGTGGGCGCCGCCGTCAACGAGCAGCAGCGCCTGGGCGTGACGCTGCAACCGCCGCTGGGGCAGGGCACCGGCAGCGCGCTCTTCGGGCTCGGGCCGGCACGTGCCCTGCCCAATGCCTCCAACGCGCGCGATGCCGGCGGCCAGCCGATCGGCAGCGTGGCACTCACGATCGCCGAGGCCGGCGCCCTGGTTGCCAGCGACTACGAACTGCGCGAGGACCCGGCCCTGCCCGGCAACTGGCAGCTCACGCGCCTGCTCGACGGCAAGGTCAGCTCGGTCAGCAGCGGCGACGTCGTCGACGGCATGCGCATCGATTTCGGCGTCCCGGGTCCGCAGGCCGGCGACCGTTTCCTGCTGCAGCCGGTGACACGCGCTGCCAACGGCATGACGCTTCTGCTCGACGACCCGCGCGAGCTCGCCGCCGCGGCGCCGCTGGTGGCCAGCACCGGGCCGGCCAATGTCGGCAGTGTCGCCGTCGCCGGGCTGGCGGTGCACACGGCGCCGCTGCCGACGCCCGGGGCCAGCACCCGCATCACCTTCACCGACGACAACGGCGGTTACACCTGGGAATTGCTCGATGCCGCCAACGCCACGCTGGCCAGCGGCGCCGGCAGCTGGTCGGCCGGCCAGCCGGTGCCGGCGCCGCCTCTGGATATCAACGGCTACACCCTGCAGCTGAGCGGCGTGCCGCGCAGCGGCGATATCGTCACCGTCGAGCCGACCCCGGCCGCCGCGATGGCGACCAACAACGGCAATGCCTTGGCCCTGCTGGCCCTGCGCGACGCTGGCCTGGCCGACGGCCGCACCGCCGGCGAGGCCTGGTCGCAGGCCATCGCCGAGATCGGCGTGCGCGTGCAGGGTGCCCGTGCCTCGGCCGACATCTCGGCGTCGGTGGCCAGCCAGGCCGAGCAGGTGCGCAGTTCGCACGCCGGCGTCAACCTCGACGAGGAGGCGGCGCGGCTGATCCAGTACCAGCAGAGCTACCAGGCGGCGGCCAAGGTGCTGCAGGTGGCGCAGTCGTTGTTCGACACCCTGCTGCAGGCTGCCGCCGGCCGCTGAAAGCCCAGACCATGCGCATCACCACGATGTCGGCCTTCGAGGCCTCGCTGGCCAACCTGCAGCGTCGCCAGCAGCAGCTCAGCGCGGCGCAGGAACAGCTCACCAGCGGCAAGCGCGTGCTGCGCCCGAGCGACGACCCGGCGGCGGCCGCCGCCGCCGAGCGTGCGCTGGCGGCGGCCTCGCGCAGCGACGCCCAGCGGCGTGCGCTCGACGCCAGCCGCCTGGCCACGCAGCTCACCGAGGGCGCCCTGGGTGAAGCCGGCGAACTGCTGCAGCAGGCGCGCGAACTGCTCGTCGCCGCCGGCAACGGCAGCTACGGCGACGCCGACCGGCTCGACCTCGCCGAGAGGCTGCGCGGCCTGCGCAACGACCTCTATGCGGTGGCCAACCGCAGCGACGGTGCCGGCCGCCATCTCTTTGGCGGCCAGGGCAGCGACGGCCCGCCCTTCGCCGACGGCCCCTCCGGCGTCGTCTTCAATGGCGTCGCCGGCCAGGCGCAGGCGGCTGCCGGCTCGGCGACCCCCTTGTCGGCCGACGGCCGTGCCGTCTGGCTGCAGGTCGCCGACCCGGCCCAGCCGGGCCAGTGGCTGTCGGTGTTCGATGCCCTGGACCGCGCCGTCGACGAACTGTCGACCGCCGGGCGCAGCGCGGCCGATGTGAGCCAGACCGTCAGCCGCGGCATCGGCGAGATCGACGCCAGTGCAGGCCACCTGTCGGCCTGGCGCTCCCGCGCCGGCGAGACGCTGAACCGCCTCGACGCCCTGGGCTCGCGGCTGGCGCAGGACAAGCTGGAGGCGCAGCAGGCGCGGTCCGAAGCGGAGGACCTGGACATGCTGGAGGCGATCTCGGAGTTCCAGAACCGGCAGAGCGGCTACGATGCAGCCTTGAAGACCTATTCGATCGTGCAGCGCATGTCGTTGTTCGACTATCTCCGTTAAGGGCGTTGCCCGACTGCGGCCCTGCCGGGTCGCCATCGCATGCAAGACCATCCCGTACTGGGCCAGGTGGCCCTGGGCTACAGCCCGATGATCGATCGCCAGCGCGCCGTCGTGGCGACGCGGCTGACCGTGTTCCCCGAGCGCCCTGGCGCCGAGCCCGACGCCGCGGCGCTGCTGCAGGCGCTGGCCGAGGTTTGGCCGGATTCGGCGGGTGCCGGCACGACGCCGCCGCGGCGCCCGCCGGACCCGTCGGCCCTGAATCATGGCGCCCGCGCCCAGCCGCCGGTGTCTCTGAACGTCGCCGACGAAGCGCTGCTGCGCGCCGTCATGGCCCAGCCGCTCGGGCTGCAGTGGATGATCGAGGTGCCGGCTTTCATGATGACCGAGGCGGCGGACATCGTCGCGCTGCAGCGGCTGCGTGCCGCCGGCACCCGGCTGGCCATCAAGGGTCGTCCGCTGGCTCCGCTGGCCACCGAGGTGCTGGCCTGCTTCAGCCATGCCATCTTCGAGGCCGGCGAGGACCGCCGGGTGGTGGCGCGGCCGGCAGCAGGAGCACGTCAGGTGAGCACGCTGCAGTCGGGAGTGCGCACGACGGCCGAGATGGTGGCCGCCTTCGACGGCGGTGCTGTTGCCGTGCTGGGCTGGCCCTTCGACGACCCGCTGCCGAAGGCCACCGGTCGCAGCCAGCCGGTCGGCGACGTGCAGGCCGTGCTCGAACTGATCCAGGGCGTCGAGCGTGAGGATCCCTTGCCGCGCATGGAGGCGGTGCTCAAGCGCGACCCGGCGCTGGCTTTCCGGCTCATGCGCTTTCTCAATTCACCCGCCTTCGGGCTGACCGTGGAGATCAATTCCTTCGGCCAGGCCCTGATGCTGCTCGGCTACCAGCGGCTCAAGCGCTGGCTGGCGCTGCTGCTGGCGAGCTCGAGCCGCGCCGCGAACGCCAAGCCGACGGTCTTCGCGGCGGTGCGCCGCGGGCTGCTGATGGAAGAGCTGGCACGCAGCCGCGGCGACGCGACGATGCGCGGCGAGATGTTCATCTGCGGCATATTCTCCTTGCTCGATCGCCTGCTCGAGCAGCCGCTGCCGGAACTGCTGCGGAACGTGCCGGTGCCCGACACCGTGCAGCAGGCGCTGCGCGGCGAGGGCGGCCCCTATCTGCCTTACCTGCAACTCGTGCAGGCCATCGAGCAGGAGTCTGCCTTCGACATCCGCGAAAATGCCGACCGGCTGCTGCTGAGCACGACCGAGGTCAATCGGGCCCTGCTGGCAGCGCTGCAGACCGCGCAGCAGCTCGAGGGCTGAGCCTGCCTTGGCCGGCGCCCGGCAGGTCCTGCCCACGCCGGGCGCCGCGCGTCAGGCGATGCGTGCGCGCGATCTGCTGCGCGCGCTGTGGGATTCCGCCCTGCCGGCCCTGTTGCAGGACGCGCGCTTTCGCATCGTCGATGTCAACCCGGCCTGCGCCGCCGTGCTGGGCCTGGCGCGCGAGCGGCTGATCGGCATCGACCCGCTGGAGCTTCAGCCGGCGCCTGACCGCGAAGGCAATCGCCTCGAACGCGACGGCCTGGTCGCCGCCGCGCAGCGCGGTGCGGCGGTGCCGCCGCTGCGCCGGCGCTATGTCGACGCCGGCGGCGAGGCACGCTGGTTCAGCCTGGCGACGGTCAACCTGGCCGAACGCGGCGCCGCGTCCCTCTGGCTGACGCTGCTGCAGGACAGCAATGCCGAAGCGACGGCGCGCCACCAGGCGCGCCGCGCCCAGGACGAGCTGGCGCAGTGGTTCGAGCTCAGCGGCAACGGCATGCTGATGTACGACGCCAGCGGACTCATCGTGCGCTGCAATGTCGCCCTGGAGAGCCTGGTCGAGCGCGTCCCCGAGGTGCTGGACGAGGCCAGCCCCGAACTGCAGGCGCTGCTGGGCTGGGGCGACGGCGGCATGTCGGCGGCGCTGGTGCCCGGCGCGCCGGCGATCGAACACCAGGCCATGGTCACCCTGGCCGACGGCCGCCAGCGCCGGCTGTCGGCACGCCTGGCTTGCTGGGCCGATGAACAGGGCCAGCGCCGCGTCATGGCCGTGGTGCAGGACCGCAGTGCCGAAGAGGAGCGCGACCTGGCGCAGCTGGAGATGGGCATGCTGATGGACACCGCGAGCGTCGGTGTCGCCACCTACGACCCGACGCAGGGCTGGCTCGCGCCCCGCGCCGCGCCGCCGGCCGCCGGCAGCGCCGGCACGCGCGCCCCCCGGCGTGCAGGC
>Ga0105090_10000936_pt1 | contig 15281 bp, 12 predicted proteins | sample PPLLak3March2015_FD_79110 | JGI IMG/M metagenome (GOLD analysis project Ga0105090, IMG submission 79110) | Freshwater sediment microbial communities from Prairie Pothole Lake near Jamestown, North Dakota, USA - PPLs Lake P7 Core (1) Depth... | ecosystem: Environmental > Aquatic > Freshwater >... | reverse complement strand
TCGACGTCGGGATTCACGCGCAGCGAGACCGGGGCGCGGCGGCCGACGCTGCCGGCAACTTCGCTGAGCTGTTCGAGTTCGCTGGCCGATTCGACGTTGAAGCAGTGGATGCCGGCTTCCAGCGCCGTGCGCATTTCCGTGCGCGATTTGCCGACGCCGGAGAACACGATCTTCTCCGCCTTGCCGCCGGCGGCGAGCACGCGGGCCAGCTCGCCGCCGGAGACGATGTCGAAGCCGGCGCCGAGCCGTGCGAACAGATTGAGGATGGCGAGGTTGGAGTTGGCCTTGACCGCGTAGCAGACCAGCGACCGGTCCAGCAGGCCGTGCGCCTGCAGCGTGTCGCGGTAGGCGCCATAGGCGGCGCCGAGTGCGGCGCGCGAGTAGACGTAGCACGGCGTGCCGAAGCGCGCCGCAACCTCGCTTAACGCGACGGACTCGACCTGCAGCCCGTCTTTGCCCGGCGTGGTCAGGCCCATCAGTAGGCCCCGGAGCCTTTGTCGGCAGGGGCGGGTGCGGGAAGCGGCGCCGGCGCTGCAGTGCCGGAAGCCGGGGGCATCTCCGGGGGCGGCAGCCTGAGCGGGGTCTTGGTGCCGCAGCCGGCCAAGGCGGCGGCGAGGGCGAGCAGGGCGGCGAAGCGGGGCAGGGGGCGCATAAGGTTCATGGGACTGAGGGCTGAAGGCATAAGTATATGCGGCACACAGCGCCAATGACATTCTGTATCCTGTCGTCTGCTTTAATGTGAAACAACTCGTTCGAAGCGACTGGTGATAGCCGAGCGAAGCGAGCAGATTAGAAGCCTCCCCGTGAGGGGGGGGCGAGGCGGGGTTTCGCGGCGCATGCGCTGCGCCGCCGCCACCGGCTGGCTGTGCAAAGCCAGCCGTGGGCCTCGAAGAGGATGGGAGGGGCGGGCCTTTATGCCGCCTTTAGTTGCGGCCGCTGCGTTTAACGTCGATGGGGCCGGCGTTAACCTGCACTGAAACTTCGTTCTAGTCCCCTGAAGGCAAGACGCAATGGATGAGCGGGAATTCATGGTAGCGGCCGACGCCGAACTGGCACGCATCGAGGCGGCGCTGGAAGTGGCGAGCGAAAACGGTGCGGCCGATTTCGATTTCGAAACCGGGCCCGGCGGCGTGATCGAGATCGAGTTCGGGAACGGTTCGAAGATTATTGTCAATCGCCATGGCGCCGCGCGCGAAATCTGGGTGGCGGCCAAGTCGGGGGGGTATCACTTCCGGCCCGAAGGCGGGCGCTGGCTGGGTACGCGGGACGGCGAGGAACTGCTGGCGGCACTGTCGCGCACCGTTTCCGAACAGGCCGGTGTGCTGATCGCGCTCTAGTTTTTCTTCTCTGCCGGCTTCGGCGGCAGGGTTTTTTCGGCCGGTGGTTTTTCCGCTACCGCCTTTTCGCCGGTGATCTTTTCCACCGGCTTCGGCTTGGCGTCCTGCACCGGTGCCGGTTCCTGCTTCGGCCCTTCACTCTCCGTGTCCGCCGCCGGGGCCGCCGGGGCCGGCAGGTGCTCCTTGTAGATCAGTTCCTTGCCGGTCTTGCCCGACGGATCATGGGCGACGATAGTCACCAGCCCTTCGGGGGTTTCCTGCCAGCTTTCGGGAACCCCCTTCAGGGCGTGCTCCATGAAGCCGATCCAGATCGGCAGCGCGGCGGCGCCGCCGGTTTCGCCGTTGCCCATGCGTTTCGGCTGATCGAAGCCGATCCACGCGATGCCGACCACGGTGGGCTGGTAGCCGCAGAACCAGGCGTCGATGTAGTCGTTGGTGGTGCCGGTCTTGCCCGCCAGATCGCCGCGCTTTAGCACGATTCCGGCGCGGGTGGCGGTGCCGCGGCGCACCACGTCGTGCATCATGCTGTCCATCAGCCAGGCGTTGCGTGCGTCGATCGCGCGCAACGACTCGTCGCCCGCCAGCGCGGGCTGCATGGCGGCAAGTACGATGCCCTTGTCATCGACGATCTGGCGCACGATGTAGGGCGTGATGCGGTAGCCGCCGTTGGCGAAGATCGAATAGGCCGCAAGCTGCTGCCACGGCGTCACCGCCCCGGCGCCGAGTGCCAAGGTCAGATACGGCGGATTCTTGTCGGCATCGAAGCCGAAACGGGTTATGTAGTCCTGCGCGAAATGGGTACCGATGGAGCGCAGCAGGCGGATGGACACCATGTTCTTGGATTTTGCCAGCGCGGTGCGCAGGCTCATCGGGCCTTCGTATTTGCCGTCGTAGTTCTTTGGCTCCCAGGCCTGGGAGCCGGTCTCTTCGGCCGAGATCGAGACGGGCTCGTCGGCGATCACCGAGGCAGGGGTGTAACCCTTTTCCAGGCCGGCGGAGAAGATGAAGGGCTTGAAGCTGGAGCCGGGCTGGCGCCATGCCTGGGTGACGTGGTTGAACTTGCTGCGATGGAAATCGAATCCGCCGACCAGTGCCCGGATCGCGCCGTCGACCGGGCTGGCGGCGACGAACGCCGCCTCGACCTCCGGCAACTGGGTGATCTGCCAGCCCTTTTCGGCTTTTTGCACGCGAACCACCGCGCCCCGTCGCACGCGCTTGTTCGGTGCCGCCTTGTCGTCCAGCATGCGCGCGGCGAACTTGAGGCCGTCATCGCCGATCTTGAGCACCTCGCCGCCGCGCAGATAGACCCGCACCTGCCTGGGGCCGGCTTCGAGGACGATGGCCGGGAGCAGGTCGTCGCTGTCGTCGAACTCGGTCAGCAGCTCTTCGAGTTCCTCGTCCTGGTCCGAGCTGATGTCGTTCATGTCGACGTAGGCTTCGGCGCCACGATAACCGTGGCGACGGTCGTAATCGATGACGCCGCGCCGTACCGCAAGGTAGGCGGCCTGCTGTTCACCGCGATTGATGGTGGTGATTACGCGCAGGCCGCGGTTGTAGACCTCATCGGGAAAGCGCTCGACGGCGATCTGCCGCGCCATCTCGGCAACATGCTCGGCATGGACGCCGAAGTCGTTGACGTCGCGCTTGATGCGCAGGGTTTCCGCTTGCGCAGACTTCCATTGGGCATCGTCGATGAAGTTCAATTCGTGCATCCGGCGCAGGACGTAGCGCTGGCGCAACTGCGCCCGCCTGGGGTTGGCTACCGGGTTGTAGGCCGAGGGCGCCTTGGGCAGTCCGGCCAGCATCGCGGCTTCCGCTACCGTGACGTCCTTCAGGGCCTTGCCATAGTAAATCTGCGCGGCGGCCGAAAAACCGTATGCCCGCTGTCCGAGGTAAATCTGGTTGATATAGATCTCGAGGATCTGATCCTTTCCCAGATTGTTCTCTATTTTGAAAGCCAGTAACATCTCGTAAAGTTTTCGCGTCAGGGTCTTTTCGCTGGACAGGAAGAAGTTTCGCGCCACTTGCATGGTGATGGTTGACGCCCCCTGGCGCTTGCCACCACCGATAAAATTGGAATACGCTGCGCGTAAGACCCCGAGTGTGTCGATGCCGGGGTGTTGGTAGAAACGTTCATCTTCGGCCGCAAGAATCGCTTGCGTCATGACGGCGGGGACATCCTTGAAGAATGCAAAGTTGCGCCGCTCCTCGCCGAACTCGCCGATCAGGTGGCCGTCGCTGGAATAGATGCGCAGGGGAATTTTCGGCTGATAGTCGGTCAGCACCTCCACCGAGGGAAGCTGCGGATAGGCGAGGATCAGCACGATGCCGGCAAGAGCGGCCACGCTTAATACGGCGCCGACGATCAGGAGCAGGAAATACAGTACCCAGCGAGCGGGGGCGGGTAGGGCGGGAATGGGCACGAATGGACGGGGCGGAGGACGGCGCGGAGAATTATAGCTGTGGTGCCGGAGACACGCTGCGCCAGCCCATTGTTAATAATTTTGCTTTACAGCCGATATAGTTGCTGCTAGCATCTGAAGTAAATTATCTGTATGCCTCGTAACGTAATATTTTTAAAGGATAAATCCTTTGCAGATCGATGTTGCGGCCCTGAAGTCGATCTTTAACCCGAAGCTGCGTCCGTTGATCGGCGTGGATATCAGTTCGACTGCCGTCAAGATGGTCGAACTGGTCGATGCCGGCAAGGGCCAGCCGCAGGTTGAACGCTACGCGATCGAGCTCCTGCCGAAAGATGCCGTGGTGGATGGCAATCTGACATCGATCGAGGCTGTGGCGGATACCCTGCAGCGCTGCTGGAAGCGACTCGGCACGTCTACGCGATTTGTCGCCATGGCCTTGCCGACCGCTGCGGTCATCACGAAAAAGATCACGCTGCCGGCCAGCCTGCGCGACCAGGAGATGGAGGTTCAGGTCGAGTCGGAAGCCAACCAGTACATTCCGTTTGCGCTGGAGGAGGTCAATCTCGATTTTCAGGTGATCGGTCCGGCGCCGGGAAGTCCCGATGACGTCGAGGTATTGCTGGCCGCTTCGCGCAAGGAGCGGGTCGAAGACCGCGTGGCCGCCGCCGAAACGGCGGAACTCAAGCCGGTGGTAATGGATGTCGAGGCCTACGCGACCCAGGCCGCCTATGAACTGGTGATCCGGCAGCTCCCTGGTGAGGGGGCGGGCCAGATCGTGGCGCTGGTGGACGTCGGCGCCTCGGCCATGAAGATCACCATCATGAAGGATGATCAGCAGCTCTACGCCAGAGAGCAGGCGTTCGGCGGAGCAAAGCTTACCGATGAGATCATGCGTGCCTATGGCATGGGTCCGGATGAAGCCGAGAACCTGAAGCGTTCAGGCACGCCGCCAGACAACTATGAAGCGGAAATTCTCCACCCCTTCATTGAAGGCATGGCGCAGGAAGTCGCTCGCGCCATGCAGTTCTTTTTTACCTCCACGCCGTACAACGAGGTGCATCACATCATTCTTGCCGGCGGCTCGGCGCTCGTTCCAGGCGTTGCTGAGATTGTCGGTCAGCGCACCAATGTCAACACCCTGCTGGCCGATCCATTTGCGGGGATGGCCATATCGCCGCGGATTCGTGCCAGGCAGCTTGCTGCAGACGCGCCATCGCTGATGGTGGCGTGCGGACTGGCTCTCAGGAAGTTCGATCAATGATCCGGATCAACCTACTTCCTCATCGCGAGGCGAAGCGCAAGGGGCGGCGACAGCAGTTCTATGTCCTACTTGGATTGATCTCGGTGCTGGCCGCCGTGATCTGGTTCCTCGGTTTCTCGCTAATCAATCGCGAGACTACCTTGCAGAACGAGAAGAACGAATTCCTCAAGCGCGAAATCGCCAGCCTGGACAAGGAAATCGACGAAATAAAGAAGATCCAGGAGCAGACCAACGCGCTGCTCTCGCGCAAGCGGGTCATCGAGGCGCTGCAGGCCAATCGCACGGAAACAGTCCACTTGTTCAATGAACTGGCCAAGCAGGTGCCGGAGGGCATCTACTTGCGCACGCTGGTGCAAACCGGGCAAAAAATCACCATTTCCGGCTACGCCCAGTCGAACGCGCGGATCACGACGCTGATGAACAATCTCGACGAATCGCCTCTGCTTGAGCGCTCGACGCTGGTTGAGACCAAAGCCGAAGTGGTCGCCAATCGCCGCCTCAATGCATTCAACATCACCACGATGATTACCCGTCAGACTGCGGCGCCGGGGAAGAAATGATGAAACTGCCTGCTCTGCCCCCCTCGATTGCCGGTTTGTTCAAGCGCAAGACCACCGCTGAAAAGCTGGCGGAGAAGCAGGGAGCCAAGGCCGAAACGACCGGGCCCAAACCGCCGCTGATCGATTTTCAGCAACTGGTCATGGATTTCAAAACCCTGGATCCAAAGGATCCGGGCTTGTGGCCCCTGGCACCGCGCATAGTCATACTGCTCGGTCTGTTTGCCGGTTTGCTGGCAGCCGCGTGGGGATTTGGGGCCATCGGATGGAGCGTCCAGCTCGAGGAACTGGAAGTCATGAGACAGCAGGAAGTCAAGCACAAGGAAGACTGGCTGGACAAGAAGAGGCAGGCCGTAAACCTCGACGAGTACCGTCGCCAGCTGGTAGAGATTGACCGCTCGTTTGGCGCCTTGCTCAAGCAGTTGCCCAACAAGGCCGAGATGGGTGACATGCTGGTCGATATCAACAAGGCCGCCCAGGGCAGGGGTCTGGCCGTCGAACTCTTCAAGCCGGGTGGAGAGGCTCCCAAGGATTTCTATGCCGAAGTGCCAATTTCACTGAACCTTATCGGCACATACCATGACATCGGGGCATTTACTGGAGATATCGCCAGGCTGCCGCGGATCGTTACCTTGAATGATCTCAATGTGAGCGCGAATCCGAACGGGACACTGGCGCTGAAAACAACGGTCAAGACCTTCCGCTACCTTGACGAAGCGGAGTTGGCCAGTCAGAAGAAGGCTCAGCAAGCCGCCAAGGGGGGCAAGAAATGAAGTTTCACGGACTTCTTTTCCTGTTTCCACTGCTGCTGCTGGGTTGCGCTACCGAAGAGCATCAGGATCTGCGGCAGTGGATGCGCGAAGAAGCCAAAACCATGAAAGGCAGAGTGGCGCCGTTGCCGGAATTAACCGCTTTTCCGGTCGTATCCTATGAAACCGAGTCACTTACGCCGCCGTTTGCCCCAGGCAAGATCGTGACGCTGGAAGCCGCGGCGGACAAGACTGTGCCGGATCGTACGCGACCGCAACAACCGCTCGAAATCTTTCCCATAGAAGATCTCAGGCTGGTCGGAGTGATAACGTCGGGAGCCGTACCCTATGCCTTGATTCAGACTCCGCCGCCGAACAAGCCCAAGTATGTGCGCGTGGGCGACTACATGGGTCGCAACTTCGGCAAGATCACGGCAATTACCAAAGATGGCATTACGGTACTCGAATCCGTAAAGGATGTGAGCGGTGCATGGGTAGCGCAGGAGAAACTGCTCATGGTGCCGAAAGAAGGAGGACGTCAATGAGAAATATTAAAATTACCGCGGTTGCACTCGCGGGCTTGTGGCTTGGACTTTCCGGCGTTTCACTAGCGGCCGACAACTCCATCAAACAGATCCAAGTCAGGCGCGACGGCGATCAAGTCCTGCTCAAAGTACAGATGGCTGCACCGCTTAAGACGCTGCCGGGAAACTGGAGCGTCATTGATCCGCCGCGTGTGGTGATCGATTTCCCCGACACCGACAACAAGTCCGGTCAGTCCACCCAACAGGTGGCCGAGGGCGATCTCAAGAGCCTGAATCTGGTCCAGTCGGATAAATTGACCCGATTGGTGCTCAACCTGTATCGGCCGACCAAGTTCTCTACCGAGATTGTCGGCGACGTCCTTTTTATCAAGCTGCAAGGGCAGGGTGTTCAGGCCAGCAATGAGCCGGCACCGAGCGCCTACCAGCAAGCCGCATCGACCTCGCCGGCGAATGCGAGCGGAAAGCCGGTCCTCGCAGCCGATGCCGCCGCCATTCGCGACATCGTGTTCCGCCGTGGTGAAGAAGGCCAGGCCTTGATCACCGTGGATCTGACGGACGGCACCGTACCGATCGACATCCGTCGCGTGGGAACCGGACTCACCGTGGAATTGCGTGATGTCGAACTGCCCGAGCGTCTGCAGAACCGCCGCGACGTAAACGACTTCGCCACGCCGGTAACGACCATCACGTCGCGCGCGCTCGGCAATCTGACGCGCCTTGACGTCAACGCCCGCGGCCGCTGGTTTCATCAGGCGCATCTGACAAACAACCAGCTGACCATTGAAGTCAAGCCGGTACCGGCGGATGACGCCAACAAGCTGGTTCAGGCCGGCGAGCAGGGGCAAAAGATTTCAATCAACTTTTTTGGCGCCGATGCCACGATGGTCTTGCGCACCCTGGCCGACATTTCGGGCAAGAATGTGCTGATCGACCCTTCGCTGACCGGAAGAACGGTGACCGCAAACCTTGACAACATTCCCTATGATCAAGCGCTGGAAATCATCATGGCGCAAGTCAATGCGGGGATGCGGGTACGCAATGACATCATTCTCTTCGGCGACCGGGCCGTGCTGCAAAAGCGGGACCAGGACAATGCCGACGAGGCCACCCGGGCCAGTGATGTCGCGCCGCTGGTGGCGGAAACCTTCAAGCTCAACTACGTCAAGACCGGCGACATCATAGCCCTGGTGCAAAGCAGCTTTGCTCCCGCCGCTCCTGCCGGTGGCGCAGCGCCCGCTGCCGGGGTGCTGCCGCCGTCGGTCGGGGCGGTCGGGGCTGCCGCTTTCGCCACCCCCGCCGCCGCGCCAGGCGCAGCGGCGCCCGCCAGCTCGGCCAGGGGCATGCTCAGCCCACGGGGCAGCATCACCGCCCACGACACTACCAACCAGGTATTTGTCCGTGATACGGCGGTTGTGGTCGACGCCGTTCGTGAAATGATCCGAAGCGTGGATATCCCGCCCAAGCAGGTGATGATCGAGGCGCGCATTGTCGAAGCATCCACTGGTTTTGCCAGTTCGCTGGGCATGCGTTTGCGGCTGGCCAATGCCAACATCCTCGGCAACCAAGGTGGGCACCAGTTGTTCGGAACCGGAACCCGTTGGGCACCCGGGACCACGAGCAGTTTTTCCAACGTCGATACCTTTGGAGTGCCGATCACACCGGTCCTGACGCGATCGACCGACATCTTCAAGCCGAGCTACGCGCTTGCTGGAGCTGCCAATATCGGCCTGATGCTGTTCAACAACGCCGGCAGCAAGTTGGTCGCGCTGGAATTGCAGGCTGCGGAGGCTGATTCGCGCAACAAGACGGTGTCTTCCCCCAGGGTTATCACGCTGAACCGCAAGGCGGCAACGATCAACAACACCCAGCAGGTGACCATTCTCAGCGGGGTCAATGCAACAACGGGCCTGCCGATTTACCAGACGTTCTCCGCCCCTCTCACTCTGGGTGTGACGCCGTCGATCAATCCGGACAACCGCATCAGCCTTGATCTGAATATCGCCAAGAGCACGATCACCAATGCGACGACCGGCAGCCTCGATACCAACACGGTTACCACCAATGTGATTGTCGAAAATGGCGGAACGGTGGTGATCGGCGGCTTCGCGCGGGAGTCCGATCTCCAGGTCCAGGACCGCGTTCCCTTCCTCGGTGATTTGCCCTACGTAGGAAACCTGTTCAAGACCACAACGAAGAGCCAGGCGCGCGCTGAATTGCTGATCTTCGTTACGCCGCGCATAATCAACGAGGCACTCGCGCAGCGATAGGCCGGGTTCAGCTCCGGTCAGCAGGGGCCGGTCGGCCCCTTGCTTTTGTGTCGCCGCGGGACGCGGGGACGGTATTCCCCGGCGGGATATGTCCCGCCGCGCAAAGCGAAATCGGGGACGGCATTCGCCGGCGGATGCACTGCTACAATCCAGTCGTGAGTGCAAACAACAACATTTATCTGGTTGGCATGCCCGGCGCGGGCAAGACGACGGTCGGTCGGCAGCTGGCAAGGCGCATGCAACGTTCCTTTGTCGATGCGGATCACGAGATCGAGGCGCGTACCGGCGTCAGGATTCCGCTGATATTCGACATCGAGGGCGAGCAGGGCTTTCGCGATCGGGAATCAAAAGTGCTTGTCGAACTGGGCAGCCAGTCCAACCTGGTGGTCGCCACCGGCGGCGGCGCCGTACTCCGTCCGGAGAATCGCGCGGCGCTCAAGCAGGGCGGCCTGGTTGTTTATCTTCACGCCACGCCACGCCTGCTGTTCGAGCGCACCCGTCTGGATCCCAATCGGCCCCTGTTGCAGGTCGCCGATCCAATGCAGAAGATCGAGGAACTGTTCGCCCAGCGCGACCCCTTGTACCGCGCGGTCGCCGACATCATCATCAATAGCCTGGGCGGCAGCATCAGCCACCTTGTCAAGCAGGTGGAGCGGGAGTTGCAGAAGCAATGCGCCGCCTGAACCTCGCGCTCGGCGATCGCAGCTATCCGATCCTGATCGGCGGCGGCCTGCTCTCCCGTGCCGACCTGATCCTGCCTTTTTTGCCCACCCCGCGCATCGCGCTGGTCAGCAATGCGGTTGTGGCGCCCCTGTATCTCGATCTCCTGGCCGGCGGTCTCGAGAAAGCCGGCGTTGGCGTGACGCCGATAATCCTTCCCGACGGCGAGGCGCACAAGACCTGGGAGTCGCTGAACCTTATCTATGATGCCCTGCTGGCCGCACGCTGCGACCGCGGCACCACCGTGGTCGCCCTCGGTGGCGGCGTCATCGGCGATCTTGCGGGCTTTGCCGCCGCGACCTATCAGCGTGGCGTGCCGTTTGTCCAGATTCCCACCACCCTGCTGTCGCAGGTTGACTCGTCGGTGGGCGGCAAGACCGGGATCAATCATCCGCGCGGCAAGAACATGATAGGCGCCTTCTGGCAGCCCAAACTGGTATTGGCCGATACCGACACGCTGCGGACTTTGCCCGGACGCGAACTTTCGGCAGGAATGGCGGAAGTCATCAAGTATGGCCTGATGCGCGACCCGCCCTTCCTGGCCTGGCTGGAGGCCAACATGGAGAGCCTGTTGGCCCGCGACGGCGATCTCCTCGCGCATGCCATCGAGCGCTCCTGCGCCAACAAGGCCGAAGTGGTGGCCGCCGATGAATTCGAGACGGCTGCGGCCGGTGGTCGGGCGCTGCTTAATCTGGGCCACACCTTCGGTCACGCCATCGAAACCGGCATGGGCTACGGCCAGTGGTTGCATGGGGAGGCCGTTGCCGCCGGCACCATGATGGCAGTCGAACTCTCCCGTCGCCTGGGCTGGCTGTCAGGCGCCGAAGTCGATCGGGTCCGCAAGCTGATGCAGCGCGCGGGTTTGCCGGTGCGCGGGCCGGACCTCGGAGTCGCGCGTTACCTCGAACTGATGTCTCACGACAAGAAGGTCATCGCCGGCAACATGCGCCTGGTACTGCTCAAGACGCTCGGCGAAGCCGTGACCTGCACCGATGCGCCGCAGGAAGAAATTGTCGCGGCCATAGAGATCTGCTGTCGTGCCTGACATGGCCCCGTACGCCGTCAACGACGGCACCAGCCGCGGCCGTGCCGTCGCCGAACCACGGCCCAAGGCGCGCAGCGAATTTCAGCGCGACCGCGACCGCATCGTGCATTCCACCGCGTTTCGCCGCCTGGAATACAAGACACAGGTGTTCGTCAACCACGAAGGCGACCTGTTCCGCACCCGGCTCACGCACAGCATCGAGGTCGCCCAGATCGCGCGCTCGATCGCGCGCGCCCTGCATCTCAACGACGACCTGACGGAGGCCATCGCCCTGGCGCACGATCTCGGCCACACCCCCTTCGGCCACGCGGGCCAGGATGCATTGAACGAATGCATGCAGGAGCACGGCGGTTTCGAACACAACCTGCAAAGCCTGCGCATCGTCGATCGGCTGGAAGAGCGCTATGGGGCCTTCGACGGCCTCAACCTGATGTTCGAGACCCGCGAGGGCATCCTCAAGCATTGCTCCCCGGCGCGTGCGCGCGAACTCGGAGAACTCGGCTTGCGCTTTCTCGATGGTCGCCGGCCTTCGCTGGAAGCGCAAATCTGCAATCTGGCCGATGAAATCGCCTACAACAACCATGACGTCGACGACGGGTTACGTTCCGGGCTGCTGACGCTGGAGCAACTCGAAGGGGTCAGCCTGTTCGCCCGACACGCGGCCGATGCCGATGCCGAGTTCCCGCAGATGCCCGGCCGGCGCCGCGTGCATGAAACCATCCGGCGCATGATCGACGCCCAGGTCACCGATTTGCTGGCCGAGTCGGCGCGGCGGATTGCCGCTGCAGCGCCGGCGGCGCTGGAGGATGTCCATGCCGCACCGTCGCTGATTGCGTTCACCGACACGATGAAGGCCGAAAATCGTTCGCTCAAGGCTTTTCTGCGCGACCACCTGTACCAGCACTATCAGGTGCTGCGCATGACGGCGAAAGCGCGCCGCATCATCAGTGATTTGTTCGGAGCCTTCGTTGCCGATCCGCGACTGCTGCCACCCCAGTACCAGGAGATGGCGTCGGCAGAGAACATCGCGCGCGCCACCGCGGACTACATCGCCGGCATGACCGACCGCTATTCGATGAAAGAGCACCGCCGCCTGTTTTCCGTCGGCGAGTTGTAATCAGGTTCGCAGGCGCCTTCCTTGCGACATTCCCGCCGGCGAGCCTGGCGATTAACCCTGCCCCGCCATCGCCAGAGTCATCCGCAGAGGCGATCGCGAATTCATCACGCCACCTCGGCACCCGGATCGGCAAGGCTACGTTGCGACGGTAAATCCTTGATGCCCGACAACCAATTCCTCTCCCTTTGATAGTACGATTGCACCAGTTTGGGGCGAGCGAGTTGCACCAATTTCGGGCGGAGGGGTCGGCATATGCGATCTTTCACAGTAAAGAGATTTTTAGTCTAGAGGAGCAGTCATGGCGGTATTGGGAGAAAAGATCGAGGCCATCTATCAACAGGTCAAGGCCAGGAATCCGGGTGAGGAAGAGTTCCACCAGGCCGTCAAGGAAGTGCTGGAGTCGCTGGGACCGGTGCTGGTCAAGTACCCGGACTTTGCCGAACAGCGCATCATCGAGCGCATCTGCGAACCGGAGCGCCAGATCATTTTTCGCGTGCCATGGCAGGACGACAAGGGCCAAGTGCAGATCAATCGCGGTTTCCGCGTCGAATTCAACAGCGCCCTCGGACCCTACAAGGGCGGCATCCGCTTTCACCCCTCGGTTTACCTCGGCATCATCAAGTTCCTCGGTTTCGAGCAGATCTTCAAGAACGCACTGACCGGCATGCCGATCGGTGGCGGCAAGGGCGGCTCCGATTTCGATCCGAAGGGCAAGTCAAACAGCGAAATCATGCGCTTTTGTCAGAGCTTCATGACCGAACTTGCACGGCATCTTGGTGAACATACCGACGTTCCGGCAGGCGACATCGGGGTCGGCGGCCGCGAGATCGGCTATATGTTCGGCCAGTACAAGCGCATCACCAACCGCTACGAATCGGGCGTATTGACCGGCAAGGGCATCGGTTGGGGCGGCTCGCTGGTGCGCACCGAGGCGACCGGCTACGGCACGGTGTTCTTCGTGCGCGAGATGCTCAAGGCGCGCAAAAACTCGCTCGAAGGCAAGACCTGCGTCGTTTCCGGTTCCGGCAACGTCGCCATCTATACCATCGAAAAGCTGAACCAGCTCGGCGCCAAGGTGATCGCCTGCTCCGATTCCAACGGCATCATCGTGCACGAAAAGGGCATCGACCTGGCCTTGGTCAAGACGCTCAAGGAAGTCGAGCGGCGCCGCATTGCCGATTACGCCAGCTATCACAAGGATGCGAAGTACATCGCCGGCGGCAATATCTGGGAAGTTCCCTGCGAAATCGCGTTTCCTTCGGCCACCCAGAACGAGATCAACGGCAAGGATGCCAAGACCCTGGTCAAGAACGGCTGCATCGCGGTCGGCGAAGGGGCGAACATGCCGACGACACCGGAGGGCGTGAAGATTTTCCTCGAGTCGAAGATTGCCTACGGCCCCGGCAAGGCCGCCAATGCCGGCGGTGTCGCAACCTCGGCGCTGGAAATGCAGCAGAATGCCAGCCGCGACTCCTGGACCTTCGAGTTTACGGAGAAGAAACTCGACGAGATCATGACCGGCATTCATGCCACGGCCTGGGAAACGGCCGAGGAATTTGGTGCTTCGGGCAACTATGTTCTCGGCGCCAACATCGGCGGCTTCATCAAGGTCGCACGGGCCATGGTGGCGCATGGCCTGATCTGATCGGTGTTCAGCGCCGGAATATCCGGATGAACCCGTGGTGGGTCAGCGACACGGCGGAACCCTGCAAGGGGTTCCGCCGTGTGTGTTTCCGTTGTCCGATTCCCGCAACCTTGCAACTCCGGTTTGTCCGGGACCTGATCCGGCATGACGCGCGCAATGCCTCCCGAACCTGATCCGCGCTGCTTCGTCAGCAGCGGCCTGCCGGGCCTCGACGCCATTCTCGGCGGACTGCGCCTGGGCGACAACGTGGTCTGGCGGGTGGATAGCGTCGATGACTACCGGGCATTCGTCGCGACCTTCGTCGCGGCGGCGACAGCCGCCGGGCGGCGCGTGGTCTATGTCCGTTTTGGCTCCCATGCGCCGGTGCTGGAAGCGAGCGAGGTCGGCGCGGTCTACGACCTTGACGCGCTGCGCGGTTTCGAGTCCTTCACCGTCCGCCTGCATACCATCCTCGCCGCCGAAGGGCGCGACGTCTTCTACGTCTTCGACTGCCTGTCCGACCTGCTCGATGCCTGGGCCACCGACGGCATGATCGGCAATTTCTTCCGTGTCACCTGCCCCTACCTGTTCGAACTCGATACCGTGGCGCATTTCGCCTTGCGTCGCGGGGCCCATTCCACGGCCACCGTCGATGCGATCCGCACCACCACCCAGCTGCTGATCGACCTCTACAACGAGGGCGGCGCGCTCTATCTGCATCCGCTCAAGGTATGGCAGCGCTACTCGCCGACCATGTTCCTGCCGCACCGGCACGAGCACGGGCAGTTCATTCCGATCACGACCAGTTGCGAGGCGACCAGCCTGTTCGACCGGCTCGCCAGCCGGACTCCTGACGACGCCGGACGTCATCTCGATTCATGGGAGCGCCTGTTCATCCGCGCCGCGGAGCTGGAAGCTTCCGCGGCGAATGCGCCGTGGCGGCAGGCGATGGTGGAGCAGCTGTGCCGCCTGCTGATCGGGCGCGACGAGCGGATGCTGGCGCTGGCGCGCCGGCATTTCACACTGGCCGATCTCCTTGCCATCAAGGGACGGCTGATCGGCACCGGTTTCATCGGCGGCAAGTCGGTGGGCATGCTGCTGGCGCGGGCGATCCTCGAGGCGGATGCGGAATCGGGCTGGGGCGATGTCCTCGAACCCCATGACTCCTTCTTCATCGGCTCCGATCTCTTCCACTCCTACATTGTCAGCAACGGCTGGTGGCAGGCCTTCATGTGGCAGCGCAGCGAAGCCGGCTATTCGAGCGGGGCGGCGCCCTTGCGGGAGGCGCTGCGGCAGGGCAGCTTTCCCGTCGAAATCCTGCGCGAGTTCCAGAAAATGCTCGAGCATTTCGGCCAGTACCCGATCATCGTGCGCTCGTCCAGCCTGCTGGAGGACGGATTCGGCAATGCCTTCGCCGGCAAGTACGACAGCTTCTTCTGCGTCAATCAAGGCTCGCCTGAAGACCGCATGGAGCAGTTCCTCGAAGCGGTGCGGATGGTGTATGCCAGCACCCTCAGCGAGGAGGCGCTGGCCTACCGCCTGCAGCGCGGCCTGGCGCGCCAGGAAGAGCAGATGGCCTTGCTGGTGCAGCGCGTATCGGGCGCCTACCATGGCGATCATTTTTTTCCGGCCTTCG
>Ga0105090_10000935_pt1 | contig 15291 bp, 16 predicted proteins | sample PPLLak3March2015_FD_79110 | JGI IMG/M metagenome (GOLD analysis project Ga0105090, IMG submission 79110) | Freshwater sediment microbial communities from Prairie Pothole Lake near Jamestown, North Dakota, USA - PPLs Lake P7 Core (1) Depth... | ecosystem: Environmental > Aquatic > Freshwater >... | reverse complement strand
TCCATGCTGGCGGATGTCATCGATGACGATGAAGGACAGGGCGGGCGCCCCGATGGCGCTTATTTCGGCCTCTGGCATTTGCTTGAAAAACTCGCGCTGGCCTTGGCCGCAGGACTCGCACTGCCTTTGTTGCAGGTGCTGGGTTATGTGCCGGGCACTGTTGCCGCTGCGGGTTCCGCGCTGCCCTGGGTCTATGCGCTGCTGCCGTGTGTGATCAAACTGGCGGCAGCAATGATGTTGTGGCTGTCCCCGCCGGAATCCCGGCGCGTGAAACCGTTGTTGACAGGAGATACACCATGAAAACCTGGCGGGCTGCAGTGGCCCTGATGCTCATTGTATTGGCCGGCTGTGGCACGGTCACCGTGGAAGACTATCGAAATGAACGACCCGCGCTCGACTTGCGCCGTTATTTTGACGGCACAATCGACGCCTGGGGCATGTTCCAGGATCGCAGCGGCAAGGTGGTGAAACGTTTTTATGTGCGTATAGACGCGAAATGGGCGGGCGACACCGGCACGCTGGACGAACACTTCGAATACTCCGACGGCACCCGCAGCCGGCGGGTGTGGACGATTACAAGGCTTGATGAGCACCGTTATCGCGGCGCCGCGGCCGATGTCATCGGCGAGGCACGCGGCGAGGCTCACGGCAATGCGCTACGCTGGCAATACGTGATGAATCTCGAAGTTGACGGCAAGACTTACGCCGTGGATTTTGACGACTGGATGTATTTGATGGATGACCGGGTGATGCTCAATCGTTCGGTGATGAGCAAATTCGGCGTCTATCTCGGTGAGGTCACACTGAGTTTCAGCAAGCGAACATGAAGATAACGACATGAGGCCGTCGACATGAGTCTTAATCAGCCGATTCGTGACTGGCAAGGCAAACGGGTCTGGGTCATTGGTGCATCCAGCGGAATCGGCGCCGCACTGGCACACGCATTGCTGTTGCAGGGCGCACGTCTGGCCTTGTCGGCACGCAGCACGCGCGGTCTGGAAGAGATTGCCGCAACCCCCGGAGCAAACACGCTGGTACTGCCGTTGGATGTCACGGATGCAGCCAGTGTTGCCCCCGCCTTGCAGCAGGTGGTGGCGGCCTGGGGCGGCATTGACCTCGTGCTATGGTGCGCCGGCTCGCACAGCCCCGTGCGCGCCTGGGATCTCAATGCGGCTGACGCGCGTCGTCTGGTGGATGTCAATCTGAATGGTGTGATCAATGGACTGCCCGCAGTCGTGGGCCAACTGCTGCAGCAGAATTCCGGCGGCATCGCCATTGTTTCAAGCGTCGCAGGTTATGGCGGATTGCCGACGGCGCTGGTGTACGGTGCGACCAAGGCGGCGTTGATCAATCTTGCGGAAACGTTGTACCTGGATTTGGCGCCGCGAGGCATCGGCGTGTATCTGATCAATCCGGGATTTGTCAAAACACCGCTGACCGACAAAAACACCTTCAAAATGCCCGCGCTGATCAGCGCTGAAGAGGCGGCGCGCGAAATCATCGCCGGTTTTTCTCGCGGCAGTTTTGAAATTCATTTCCCGCGACGTTTTACACTGTGGCTGAAACTGCTGCAGCTGTTGCCCTACCGCTGGTATTTTGCGCTGGTGCACAAAGGGACGGGAATGTGAAGAGAGGGCTGTATGAGGGGGACTGTGATGAAGGGGGGCTGTGATGAGCGACCGCGTGGATGCGCTGGTGCAATTTTTTGAAACACTGACGCCGCAATCCGTTTCCGGTCTGCAGCGCTTTTATGCCGAAGACTGCCATTTCAAGGATCCGTTCAACGATGTGCGCGGACACCATGCGCTGGAGGCGATCTTCAGACACATGTTCGACCAGCTCGACGCGCCGCGTTTTATCGTGCGCGAACGTGTGGCTGAGATGCCGCGCGTATGGCTGACTTGGGATTTCGAATTCCGCTTTCGGCGCTGGCAGCCGAAGGTCATGCAGTGTATCCACGGCGCGAGCCTGCTGACGTTTGATGATGCAGGCCTGGTGACGGTGCATCGCGACTACTGGGATGCGGCGGAAGAGTTATACGAGAAATTGCCGGGGATTGGCGCCTTGCTGCGCCTGCTTAAACGACAGGGGCGCCCTGCGGCGCCCCTAAAGTAGAGCTATAAGTATTTGTTTTTATTGATATTTAAATCGAGCCTTCTAGTCCAGGTATTCAAATAACCGGACGACCTTGGTGACACCACTCGTGGTGCGCGCGATTTCGGTGGCGTCAGCTGCCTCCTGCTTTTTGACCAGGCCCATCAGGTAGACGACGCTGTTCTCGGTTACTACCTTGACGTGCACCGGACTGAATTTGCGGGCATCGACGAAACGCGCCTTGACCTTGGAGGTGATTACCGAATCGTTGGTGCGCGTCTGCATCTCGGTGTTGCCTGAGATCTGCAGTTCGTTGAATACACTGCGCACATTTTCCACAGCGCGCGCGATGCGCTCGGCGTCGGCCTTGGCCGCCGCGGTCGGAACTTCGCCGGTCAGCAGCAACATGCGGTTGTAGCTGGTGACGTTGATGTGCGCGTCCTTGATTTTTTCATTGATGCGGTTGGATGCTTTCTGTTCGATGCCTTCATCCTCGGTCATCGTGCCGACGGTGCGCCGATCTTCCGCCACCATCACCCCGGCGGCCACGGCGCCGCCGACCGCCACCGCCGCGCAGCCGGAGACCACGGGCAACATTGCGATGCAGGCCAAGGTTAGAAACTTGCGCATTTATTCAACTCCTAAAGTTTTATTCAACACCAAAAAATTACTCGACACCCAGGAGCAGGCAATCAATGCCATCGCACAGGCAGTGCAGCGACAGCAGGTGCACTTCCTGGATGCGTGCGGTATTCGTCGCGGGTACGCAAATGTGAACGTCCTCAGACTTCAGTATTTCGCCCATCTTGCCGCCGTTGCGACCCGTCAGCGCGACCACCTGCATGTCGCATTCATGCGCCGCTTCGATTGCAGCGATGACATTGGGTGAATTGCCGCTGGTCGATATGGCCAGTAATACGTCACCCGCATGCCCCAGCGCCCGCACTTGCCTCGAAAACACCAGCTTGTAATCGTAGTCGTTGGCGATGGACGTCAGTGTCGAAGTGTCGGTAGTCAGCGACATTGCAGCCAGTCCCGGACGTTCGACCTCGAAGCGGTTCAGCAGTTCCGCGGAAAAATGCTGCGCGTCGGCGGCGGAGCCGCCGTTGCCGCAGGCGAGAATTTTCCCATCCTGCTGCAGGCAGCGCACCATCAGCTGTACGGCCGATGCAATCGGCGCGGCCAATGCATCCATGCTCTGCAGTTTGAGATGGGCGCTTTCGGAGAAGTTTTCGCTTATACGGCTGATCAGATCCATGGTGGCGGTATTGTACTCTGAAGGAAGCTTGTGGAAAGTTGTGGTTGCCAGGGAGGCGTCAGCCTTCGATGGCGTTGCGTATCCATTCGATGCGCGGAGGTTCACCGCTCAGCAGCACGGCATCAAAGCGGCAGGGCGGCAACGGGGAAACACCGGCAAGGTAATGGCGCGCGGTTTTTATCAGTTTTTCGCGTTTGGCCGGGGTGATGCTGGCGGCTGCGCCGCCGTAGCTTTCACTGCTGCGGCTGCGTACTTCGACAAAAACCACCGTCGGACCGTCACGAGCGATCAGGTCGATTTCGCCATAACGGCTGCGGTAGTTTCTGACGACAATGCGCAGACCCTTGCCGTGGAGGAATTCGGCGGCGAAGATTTCTGCCTGTTCACCGCGCGGGTTCACGTTGCGCCGGATCCTGGGGCTGGGGGCGGCCCTCCTTGTAACGGCCGGTGGCCAGTTCCCGCTCGATATGACCGTCCGCGCCCATTGTCAATTGTCCGGTCACGCCGTCGAGGCGGATGTCACGGACACCGGTGAGCAGCAGCTGGGCGATGCGCCAGGCGTCGATGCCGAGCGCGTACAGGCGTTCCAGTTCAAAGGTGCCGTACGGTTTCGGACGGGCGTAGACCATGACCGCGGTGTGATTGGGTTCGAGCAGCCAGGGCATGTCGACGAAATTCAAGCCGGCCAGATCAAATCCGGCGAGCGGGCCCGGATCGCCGGCATGTGCGCTGGATGTGGCATAAACAGGTGTTGCGCCGAGATACGGGCGTATGGTGCGGACTTCCGTGTAGCCCAGCGCCAGAAAATACATGTCGGCCGCACTGCCGCTGCGCGCGACCGACTTCAGCCTTTCAGGATCAGGCGCGTAGGCAAGGTCAGCGACCACCCTGCCGCCCAGCCGCATGAACTCCCCGGCGAATGCCGACTGCATGCGGCGTTCTACCGCACCTCCTCCGTTGACGGAAACGGCATTGCGGCGTCCGTCGCGCCAGGCGATCCGCGCCACTTGCCGCGCTTCCGTTTCGATCTGCAGGCTCAGCAGGTAGAGGTTGCCGGGGTTTCGCCCGGTATTGTCCGGCACGTTGAGCGCCAGCGTAGGTACTGGCACAGGTTCGCCAAAAGCCAGCGCGGTGACGGCGTCCCGTGTCAGCGGGCCGACGACCACTTGTGCGCCGGCGGCCACTGCCGTGCGATAACCTTCCAGCACGTTGGCCACGTTCTCGGAGACTGCGTATTCGCGCACCGGCAGCACCGCAGGGTTTTGCGCCCTGGCGGCGGCCTGGAAACCGTCGCGCAGCGCAGTCGCGTGCCGGCCGAATATTTTTGAATTCATTGGCAGCAGCAGCGCGATGTGCGGCACCTGTGCAGTTGCGGCAACAACGCCGGTTTGCGGTCTCGCATCGCTGGCCATTGCTGCGGGCGCTCCGTATAGTAGGCAGGCGAATACGGACGCGGCGATGTGCAGCATGTGCTGCAATGGGTGATGGATCATCCGTTAATTCCGGCAGTGGAACTGGGCGTGGACACAGATAGCGGAATGGTCAGTGAGGCAGTGATGGTCAACAAGGCGACATTATATGTAGTTGCCACGCCCATCGGTAATCTCGGCGACATCACCCTGCGCGCACTGGAGGTGCTGAAGGCCGCGGATGTCATTGCCGCCGAGGATACCCGGGTCACCATCCGCCTTCTTAATCGTTACGGGATCACCGGCAAACTGGTGGCCGTGCACGAACACAATGAGCGCCGCGCAGCGGAGCGTGTGACCGGCCTGCTGGCGGAGGGCAAAACGGTGGCGCTGGTCAGCGATGCCGGCACGCCGGGCATTGCCGACCCGGGCGCGCAGGTGGTGGCTGCGGTGCGCACGGCGGGTTATGCGGTGGTGCCGATTCCCGGGCCGAATGCGGCGGCGGCGGTGTTGTCGGCCAGCGGTTTCGAGGCGAGCCGCTTTCTGTTCTGCGGTTTTCTGTCGTCGCGCGCGGCGGAACGCCGCCGCCTGCTGGCCGAACTGGTGGCGCAGACTGCTTTGCTGGTGTTTTACGAGGCGCCGCACCGGGTCGCCGATTGTGTTGCCGACCTTTGTGCCGCTTTCGGTGGCGCCCGACATATCGTCATTGCGCGCGAACTGACCAAAATCCACGAAACCCTGCATCGCTGCCGGCTGGATGAGGCCGTGGCCTGGCTGGAGGCCGACGATAATCACCGGCGCGGGGAATTTGTGCTGGTCGTGGAAGGGGCGGTGGCAGCGGAGTCGGTGGCGGCCGGGTTCGATGTCGAAGCAGTGCTCAAAACCCTGCTCGCCGAATTGCCGGTGAAACAGGCGGTGGCGCTGGCCGTGAAACTGACAGGGGGCAATCGCAACACGCTGTACAAACTTGCGCTGACGCTTAAAAGTAAAAGTCGGGATGAAATATGACGCGCAGGGTTTTACTGTTAACCATGCAGCGTTTAACATACAAGCCGTCATGAACGCATCCGCCACCACTGTTACCATCACCCGTCCCGACGACTGGCATCTGCATCTTCGCGATGGTGCGGCGATGCGCGATGTCTTGCCGCATACCGCTGCGCGTTTTGCTCGTGCCATCGTGATGCCTAACCTGAAGCCGCCGGTGACCACCACGGCGCTGGCGCTGGCCTACCGCGACCGCATCCACGCGGCGCTGCCTGCCGGCAGCCGCTTCGAACCGCTGATGACGCTGTACCTGACAGACAATACACGTCCGGAGGAAATCGACCAGGCAAAAAAAAGCGGTGTCGTACATGCGGTGAAATATTACCCGGCGGGTGCGACCACCAACTCCGATTCCGGCGTGAGCGCAATCGAGAAATGTTTTTCGGTTCTGGAGGCGATGGAAAAAGCCGGCATGCCGTTGCTGGTGCATGGTGAGGTGACGGACGCTGACGTCGATGTGTTTGATCGCGAACGTGTATTCATCGAGCGTACGCTGGTGCCGCTTGTGGAGCGTTTCCAGGGACTGAAAGTGGTGATGGAACACATCACCACGCGCGAAGCCGCCGCCTTTGTCACGGCAGCGCCGAAGCGCATCGCGGCGACATTGACGCCGCAGCACCTGCTGCTGAACCGCAATGCGTTGTTTACCGGCGGTGTGCGTCCGCATAACTACTGCCTGCCGGTACTCAAGCGTGAAATCCACCGTGCGGCACTGGTTGCGGCGGCCGTCAGCGGCAATCCGAAATTTTTCCTCGGCACTGACAGCGCGCCGCATGCGCGGCATACGAAGGAAAACGATTGTGGTTGCGCCGGCATGTACACCGCTCATGCCGGCATCGAACTTTATGCTGAGGTTTTTTCCGCAGCGGGCGCACTCGAACGCCTCGAGGGATTTGCCAGCCACTTTGGCGCGGATTTTTACGGGCTGTCGCGCAACAAGGAGAAAATCACGCTGGAACCTGTCTCATGGAATGTGCCGGCCAGTGTGCCGTTCGGCGCTGACACACTGGTGCCGATGCGCGCAGGGGCGGCGATCCAGTGGAGGATCGCGGGCTCTTGAGTCTGCCCGGATCAAAACACCCCCCCGGCGCTGGATTGGCGCTGCTGCCGCGCGACGATCCTTTGCATTACAGCCAGCTTGATCTGCCACGAGGTGATCTTTGGATATTCACCTACGGTTCGCTGATGTGGGATCCCGGTTTCCGCTTCAAGGCAGCGTCGCCAGCCCTGCTGCGCGGCTATCACAGAACATTCTGCATTTATTCCAGCCGTTTTCGCGGCACGGTGGCAGCACCCGGACTGGTACTCGGCCTGGATCGCGGAGGGGCCTGCAAGGGTACGGCGTATTGCATCGCTGCTGCGGATGTTCCCGATGCACTGGAAGCCTTGTGGTTGCGCGAGATGCGGAGGCGGGTCTACGTGCCGCGATTGTTGCCGGTCGGCATGGGAGCAAGACGTCAGACGGCGTTAACCTTCCTCGCCAATCGTTGCCACGACGGTTATGCCGGTCAGCTGGAACTCGACACTGCTGCCACCATTATCGCCGCCTGTTGCGGTGAGCGCGGACCCAACGTCGATTACTTGGTGAACACCCTGCGCCACCTCGATGAACTGGGTGTGCATGATCGTCATTTGCACGATCTGCTGGCGGCAGTGCGCGCGCGCGAAGCGTAATGGCATCAGGCAACCATTGTCCACATGTTAAAATCCGCAGCGAAGCTGGCCAGGCAGCCGCTGTGCGCGGAACAAACCGGATGAGGTAACTTGTCCGTGCCGCGCATAGAGGAAAGTCCGGGCTCCACAGGGTAGGGTGACGGGTAACGCCCGTCCGCCGTGAGGCGAGGAATAGGGCCACAGAGACGAGTCCGCTGGGCGGTGGGTTGTGAGTGCGGAAACGTGCTTGCTGCCCGGCCCGACCAGCGGGGTGAAACGCGGTAACCTCCACCCGGAGCAACACCGAATAGGCAAGCGTTGACGCGTCCCGCCGAGCTTGCGGGTAGGTGGCTTGAGCCGTGCAGCAATGTACGGCCCAGAGGAATGGCTGCCCACGACAGAACCCGGCTTAACGGCCAGCTTCACTTTTTTTGGCAGAACAACCATCTGGTTTTCCGGGCAATTTCCCTTTCCCGGGGGATTTTGGGGTGTTGTCGCTGGCCGGCGACCATCAATCGCATGTAATTGCCTGATTTTTAAGCTTAATTACTTAATGCGCTACTTTCAGTAAGCGCAATATCTCATTGTTTTTATTGATTTATTACCCCAAGAAAAAACGGTAAAAACTAGTGTCAACAAGTTGCTGTAAGTCGTTGTCCTTAAAAAGGAATTTGGTAATTTCACCCTTGACCCGTATCGCCCAGTTAATTATAGTGGGATGAAGTGGTAGAAAGTGGGAGAAATGCCTGCCGGACTTCCGGTTGCGCAGAGCTGCCACGGCGGAGGGGGAAACGTGTTTCGCGGGGTCGCACAACTCAATCTCGACAGCAAGGGCAGGCTCGCCGTTCCGGCGCGCCATCGTGATGCACTGCTCGAGCGTTGCGCAGGACACCTGGTGATCACCGCCGATGCGGATCACTGCCTGCTGGTTTATCCGCTGCCCGATTGGGAAATCATCCAGCAAAAACTCGAGGGCTTGTCGAATCTTGATCCACGCGTGCGCGAACTGCAGCGGCGCCTGATCGGTTTCGCTGTGGACGTCGATATCGACAGCGCCGGACGCGTGCTGATTTCACCCGAGCTGCGGCGTTTCGCGCAGCTGGAAAAAAGTGTGGTGCTGGTGGGGCAGGGTCGCAAATTCGAATTGTGGAACGACGAACGCTGGACGCAACTGATCGACAGCGCGGGCAGCTTCGGCGCTGGCGGGTTGCCGCCGGAGCTGGAGGGTTTCTCCTTGTGACGAGCGGCGCGCATGCCGCGGTGCTCGCGCAGGAAGCCATAGCAGCATTGAACATCCGGCCCGACGGCATTTATGTCGATTGCACGTTTGGAAGAGGCGGTCACAGTCGACTGATTCTGGAGCAGCTGGGCAAAGGAGGGCGATTGGTGGCGCTGGATCGCGATCCCGAGGCTGTGCAGGCAGGGCGTGCGGTGAACGACCCGCGCTTCACGATCCTGCACAGCGCGTTCAGCCAGGCTGCGGGAGTGTTGCGGGAGAACGGTGTGACGGCGGTGGACGGCGTGCTGCTTGATCTGGGTGTGTCGTCGCCTCAGCTGGACGATGCGCGGCGCGGTTTCAGTTTTCGCCACGACGCGCCGCTCGACATGCGTATGGATCCGGGACAGGGCATCAGCGCTGCGCAATGGCTGGCCACGACAGAAGAAGCGGACATCAGGGAGGTCATCAGGGATCATGGCGAAGAACGGTTTGCTAAACAGATTGCAGCAGCGATTGTTGCGGCTCGGACGCGGGGACCTGTTGACACCACACGACAACTTGCCGCGATCGTGGCAGAAGCCGTTCCCGCGCGCGAACCACGCCAGGATCCGGCGACGCGCACGTTTCAAGCTTTACGGATTCACATCAATCAGGAGCTTGAGGAGTTATCGCTAGTGCTGCCCCAATGCGTTGACCTGCTGCAGCCGGAAGGCCGGCTGGTGGTCATCGCCTTTCATTCACTGGAAGATCGTATCGTGAAGCGCTTCCTGCGTACGCAGTCACAGGCGGATGCGCTGCCGGCGCGGCTGCCGGTGCGCGCCCGTGATCTGCCGCAGCCGCGGATGCGACTGATCGGCCGCGCGCAGCGCGCGAGCAGCGCGGAAGTTGCAGCCAACCCGCGTGCGCGCAGCGCAGTGATGCGGGTCGCCGAACGTTCCCGGGGAAATGCGGGGGCAGCAGCATGACTGCGCGCCTGTGCTTCATCCTGCTCGCCGCGCTGATTGTTTGCGCGCTGTCGCTGGTGTCTTCGCAACACAAGGCGCGCAAGCTCTACGTCGAACTGCAGAAGGAGCAGGCGGGGACGAAGCAGCTGGATGTCGAGTGGGGCCAGTTGCAGCTCGAACAGGGGACCTGGGGAACCCATGGGCGCATCGAGCGCATCGCCACCCGCGAACTGGGCATGCGTTTACCGGCAGCGGACCGCGTGGAAGTGGTGCCGGCGCCGCGCACGGAGACCTTGCCATGAAGCCGGCCGGAAACCGCGATCCGACCCCCAGCCTGCCGGCTTGGCGTGCCAACCTCATGCTGGTGGTGCTGGCGGCATGGTTTATCGCGCTGGCCGGGAGAGCGCTGTGGCTGCAGGCGCTGAACAACGATTTTCTGCAACGCAAGGGCGAGTCGCGTTATTCACGCGTTGTGGAAATCGGCGCGAGCCGCGGCATGATCGTTGACCGCAACAATGAGCCGCTGGCGATTTCCACGCCCGTGGAATCGGTGGCGGCCAGTCCCGCCGATATTGAGGCCGATTCTGCCGATCTGCGCAAACTGGCGAAATTGCTGGACATCAGCAATGACGAACTGGGTAACAAATTGTCCGATACGCAGCGCGAATTTGTCTACCTGAAGCGCCAGTTGCCACCTGAGCAAGCGGAGCGTGTGGTGCAGTTGGGCATCCCCGGTGTTTTTTTGCAGCGCGAGCACCGTCGTTATTACCCGGCGGGCGAAGTGATGTCGCACATCATTGGTTTTACCGGCGTTGATGACAAAGGGCAGGAAGCCCTGGAACTGGCATTCGAAGAAACACTGGCCGGCAGACCCGGCAGCCGCCGTGTGATCAAGGACCGACTGGGTCGCATTGTCGAGGATGTGGAAAGCATACGTGTGCCGCAAAACGGACAGCAACTCAGGCTGTCGATTGATGCGCGCATCCAGTACCTCGCGTTTCGCGAGCTCAAGGCGGCAGTGGTCGCGCATCGCGCGAAAGCCGGCGGCATCGTCGTACTCGATGCCGACAGTGGCGAAATCCTGGCAATGGCGAACCTGCCGGCATACAACCCGAATAATCGCGGCAAGATGGATGCGCGCCGCACCCGCAACCGTGTGGTCACCGACCTGTTCGAGCCGGGTTCGACACTGAAGCCGTTCACTGTCGCCGCGGCGCTGGAGGCCGGACTGTACCAGCCCGGCACGGTGATCCAGACAGCACCCGGCCAACTGACCATCGGCAATCGCACCATTCATGATGCGCATCCCCAGGGAGCATTGACGGTTGCGCAAGTGATTCAGAAATCGTCCAACGTCGGCACTGCAAAAATGGGGCTGGCTTTGTCATCCGAGGTGCTGTGGAGCCTGTTCAGCCGCGCCGGTTTTGGCTTGCCGCCGCGATCAGGATTTCCCGGCGAAGTGTCGGGCCGCCTGCGCGCCCATGCGACCTGGAAGCCGATTGAGCAGGCGACGATGTCGTACGGTTACGGTATTTCGGTGTCGCTGATGCAACTGGCGCGTTCGTACACCATATTCTCATCCGATGGCGTGCTGCATCCGGTGACCTTGCTCAAGCGCGAGAGTCCGGTGCAGGGTACGCGGGTGGTGTCCGCGCAAACCGCGCTGGCGGTGCGCAAAATGCTTGAGCTTGCTGCCCAGCCCGGCGGCACGGCACCCGGCGCGCAAGTTTCAGGCTATACAGTCGCGGGCAAAACCGGCACCGCACACAAGCTCGAAGGCAAGGGTTATGCCGCCAATCGGTATGTGGCCTCGTTTGTCGGCATGGCGCCGGCGTCACGCCCGCGCGTGATCATCGCAGTGATGATCGACGAGCCCTCGGCGGGACAGCATTATGGCGGCGCGGTGGCTGCGCCGGTATTCAGCCAGGTGGCGGCGGGTACGCTGCGATTCCTGGCGGTGCCACCCGATGCGCCGGGTAAAACCACGGTGCTGCTGCCCGAAGACATGCCGCTGGTGCGGGAGGAAGTGTGATGTCCGCCGCGCTGAACGATATGCAGGCTGCAGTGCGCAGGCTTGGCGTGCGCCGGTTGACGGTGGATAGTCGTGCGGTCAGGGCCGGCGACACTTTCGTCGCCTGTCCCGGCGAATCGCGTGACGGCCGTGACTACATCGCGCAGGCGATTGCCAACGGCGCGGCCTCGGTGCTGTGGGAGGCCGACGGTTATGCTTGGAGTCCGCGCTGGCGGGTGCCCAACCTCGGTGTTGCGCATTTGCGGCGGCAAGCCGGCGTCATCGCCAGCGAGGTGTACGGCAAACCCAGCGCAAAATTGTGGGCTATCGGTGTCACCGGCACCAATGGCAAGACTTCGTGCAGCCAGTGGATTGCGCAGTCGCTGACCCGCGCAAAACGAAAATGCGCGGTGATCGGCACGCTGGGCAGCGGTTTCCCCGGCCGACTTGATATACACGCCAACACCACGCCGGACGCGGTGACGCTGCAAGCACGCATGCGCGCCATGGTGCGCGCGGGCGCACGCGCGGTGTGTATGGAGGCCTCCTCACACGGCCTTGATCAGGATCGTCTCTCCGGTGTCGAATTCGATGTCGCGCTGCTGACCAACCTGACGCGCGATCACCTTGATTATCACGGCACGATGCGGCGGTACCAGTCAGCGAAAACGCGCTTGTTCCGCTGGCCCACGCTCGAGCACGCCGTGCTGAATCTCGATGATGCGTTCGGCCGCGAACTCGCGCAGTGCTGGAAACACAAACGCGCGAAGCCGCTGGGTTATGGTTTCCAGGCGCGAACGGCTCGCGCCGCCCTGCCCTGTGTGCAGGGTCGCAACCTGCGCCTCGGCCTCGACGGCGTCTCCTTCGACATTGCTTCACCCTGGGGGCGGGCGACACTTCAGAGTCCGCTGATCGGCGGTTTTAATGCGGCGAACCTGCTTGGCTCGCTGGCGACCCTGCTGGTCAGTGATGTCGGCCTCGAACAATCGGTGGTGGCGCTGGAAAAAGTGTTGCCGGTGCCCGGGCGTACCGAACGTTATGGCGGCGGCCGCGCGCCGCTGGTGATTGTCGATTACGCGCACACCCCGGACGCGCTGGAAAAAGTGCTGCTGTGCCTGCGTGCAGCTGCCGGCCGGCAGTCACAGCTGTTCTGTGTGTTCGGCTGCGGCGGCGAACGTGATCGCGGCAAACGCCCGCTGATGGGTGCTGTTGCTTCGCGTATTGCCGATACGGTGATCATCACCAGCGACAACCCGCGCAGCGAAGATCCAAAGGCGATCATCGCCGAGATTGCTGAGGGCGTATGCGGAAAACACGAGCAGATCGCGGACCGTCGTCAGGCGATTAAACAAGCACTGGCACAGGCGCGGCGCGGTGACATTGTGCTGGTCGCCGGCAAGGGCCATGAACGCTACCAGGAAATTCAGGGCGTGAAGCGCCGTTACAGCGATGCGGCGGTGGTGCGCGTGGCACTGGCCGGGGGGGTGCGGTGATGACCCTGGCCCAGACAGCGACAGTGCTCGGCGGCGAAATGCGCGGCACCGATGCACGGTTTGATGATGTGTGCACCGACAGCCGTGCCCTGAAAAAGGGCGACCTCTTTATCGCGCTGCGTGGCGAAAAATTCGATGGACATGATTTTGTCGGCCAGGCTGCTGCCGCTGGCGCTGTGGCAGCACTGGTGGATTGCAAGTATGTGAGCACGGCGGCGAACACGGCTGCTGGTTTGCCGGTCGCCGCGGTAGCCGATACCACCGTTGCGCTGGGAAGGCTGGCCGCACACTGGCGCCAGCAGTTCCACATTCCGCTGATTGCGGTCGTCGGTTCCAACGGCAAAACCACAGTCAAGGAAATGATCGCGTCCTGCCTGCGCGCACATTTTGGCGATGCTGCCGTGCTGGCTACACGCGGCAACCTCAACAACCATATCGGCTTGCCGCTGACGCTCCTTGCGCTGCGCGAGGCACATCGTGTTGCCGTGGTCGAGGTCGGCATGAACCATCCCGGGGAAACCGCACAACTGGCGGCTATTGCGGCACCGACCATTGCGGTGATCAACAATGCGCAGCGCGAACACCAGGAATTCATGCGCTCGGTAGCCGATGTTGCCGTGGAACACGCCAGCCTGATTGCCGCGCTGACGGAAGACGGCGTGGCAGTGATCAATGCTGACGATGCTCACGCCGGGGTCTGGCGTGCCGCCGCCGGCGCGCGTCGTGTCCGCGACTTCGGTTTGCAACAGGTCGCCGCAGTGCGTGCGCAATGCCGGATGGAGGCAGCGTCGGTGCAACTCGAAGTGGTAACACCTGAAGAGAATGCCGTATTTGATTTGCCGCTGGCCGGCGAGCACAACGCGCGCAATGCGCTGGCGGCGATCGCCGCGGCCACTGCTGCCGGTGCGTCGCTGGCTGCCTGCGCGCGGGCGCTGGCCCGGTTTGTCGCGGTCAAGGGCCGTTTGCAGATCAAAACGGGGCGCAAGGGCGCAATGCTGATCGACGACAGCTATAACGCCAACCCAGATTCGGTGCGTGCGGCGATTGACGTGCTGGCGCGGGCGCCCGGACGCAGGCTGCTGGTGCTGGGGGATATGGGTGAAGTCGGCGCGCAGGGCGCGGCATTCCATGAAGAGGTGGGCGTTTATGCGCGCGAGGCCGGCATCGACGGCTTGTATGCGCTGGGCGAACTCGCAGCAGTGACTGCGCGTGTTTTTGGCGCCGGTGCACGGCATTACCCGCGCATCGAAGAACTGCTGGCCGACGTCGAGGGCGCGCTCGGTCCACAGACGGCCCTGCTGGTCAAGGGTTCGCGTTTCATGCAGATGGAACGTGTCGTCCGCTGTATTGAAGATTCAACCGGAAATCTGACAGGCGGGGGCTCAGGCAATGCTGCTTGAACTGGCTCAATGGCTGGAACAACATGTCCGCGCCTTCAACGTATTCAATTATTTGACGTTGCGCGCAGTGCTGGCCTGCCTGACCTCGCTGTTGATTTCCTTCATTGTCGGCCCTGCCCTGATCCGCAAGCTGACGGCGTTAAAAATCGGGCAGTCGGTGCGCGACGACGGTCCGCAGACCCACCTGGTGAAAGCCGGCACGCCGACCATGGGCGGCGCGCTGATTTTGGTGTCGATCATCATCACCACGCTGCTGTGGGCGGACCTGCAGAACCGCTTTGTGTGGGTGGTGCTGGTGGTTACCGTCGGTTTCGGCGCCATCGGCTGGGTCGACGACTACCGCAAGGTGGTGCACCGCAATCCGAAGGGACTGTCGGCACGGGTGAAATTTTTCTGGCAATCGGTGATCGGCCTGGGTGCGGCAGTATTCATCGCCTACTCAACCAACCTGCCGGCGCAGACCGAATTCATCGTGCCGTTTTTCAAACAGGTGACCTACCCGCTGGGCGCCATCGGCTTTATCACCATGACCTACCTGGTGATTGTCGGCACCAGCAACGCGGTGAATCTGACGGATGGCCTTGATGGCCTCGCCATCATGCCCACGGTGATGGTCGGCAGCGCACTCGGCATTTTTGCTTACGTGGCCGGCAATGCCGTGTTCGCCAAATACCTTGCCTTCCCCTATATCCCGGGCGCCGGTGAACTGACGGTGATCTGCGGCGCGATGGCCGGTGCCGGGCTCGCTTTCCTGTGGTTCAAC
>Ga0105090_10000934_pt1 | contig 15297 bp, 12 predicted proteins | sample PPLLak3March2015_FD_79110 | JGI IMG/M metagenome (GOLD analysis project Ga0105090, IMG submission 79110) | Freshwater sediment microbial communities from Prairie Pothole Lake near Jamestown, North Dakota, USA - PPLs Lake P7 Core (1) Depth... | ecosystem: Environmental > Aquatic > Freshwater >... | reverse complement strand
GCGTGCCCTCGAAGGCCTCGGCCGCCATCGCCACCGTTTCGCTGAGCGTCGGATGCGGGTGGATGGTGTGGCCGATGTCGGCCGCTTCGCAGCCCATTTCTATCGCCAGGCCGAGTTCGGCGATCAGATCGCCAGCATGTGAACCGACGATGCCGGCGCCCATGATGCGCTGCGTGGCCGGGTCGAACAGCAGTTTGGTGAAGCCTTCGGTGCGCCCGATGCCGATGGCACGACCAGACGCCGCCCACGGGAATTTGCCGACTTCATAGGCGATGCCCTTGGCCTTGGCTTCGGTTTCGGTCAGGCCGACCCAGGCGATTTCCGGATCGGTGTAGGCCACCGAGGGGATCACCCGTGCGACCCACTCCTTCTTGTGGCCGGCGGCCACTTCCGCGGCCACTTTCGCCTCGTGCGTGGCTTTGTGCGCCAGCATCGGCTGGCCGACCAGATCGCCGATGGCGAAGATGTGCGGTACGTTGCTGCGCATCTGCTTGTCGACCGCGATGAAGCCGCGCTCGGAAACCTGCACGCCGGCGTTTTCGGCTTTCAACTTGCCGCCGTTCGGGCTGCGGCCGACTGACACCAGTACGCGCTCGTAGTCCTTGCCCTCGGGCATGGAGTCGCCCTCAAATTCGGCCGTAAGCGCTTTCTTTCCGGCGCTCACGTTTGCGACCTTGCAGGATGTATGGATGGCGACGCCGCGCTTCTTGAGCAGTGTCTGCAGCGGCTTGACCAGATCCGGATCGGCGCCCGGCATCAATTGATCCATGAACTCGACCACGGTGACCGCGCTGCCGAGCGCGGAATACACGCAGGCCATTTCCAGGCCGATGATGCCGCCGCCGACCACCAGCAGACGCTTGGGCACATCGGCCAGCATCAGCGCATCGGTGGAGTCCATCACGCGCGGATCGTCCCACGGGAAAGCCGGCAGTTTCACCGGCTGCGATCCGGCGGCGATGATGCACTGCGCGAAGTCGATGGTCTCGATGCCTTTGGCGGTTTTCACCGACAGCCGGTTGGCCGACGCGAATTCGGCGACGCCGGTGATGGTGCGCACTTTGCGCTGCTTGGCCATGCCGGCGATGCCTTTGCTCAGCGTGCCGACGGTTTTTTCCTTGTGGGCGCGCAGCTTGTCCAAGTCGATCTTTGCGGTACCGAAATCGAGGCCGATCTCGGCCACGTGCTTGACCTCTTCGATGACGTTGGCGGCGTGCAACAGCGCCTTTGACGGGATGCAGCCGACATTCAGGCAGACCCCGCCGAGCTGCGCATAGCGCTCGACCAGGATCACGTCCATGCCAAGGTCAGCGGCGCGGAACGCGGCCGTATAACCGCCCGGGCCGGAACCGATCACCACCAGCTGGCACTTGTGGTCGGCATCGCCTTTCACTGCCGGCGCAGCCGGCGGAACGGGTTCCGGAGGCGTGGCTTGCTGTGGCCGCGCGGCGGCTGCGGGCTCGGATTTTGCTACAGCCGCAGCCGGCGGCGCGCTCCCTGCGTCGGATGACCCGAGCAGGGCGACGACGTCTCCTTCGTTGAGGGTGTCGCCAATCTTGACCTGCCATGCTTTCAGCACGCCGCCGGCGCTGGCCGGCATTTCCATGGTGGCCTTGTCGGACTCCAAGGTAAGCAGGCTCTGGTTGACGGTGATGATGTCGCCTTCCTTGGCCAGGAATTCGATGACCGCGGCGCTGCCGCCGATGTCGGGTACTTTCAGTTCAATGGTGCTCATGCGCGTCCTCAGACCAGCAGGCGGCGCAGGTCGGCGAGCACCTGGGCCATGGTGGCGGTGAATCGGGCCGCCATGGCGCCGTCGATGACGCGGTGGTCATACGACAGCGACAGCGGCAGCATCAATTTGGGCGCGAATTCCGTGCCGTTCCAGACCGGTTTGGTCTGCGCTTTGGACACACCGAGGATGGCGACTTCCGGGGCGTTGATGATCGGCGTGAAAGCGGTCCCGCCGATGCCGCCCAAAGAGGAAATGGTGAAGCAGCCGCCCTGCATGTCGAGCGCGGTGAGTTTTTTCTCCCGCGCCTTGACGCTGATTGCCGCCAATTCATGGGAAAGCTCAAGCAGGCCCTTCTGATCGCAATCGCGGATGACCGGCACCACCAGGCCATCGGGCGTATCGACGGCGATACCGATGTGGACGTACTGCTTGAGCACCAGGTTGTCGCCCTCGAGCGAGGCATTGAAGGCCGGGAATTTCTTCAGCGCGGCCACCGAGGCCTTGATCAGGAACACCAGCGGGGTGATTTTGACGTCCTTGTGCTCTTCACCGAGCTTTTTGCGGAAGATCTCCATCTCGGTGATGTCGGCTTCGTCGAACTGGGTGACATGCGGGATCATCGCCCAGTTCCGCGCCAGATTGGCGCCGGACAGTTTCTTGATGCGCGACAGCGGCTCGGAGCTGACCGGGCCGAACCTGCTGAAATCTACCTGCGGCCAGGCAATCAGGTTCAGGCCGCCGCCCGCTTGGGCGTGTCCGGCCGCCGGACCTGTCGAACCGGCCATGCCGCCTTCAGCCAGGGCGGCTTTGACAAATTTCTGGATGTCGTTTTTGATGATACGGCCGCCACGCTCGGTTCCGGTGACCAGATTCAGATCAACGCCCAGTTCACGCGCGAACACGCGCACCGCCGGGCTGGCATAGGGCACGGCGCCGGGCACCAGATCGGACGACTCGATGGCGTGCGTCGGTGATTTCGGCAACACGGCGGCCGCGCTCGGCGCAGGCACGGCAGGAGCCGGCGCAACGGCGGCAGCAGGCAACGGGGACGGCACGGGAGCCGGTGCAGGGGCCACAGGCGACGGCGTAGCGGATGCCTCGGCGGAAACCCGGATTTTCGCGACCAGATCGCCGTTGGACAGTTGATCGCCGAGCTTGGCGAAGATTTCGATGATTTCGCCAGCGACCGGCGACGGCACTTCCATGGTGGCTTTATCGGACTCCAGGGTCAGCAGGCCCTGGTCTTTCCGGACGGTATCGCCGGCCTTGACCAACAGCTCGATGACCGGTACGCCGGAATCGCTGCCCAGGTCGGGCACGCGCGCTTCAATGATATCGGACATAGGATGATTGCCGGGTATGGGTAATTCGCCTATTGTCACCTGAGTTGGCTTGCTTGCCAATGGCTTCATGCTCCCGATAAAAAGACTCCCGCCGGGGCGGGAGGAGAGAGGAATGCGGGTTGTATGCCGGTCAGCGGGCCTTATCGGACTCCAGGAAATTGATCGGCCTGCCATCCGGCAGGCGGACTTCCAGGCTGTCATCGATCAGGTCCATGCGCTGAATACGTTTGCACATGGCCTGCGCCAGAGGCTCCAGAGCCTTGGCGCGCGCTTGCATGCGGGCATCCAGGTGTTTATCCACGGCGTCCATGCGGGCGTCCATGGCCTTTGTCTTCTCCTCGCCGGAAAACATCGCCTTCATCGCGAAACCAAGCGCGCTGCCGGTGATGTCGGGCACGAATTCAGCCACGATCGGGTCCACGATGCCTTCCATGCCGGCGTCGTTGAATATCGGCAGGGTCTTCGAATTACCGGCGGCCGCCAGCGCCTTGGCACGCGCCTTGGCGTGATCGGCGCGTTTGCCTTCATCGCCCGACAGCGCGATGGACACCTCGCTTAACGCATCGATGGCCATGCCGACGGCTTCGACCGCCACCTGCCGCGATTCGGGTACCAACAGGCGCAGTTCCGCTTCGAAGGCATCGGTCCGTTTCTGATCGGCCACCGACAACACAGCCGGCTTTCCGTTCAGGAACAGCTTGCCGCCGCCCAGCACCACACGCGTATTCCGGCCTTGGTCGTTTTCGAACACGAACGCCTGGCCGTTCAGGCTCACTTGATAGTCCGAGCTGGCGCTGCAGCCGACGTCGATCTGATGCTCTTTGGCCTGGACGCCGCCGCTCAGGGCCGCCGCAACGGCGCATAACCGGAACAATGGAAATCTTTGCATAACCTACCTGTGTTCATGACGGAGACTGGAACCAGTTTAAAGGGGGAAAGTTCCGCCGCCATGTGCCAAAGGCATGCATGACTTTTGTCATGATCCGGCGCCATGGCTTACACTAGACCTCGAGGTGATTCCGTGTCGATCCGTGAATTCGTAAGTAAACATCCGCTGTTGATTCTGATGCTGACTGCCAGCATCTGGGCGCTTGCCTTTCAAGGCAGCCGCGGCCTGCTCGAGCCCGATGAAGGCCGCTACAGCAACGTCGCCCTGCAGATCCTGCAGCATGACGACTGGATTTCGCTGTACCGCAACCAGGACAGCCTGCACTTCACCAAACCGCCGCTGACCTATTGGGCGATCGCGGCTTCGGTTGCGGTGTTCGGCCACAATGAATGGGCGGTGCGCCTGCCGATGGCGCTGGCGTTCCTGCTCAGCGTATGGCTGACCTACCAATTGGGCAAATGCTTCGTGCCGAAGCGGCCCTGGCTGCCGGCGCTGTTCCTGCTCGGCGCGCCGGTGCCTTATCTGGCTTCGAATACCGTCAATACCGATGGGGTTTTGGCCGCCATGCTGACCCTGGCGATGGCCTGTTTCGTCAAAGCGCGCTTTGCCGGCGGCGGCCCGCGCTGGCTGGATGCCATGTGGCTGGCGTTCGGCCTGGCGTTTCTGACCAAGGGGCCTCCGGCCCTGCTGCCGGTGGCGGTGGTGGTGGTGTTTGAGCTTTGGCACCGGAACGCCAGATCGCTGCTGCGGCCGCTCGGCCTGGCCGCGTTCGCCGCAGTCGGCTTTAGCTGGTACGGCCTGGTCATCGCACGCCATCCCGGCCTGCTCGATTACTTCCTGGGCCATGAAGTGTATGCGCGCATAGCGACCGACACCCATGCCCGCAACAGCGAATGGTACGGCGCGTTCAAGATCTATGTTCCGGTGTTCCTGCTCGGCCTGCTGCCTTGGCTGGCCGTATGGGCGAAGCAGAAGTTGACAGGCACACCGGCTCCGGCGCCGTTGCCGCCGATGCAGGCGCGCTTCCTGTGGCTCTGGCTGCTGCTGCCGCTGGCGGTGTTTTTCCTGTCGCAGTCGCGCATGTATCTCTACGTGCTCGGCCTGTTCGTGCCGGCCTGCATCCTCTTGGCGAGGCGCCTGCAGGACTGGCGGATCGGGCCGGGCGCGCAGATCGGCATCGCGCTCTGGCTGCTGCTGCTGCTAAGCGTCAAAGGCATGGCGCCGGCCCTGCTCGAAGGCAACCGCAAGGATTCGCGTGCCTTCGCGGAGGCCATCAAACCGATGCTGCCCGGCCATCCGAAGCAGATCATCTTCGTAGAAGACATGTCGCGCAACGGGCTGAACCTGTATCTGCGCACCAACATCAAGAAAGTGTCGTTCGAAGCCCAGCCCAAGCCGATTTCCGATTCCGCCTATGATTCCAGTCTGGCGCAGGAACTGGCGCAGCCGGCCGACCGGCGCCTGTTCATCATGAAGCGTGAAACGGAGCCGGCGTTTTTAGCCGGTCTGCAGAGCAGCGGCCGGAAGCCGCTCAAACTGGGCGAATGGATCGAGAAGAAAACGCCGAGCGACCGCGACCGGATGATTTATACGCTTGAGGATGAGTTTGCACCGCATTGAGTACAGCCGGCATATTGCCCAAAGAAAAACGGCCGTATTTCGTTACGCGCGGTCACACTACTGGGCGGGAACAGGAGCCGGTGCAGGCACCGGGAAGGTGGCGTAAATCTGCCTGACCGCCGAGTTGATGGCGCCGGCCGGATCTTCCATGGATTTCCTGCTCAGCGTGCCCTCGAGCATGCCCTCCCAGACCAGCGCCTTGCGCCGCGCATCGACCACATCGATGTTCAGGGTGCCGACTTTGTAATTGCGGGTTTCCACGTCGCCGTACATCGGCATGCCGAAGCCATAGCCGTAACCGCCGCGGTACCCGTAGTAGCCCAAGCCCAGCGCCGGCGTGCTGTAGATTTCGGTGCGGTTTTCGACGTTGGTGAAGAAATTGATCTGCAGGTCGGGATCGACGGCGTCATACACATAACCGCGGACCGACATCTCGTTCTGGACGGCGCGCTTCAGGTGGCTGGTCACGATGGTCGAGTAACCGGCATTGTCGGTGGCCAGGGGTGAAATCCAGCCGTAGGTCTTGTACGCGGACATGTCGACGCCGGGCAGCGATTGGCCGGTGATGATGGGGCTGCTCACGCAGCCGGCCATGAGCAGGGCGGAACCCAGCATGAACGATTTAAGGATCACGTTTTTCATAAAGACCTCCATGACGGCGATGATTCGGGATCGGAACGTGCAGGCGCCAGGCCGGCCTGTCTTGTAAGGATACCGCGCCTTTACTGTATCGGAAACCGGGTGAACATAGCATGTACCGCGTTTTGGACGGCGGCGGATGGATTGGCGGCATCGCCCTGCGGCAAAGCAGCTTCATAGACACCCTCCCAAACCGCTTCACGGCGCGCGGCATCCAACAGCTCCAAGCTGATCCGGATGGCTTTTTCATCATTGGCGCCGGTGCCGACCGGAACACCGAGACTGACTCCGCCGTACGAGCCGAACGCGCCTAAATTCAGGCGCGGCCCGTTGCTTGTTTTGGGCCGGCTGAACACGCCGGAACTGAAATCCACCAGCAGGTCCGGATTGGAAACGTTATACACATAGCCGCGTGCGTTCATTTCCAAACGTACAGCCGCCATCACCTGGGCATCCGTGATGCCGGTGACCCCTGCGGCATCGGTACCTGCGCCCGGTTTGAATGCATAGCTGGTGAATGCGCGCATGTCCACGCCTTGACGGGTCTGTGCGCTGACCACCGGCTGGGTGCTGCAGGCCGGCAGCAAAGCGGCGGCAAGCAGACAGGTTGCGATCAATCGGGCTTTCATGGCAGCTCCAATCCGGGTAAGCGGCGTTCGGGGACTTTCAGTATAGACCCGGGCCGGCTCAAGGATGTTCGGCCTCTATGCCCTTGGCCTCATGCCGGGCGAGATAAATACCACTGGCTACTATAATGGCGGCCCCGATGAACACCCGAAGACCCGGAACCGTTTGCCAAACCAGCAGGTCTAGGCCCAAGCCCCAGGCCAGCGCGGAATATTCGAACGGCGTTACGGTCGCCGCCGGCGCCAGCTTGAAGGCTTCGGTGATGGTCAATTGGCCGATGAAGCCGGTCACCGCAAGCGCCGCCAGCAGCCAATAATCCGCCGGTAGCACGGCGCGCCAGCCCGTCCAGGCGGCCGAAGTGGCCACCAGCGACACACCTAGCATCAGCCAAAACACCATGCTTTCCGAGCTGTCGGTGCGGCTCAGCAAGCGCACGGTGATGGCGGACAGCGCGTAACAGCTGGCCGAAAACAGGATGGCCAGCCCGGCCAGGCTTATGATGCCCGCGCCGGTCGGTTTCAGCACCACCAGCACGCCGACCATGCCGCAGCCGATGGCGATCCAGCTGGCCCGGTGCACACGCTCGCCGAGCAGCGGTATCGACAAGGCGGCGATGAACAGCGGCGATACGAAAAACAGCGCATAGGCTTCGGTCAGCGGCAGGGTTCTGATTGCATACGCGAAACTGGTCAGCATGGCCACGCCCAGCCCGACGCGCAGCAGATGCAGCGGCCAGCGCACCTGCCATAGGCCAGGCAACGCCCGGCGCCACAGCACATAGGCGATGATCAAGGGCATCGAGGTCAAGGCACGCAGCGCGGTGACCTGGATGGCGGGGTAATGCCCGGCCAGCTTCTTCATCACCGAATCCATCAAACTGAAGAACAGGCAGGCCAGCAGCATCATCAGGATGCCACGGCGTCTGTTGTCATTTTTGGCGTTTGTGCGCATGCCTCCATGATTGCACAAGTCGGCTTTTGCGTTCACACTTAATGCCTGTTTTCGGAGGATTTATGCCATCATTTGATATTGTTTCGGAAGTGGACAGCCATGAGCTGACCAACGCGGTGGATATCGCCAACCGCGAGCTGAAGAACCGCTTCGACTTCAAGAACGTCGACGCGCGTTTCGAGCTGGACGGTTTCGTGGTCACCCAGCAAGCTCCCAGCGATTTTCAGTTGCAGCAGATGCTGGACATCCTGAAGGCGCGCCTGATTGCCCGCGGTATCGATTCACGCTGCATGGACATCGGCGAGCCGGAAGTGAATCTGGCCACCGCCAAGCAGAAGGTAACGCTGAAGTCGGGCATAGAGCAGAAAACCGCCAAGAAGATCGCCGCGGCGCTGAAGGAAGCCAAACTGAAAGTGGATTCGCAGATCAACGGCGAAAAACTGAAAGTGATGGCCAAAAAACGCGATGACCTGCAGGAAGCCATCGCATTGCTGAAATCGAAGGATTTCGAATTGCCGCTGCAGTTCGAGAATTTCCGGGATTGATGGACGCATTCGGATGAACGACGTCCAAGGCATGCTGGAAGTCGCCGGCGCGCTGCAGTCGGTGGTGCCGGTCATTTCGCTGATCGCCTACCTGCCGCAGTGGAAAAAACTGGTGGACACCCGCTCAAGCAAGGACCTGTCGCTGCGGTCCTGGTCCATCTGGATCGTGTCCTCGTCGATTTCCCTGTTCTATGCGGTTGCCCTGTATCGGTTCACGGGCAAAGGCGTGCCGTTGATTTTTGCGTCGGGCGCCGGCCTGCTGTTCGTGCTGATCACGGTGTACCTGACCGCCAGGTACCGCAGTCGAAGCGAACCACCTTCGATTTAAACGCCGGGAAGGCGGCCGCTGGGGCCGCCTGGCCTTATTCTCCCGGGCCGGTCTTGGCCATATCCTGGTTTTCCTGCAGCCACAGCATCGAGGAACGCACGCGGTCGTAGCCGCTCGGATGGGTGTAGAAGATGACTTCCTCCCAGTAGCCCGGCTGGAGTTTGCGGTAGGTGCTCAGGCGCATGGCGGCGGTGGCGAAGCCGTGCGGCTCGCGCGCCGAATTCAGGCCATACAGGTCGGCTTCCTTTTCGGCGGTGCGCGTTATCGTGTTCAGGACCGGCGTGGCAAGCAGCATGAAAAAACTGAATACCGCAACCGCAATCGGCAGTACCGCCGGATCGGTCCGCTCGGTGATTCCGTAGCGCACGCCGAAGCGGGCAATGGCGCGGTCGATCAGCTTGTGCACGAACCAGAATCCGAACAGCAGCACCAGGCTTACGTACGCAAGGTTGCGGACACCATGATTGAGGACGTAATGGCCCATCTCATGGCCCATCACCGCTTTGATTTCCGGCAGTGAGGTCTTATTCAGCAGGTTGTCGTTAAGGCTGACCTGAATAGTGCCGGCGAAGCCTGACACATTGGCGCTGACGCGTGTTGTCTGCTTGGATGCGTCGAAATACACCACATTGTCGGTCGGGATCTGGTTGGCGCGCGCCAGGGAGTATATCGCCGTTTTGACCGGGCCTTCCGCGAGAGGCTTGTAGTCGTTGAACAGCGGGCTGATGAACACCGGAGAAACCATCATCAGCACGATCAGCAGGAAGAAACTGGCGATACCGGCCTTCAGCCACCAGGTTTCGCCGGCCTTGCGGACAGCGGCGAACAGGCCGGAAATCACCCACGGCACGATGATCAGACTGATCAACAGGCCTTTGCCGGCTTCGCCGAACCAGGCGCCAAGGCTGAGATTGGACAGGCCGTAGGCATGTTCCCGGAAATAGCCGGTATACAAAGCCCAGGGCAGGCTCAGCAGCTCGGCGGCGATCAGCCAGAACGCGGCATAGATGGCGGTGTATAGCCATGGGCGGTGGCTTATGCGCTTGGCGATATCGCGCAGTTTCTGCGAAAGCCCGGTGGTGATGAACACCACGCACACCAGCAGGCCATACAGAAAGCCCCAAAGCTGCAGCCAGTAACCGCCTTCGAAATAGGCATCCGACTGCGCGCGCTGCTCCGGGCTGAGCAGGGCGATGTAGGACGCGGTGGCTTTGTCGACATCGAAGCCGGGGCCCGGTTGCGACGCTTCCGGCACGATCAGGCCGGGCGGCAGTTCACGTGCGCCCGGTGCGGCCGGCGCCTGTGCGGCGGAAATGCCGCTGAAAAGCACTAAAGCCAGAAACACGAATATAAGTCGGCGCATGCCGGTTCCCCTAGTTTGTCGTGGTATCAGCATAAGCGCTGCCGGAATTGCCGGCAATGGTCATAAGTCATGCCATCCGCCAGCCCACCCTCAGGTCACGGCGCTCCACAGCGTACGCGCGCTGACGACGATGATCAGCAGGCCGACCACGAACATCATCGGCCGGTGCGGTACTTTCTTGGCGATGAAGCCCCCGAACGGCGCCGCCAAAATGCCGCCCGAAGCCAACGCCAGCACGATCTGCCAATGCTGGAACCCTATCGTGGCGATGAACACCGCTGATGATGTGAGGGTGACGAAGAACTCGACCGCATTGACGGTGCCGATGGTATAGCGCGTGTGGTTGCCGCGCGCCAGCAGCGTCGAGGTGACGATCGGGCCCCAGCCGCCGCCGCCGATGGAATCGATCAACGCGCCGAAGAATCCTAGCGGCCCGACGCGCTTGTGGACATGGATCGGATTGATTTCGGCGAAGGACTTGACCAGCACATACAGGCCCATCAGGACCAGGTAACCGGCGATGAACGGTTTCACTACATCGCCGTCGATTTCGGTCAGTACATAGGCGCCCAGCGCCGCACCCGCCACGGCGGGAATCAGCAGGCGCTTGAACAGGGGGCTGTGTATGTTGCCGAAACTGTGATGGGAAACGGCCGAGGCACCGGTAGTGAAGGTTTCGGCGAAATGTACGGTGGCGCTGGCGGTGGCCGGCGGCAGGCCGGCCGCCAACAGGAATGAACTGGCGGTCAGGCCAAAGGCCATGCCCAGCGCGCCGTCCACCAGCTGCGCGGCAAAGCCGATCAGCAGGAACAGCAGGAACTGGTTATCGATGAACTCGGGCATGCACTGTCACGCAAGGTTTTGGCCATCGTCGGTCGGCGGGAGGCGGATCTCGACGGCGCTGGCTTCCCACGAAGTCTACCCGAAATCATCTGAAGGCATCTTGTCATGCCGGCCATGGCTTCGGAAATAAGCGAAGCGCATGATCAAATAACCAAAGCTCATTTCCGCGAACGTGTGCGGCTCCATACCATGGAATCCTATCCTACCCGCAGCTTCCATGAACACATCGACCGCCAATGCCCTGACTTCTCCGCTTTCCGAAGAACGCGCCGGCCTCCTGCTGCGGCTCACGGAAGGACTGGAGCCTGCGGCGCTGCAATGGCTATCAGGCTACACCGCCGGCCTGGCCGCACAGCATGCTCCCGGCAAGGGCGCGCTGCATGCGGTTCCGGCCGCCCTGCCCCAGAACGGCGCCCGGCTGACCATCATCTACGGCAGCCAGACCGGCAATGCCCGGCGCGAAGCGGAAGCCCTGGAAGCCGAGGCGCTTGCTTCGGGGCTGCATGTCCGGCTGATCCGCGCCGACGCCTACCCGCTGAAAGAACTTGCCGCCGAGCGCCTGCTGGCGGTGGTGATCAGCACCCAGGGCGAAGGCGATCCGCCCGATGACGCGCTCGGTTTCGTGGAGTTCATCTCCGGGCGCCGGGCGCCGGCCCTGCCTGAACTCAATTTCACCGTACTCGGCCTGGGCGATTCCAGTTATCCGCAGTTCAATGCCGTGGCCATAAAAATCGATGCCCGCCTGGCGGAACTCGGCGGCAAGCGCCTATCGATCGTCGCGCAGGCCGATGTCGATATCGCGCAGGTAGCCGTGCCTTGGCGGCAGGAAGCGCTGCAGCTGTCCCGCGAACTCCTGAAAACCGAAAAAAGCGCCGCTTCGGTCATCGCCCTGCGCGCCGTTGCGGCAGACGCAACCTATGGCCGGGACAATCCGTTGCAGGCCGAAGTGCTGGTCAATCAGCGCATCACCGGCCGCAGCAGCGATCAGGATGTGCGCCATCTTGAAATCGCCTTGAATGGACAGTTGGACTACCAACCGGGCGACGCCTTGGGCGTCTGGCCTCGCAACAGCGAGGCCTTGGTCGAAACCGTACTGGATCAACTGCAGCTCAAGGGCGAACAATCGGTATCGCTTGGCGAGCATACCTTATCCTTGCACGAATGGCTGAGCGCCAAACGCGAATTGACCCGACTGAGTAAATCTTTTCTGCAGCAGCATGCCGCCTTATCAGGCTCCGATGAACTGAATGCGCTGCTGCAAACTCAGGGCAATGAGGCCATCGGCGCTTTCCTGAGCCAGCAGCAGGTGCCCGATCTGCTTAAACGCCACCCGGGACAGTGGTCGGCCGAGGCCTTGGTCGGCGCACTCCGCCCGATGGCGCCGCGCCTGTATTCCATCGCATCAAGCCGCAAAGCGGTCGGCGATGAAGCCCATCTGGCGGTTTCGCTGTTGGAATTCCAAAACTCCGGCGAACTGCGCCGTGGACTGGCGTCCGGCTTTCTGGCCGATACGGCCGAGGGGGCGTTGCTGCCGGTATTCATCGAGCGCAACGAACGCTTCCGTCTGCCTGCGGATGATGCACGTGACATCCTGATGATCGGCCCCGGTACCGGCGTGGCGCCATTCCGCGGCTTCGTGCAGGAGCGCGCCGAGACCGGTGCCCCAGGCCGCAACTGGCTGCTGTTCGGCGCCCGGCATGCCGAATCGCAGTTTCTCTACCAACTGGAATGGCAGGATGCCTTGAAGAAAGGCAAACTGCACCGCCTTGATCTGGCCTTCTCGCGCGACCAAGCTGAGCGCGTGTATGTACAGCAGCGTCTGCGCGAGAACGGCGCGGAGGTTTACGCCTGGCTGGAAAACGGCGCGCAACTGTATATCTGCGGCGCGATTGCCATGGGCAAGGATGTGCAGCAGGCGCTGCTGGAGATCGTCGGCCAACACGGCGGGAAATCACCGGATGACGCCCGCGAATACATCAGTCAGCTGCAGCAAAGCGGCCGTCTGGCCAAGGATGTGTACTGATGAACGCGCCACATGCTCCGGCTGAACTGTCGCCGGTCGAAATCCTCAAAGCCGGCAGCGACGGCCTGCGCGGCACCCTGCTGGAAAGCCTGGCCGACCCGATCACCGGCGCTTTGCGCGAAGGCGACGCGCAGCTGCTGAAATTCCACGGCAGCTACCAGCAGGACGACCGCGACGTGCGCGAAGAGCGCCGCCGGCAGAAGCTCGAACCGGCCTACAGCTTCATGATCCGCACCCGCCTGCCGGGCGGCGTGGCTACGCCGCAGCAATGGCTGGATCTCGATGCCCTGGCCAGGCATTATGGCAATGGCGGCTTGCGCCTGACCACCCGTCAGGCATTCCAGATCCACGGCATCATCAAACGCAACCTGAAGCCGACCATAGCCGCCATCAACCAAACCTTGATGGATACCATCGCCGCCTGCGGCGACGTCAACCGCAACGTGATGGCCAGCGCCAATCCGATGCAGTCCGAAGCGCATGCGCAAGTGTATGCGGCGTCGGTGGCCTTGTCGGAACATTTATTGCCGCATACCCGCGCCTACCATGAAATCTGGCTGGATGAAAAAAAGATCATCGGCCGTGATGAATCCGAACCGGTATACGGCCCGACCTATCTGCCGCGTAAATTCAAGATCGGCATCGCGGTGCCGCCCATCAACGACGTCGACGTGTTCAGCCAGGACCTGGGCTATATCGCCATCATTGAAAACGGCGAACTGCTCGGCTATAACCTGCTGGCCGGCGGCGGCATGGGCAGCACGCATGGCGATGAACGCACCTATCCACGTCTGGCCGATGTGCTTGGCTTCATCCGCGCCGACCAGCTCATTGCGGCCGCCGAAGCGGTGCTGACCACCCAACGCGATTTCGGCAACCGCAGTGACCGAAAACTGTCGCGCCTGAAGTACACCATCGACAAACACGGTCTGGCCTGGTTCAAGGCGGAAATTGAACGACGCCTGGGTGAATCCCTGTTACCGGCCCGCGCCTTCGATTTTGAACACAACGGCGACCGCTTCGGCTGGGTTGAGGGCGTGCGCGGCCTCTGGCACCTGACCCTGCGCATCGAAAGCGGCCGGATCAAAGGCCAAGCCTTGGATGGGCTGCGTGAAATCGCCAAAATCCATGGCGGCGATTTCCGACTGACGCCGAACCAGAACCTGATCATCGCGTCCGTACCGGAACAGCGGCGCAGCGCCATAGACGCATTGGTGGCGGAATACGGCCTGGATAACTATCAGCGCAGCAGCGCGATGCGTTTATACGCCTTGGCCTGCGTGGCGTTCCCGACTTGCACCCTGGCGATGGCTGAAGCCGAGCGCTATCTGCCGGACTTTCTCGAACAAGTTGAAGTGCTGCTGAAAAAATACAGCCTCGAACAGGCGCCGATCCTATTGCGGATTTCCGGCTGCCCGAACGGCTGCTCGCGTCCGTATCTGGGCGAGATCGCCTTGGTCGGCAAGGCGCCGGGGCGCTACAACCTGCATCTCGGTGCCGATTTCCAAGGCCGCCGGCTGAACCGGCTGTACCGCGAAAACTTCGATGAAGCCAGCATTCTGCAGACCCTGGAACCGCTGCTGCGCGACTACGCCGCGACGCGTCTGCCGAGCGAAGCCTTCGGCGATTTCCTGTACCGCAGCGGCGTGCTTGCGGAAAAGCCCGCCATCACCGTGGAGCTGTTGCCATGACCTTCCCCGACATCGTCACCTTGGCCGATGACAGCCGTGCCCGCGCCGACCTGAACGCCTGGCTCGCCGGACAAAGCGCCGGACAACGCGCCGCCTGGGCATTGAACTCGCTGTCAGGCGCACCCGCGCTGACCTCCAGTTTCGGCACGCAATCGGCGGTGCTGCTGCACATGCTGACCCGGCTGCAGCCGGACCTGCCGGTGATCCTGGTCGACACCGGGCACCTGTTCCCGGAAACCTACCGCTTCATCGACGAACTGCAGGACCGCCTGCGGCTCAACCTGAAGGTCTACACGCCGCCGCTCAGCAGCGCCTGGAGTCAAGCCCGGCATGGCGCGCTGTGGCAGGAAGGCGTGGAAGGCATCCAGCGCTACAACCAGATCCACAAGGTGGAACCGATGCAGCGCGCCCTGCGCGAACTCAATGTACGCACCTGGTTCGCCGGCCTGCGCCGCGTGCAATCGGATACCCGCGCCGGGGTCGATTTCCTCGAGCTGCGCGACGGCCGCTGGAAAGTGCACCCGATCGCCGACTGGAGCGACCGCGACATCTGGCAATATCTGCAGAAGCACGACCTGCCCTACCACCCGCTCTGGCACGAGGGCTACACCTCGGTCGGCGATGTACACAGCACCCGTCCGCTGGCCGCCGGCATGCGCGAGCAGGACACCCGTTTCGCCGGTTTACTGCGTGAGTGCGG
>Ga0105090_10000933_pt1 | contig 15298 bp, 9 predicted proteins | sample PPLLak3March2015_FD_79110 | JGI IMG/M metagenome (GOLD analysis project Ga0105090, IMG submission 79110) | Freshwater sediment microbial communities from Prairie Pothole Lake near Jamestown, North Dakota, USA - PPLs Lake P7 Core (1) Depth... | ecosystem: Environmental > Aquatic > Freshwater >... | reverse complement strand
CTGCTGGACGCCCTGGCGGACGGCGCCGTGGTGGCCACCGGCAACGCCCGCCTGGCGCGCAGCCTGGCGGCGGAATTCGACCGCCGCATGCTGGCGCGGGGCCGCGCGGCCTGGGGCACGCCGGCCGTGCTGCCGTGGTCGGCCTGGCTGCACGAAACCTTCGCCGCGGCCGCGGCGCGCAGTGCCGCGCCGCTGCCGCGCATATTGAGCGTCGAGCAGGAAGAGCAGGTTTGGGCCTCCGTCATTCGCGAGGACGGGCCCCGGCTGCAACAGGCTCTGCTGCGCATCGACGCCACCGCGCGGCGGGCGCGGGAGGCGTGGCACACGCTGCGCGAATGGCGGCTGGACCTGGCCGACGGCCGCTTCGGCGACAATGAGGATTCGGCAGCCTTCCGGCGCTGGGCGCTGCGCTTCCGGTCCCTGGGCGAGCGGCGCGGCGAGGCCGCGGAGGCGGATCTTCCCGCCCTGCTGCCGCCGCTGCTGGCCGCCGGCGCCTGCCCGCTGCCGCCGCGCGTGGTCCTGGCCGGTTTCTACCAGCTGACCCCGGCGCAGCAATCCGTGGTCGAGGCCCTGCGCGCGGCCGGTTGCAGCGCGGACTGGGCCGAGCCTGCAGGCCAGTCCGGCTCGGCGCGCCGCCTGCGGGCCGACGATGCGCGGCACGAGATGCGCCTGGCCGCCGGCTGGGCGCGGCAGATCCTGCAGGAGCGTCCGCAGGCGCGGATCGGCATCGTCGCGCCGGACCTGGCGGCCCGGCGTTCCGCGCTGGCGCAGGTCCTGGGCCAGGTCCTCGACCCCGCCGCGCTGGCGCCCGGCGCGCCCCCGGCGCCGCGGCCCTGGAATCTTTCGCTGGGCCGGCCCTTGTCCGACCAGCCGGTGGTGGCGACGGCCCTGCGCCTGCTCGCGCTGATGCGGCAGCCCGCCGATACGGAAACGCTCGGCGCCCTGCTGCTGTCGCCGCACTGGGCGCTGCCGCGGGCGCCCGCGGAGCGCCGGGCGGAGCTCGACCGGCGCGCCTTGCTGGACCGCCGCATCCGCGACCTCGGCGACACGCGGATGCGGCTGTCGAACCTGTACTACGAGGCGGGCGGAGAGGGTGCGACTGGCAACGACGCGGAGCACGCGGCCCGGCCCTGGCATTCCGCGCTGCTGGCCGCACGCTGTGGCGCGTTGCTCGAGGCCTCCCGCGACCTGCCCGCGCGCGCCGCCGCCGGCGCCTGGGCGGCGGCGTTCACCGCCTGGCTGAAGGCGGCCGGCTGGGGCGCGCAGGGAGAGGGAGGCCGCCCGCTGGACAGTCACGAGTTCCAGGCGGTGGAAGCCTGGAACACATTGTTGTCGCGGTTCAGCAGCCTGACTGACTTCGCCGGTTCGATGGGCGCGGCCGAGGCGCTGGCGCTGCTCGGCCGCCTGGCCGGCGAAACGTTGTTCCAGCCACGCGGCGCGGACGCGCCGGTGCAGGTGCTGGGCCTGCACGAGGCGATCGGCCAATCGTTCGACCACCTGTGGGTGATGGGCCTGCACGACGGCGCCTGGCCGCCGGCCGCGGCGCCCGACCCGTTCATCCCGCTGGGCCTGCAGCGGGAACGCGGCCTGCCGCACAGCAGTCCGGACCTGGAGCTGGACTGGGCCGCCCGGGTCACCGCCCAGCTCGGCGCCGCGGCCGCCGAGGTCGTGTTCAGCCACCCGGGCCGGGACAGCAGCGAGGTCCTGGGCTGCAGCCCGCTGATCGCCGTCCTGCCCGAACTCGCTGCCGGCGATTTGGCCGGTTCTCTGCCCGGCTTCCTCGAGGCCCGCTGGCACCGGCTGGTGCGCGAGTCCGCCGCGCCCGAAACCGTGCCGGCGCACGAAATCGTGCCGGCCCCCGTGGCGCTGCGCAACCCGGACGTGCGCGGCGGCAGCCAGCTGTTCGGCGACCAGGCGGCCTGCCCGTTCAAGGCCTTCGCCACGCACCGCCTGGGCGCCCGTCCGCTGGAGCGCCCCCAGGCCGGGCTGGACGCCGCGCGCAAAGGCTCCTTGCTGCACCGGGTGCTGGAGCGTTTGTGGCAGGACCTGCGAAGCCAGGCGAACCTGCTCGCGCTGGACGATGCCGCGCTGCGCGGCCTGCTGCGCGCGAAGATCGGCGAGGTGCTGGAGGCGCAGCGGCGCCGCAGCCCGGCGACCTTCACCGAGCGGTTCCGCGCGCTCGAGGCCCGGCGCCTCGAGGAACGGCTGTCGGCCTGGCTGGAACTCGAGCGCCGGCGCAGCCCGTTCACGGTGGCGGCGAGCGAGCAACAGCGGCGCTTCGCGATCGGCGGCCTGCGCCTGGCCGTGAAGATCGACCGCGTCGACCGCCTGGACGACGGCGCGCAGGTGGTGCTCGACTACAAGACCGGCAAGGTCCGGCCGTCGGCCTGGTTCGGCCCGCGACCGGAGGAGCCGCAGCTGCCGCTGTATGCCGTGGCCAGCCGCGACGGGCCGGGGGGCGACGGGCTCGGGGGCGGCGACGTCGCGGCCGTCGCCTTCGCGCAGATTCGCGCGGAGCGCGTGGGCTTCAACGGCGTGGTCCGCGGCGTGGGCGTGTTGCCGGGGCTGCCGTCCGCCGGCAAGGGGGAATTGCAGGCGGCCGCCGGGCAGTGGCCGGCCGTGCTGGACGCCTGGGCCGCGGAACTCGAGCGGCTGGCCGCGGCGTTCCGCGCCGGCGACGCCGCGGTCGATCCGAAGCACGGCCTGAAAACCTGCGCCGCCAGTTACTGCGAACTGGCGCCGTTGTGCCGGGTGCGCGAAGCCCTGCCTGGCCTGGCCGCCGGCGCCGCGGATGATGGCGCCACGGATGACGGCGAAGATGACGGCGCGGAAGAGGCATGGACAAGCGGGGATGACGCAAATGACTAGCGCACCCCTGGACCGGCCGTCCGGCCCGCGCCCCGACTCGCGCCCTGGGGACTGGCGGCAGCGCGACGCGGCGCTCGATCCGGGGCGCTCCTTCATCGTGCAGGCGCCGGCGGGCTCGGGCAAGACCGCACTGCTCACGCAGCGCTTCCTGCGGCTGCTGACGACCGTGGACAGCCCCGAGGAGATCGTCGCCATCACCTTCACCCGCAAGGCCGCGGCGGAAATGCGCGCGCGCATCCTGCAGGCGCTGGCGACCGCGCAGGAGCCCGAGCCGGCGGAAGAGTTCGCCCGCCAGACCTGGGTCCTGGGCCGCGCGGCCCTCGCCCATGCCGAGGCCCGTGACTGGCGGCTGCCGCAGAACCCGCAGCGCCTGCGCATCCGCACCATCGACTCGCTGTGCCAGTACCTGGCCCGGCAGATGCCGCTGGCGGCCGGCTTCGGCGACGCGCCGCGGATCGAGGAGGAGGCCACGGAGCTGTACCGCGCCGCGGCGGCCTCGGTGCTGGCCGAGCTGGAGTCCGCCGGCGAGCTCGCGGACGCGCTCGCCACGCTGCTGGGCGAGCTCGACAACGACCTGGGCCAGGTGCAGGGCCTGGTCGCCGACATGCTGGGCCGCCGCGAGCAGTGGCTGCAGCACGTGTTCGCGGAGAATTCGCGGCAGTCGATCGAGCGCGTGCTGCGGGCGGTGGTCGAGAGCCACCTCGCGCGGCTGCGGGACGCGTTCCCGACCGGGGCAGCCGCCGCCCTCCCCGCCCTGGCGCGGTACGCGGCGGGCAATCTGCCCGCGGAGCATGCGCTGGCGGCCTGCCGCGAACTGCGCGCGCTGCCGCCGACCACCGCGGCCGCCCTGCCGGCCTGGCAGGCGCTGCTGCATTTGCTGCTGACGCAGCAGGGGCAGTGGCGCAAAGGGGTCAATACGACCGCCGGCTTTCCTGCCGGCGCCGGCGCCGCCGCGCAGTGCAAACAGGACATGGTCGGCCTGCTCGACGGCCTGCGCCCGGACGAGGGCCTGGCCAAAATGCTGCACGGCCTGCGCAAGCTGCCCGACCCCGCTTACGCCGATGACGAATGGGCCCTGATCCAGGCCCTGTTCACCGTGCTCAAAGGCGCGGTCGCGCACCAGGGCCTGGTGTTCATGGAGCAGGGCCGGGTGGACTTCAGCGAATCGGCGCTGGCCGCGCGGCGCGCGCTGGGCACGGAGGAGGAGCCCAGCGACCTGGCGCTGCGCCTCGACTACCAGGTGCGCCATCTGCTGGTGGACGAATTCCAGGACACCTCGCGCGGCCAGCACGACCTGTTTCGCCTGCTGACCGCCGGCTGGCAGCCGGGAGACGGGCGCACGCTGTTCCTGGTCGGCGACCCGATGCAGTCGATCTACCGCTTCCGCCAGGCCGAGGTCGGCCTGTTCCTGGACGCCTGGCAGGGCCGCCTGGGCGGCGTCGCGCTGGAGCCGCTGCGGCTGTCGGTGAACTTCCGCTCGCGGCCGGGCCTCATCGACTGGTTCAATGCGCTGTTTGCGCAGATCCTGCCGGCGAGCGCCGACAAGGAGCGCGGGGCGGTGCCCTACGCGCCGTCCACGGCCTTTGGCCCGGCCAGCTCAGAGACCGACACCGACGGTCCCGGGGCGGTCACCGTGCATCCCTTCATCGGGCGCGACGACGCGGCGGAGACGACGCGGATCATCGGCATCATCCGGGAGGCGCGCGCCGCGGACCCGGCGGCGACGACCGCCGTGCTGGTGCGCAGCAAGGCGCATCTCGAGCACCTGATCGTGGCGCTGCGCGCGCAGGGCCTGCGCTTCCAGGCGGTCGAGATCGGCCCGCTGCAGCACCAGCCCGCGGTGATGGACCTGCTCTCGCTGACCCTGGCCCTGCTGCACCCGGCCGATCGCCTGCACTGGCTGGCCCTGCTGCACGGCCCGCTGTGCGGGCTGACGCTGGCGGACCTGCACCTGCTGACCGGCGCGGACCTGGAAGACCATGCCGGAACGGTGCCCGGCCTGTTGGCGGATGCGAACCGCATGAGCGGCCTTTCGGCCGACGGGCAGGCACGCAGCGCGCGCCTGTGGCGTGTACTGGAGGCGGCGTTGGAGCACCGCGAGCGGACGCCGCTGCGCGACTGGGTCGAAGGCACCTGGCTGGCGCTGGGCGGGCCGCTGTGCCTGGCGGACGCGGCCGCGGCCGAGGACGTCGAGGTTTTTTTCGAGTTCCTGCGGGATCTCGACGACAAGGCGGGGGGGCGCGGGCGGGCCGTCACTGCGGAGCGGGTGCGCGAGGGCGTGGAGAAGCTGTTCGCCCTGCCCGATCCGCTGGCGGACGAACGCCTGCAGCTGATGACCATCCACAAGGCCAAGGGCCTGGAATTCGACACCGTGATCCTGCCCGGCCTCGGCCGGCCGCCCCGCGGCGAGCGCCGCCGGTTGCTGTACTGGCTGCAAACCACCGCCGAGGACGGCACTGCGGAGCTGTTCTTCGGCCCGGTGAAGTCCGCGCGCAGCGAGCGCGATCCGCGTACCTCGGCCTGGATCAAAAGCCTCGAGGCGGAGATGGATCGCCTGGAGAGCGGCCGCCTGCTGTACGTGGCCGCCACCCGCACGAAGCGCAGCCTGCACCTGTTCGGCCATGCCAGGGAGAAACGCAGCGGCGAGCTGGCGGCCGACGGCGCCAGCCTCCTGAGCCCGCTGTGGCCGGCCGTGCACGGGCAGTGGGAAGCGCTGGGGATGGGGGGCACGGCAATCGGGGAGGGCATGCCGCCCGCGTACGGGCCGGGAGCCGCGCCGGCGAGCGCAACGGCGCGGCTGCGGGTTCCGGCCGGCTGGTCCTGCCCGGCGCCGCCGGCCGGCGCGGTAGCGGTGCGCGCGCCCGACAGCGACAGCGTCGGCAACACCGACGATGGCGTGGTTTACGAGTGGGCCGGCGACGCCGCCCGCGCGGTCGGCACCGTGGTGCACCGCTTCCTGCAGCAACTGGCGCAGCTGGCATCGCCCGGCCTCGACGCCCTGCCCGGCTTCGCGGCGGCCGCGACCCGCCTGTTATTGAGCGAGGGCCTGCCGCGGGCGCAGGTGGCGCCCGCGCTCGAGCGGGTGCGGCGGGCGCTGGAGCGCACGCTGGCGGACGAGCGCGGGCAATGGACCCTGGCGGCGGCGCACGCGGAGCGGCGCAGCGAACTGCCCCTGACCGCGGTCATCGACGGCAGGCTGCGCCACCTGGTCATCGACCGGACCTTCGTCGATGCCGACGGCATTCGCTGGATCATCGATTACAAGACCGGCACGCATGAGGGCGGCGACGTCGCGGGCTTCCTGGACCGGGAGGAGGAGCGCTACCGGCCCCAGCTCGCCGCCTACGCGGCGGCCTTCCGCGCGCTCGAGGACCGGCCGGTGCGCACGGCGCTCTACTACCCGCTGGTGGCGGGTGGCTGGCGGGAGGTCGAAAGCTGAGCCGCCGTCACGGGCTCCCGACGGGAAGCCGCTTGAGTTGCTCGTCGTGCAGCGAGGTCAGCAGCAACTCGCCGTCGTCGGCGACCCGGTAGCGGCCATAGCGCGCCGATTGGTAGGCCTCGGCCGTGCCCTCCTGGAAGAAAAAGGCGTCGCTGGCGAACTTCAGGCGGCCCGGCCGCACCCGGTAGCGCAGGTAAGCCTCGTTATCGGCCAGCGCCGGCCCCCCGCCCGCGGCCGGCTCCAGGCGGGCAAAGCTGGCCACGGAGCGGGGGTCCAGCGTCACCACCACCCGGCCGTCGCCGTGCGCCGGTTCCGGCAACAGACCCGAAATCTCGTCCGCGATGCGGTAGTTCAGTTGCATGTAGTCGCCTTGCATGAGCGAACGCGGATCGACCGGCGCGAGTTCCAGGTAGACGATGCGCCCATGCGCCAGCAAGCGCTCCTTGGCGGCGATGGAAAAATTGACGGCGGCCAGCGCGGCCACGGCGGTCAGCAGTGCGACGGCGCCACGCCAGCCCGCGCCGGTCATGGGCGACCTCCGGGCCAAGGCCGGAACCGAAGCACACTCAGATGCAGCAAACGCAGCGCCAGCCAGCGCAGCGCCAGCAGCACGCCGCCGGTGGCGGCCAGGACCTGCGACTTGGCCAACAGGGTAAGTTCCAGTTCGTAGTAGTAGCCGCCCGCGTACAGCAGCAGGGCCGCGCCGCCCAGGCCGGCCAGCGCGCGGTTGCCGTGGGCGAAGCCCAGCAACAGGATGCACAGGCCGGCCGCGATGCCGGGGGCTTCCAGCGAGACCAGCACCATCGCCGCGGTGCCCGCCAGGCCGACCGCCGCCGCGCGTCCGGGCAAGGTCGCCCCGGCGCGGCGCAGCAGCACCCACACGACGCCCAGCAACACGGCGCCGCTCAACAGCTGGCCGTACAGACGCCGGCCCGCCGGATCGACGTCGAAGCCGGTGGCCGGCCGCAGCGTTCCGGCGGCCAGCTCGAGCAGCACCAGGGCCACCACCACGCCAAAAGCGGCCGGCCGCAGCACCGGGCCGAAGCGCGGCCAGCGGAACTCGTTCAGCCAGGCCCAGGCCGCCGCTCCGAGCAGCAGGCCGGGGGCGAGGAAAGCTCCGCCGCCGGCGCGCAGGGCCAGGGTCACGGCGGCGGCCGCCGCGAATCCCGACCACAGGCGGTGCGTCGCGTTGGGCATGAGCACGACCAGCGCCGCCTGCTGCAGCCCCAGGACCAGCCAGACCGCAGGGGAGTCGGGCGATCCCTGGAACAGGCTGAACACGCCGTAGGCGAACAGCGCCTGCCCGGCAAAGCTCACCGCCAGGGCGAACTGCGCGGCAAACTCGTTATGGCCCAGCTTGCGCAGCAGCAGCCAGGCCGCGCCGGATCCCAGCAGGCCGCCAACGACGCAAGCCCATTCGCTCTCGATGAGCCAGGCCATGCCGGCGGCAACGAAGCCGAGCAGGAACAGGGCGGCGATCCAGCCGGCGACGCCGAGCATCAGGCGCACGTACCAGGGCGCCTCGAGCGCCGCCGCCGGTGCCGCGCCCTGCACCAGGCCTGCATCGCGCAGAGCCGTCCAGGCGGCGGGCTCGTGGACGTTCACGCGACGCTCTCCGCGTGCACCCGCCGCAGCCACGCGGCGGCGGCGCCGGCCTGCGCGATGACCAGCACGGCGATCGCCAGCAGGGCGGCGGCCGTGGTCGAGGCGTCGATCAGCAGCCAGCTGACGAAGCCGGTCACGCAGACGATGACGGACAGGCAGGCGCCGGCCAGCATGTAGAGATCGGCGACCCGCCCCGGCGGGTGTTTGCGGTAGGCCAGGTACAAGGCGGCCAGCCACGCGCAGTAGATGCCCCACGCCAGCGCGGCCGGGGTTGAGTCGGGATCGAAGATCGAGCGCAACACCAGCAGGGTGATGGCCCAGCCGCTGGCGGTGGCGATCAGGCGCACGGGCCAGCGCGCCAGGGTGAGCCAGGCGAAGCGGCTCGCGGCCGCTTCCCAGGCGGCCCAGGCGGCGGTGTTCAGCAGGAACAGCAGCCAGACCACGTCGTCCCGCGCGGCGAAAGCGATGCCGAGCGGGCCGAAGCGCGCGTCGTACCAGAGCGCGGCGGACAGGTTGAGCAGCAGCAGCCAGAGCAGCCACAAGGGGGCGAAGCGGCCCACGGCGGCCCACGGCAGCATCAGCAGGGCCCAGGTGGCGAACAGCTGCCAGGGGTCGGCGCCGGTCTGGTAGGTCTGGCCGTAGAGGGCCAGCAGGGCGCCGAGCAGGAGGGCGGCCACCAGCAGCGTCACCTGCGCGGTGACTTTCGCCGTGCCCAACCGCCAGTACAGCGTCACCGCGGCCAGGATCAGCAATTGCAGCCCTGCAAACTGGCCGAAACGGCCGAGCGCGTCCCAGTTGTAGGCGATGAAGAAGACCACGCCGCTGGCCAGGGCCAGGGCGCCGGCCACCAACAGGAGCAGGTCGACGAAACGCTGCCAGTGAACGGCGTCCGGCCGGACGCCGACGGTCGATGCCGCTTCCGTGGCGCGCTCCGCGTCGATCGCGCCGCTTTCGATCCAGTGAAGAAACAGCGACCGCGTGGAGCGCATCGATTCCATCCGGCTTCGGGCTGTCGCTATCATATACCGGTTTTCATTTACCGGACGGTTCCGGCGAGTTGGTTCAAATGCAAACGACAGGCTGGATACGGACGGGGCGGGTATGGCTTGCGGGGCTGGTTTGCGCGCTGTTGCTGGCGGCGCCGCCGCTGGCGGCCGCGACCCGGCTCACCCTGCTGAGTTTCAACGCCTGGGGCGCCGGACTGAACGAGGGCAAGTCGATCGACGAGACGCTGGCCGTGCTGCGCGCGGCCGACGCGGACCTGGTCGGCCTGCAGGAGACGCGCGCCGAAGGTTCCGACTGCACGGCCATGGACTGCCCGCCGGCGGAGCGGAGCGTCGCGCCCGAACTGGCCGCGGCGCTGGGCATGCAGGTGCACGTGCAGCAGGGGGACGCGAACGTCGTCTGGGCCAACGCCATCCTGAGCCGCTTCCCGATCCTGGGCGCGACGCCCAACGGACTGGGCGTGATCGTCGCGGTGGAGGGCCGGCGCATCGCGGTGTTCAACATTCACGCGACCGACTTTCCCTACCAGCCTTACCAGTTGCTGGGCATACCCTACGGCGACGCGCCGTTCCTGCAGACGGCGGCGCAGGCCGAGCACGCAGCGGCGGCGGCCCGCGGCGGCGCCCTCGAACTCCTGCTGAAGGACCTGGCGGCCACCCGGGACACCTCGGCCCAGGTGGTCTTCGGCGACTTCAACGAACCCTCGCATCGCGACTGGAGCGCGCGCGCGGCCGCCGCCGGCCGCCATCCGCTGGCCGTGTCCTGGCCGCTGGTGCGCGCGCTCGAGGCGGCAGGCTTCGTCGACGCCCTGCGCGCCGTGCATCCCGACGAAATGGACAAGCCGGCCTACACCTGGACCCCGACCACCCGCCCGGACGACACGTCCGACCACCATGACCGCATCGACTTCGTGCTCGTGCGCGGCGCCGGCCCGGCGGGCGAGGTCACCATCGAGGCGGCCGGCATCGTCGGCGAGCAGGCGCCGGCAGCCGACCTCGTCGTCGCGCCGTGGCCGTCCGACCACCGCGCGGTGCGCGTGGTGATCCGGCTGGACTGAGCGCGCGGCCAGGCGTGCCGTGAGGCCCGTCCGCGTTCCATGCTAGACTGCGCGCGTTTCAGCTTGAGCAGCGAGCGGGAGAGGTCCCCGGACATGAGAATCAGATTCCCCGGGCTCACCGGACTGGCGCTGGCCATCGTGTTGCTGGCGGCGCCGCCCACCCGCGCCGCGGAGGACGTCGGGGGGGAAGCCACGACACAGCCCGCCGAGGAAAATCAGGCCACGCAGGAGGAGGTGTTTCCGCTGCCGGAGATCGCCGTCACGGGCAAGAAGATCGAGGCGCCGCCCTCGCTCGTGGTGCGCGAGGTCACGCTTGCCGACATGCAGGCCCGCAACGCGCACACGGTCGGCGAGGCCCTGACCTTCGTGCCTGGCGTCAACGTGCAGATCGGCGGCACTTCGGGCGACGCCCGGGCCTGGATTCGCGGCTTCCGCGACCGCGACGTGCTGGTGCTGTTCGACGGCATCCCGATCGCCTCCGGTTTCGAGGGCACGATCGACCTCAACGAGATCGCCGTGCAGCGGGTTTCCACCATCAAGGTGATGAAGAGCGCGCCCTCCGTGATCTACGGCACCAACGGGGTGGGCGGCGTCATCGACGTCGTGCCGGTCGGCGGCGAGGCCGATTTCTTTCTCGACGGCAGGGCGGAACTGGGCAGTGACGACCGGCGCTACTTGCGCGCCAGCGGCGGGGGCGGCAACGGCAACGTCAGCTATGCGCTGTCCGCCCAGCACCAGCAGGCGGACGACTATTCGCTGTCGGACGATTTCGCTGGCGAGCTGAACCAGCCGCCGGGCGACCGCGTCAACAGCGATTTCGATCGCAACAGCCTGTTCTTTCAGCTCGACGCGCAGGAAACCTTCATCGGACGGACCTCGCTGTTCCTCAACCTGGCGGACGCCGACAAGGGGCTCGCCGTCGAAACCGGCGTCGAGGATCCGGATTACCAGCGCCTGACGAAGTCGCAACGGCAGACGCTCGGCCTGTCCAACGACTTCGCCCGGATTCCGCTGTCGCTCAAGCTGTACTACAACTCGTACGACAGCGAACTGACCACCTTCACCGACGCCAGCTTCAGCGAAGTGGACGAAGTGGAGTCCGCCGAGGACTACGGCTACGGCGGCAAACTGTATTCGACGCTGGAGACCTCCGGCAACAACACCCTGGTACTGATGGCGGGGGCGCAGACCGACGTGTTCAAGGGCGAAGGCGAACTGGAGGAAGGCAACCGGGCGGAGCTGACCACCTGGAACCTGGCCGTGGAGGACCAGTACTGGATCACGCGCACGCTGTCGGTGGCCGCGGGCGGCATCTACACCTATTTCGACCAGACCCTGCTCGATCGCTCGAGCAGCGAGTTCAACCCGCAGCTGGCCCTGGCCTGGCAGGCGACCGGCCGGTTGTCGCTGCACGCCTCGGCCGCCCAGCGCACGCGCTTCCCGAAGCTGCGCGAGCTGTACCGGGATCGCTACGGCAACCCCGACCTCGAGCCGCAAACCGCCGAGAATTACGAGCTGGGACTGGTGTACCAGCACGAGCGGGGCTGGACCAGCGACCTGGCGCTGTTTCACAGCGACATCGACGGCCTGATCGAGCGCACCGACCGCCGCGCGCTCTACACCAACTTCGAACCGGTCACCATCGACGGCCTCGAGACTGCCACCGGCGGCTGGTGGAACGACAGGATCTTCACCCAGATCGCCTATACCTGGGTCGATGCCGAGGAGGACCTGCCCGGCGGCGGCAGCCGGCAATTGCGCAGCCGGCCGGAGCACACGGCGATGGCCGAGTTCCGTTACGTGTTCCCGGCCAACGTCACGTTCCATTTCAACGGCATCTACGTCACCGGCCTGTACGACCTCGATCCCGACGACGCCTACACCGAGCTGTCGAGCTATTTTCTCGCCAACATCAAGGCCACCTGGGCATTCTCGCCGCGCTACGAGGCCTACCTCGCCCTGTCCAATCTCGGCGACACCGACTACCTGCAGCGCCTCGGCGATCCGCGTGAAGGACGCGCGGTGATGCTCGGCCTGAACTTCGAGTACTGAGTTGACGCGGAAAGGCCATCGCTTGGACCCATGCCGGGTGTTGCTGCTGGTGTTCGCCGTTGGCCTGTCGGGCGCCGGGCCGTTGCGCGCCGACTGCCCGGGGCTCGCGGGAGAAACTCTGCGCTGGATCGTGACGACCCGGCCGGGCGGCGGCTATGACGCCTATTCCCGCTTGCTGCAGCCCTTCCTCGAACGCGCACTGTCCACCCGCATCGTCATCGAGAACCGCCCCGAGGCGGGCGGCATCGTCGGCGCGCTGGCGATTCGCGATGCCGCGCCGGACGGGCGTACTCTCGGCATCATCAATGCCTCGGGCTTGCTCGCGGCCAGGGCGGGGGGCGCCGGCAGGGCCCCGGATCCGGCCAGCGACTTCACCATCCTCGCCAGCATCGTCAGCAACCACGTCGTGATGTTCAGCGGCCGCGACTCGGGCATCGCGGACGTCGCCGGCCTGCTGCGCGTGGCGCAAACACGGCCCATCGTCGCGGGCGTGAGGGATGCGGGCTCCTCCAGCTTCTATGCCTTGCCGATCGCGGCCGCGCTGCTGGGGTTCGACTACGAACTGGTCACCGGCTACGTGGGCAGCGCGGCGCGCACGCTGGCCGTGATGCGCGGCGAGGTCGATATCGTCGTTGCGACCTTCGACTCGGTGCAGGGTCCGGTGCGGGACGGCGAGCTGGTGCCGCTGCTGCAGTTGACCGGTGTGCCGGCGGTCGATGCGGAAAACGCCGCTCCAGGCACCCTGGACGCCCCGCGCCTGGCCGGGCCGGACGGCCTGGCCCTCCAGCGGGCCGCCGCCACCGGCCGTTCCCCGGAGCAGGCCGCGGAGGAGGCCGCCGCGCTGGCCGCACTGGTGGGCGCCGGCCGCCTGGCGGTCGCTCCGCCCGGGCTTCCGCCAGAGCTGGCGGCGTGCCTGGATGAGACCCTGGGCACCATCCTCGGCAGCGCCGAGCTGCGGACTGCGGCCGAGCGCGCTCAGCTCGGCATCCAGCCGCGGACCGGCCGCGAAGCGCTGGCGGAAGTGCTCGAAGGGGCGCGCGCCCTGGCCCGCTTCGACTCCCTGGTGCAGGCCGCCGTCGAGCGGGCGCGGCAGTAGCCCGGGGTGGACGCCGCCGTCATCGACGCCGCGCTGCAGGGCCTGGGCCTGGTGCTGTCCTGGCCCTGGATCCTCTACCCGGTGGCCGGCACCCTGCTGGCCATGGTGTTCGCCGCGGCCCCGGGCCTGAACAGCTCGAGTTTGATGGCCCTCGCGATACCGGTCACCTATGCCTGGGACCCGCTGGCCGTGATGCTGCTGTTCGGCTCCTTCGTCGGCGGCGCCACCTTCATGGGCTCGGTCACGGCCATCCTGTTCAACATCCCGGGCAAGGCGCAGAACGCCGTCACACTGCTGGACGGCTATCCGATGACCGAGCGCGGGGAGGCTCGAACCGCCATCGGCTGCGCGGCCGCCTCGTCCGCGCTGGGCTCGACCTTCGGCATCTTCATCCTGATCGCGCTGATCCCGCTGATGCGGCAGGCGGCGATCGCGCTCGGGCCTGCGGAGTACCTGATGCTGGCAGTCTGGGGCCTGACCATGCTGGCGGCGCTGGCGGGCAGTTCCCTGGTCAAGGGGCTGGCCGCGGCCGGCATCGGCCTCGCGCTGGCCATGATCGGCTACGATCCGCGGACGGCCGAGCTGCGCTTCACGGCGGGCCTGGATTATCTGCACGACGGCCTCAGCCTGGTGCCGGTTTTCCTCGGCCTGTTCGCCCTGGCCGAGGTCATCCACCTGGTCGCCAGCGGGCGCGAGACGCTGTCCGGAAACGCGCGTTCACAGGGTCTCGGCGGCAGCGTCGGCGAAGGCGTGCGCTCGGTGTTCCGGCATTTCGGCCTGTTCCTGCGCAGCTCGGTGATCGGCACGGTGGTCGGCGCCATCCCCGGCATCGGCAGCACGGTGGCGGGCTTCATCGCCTATGGCCACGCCAGCCACTCCGCCCGCGACAACTCCCGCTTCGGGCGCGGCGACATTCGCGGCGTGCTGGCGCCGGAGGCGGCGATCGACGCCAAGGACGGCGGCGCCCTCATCCCGACCCTGGCCCTGGGCATACCCGGGGGCAGCGGCACCGCGGTCCTGCTCGGCGCCCTGACTCTGCACGGGCTGACGCCCGGCCGCGAGATGCTGACCGACAACCTGGTGCTGGTGTTCGTGCTGATCTGGTCGCTGTTCCTGTCCAACTGGATCACCTCGCTGCTGGGGTTGGCGCTGGTCAACCCGATGGCGCGCCTGAGCACCATCCGCACGACGCGGCTGGTGCCGGTGATCCTGGCGCTGGCCGTGGTCGGCTCGCTGCAGTACCGGGGCCTGCTGGCCGACGTGGTGTGCGCCGCGGTGTTCGGCGTGCTGGGTTACCTGATGAAACGGCTCGACTGGCCGCGCATCCCACTGGTGATCGCACTGGCTTTGGCGCCGCTGTTCGAATCCAATCTGCACCTGACCTTGCGCCTGCAGGAGTTGGGGCGCATCGATTTCTTCGCCCGCCCGCTGGTGCTGCTGCTGCTCGCCCTTACGCTGGGCAACCTCGTGTTGCCGGCCTTCCTCGGGCGCCTGCGGGCCATCCGGGCCGCGCGCGGGAACGGGCGATGAAGGCGCTCATCGGCAGCGGGCTGACGCTCGCGTTCATCGCGCTGGTCGCGCTGATGCTCGCGGCCGCGCTCGGGCTCAGCCGCGTTTCCGGCTGGATCCCGCTGATCGTGTTGTCCGTGACCCTGGCGCTGCTGCTCTGGCAACTGGCTGCCGAACTGCTGGCCCACCGCGGCAGGTTCAGCCGCGCGCCTGCCCGGCCGGAGGGCTCCGGGCCGGATGCGCGCGGCAGGCGCGCGCTGGCGGTCATCGCCTGGATCGGCTTGTTGCTGTTGCTGTCCTGGCTGGCGGGAGTGGTCGCCGGCACGACGCTGTTCAGCCTCGCCTGGCTGCGTTGGCACGCGCGCGAGCGCTGGCCTGCGAGCCTGGCGCAGGCCGCCGGCCTCGGACTCGCCCTATGGTTGGTGTTCGGACGGATCCTCGGCAGCGGGCTTTATCCCGGCGTCCTGTTGCCGCTGCTGGGGTGACCCCTTGCCCTGGACCACGCCCAGCAACAGCAGGGGTATCGAGCGTATTTCGCCCGGCTTCAGGCCGTCCAGCAGCACCACCAGGGCCAGGTAGATCGCGGCGGCCAGTGGCAGCTTGAGGAAGATCGGCCAGGCCTGGACCACGGCATAGGCCAGGGCGGCTGCCGCCCCGGCGGCCAGCG
>Ga0105090_10000930_pt1 | contig 15330 bp, 14 predicted proteins | sample PPLLak3March2015_FD_79110 | JGI IMG/M metagenome (GOLD analysis project Ga0105090, IMG submission 79110) | Freshwater sediment microbial communities from Prairie Pothole Lake near Jamestown, North Dakota, USA - PPLs Lake P7 Core (1) Depth... | ecosystem: Environmental > Aquatic > Freshwater >... | reverse complement strand
GCCCCGGTGGCGATCAGCGTACCGGTGTCGTCGACCAGCCGCATCTGTACGCTGCCCACGCGTCCGCCCAGCCGCGTCACCTCGGCGGTGGCCACGAAGTGCCGGCCCACGCCCTGGCGCAGGAAGTCCACGCGCAGGTCGATGGTGCCCAGGCGGGCGAAGCGATGCATCACCTGCTGCGCATTGTCGTGGGGGTGCTGCTCGGCGATGGCCACCATCAGGGCCAGCCCGCCCATGGCGTCGAGCACCGCCGAGATGACGCCGCCATGCAGGCGGCCGTAGGCGTAGTGGCCGACCAGCTCGGGCCGCATCGGCACGGTGCCGCGCACGTCGCCAGGGTGCACCGAGTCGATCTTCAGGCCCAGTGTCTGGTTGAAGGTGATGCGGCGCTCGAAGAGTTCCACCAGCTCGGCGTCCAGCCGCGCCTGTTCTTCGGCGCTGCGTGGCGGCAGCGACGGAACCGTCATGCGCAGGCCGCCGCGGGTCTCAGGCCCAGCCGCCGGCGCGTCTCCTCGGGCGAGGCGATCTCGCGCCCGGCACGGCGGGAGCAGGCCGCCAGGGCCTCGATCAGCTCGCCGTTGCCGCGGGCGCGTTCGCCGCCGGGCATGTAGAAGGTGTCCTCCAGCCCGCTGCGCAGCATGCCGCCGAGCTCGGCCGTCTTCTGGTGCACCGGCCAGACCTCGGCGCGGCCGATCAAGGTGGCCTGCCAGACGGCCCCGGGGGGCGCATACCGTGGCAGCAGGGTCAGCAGATCGGCGTCGCAGGGCATGCCGCTGGCCACGCCCATGACGAAATTCAGCTCCGGCACGCCGCTGAACAGGCCGGCCTTGAGGTACATGCCCACGCTGCGCACGATGCCGACGTCGAAGCATTCGAATTCGGGGTGGGTGCCGGTCTCGCGCATCACGTCGAGCATCTGCTGGATCTTGGACACCGGATTGTCGAACACCATCGGCGGCCAGGCCCACTCGCCGTTGTCCCTGATCTTCAGGTAGTTCAGGCTGCCCGCGTTGCAGGCCGCGACTTCGGGCTTGACGCGCCGCAGGCAGGCCGCCGGGCCCGAGATGTCCTTGCCGATGACACCGGTGGTGAGGTTGATGATCACGCCGGGGCAGGCGGCGCGGATGGCATCGCACACCGCGGCGGCGACCTCGGGGTCCCAGCTCGGCAGGTGACCCAGGCCGGGTTCCTGCATGCGCACATGCACGTGCATGATGCTGGCGCCGGCGTTGAAGGCGTCGCGCGCCTGCGCCGCCATCTGTGCCGGCGTCACCGGCACCGGATGCTGCGCCGGGTTGGTGAGCACGCCGGTGAGGGCGCAGGTGAGGATGGCCTTGTCGTCGCCCGGACTCATTGGTGTCGTTCCCGTTCTTCCATTTCGACCAGCACGGCGCCTGCCGCCACCGATTGCCTGGCGGTCGCGTGCAAGGCTCGCACCGTCCCCGGCGCGGCGGCGTGCAGCCAGATTTCCATCTTCATCGCCTCCACGCACAGCAGCGGCTGGCCGGCGGCGACCACGTCGCCCACCGCCACCAGCACCTGCGCCACGACGCCGGCCACCGGGGCGCGGGCACGGCCCGGGTCGGCGGGCGCGTCGGCGACCGGGCAGGGCGAGGGCTCGGTGAAGCCGAAGACCGCGCCGTCCATCGCCAGCTGCAGCGTGGTGCCATCGTGCACGAAGGGCAGGCGCCGCTGCACGCCGTCGACGACGCAGCGCAGTTCGCCATCGTCGGCTGCCAGCACCGCCACGTCGGCGGCTGGCGCGCGCAGGGTCCGCCGCTCGCCGTCGCACTCGAGCACGAGGTCGAAGCCGGCGACACCGGCCGGTCGCAGGCCGCCACCGCCACCGTCACCACCACCGGGGCGACCGCCCAGCCAGGCCGCGGCGATGCGCCAGGCGTCGTGCGGCGCCGCCGGGCGCCGCAGCAGCGCCTCGCCGTCGGCGGCCCACTCGTCGAGCCGCGTCGTCGTCAGCGCCGCGGCGCCGAACTGCGGGTGCGTGACCAGGTCGCGCAGGAAGCGGCCGTTGTTGCGCGGCCCGAACAGCGGCACGTCCTCCAGCGCGCGCGCCAGGCGGCGGATGGCGTCGGCGCGGTCGCGGCCGTGGACGACGATCTTGGCCACCATCGCGTCGTACCAGGGCGAGACCTCGTCGCCGGCTTGCAAGCCGTGGTCGATGCGCACCCCGGCCGCCGCGCGTTGCGGCTGCCAGCGCAGGACGCGCCCGGTCTGCGGCTTCCAGCCGTCGTACGGATCCTCGGCATAGAGCCGCGCCTCGATGGCGTGGCCGTCGAAGACGATCTGCGCCTGCGTCACCGGCAGTGGCTCGCCGGCGGCCACGCGCAACTGCCACTCGACGAGGTCGAAGCCGGTGAGGCACTCGGTGACCGGGTGCTCGACCTGCAGCCGCGTGTTCATCTCCAGGAACCAGTGGCGCAGGTCGGCATCGACGATGAACTCCACCGTGCCCGCGCCGCGGTAGCCGACCGCCTGCGCCGCGGCCACGGCATCGCGGCCCATCGCCGCGCGCATCGTGGCATCGACCAGCGGTGAGGGTGCTTCCTCGACGACCTTCTGCCGTCGCCGCTGCGCCGTGCAGTCGCGCTCGCCCAGGTGCACGACGTGGCCGTGGGCGTCGGCGAAGATCTGGACCTCGATGTGGCGGCCGTTCTCGATCAGCCGCTCGAGCATCAGCGTGCCGTCGCCGAAGGCCGCCTGCGCCTCGCGCCGTGCGGCGGCGAGCGCGGCGGGCAGATCGGCCGGGTCGCGGAGCAACCGCATGCCTCGGCCACCGCCACCGGCCACCGCCTTCACGAGCAGCGGCAGGCCCAGGCGCGCCGCCTCGGCGGCGAAGCGTTCGTCGCTCTGATCCTCGCCCAGGTAGCCCGGCGCGCAGGGCACGCCCGCCGCGTCCATGCGGCGCTTGGCCGCCGCCTTGTCGCCCATGGCGCGGATGGCATCGGGCGGCGGGCCGATGAAGACGAGGCCGGCGTCGATGCAGACCTGCGCGAAATCGGCGCGCTCGCTCAGGAAGCCGTAACCGGGATGCACCGCGTCGGCGCCGGTGCGGCGCGCCGCGTCCAGCAGTGCCGCGATGTTCAGGTAAGAATCTGCCGCCGGCGGGGGGCCGAGGCGAACCGCTTCGTCGGCCTGCCGCACGTGCAGCGCGCCGGCATCGGCGTCGCTGAAGACAGCCACCGTGCGATAGCCGAGGCGGTGTGCCGTGCGCATCACGCGGCAGGCGATCTCGCCGCGATTGGCGACCAGGATCTTGCGAAACATCACTGCGGAACCCAGCTCGCCTTGCGTTTTTGCAGGAACGCGGTCGTTCCCTCCAGCCCTTCCAGGCCCAGCGCGGCCTGCGAGAAGACCTCGGCCGCGTGGCGCACCAGCGAGGCGGGGGCATGGAAGCGCGCGCTCGCCATCAATGCCTTGGTGGCGGCGACGGCGCCGGGGGCACACTGCAGGATCTCGGCCAGCACGTCGGCCAGCGCGTGTTCGAGCGCGCCGGCGGCATGCACCGCGTGCACCAGCCGCAGCGCCAGCGCCGCCTGCGCGTCGAGCCGGCCGCCGGTGACGGCCAGGCGCTTGGCCTCGGCGTAGCCCAGTCGTTCGACGAGGAAGGGCGCGATCTGCGCCGGCACCACGCCGAGCGAGGTCTCGGGCAAGCGGAACACCGTGCCGGTACCGGCCAGCGCCACGTCGACGACGCAGGCCAGGCCCAGGCCGCCGCCCATCACCGTGCCCTCGAGCACCGCCACCGTGGCGAGCCCGGTATTCGCATACGCCACGCAGAGATCGCCGAAGGCGGCATTGACCTTGACCAGCGCTTCCGGGTCCTCGGCCAGCTGCATGCGTGCGCCGGCCATGTCGCGCAGGTCGGCACCGGCGGAGAAATGGCCACCTGCGCCGCGCAGCACGACGACGCGCGTTGCGCCGTCGGTTTCGGCCGCGGCCAGGGCCTGGCGCAGCTCCAGCACCATCGCCAGCGACATCGCGTTGCGCACCTCCGGCCGGTTCAGCGTGACGTGCAGCACCGGCCCTTCGCGCTTCAGGGCCAGGCTCTGCGGCCCCTGCGTCACCGCATTCATCGCGCCTTCCCCGGCAGCGTGCCCTCGAGCTTGCAGATGATGCCCAGCATGATCTCGTCGGCACCGCCGCCGATGCTGATGAGGCGGCTGTCGCGGTAGGCCTGGCTGACGGGATTGTCGGCCGTGAAGCCCATGCCGCCCCAGTACTGCAGGCAGCTGTCGCTGAGCTCGCGGCTGAGGCGCCCGCACTTGAGCTTGGCCATGCTGGCCAGGCGGGTGACGTCCTTGCCGCTCACGTACATCTCCACCGCACGGTAGGTCAGCGCGCGCAGCGCTTCGACTTCGGTGCGCAGCTCGGCGAGGCGGAAGTGCACGACCTGGTTGTCGAGGATGCTCTTGCCGAAGGCCTGGCGCTGGCGCGTGTACTCGATCGTCTGGTCGATCAACCGGTCCAGGCTGCGCAACGAACCGGCGGCGCCCCACAGGCGCTCCTCCTGAAACTGCAGCATCTGGAAGGTGAAGCCCAGGCCTTCCTGGCCGATCAGGTTCTTCTTCGGCACACGCACGTTGTCGAAGAACAGCTGCGCGGTGTCGCTGCTGTGCATGCCGATCTTGTGGATCTTCTGCCGCGTGATGCCGGGGGCATCCATCGGCACCACGATCAGGCTCTTGTTCTTGTGCGGCGCGCCGTCGCTGGTATTGGCCAGCAGGCAGCACCAGTCGGCCTGCATGCCGTTGGTGATCCACATCTTGGTGCCGTTGATCACGTAGTCGCCGCCCTCGCTGCGGGCCGTGGTCTTCACCGCCGCCACGTCGCTGCCGCCGCCGGGTTCGCTCACACCCAGGCAGGCGACGACGTCGCCTGCGATCGTCGGCACCAGCCACTCACGTCGCAAATCGTCGCTGCCGAAGCGCGCCAGCGCCGGTGTCGCCATGTCGGTGTGCACGCCGATGGCCATCGGCACGCCGCCGCAGTTGCACTGGCCCAGCGCCTCGGCCATGACCATGCTGTAGCTGAAGTCCAGCCCGGCGCCGCCGTATTCCTCGGGGTACTTGAGGCCCAGCAGGCCGATGTCGCCGAGCTTCTTGAAGACCTCGTGCGCGGGGAACTGGCCCGCGGCCTCCCACGCCGCGATGTGCGGGTTGAGTTCCTTGTCGCAGAACCTGACGACGGTGTCCTCGAGGGCGCGGTGTTCTGGCGTGAATTTCATGGCAGTCTCGTTGCAGGGTTCAGAGCCGGGCGACGCCGAAGGTGTTCGGTCGCAGGGTGCGGGCCTCGGCCTCGCGGGCGATGGCCAGGCACAGGCCGAGGATGCGGCGGGTATCGCGCGGGTCGATGATGCCGTCGTCCCACAGTCGCGCGGTGCCGAAGAGCGCGGCGCTCTCGGCGTCGAGCCGCTGGCGCAGCGCGTCGCTCATCGCGCCCAGCGCTTCGTCGTTGGCCGGCAGGCCCAGGCGCTCGAGCTTGGCGCGGTTGAGGATGTCCATCACTTGCGCCGCCTGCGCGCCACCCATCACCGCTGTGCGTGCCGTGGGCCAGGCGAAGATGAAGCGTGGGTCGAAGCCGCGGCCGCACATGCCGTAGTTGCCGGCGCCGAAGCTGCCGCCGAGCACGACGGTGAATTTCGCCACGCGTGCATTCGCCACCGCCTGGATCATCTTGCTGCCGTGCTTGATGGCGCCGGCCTGCTCGGCCACCTTGCCGACCATGTAGCCGGTGGTGTTCTGCAGGAAGACCAGCGGCGTGCCGCTCTGGTCGCAGAGCTGGATGAACTGCGCCGCCTTGGTCGAGCCGGCGGGCTGGATGGGGCCGTTGTTGCCGACCAGTCCGACGGCGTGGCCGTGGATGCGGGCGTGGCCGCAGACCGTGTCGGTGGCGTAGGGCGCCTTGAATTCGAGGAAGTCCGAGGCGTCGGCGAGCCGGGCGATCACCTCGCGCACGTCGTAGGGCTCACGCTCATCGGCCGGCACCACGCCCATCAGTTCCTCCGCCGCGTGCAGCGGTGCAGGCGCGGCGGCCGGCGCGGGCACGGTGTCCCAGGGCAGCCTGTCGACGAGCTCGCGCGCCAGCGCGATGGCGTGGGCGTCGTTCTCGGCCAGGTATTCGCCCAGCCCGGTGAGCTCGGCGTGCATCTGCGCACCACCGAGCTCCTCCTCGCCCGCATCCTCGCCGATCGCGGCCTTGACCAGCGGCGGCCCGGCCAGGTAGATGCTGCTGCGCCCGCGCACCAGCACGACGTAGTCGCTCAGGCCCGGCAGGTAGGCGCCGCCGGCGGTCGAGGCCCCGTGCACGACCGCGATCTGCGGGATGCCGGCGGCAGACAGCCGCGCCTGGTTGGCGAAAGTGCGGCCGCCGTCGATGAAGATCTCGGCCTGGTACATCAGGTTGGCGCCGCCCGATTCCACCAGCGCGACCAACGGCAGCTTGTTCTCGCGCGCCAGTTCCTGCGCGCGCAACGCCTTCTTCAGCCCCATCGGCGCCACGGTGCCGCCCTTGACGGCGCTGTCGCTGGCCGAGACGAGCACGCGCTTGCCGGCGACGACGCCGATGCCGACGATGCTGCCGCCGCCCTGCACGTTCTTGCGACCGTCGTCGTCGTGCATGCCCAGCCCGGCGAGCGGGCTGAGCTCCAGGAACTCGCTGCCGCGGTCGATCAGCCGCGCCACGCGCTCGCGCGGCAGCAACTGGCCGCGGGCCTCGAACTTCGCCTGCTTCGACGCTGACTCGGCCACCACCCGCGCCTGCAGCGCGCGGACCTCGGCCAGGCGCGCGGCCATGCGCTCGGCATTCGCGGCGAAGGCGGCCGAGCGCGGGTCGAGGTGGCTGTGCAGCTGCGGCATCACTTCAGCACGTCGGGGGTGACGGCGCGGTGGAAGCCGTCGAAGGGGGCGGACTTCGCGTCCGACCCCAGCGGAAAGATGTCGCTGCCCAGCGAGGCCGCGCCGTCGATCTGCAGCGTCACGCCGGTAATGAATGCCGCCGCCGGCGAGAGCAGGAAGACGATGGCGGCGCTGACCTCGGCCTCGACGCCCAGGCGGCGCAGCGGCACGTGCGCCTTCAGCCGCGGAATGAGGGCCTTGACGGCGCCACCATAGCTGTCCATGCCGCTGGAAGCGATCCAGCCCGGCGCCACCGCATTCACGCGCACGCCGGCGTGCGCCCATTCGAAGGCCGCGGTCATCGTCAGGTTGCTCATGCCGGCGCGCGCCGCGCCGCTGTGGCCCATGCCCGGCATGCCGTTGCGGAAGTCGGCGGTCATGTTGACGATCGCGCCGCCGTTCGCCTGCATGCACTGGTTGAAGAGCTCGCGCATCATCAGGAAGCCGCCGGTGAGGTTGTTGGCCACCACGGCGTCGAAACCCTTCTTGCCGATGGCCATCAGCGGCGCCGGGAACTGCCCGCCGGCGTTGTTGACGAGGCCGACCACCGCGCCGTGCCGGGCGACAATGGCCGCCACGCCGGCCTTCACCGCGTCCTCGTCGCGAATGTCGAAGGCGATGGTGTCGGCGCGGCCGCCGTCCTCGACGATCTCGGCCACGACGCGGTCCAGCCGCTCCTGCCTGCGGCCGCTGATCACCACAGTGGCACCCAGCGATGCCAGCTCGTGCGCCACGCAGCGGCCGATGCCGCTGCCGCCGCCGGTGACCCAGAGCACCTGGCCGTCGAACAGGCCGGGACGGAAGACGCTGCGGTAACGGGCGCGAGGGGGATGCATCGGTGGGCGAGAGGAGCGCAGTGACGGCAGCACCGATTAGGCGGCAGGGTGACGTTAACGTCAACTTGATTACGCATCAGTGATTACGCGCATGCTCGCGGCAGCGCGCGGCCGCTAGCATGCCGGCATCCGTTTCATCTTTCCGAGGATTGCTCCATGGACATGCCAGCCATCACCGAATCCCTGCGCGCCAAGGTGGGCGACGCCAGCGGGCTCAATGCCACGCTCAAGTTCGACTGCGGCGACGACGGCGTGGCCTACATCGACGGCCGCTCGACGCCGAACACGGTGGACAACACCGACCGCGAGGCCGACTGCACCATCGCCATCACGCGCGAGAACCTGGCCGCGCTGGTGAGCGGCGAGCTCGAGCCCACCACCGGCTTCATGATGGGCAAGTTCAAGGTCTCGGGCGACATGAGCGTGGCGCTCAAGCTGCAGCGCGTGGTGTGATCATGACACCCAGGACGCCTGCGGCGCCGGCCCCCCGACGGGGCGCGTGCGCCTTGGAGCGGCCCGGCGGTGGAACGTGCTCGCCCCGGTGAAGCAGCACGCCGCTGCCAGGGAGGTCGTCGCCTCGCACCGCGCCGACGAAGGCGGGCCGCTGTACGGCATCACCGAGTTGTGTGCCGAATTCGGCATCACGCTGCGCACGATCCGCTTCTACGAGGACAAGGCCCTGCTTTCGCCGCGGCGGATCAACGGCACCCGCGTCTATACCCGGCGCGACCGCGCCCGGCTGGCGCTGATCCTGCGCTCCAAGGCCATCGGCGCCACGCTCGACGAGATCAGGCACTATCTCGATCTCTATGGCGACCACGGCGAAGGCCGGGTGCAGCAGATGAAATTCGTCCTCGAGCGCACCGACGCGGCGATCCGCGAACTCGAGCTCAAGCGCGCGCACATCGACGCCTCGCTGGCGGAATTGCGCGTCATCAACGCCGAGGTGCGCCAGCAGCTCGACCGCCGCCACGGCTGAAGACCAGGGCGCGCGATCGTGCGCGCACCCGCAAGGAGACCTCGATGTCCACCGCCTACATCTACGACCACGTGCGCACGCCGCGCGGCAAGGGCAAGAAGGACGGCAGCCTGTACCAGGCGAGCCCCGTGTGGCTGCTGCGCACGCTGCTGCTGGCGCTGCAGCAGCGCCATGCGCTGGACACGGCGCTGGTCGACGATGTCGTGCTGGGTTGCGTGACCCCAGTGGGCGAGCAGGGCGCCGACATCGCGCGCACCGCGGTGCTCGACGCCGAGTGGGCGCAGACGGTGGCCGGCGTGACGCAGAGCCGCTTCTGCGCCAGTGGCCTGGAGTCGGTGAACCTGGCGGCGGCCAAGGTGGCCAGCGGCTTCGAGGACCTGGTCGTGGGCGGCGGTGTCGAGAGCATGAGCCGCTGGCCCATGGGCAGCGACGGCGGCGCCTGGTTCATGGACCCTCGAGTCAATCAGAAACTGGGCTTCGTGCCGCAGGGCGTCGGCGCCGACCTCATCGCCACCGTGGAGGGCTGGCATCGTGCCGACGTCGATGCCTTTGCGCTGCACTCGCACCAGAAGGCCACCGCGGCGCGTGCCGCCGGGCACTTCTCGAAGAGCCTGGTGCCGGTGCGCGACATCGCCGGCCTCTTGATGCTTGATCGCGACGAGACGATCCGTGAAGGCGCCACGCTGGAGGCGATGGCCAGGCTCGAACCCAGTTTCGCGGCCATGGGCGCGATGGGCTTCGACGCCACGGCGCTGCGCAAGTACACCACCGTCGAGCGCATCGAGCACATGCACCACGCCGGCAACTCGTCGGGCATCGTCGACGGCGCGGCACTGATGCTGGTGGGCTCGAAGGAGGGCGGCGCAAAGGCCGGCCTGAGGCCGCGGGCGCGCATCCGTGCCGCGGCGGTGGTCGGCAGCGAGCCCACCATCATGCTCACCGGCCCGACACCGGCCTGCCGCAAGGCGCTGGCCAAGGCGGGCATGACGGCCGCTGATATCGACCTGTGGGAGATCAACGAGGCCTTCGCCGTGGTGCCGATGAAGACGGCGCGCGACCTCGGTGTCGAGCTCGACCGTGTCAACGTCAACGGCGGCGCCATCGCCATGGGGCACCCGCTGGGTGCCACCGGCTGCGTCATCCTGGGCACGCTGCTCGACGAACTGGAACAGCGCAACCTGGCCACCGGGCTGGCCACGCTGTGCGTCGGCGGTGGCATGGGCATCGCCACCATCATCGAAAGGGTCTGATCATGTCGAACGCAGTCACCCTGGACGTGGGCGGCGACGGCATCCTCGTCGCCACGATGAACCTGCCGGGCCGGCCGATGAACGTGGTGGGCGACGACCTCATGCTCGGCATCGCCGAGGCCGTCGAACGCCTGGCCGACCCGGCGCTGAAGGGGTTGGTGCTGACCTCGGGCAAGACCGATTTCTGCGCCGGCGGCGACATCGACCGCATGTCGAAGTGGACGCGGCCCGAGCAGCCCTTCGAGGCCGCCAATGCGATGAAGGCCGTGCTGCGCAGGCTGGAGACGCAGGGCAAGCCGGTGGTGGCGGCGATCCATGGCCACGCGCTCGGCGGCGGGCTGGAGCTCGCACTCGCCTGCCACGCGCGCATCGCCATCGACGACCCCAAGCTCAAGCTCGGCCAGCCCGAGGTCAAGCTCGGCCTGTTGCCCGGCGGCGGCGGCACGGTGCGGCTGCCGCGCCTGGTCGGCATCCAGCAGGCGCTGCAGATCATCGGCGAGGGCAACGACCTGAGCCCGTCCAAGGCGTTGGGCATGGGGCTGCTGACCGCGTTGGCGAAGGACCGCGACGACCTGATGGCGCAGGCGCGGGCCTGGATCGCCGCCAACCCGAAGGCGAAGCAGCCCTGGGACCAGCCCAAGTTCCGTTTCCCCGGCGGCGACTCGCGATCGCCGGCGGTGGCGCAGGTGTTCAGCGTCGCCCCCTCGGTCGCGTCGGCCCGCAGCTGGGGCAACTACCCGGCGCTGCAGCACATCATGAGCAGCGTGTTCGAAGGTGGCCTGCTCGACTTCGACGCCGCGAGCGTGGTCGAGAGCCGGTATTTCGCGGCCTGCGCGATGTCGCAGCAAAGCCGCAACATGATCGGCACGCTGTGGTACCAGCTCAATGCCATCAGGAAGGGCGCCTCGCGCCCGGCGGGCGTGCCCGCGAGCCCGGTGCGCAAGCTCGGCATCCTGGGCGCCGGCATGATGGGCGCCGGCATCGCGTACGTGGCGGCGAAGGCCGGCATCGAGGTCGTGCTGCTCGACGCCACGGCCGAGGCGGCCGAGCGCGGCAAGGCGTATTCGCAGGGTCTGCTCGACAAGGCGGTGAAGAAGGGCCGCAGCACGGCGGAGAAGCGCGACGCCGTGCTCGCGCGAATCACGACGACGACCGACTACGCACTGCTGCAGGGCTGCGAGCTCGTCGTCGAGGCCGTGTTCGAGGACCGTGCGGTGAAGGCCGGCGTCACGCAGCAGGCCGAGGCCGTGCTGGGCGAGGGCGCCGTCTTCGCGTCCAACACCTCGACGCTGCCGATCTCCGGCCTGGCGCAGGCCAGCCACCGGCCGCGCCAGTTCATCGGCCTGCACTTCTTCAGCCCGGTCGACAAGATGCCGCTGGTGGAGATCATCGTCGGCAAGGAGACGAGCGACGAGACGCTGGCGCGCGGCTTCGACTTCGTGCTGCAGATCGGCAAGACGCCGATCGTCGTCAACGATTCGCGCGGCTTCTACACCAGCCGCGTCTTCGGCACCTACGTGATGGAGGGCATCACGATGCTGCAGGAGGGCGTGCACCCGCGCAGCATCGAGGTCGCCGGGCTGCAGGCCGGCATGCCGATGCCGCCGCTGGCGCTGCAGGACGAGGTCTCGCTGTCGCTGGCGCTGCACGTCGCCGACCAGACGAAGCAGGACCTGGCCGCCGAAGGCAGGCCCTATACCGAGCACCCGGGCATGGCCGTGGTGCGGCAGCTGTGCGAGACCGGCCGCATCGGCAGGAAGGCCGGCCGCGGCTTTTACGACTGGGGTGACGGCGAGAAGACGCTGTGGCCCGAGTTGACGCGGCTGTATCCGACCGCGGCCGGACAGCCGCCGCAGCGCGAGCTGATCGACCGCCTGATGTTCGCGCAGGCCAACGAAGCGGCGCGCTGCTACGAGGAGGGCGTGCTGCGCTCGGTGGCCGACGCCAACATCGGCAGCATCTTCGGCTGGGGCTTCGCCCCCTTCCACGGCGGCGCCCTGCAGTTCGTCGACGCCATGGGTGCGCCGGCTTTCGTCGCCCGCGCGCGCGAACTGGCAGCGAAATTCGGGCCGCGTTTCGAGCCGGCCCGGGTCGTCGTTGACCAGGCGGCATGCGGCGGCCGCTTCGGCGCCGGCACCTGAACGCCGCCGTGCAGTCGCTGGCCGCCGCGCAGGCGCTGGTGCGGGCCGTGCGCGGCCGGCCCGGCGGCTTGTGCGTGCTGACCGGCGCCGGCATGAGCGCCGAGAGCGGCATCCCGACCTTCCGCGACGCGCTCACCGGTCTGTGGGCACGCTTCGACCCCGCCGAACTCGCAAGCGAGGACGGTTTCCGAGCCGATCCGCAGCGCGTCTGGGACTGGTACGCCGAACGTCGCGAGGCCGCACGCGCCGCCGAACCCAACGCCGGCCACCACGCCCTTGCGCGCTTCGCCCGGCGCTGGCCGGGCACGCTGGCGCTCGTGACGCAGAACGTCGACGATCTGCACCAGCGTGCCGGCAACACCGATGCCGTGCGGCTGCACGGCGACCTCCTGGCCGATCGCTGGCTGCAAGCCTGCCCGCGACGCCGCGACTGCAGCCCCGACGCCGCCGTGCCGGGCCGCCCGCCGCGCTGCGGCGAGTGCGGCAATCCACTGCGGCCGGGCGTCGTGTGGTTCGGCGAGGAACTGCCGCCGCAAGCGCTGGAAGCGGCGCGCCAGGCCGCCGAGGCCTGCGCGCTGATGCTGGTGGTGGGCACCTCGGGCGCGGTCTGGCCGGCTGCCGGGCTGGTGGGGTTGGCGCGGCGGCGCGGCGCCCAGGTGCTGATCGTGAACCCCGCCGCGAGCGAGATCGACGACGAGGCACACCTGGTGCTGCGCGGCACCGCGGCGCGCATGCTGCCGCCGCTGCTGCTGGACGACACCGTGCTCGGATCGTGATCCATCGCTGGACTAGAATGGACTCATGGTCCAGAACAGGACGTCAACGATGAGCGCCGTGCAGGTCCCCGAGCCGGTGACGGAGATCGGTGTCGAACGCCTGGGCGCCGCCGGCCTGCGCGCCTTCGAGCGCATCGCCCAGGCCTGGGGGTTGAGCATCGACGAGCAACTGTGCCTGCTCGGCCAGCCACCGCGTTCTACCTATTTCGCCTGGCGCAAGCAGCCCGAGAAGGCGGCGTTGCCGCGCGACACGTTCGAGCGCCTGTCCAACCTGCTCGGCATCTGGAAGAGCCTGCAGATCCTTCTGCCCGAGCCCGCCGCCGCCGACGCCTGGGTGCGACAGCCCAACAGCGCACCGCCCTTCGGCGGCCGCAGCGCGCTGCAGCGCATGCTGGCCGGCAACGTGAGCGATCTCAACCTGGTGCGCCGCTATCTCGACGGCGTGCGCGGCGGGGGCTGGAGCTGACACCGCCCGACGCGGCCGCGGCGCCGGCCGGTGTGCTGCCCGAGCTGCGGCGCGTTCGCTGGCAGCAGGCCTGCCGCATCGTGCCCACGCGCTACCCGGCGGTGACGTTGTTCGACCGCGTCGCCGATGCGGCCGACTTCGACGCGCTCTATGCGCTGGAGGCGATGACCAACGAGCGCGTCCGCGACGAACTCGGGCAGGTGGGGCGCGTGGCGCCGGCCGACCGCGTCTTCGGCCCCGGCAGCGGGCCCATCATGGCCGCTTTCACGCATGTCAACGTGCTGGGCAGCCGCTTCTCGGGCGGCGACTACGGCGTTTTCTACGCCGCGCGCGATCGCGCCACCGCGGTGGCCGAGACGCGCCACCACCACGGCCGCTTTCTGGCCGCCACGCGGCAGCCGGCCATGCACCTGCCGATGCGGCTGTACCACGTGGCCATCGACGCACGCCTGCACGATCTGCGGCCGGTCGGCAGCGTGCCTGCCGACGTGTACGACCCCGAGGATTACGCCGCGGCACAGGCGCTGGGCCGCCGCCTGCACGCCGCCGGTTCGGCCGGTGTGGCCTACCGCAGCGTGCGCCACGAGCGCGGCCAGTGCGTGGGCCTGTTCAAGCCGCGCGGCGCCAGCCGCTGCCTGCACGCCGCCTACCTGCTGTACGCCTGGGACGGCGAACGCTTCAGCGACGTCTACGAGAGGACGGCATGAGGGCGCCGCGCTTCGACCGCCTCGACGCCCTGCGCGGCTTCGCCATGGTCTGGATGGCTGCCTACCACCTGTGTTTCGATCTCAATCTTTACGGCCTGCTGCAGCCGCGCCAGAACTTCTATCACGACCCGTTCTGGACCAGCCAGCGCACCGTCATCGTCAGCCTGTTCCTGCTCTGCGCCGGCATGGGCCAGGCGCTGGCGCTGCAGGCCGGGCAGGGCTGGCCGCGCTTCTGGCGCCGCTGGGCACAGGTGGCGGGCTGCGCGCTGCTGGTCAGCATCGGTTCAGCGTGGATGTTTCCACGCAGCTGGATCAGCTTCGGCGTGCTGCACGGCATGGCCGTGATGCTGATCCTGGCGCGGCTGGCTGCGCCGCTGCGCGGCGGCCTGTGGCTGCTGGGTGCGCTTGCGCTCGTCCTGCCGTGGCTGGTGAAGCACCCGTTCTTCGATGCGCCGTTCACGAACTGGGTGGGATTGGTGACACGCAAGCCGGTCACCGAGGACTGGGTGCCGGTGCTGCCCTGGCTGGGCGTGATGCTGTGGGGCCTGGCCGCCGGGCAGTGGCTGCAGGCGCACCGGCATGCCCTGCTGGCCGGCGAAGTGCCGGCGGCCTTGCAGCCGCTGGCGTTGCTCGGGCGCTGGCCGCTGAGCTTTTACATGCTTCACCAGCCCGTTTTCATCGGCGCCCTGCTCGGCGGCCGCACGCTGGGCTGGTGGTAGCAAGGTCGCGCGGTTTAGGATGGCAGCCATGGCGCACGAGCACGACGATCCTCACGACCACGATCACGATCACAGCGAGATCGGTCCCATGGACCTGCGTGTGCGCGCGCTGGAGACCGTGCTCGCCGCCAAGGGCTACATCGACCCGGCCGCGCTGGACGTGCTGATCGACAGTTACCAGACGCGCATCGGCCCGCGCAACGGTGCCCGCGTCGTCGCCAAGGCCTGGACCGACCCGGCCTACCGCGCCTGGCTGCTGGAAGACGCCACCGCGGCCATCGCCGCGCTGGGCTACAGCGGCCGCCAGGGCGAGCACATGCACGCGGTGGAGAACACGACGACCCGCCACAACATGGTGGTGTGCACGCTGTGCAGTTGCTACCCCTGGCCGGTGCTCGGCCTGCCGCCGACCTGGTACAAGAGCGCGCCGTACCGGTCGCGTGCCGTGCGCGACCCGCGCGGTGTGCTGGCCGATTTCGGCGTCGTGCTGCCGGCACAGACCGAGATCCGCGTCTGGGACTCGACCGCCGAGCTGCGCTATCTGG
>Ga0105090_10000928_pt1 | contig 15339 bp, 10 predicted proteins | sample PPLLak3March2015_FD_79110 | JGI IMG/M metagenome (GOLD analysis project Ga0105090, IMG submission 79110) | Freshwater sediment microbial communities from Prairie Pothole Lake near Jamestown, North Dakota, USA - PPLs Lake P7 Core (1) Depth... | ecosystem: Environmental > Aquatic > Freshwater >... | reverse complement strand
GCAACATCATTCATTTCTACATCCACCACCCTCACCAGGTCGGAATTGATATAAGCCTGGCCCTGCCTTGCTCTCAGCTTTGATTGTTCTTCTGGATCTATGTTATCCCATTCTGGATGCCATTCGCAAATGGTGGTTGGTCCGTAAGTTTCAGTAAGACCATAAACATGAACCGGCCGGAAGTTCAGGGATTTGATTTTCTCAAGCAAGGTCGGTGATGGCGGTGCGCCGGCAATGGTAACCGTTACCTGGTGGTCAAGTGCAGATGCGGCGGGATCGTTGACCAGCATGACCTGAAGGGTTGGAGCGCCATTGAAATGGGTTACACCTTCCTTCCGGATCAATTCCCAGATCAGCGAAGATTCCGTTTTCCGCAGGCAAATATGCGTTCCTGCGACAGCAGTCACAGCCCAGGTAAAGCACCATCCGTTGCAATGGAACATCGGTAAGGTCCATAAATATTTGCTTTCAGCGGTTAATCCGGTTTCAATAACTTCTCCCAAAGAATTCAGATAAGCGCCTCTGTGGGTATAAATAACTCCCTTGGGCCGGCCGGTTGTGCCGGAGGTATAATTCAGCGCAATCGGCTCCTCCTCATCTTCCAGCAAGGGTTCAATTCTTCCAGGGTTTCCATCGGCTAAGAACAACTCGTAAGGATCAGTCAGGTCGCCGGAATCCTCCACGATAATTGTTTGAAGTCCTTTCATCTCGACAGATTCCAGCGCAGAATATAACTCTCTGTCAACAAATAGAAATTTCGATTCGGAGTGTTCCAGGATATAACTTATCTCCTCACTATTTAAGCGGGTGTTGATCGCCACGAGGATTCCTCCGGCCAGCGGAACTGCATAATGCGCCTCGAGCAATGCAGGAATATTCGGACAAAGAAAGGCAACCCGGTCATGCTTCTGAAGTCCGTGCTTTCTAAGCTGGGACGCCAGGCGTAGTACTCTTTTTTCAAGTTCCCTGTAAGAATACCGGCGGTCGCCGTGAACCACCGCGATTTTGTCAGGGAAAATATACGCACTGCGCATTAGAAAACTTAAGGGTGATAATTCTGTGCGGTAAACAGGTTTTTCGGATTTCGTTTGTACCATGACTTCAATATTTGATAATCATATACAAAAGAAAACCATTTTAAGTTTCTTTCAAAGGAAAATAAATGATAAAATTAAAGTGAAGAATTACTTTCATGCAATTATTGTATGAAAATAGTTAAGGAACCTGGGAGCCTTTTCCCCAATTTGGAAGCCATATTTGATTTTTATCAGGATTCCCGGATTGTCCATCCATATTGAGATCAGATGACAAATAACCTGATAAGCCTGCTTCCATTTGCCACGAAATCGTTTTATCCAAATCATCCACCAGGCCATCTGCATTAGCATCCCCACCGATCAAACCATAAATTCCGTTATTAAGCATTTTCTGTGCACCAATTCCAAAAGCTTGTTCAGCTCCAGTAGTAAAATCATACGAATAAACATTTCCTGTTTTTATCAATGGATAAGCAGATAAGACTCCAAGATGATTCCTTTGCCATATCACGACGAATAATTGCTGAGAAATTATATAAGTAAATTGCAGATTTGAAATTCCATCTAATCCGACAACAGATCCATCACTCATAAGAAAGGCAGCATGGCGAGCAATTCTGGTAGCAGCAGTGGCAGTGGCAGCTTCAGTTGCATCGCGAAGTTCAACCAGAACCCAATCGACGACATCAGTTGGAATGCCAGCCACAATTTCAGTTCCAGCGTAATTCCAGGGTGATACAGAATATGGTTGCAACAATGGGAAATCTGTTAAACTCGCCAAATCTGTGCTCATCCAGGTTCCATTAAATGTTCCCTCAAGCATTACTTTTAAATCAACATAAAAATCAAGGCTCTGAACAACAATATAATCAGTTTTAATAATAGAGTTATTGCAGTCCGTATCACCTGCAGTCAATTGAACAGAGTAGCTTCCCGGAACATTAAAATGTACCAGGGGACTTTGTGAACCAGATTGAGTACCTCCTTCATAGGTAACAGTTGATGGGGTGAAAGTCCACAACCAGAAGTTTGGTGTATTGTTGCAAATGCCAGTAAAATTTACTGTTTGACCTATGAAAGGCGAGGTTGTACTTGCAGTAAAATCGACAAAATAGATTGGTATGAGTTGAACATTAAGGTAAGTGGAGTTTTTATTTACCACTGAAATATTATTAAAAATCTGTGTTTCATAGCAAGGGGCAGAAACTCTGATATTATAGTTACCGGCATTTAACATTCTGTGATAATTTCCCAGAGGCGACGAATACACCCAGGAACTGTCACCATTGATCTCATGATTTAAAATATAAATTTCAGCTTCTATGGGTTGACCGGTATTTGCATCGGTCACCATTCCGCGAATCCCAAAGGTGCACTGCTCCAGATAATTCAGGAATGAACGGCGGTTATAACCCCAATAGGCCGGCAGACTGGCAGCAGGTAATATAAATGCATCTGAAATTTCAAGGGTAAACTCCCTGCATTGATGATAGAAATTCATGTAATCCTGACGTCCACCGTCAATTACATACCAGTCAGCTCCATTGGTGATCCCATCATAATATTCGTTCATGTAGTTTGAAGGGGCATACATTTGACAAGTATCTGCGTATTCATGACACACATACTGCCACCAGGAATCATCAGCACAAAGGTTATATTTATGATCCCAGGGATAATTGCACACTTCGGTTCCTCCATGCAGGTTGCTGGAAAGTACAAAATTTCTTCCCTCCGCAAAATTCATAAAAGCATATGTTTCCTGCTGCGTATTCGGATAAAGACCATCGATCACATCAGGAAAATTACGATTAAGATCAACATTATTGGCATTGTACCGTTTGGCATTAGCCACCGTATTGTTCCCGCCATAGTAGGTTCCGTCAGGATTTGCCAGCGGGTTAATAAAGATTTCAATATTATTTACAAGGTTTGCTATCCGGGGCGAAGTCGAATAGGCGGCCAGCAATGAATCAATTAGTCTCAGCATCAGAACATAACCGGTCGTTTCATTTCCATGCATGGTTGAAGTGTAAAGGAATTCGGGTTCTGCTTCATCGATTGTAACGTTATCCGAAATCTTGGCAACCAATAATTGCCTTCCGTTAACGGTGGTGCCAATGCTGAATACATCGCACAAACCAGGGTAATTTGTTTCGAAGGCATTCATCATTGCAACATAAGCATCATAGGTTGGATAAGCATCCCATGCCTTGCTTTCCTTCAACCCCTCAACATCCATCATCACCGGGTTAACACCTTCATTTGGATGAGGAAGCAAAGTATATGGAATCCCGGTTGCTTCAAAGTCATTCATTTCCTTTTCATTGGCATAGGCAAAAACGGTGTTGCCGCTGACATTGTCAATCGAAATGATTTTGGTGATCCATGATATATCCTTTTTATCTGAAACCTGGAACTGAAAATAGACCTCACCATTTTTCTTAAGCATTTCATCTTTGCTTAACTGGCTAAAACCAATAAAAGCTGACAAAAGGAATACAGCAACAAAAACTAATCTTTTCATAAAAAAATAAGGATATAAAAACGACCAAATAAATACTATTCAAAATCAGGGTAAAGTAAGTACTTTTTCCTGGTTTCCTTAAATGCCTGAATATCTTTCTCCCAGCTTTGCCTGATCTCGTCTTCTGTAGATCCGGCAATGATCTGTTTTCGCAGCTGATCTGACCCGGCAAGTTTATCAAAAAAAGGATTGAAAAAATCTTTGCGTTGACTAAAAACCTTATACATTTCGAGCAGATAAAACAAGTTCAGTTTCCGAATGGTATCCTGCACATTTTCAGCATACCCAGCAAGGGAGTGTCCATAACAATGAACTCCTTCATACGGCGGATCCATTGCCTTACCGGGAATATCTCTGGGAACAAAATCATAACTCCCAACCAAATAATCCGGATGGCCGATCACCTGGAAAGGGTAATCAGTACCCCGCCCAACGCTGATAATCGTCCCTTCGAAAAAGCAAAGCGAAGGATAAAGCTGGATGGCAGTATTGTTCGGCAGGTTGGGAGAAGGGGGAACCGGCAATTCATAGATCGTTTTATGATTGTAATTTTCACAACTTACAATGATCAGGTCGCAACAGGTTATACTGTCCTTTAGCCAATGCTCACCGATTATCATTCTAGCATATTCCCCGATCGTCATGCCGTAAACAACCGGAACAGGATGCAACCCGACAAAGGATGAAAAAGCTGGTTCGAGAATGGATCCATCCACATAATCGCCATGGGGATTTGGACGGTCAAGCACAATCAACGGAATGTTGTTTTCTGCGCAAGCTTCCATCACATAAGTCAGGGTCGAAATATAAGTATAGAACCTTGCGCCGACATCCTGAATATCGAAGATCATGAGATCGATACCGGCTAAATCTCCAGGAGTCGGTTTCTTGTTTTTACCATACAGTGAAACAACCGGAATGCCCGTTTTTGGATCAATGTTACTATCAATTTCTTCTCCGGCTCCAGCGCCTCCGCGAAAACCATGTTCAGGCCCAAATGCTTTGACCACATTGAAGCCTGCATGAACAAGACTGTCGACAAGATGGGTTTGTCCAATCAGGGAGGTTTGATTAGCAACCACGCCCAAACGTTTATCTTGAAGCAAAGGGAAATATACTTCTGTACGCTCTGCACCAACTATGACAGGTACTTTGGGTTCCTGCGCAAAAATGCAGCCCCATTGAGTTACCAGATTAAAAATAGTTATCCAAAAGATGATTGAAATTTCTAACCTCACTCCTCCTTTGAAGGGGGAATTTATCCAATTACTCAATATTCCATTCCGGTAACCTTCCGGGTGTCCAGGGTGCTCCAATGCTTTCAAGCTCTTTTTCAATCGCTGGAAGTTCATTTTCAAAAATATCTTTAAGTTCATTCAGAATCGGCGGGAACTCCTCTTTTAGAATTTCATAACCATCCTTCTGGGTTTGAGTAATTCCAGACGTAGAACTGTAATGAGTATAAATAATGGAATAAAGCCTGTCGTTGATAGAAGGTATGGCCGGCCAGTTCTCTTCCTGGCTTGCCTTTGCTTCCTGTCCGTTATATTTCCATAGGATGTTGTCCATTTGTGTCTCCACTTTTTCAATTTTCTTTATCAATTCTATTCCGGCTTCGGGTGTACGTTGTGCTGCTTGCTTATCGCTTCTGATTCTTTCCATTAGATCGTTGGCAAAATCTTCAGTTCCCCTGATCACGCGGCCGAGTTCTGAAAGCTTTTGCTGGAAAGCAACAAGTTCTGCCCTGTCTTCTGCAGGAAGCGTTGTATTGTTCAACGGTTTTGCAATAAAATCAACCGGGCCAGCCAGTTCTTTCAACTCACCCCTGAAAACCTGCGCCATCGATATCGTATATTTACCGGGAAGAACAAACATTCCATCGCCACCCATACTCATCGGATCAAATTTTTCTTCAACCCTGACCGGTGATGCAGATGGATACCTGAAGTTCCAGGTCAACCGGCTGATGCCTTCGCTTATACTTTTAGTTAGTTTTCTGACAATTTCTCCCTTTTCATCTTTAATCGTAAAAACCAGGTAGGGTTCTATTTCATTTTCCTCGGCGCGCAACTCATCCATAGTCGGTGTAGGGATGGGCTTTTTATCTTTGGCCAGTTCCTTTTCCTTTTCGCGCCTCTCATCCTTCAGGGTTTTTGGTGTTTCCTTCACATAATAGGTAAATGTAGCACCGTATGACGGATTCTCAGCAATATAAAGATTCGAACCACTGCCATAACCACCTCTATATTTTTGAACATACATCAATGCATCTTTGATTGGAAAAATATAAGCGGTTGAATCAAGAAGTTCCTTGTTTAATTTTCGCAATGGTGAATAATCATCAAGAATGTAAAATCCGCGTCCGAAAGTGGCTAGTACGAGATCACTCTCTCTTTCCTGTATCGCAATGTCTTTAACTGAAACTGCAGGAATTCCCGATTTAAGCTGTGTCCAGATTTTACCACCGTCTATTGTAAAGAAACAACCAAACTCGGTTCCCACGAACAATAAATCAGGATTGATGAAATCCTGCTGGATGGTGTGAACTGTTCCTTTATCAGGAAGATTTCCTGCAATGGATGTCCATGATTTCCCTTTATCTGTGCTTTTCAGCAAATACGGTTTGAAATCATCTCTGAGAATATTATCAAAGGATGCAAAAACAATGTTTTCATCAAACTTTGAAGCAAGGATATCACTCACATAAGTATTGGCAGGAACACCCGGGAAGGATTCGCATTTTCTCCAGCTTCCGCCGGCATCTTCAGTTACCTGGATCAATCCGTCATCAGTTCCGATAAAGAGCAGGTTTTCTTTCACTTTTGATTCATCAATGGAAACAGCCATGCCATAAAGCGAGGTCGAAACATCTTTTGCAACAGCATCAATGCTCCAAAACTGATCCATCACTGGCCAGGTATTCCTGTCGATCTTTGCAGTAATGTCATCACTTATAACTTTCCATGATTGTCCCCGGTCATCGCTCCTGAATATCTTGTTGGCGCCCATGTATAGCCGTGTGGGCGAATGCGGGCTTAGCATATAAGGTGTATTCCAGTTCCATTTGTAGCTCTCCTCCCCTTTCCTCGGTTGTGGTTTGATGTTGATTGCTTCCCCGCTCTTCTTATCGTAACGATAAATGTTTCCATACTGGTAAGCAGAATAGACAATATCGGGATTTGTAGGCTCGATTGCCTGAAAGAATCCATCGCCACCTAAGGTAGTAACCCATTCGCAACTGGAAACACCATCAGTATTTATGTTTCGGGAAGGTCCTCCAAAGCTGCTGTTGTCCTGTGTTCCGCCATAAACCCAGTAAAAAGGTTCGGTATTGTCGACTGCAACCCTGTAAAACTGAGTTACCGGCAGGTTGGTTTTATGAATATAGGTTGCGCCCCTATCAAAAGTTTCATAAACACCACCATCACCCCCGATCATAAAATGACGGGTATCTGTTGGATCAATCCATAATGCATGGTCATCCACGTGCCGGTCATTATTCCCCATGCTCTGCCATGTTTTACCTCCGTCCTCTGTAAAAACCGAAACGGTTTCAGTGGAATAGACTTTATTTGCATTCACTGGGTCGCAATATATTTCATTATAATATTGGCCGGCATCATGATGGTCGCTCATTTTTTCCCAGGATTCTCCCATATCTGTCGAACGATAGAACCCGCTATTGTCCATGGCTGCTTCAATGATGGCATAAACAATATTGGGATCAACCGGTGAAATAGCGATTCCCATCCCTCCTTTATCCACTCCCGGAATCCCTGATTCCAGTTTGCGCCAGTTTTTACCGCCGTCTTCTGATTTGTAAACGGCTGTTTCGGGGCCTCCACCAATTTTGGTATGGACATGACGCCTTCTTTGCTCTGAAGTTGCAAACATAATATCCGGATTGCACGGATGAATAATTACATTGTTTACACCTGTATGCTCCGAAATATTCAACACCTTTTCCCAGGTTTTTCCGCCATCTGCAGTTTTATAAAGTCCTCTTTCACCACCCGGACCCCAAACGGAGCCTTCAGCTGCGACAAAGACTATATCCGTATTCCTGGGATCAATGGCAATCATACCAATTTGGCGCGATTCTTTTAAACCCATATTCTTCCATGATTTTCCACCGTCAATGGTTTTATAAACCCCATCCCCATATCCCAGTGCACGCTGATGATTATTTTCACCGGTGCCTGCCCAGACCACATTAGAATTTTTCGGATCCATTGCCAGACAACCGATCGCATAAGCGCCATAGTTATCAAAAACGGGTTCAAACGTAGTTCCGTTGTTTACCGTTTTCCAGATATGGCCTGAGGCCACTGCCACATAATATTCACTGTGATTTTTTGGATTGACGGCAAAATCAGCAATCCTGCCTGAAGTAAATGCCGGTCCGATACTGCGGAATTTTAATCCGCTTACATGGCTCGATTTTATCGTATCGTTTTTTTTGTCGTCATCTTTTCCTTTTCCGGCAAACAGGAAATTCGACATAAACAGGAATGACAGTGATATAGCCATTCCTAAAGATAAGTTAACTAACCTTTGTTTTGATTGTGTTGATTTTTTCATTGTTTTTTTATTTCGTTATATATTTAAAACTCACCATGCGGTTGGAAAATATTACCAACAAAATGAACTGAAATTCCGGAAATCCAATTTACCACATTGAATCATGGGATCATAGTTTTCACATAGTCTGGCATTGAATTTAAAATCTAAATATTTGGTTTTTAGATTTATTGAAACCTATGTGATTGCCTATGTTTCTAATGTGCCTTATGTGGTAAAAAAAATTTCTTGTCTTTTTAAATTTTTACATAGACAAATTTCAGTGGCTAAAAGTATGGTAATTTTAAAGAAATTTTAATTAACCTGAAAAAATTATTCCTCCATTATTTCCTCGGCCATTAAATATCCGTGAGCGGTGGCATAAATTATGGAACGAGTGTATCCTGAGCAATCGCCGATAAATTTCAGGTTCGAAAATTCCCGGTTGTTTAAAGTGTTCGTATAAAACTTTATCTCAGGAGCATAAACCAAATTATCAGGGTGAGTGATCCCAGGAATGACCTTGTTCAGGTTTTCGGCAAAGTCAATAATGCTCTCAATGATCCTCCTTGGATAAGCAAGGTTAATATCACCCAGTATGTATTTCTCAGGCGGGAGTGTCGGCAAAACCCGGTACAAATTTTTGGTTCTCCTTGAATTAACAAAGTGACTATAGGTTTGCAAAATAACCCTGTTGCCACCCAGCATATTCGACAAACCGGCAATATTGGAACCATAACCGATGGGGTCATTAAAAGGTTCGGTAAGCTGAACAGTAGTTAAAATGGCGAAGTTGGTGTTTTTGCTCTTTTCTTTGATTTTAGCATGACCATTTACCGTAGTAAAATCCCCATAATTTTCCGTTACCACATACCCCGAAGGATTATTGCAAAAGGTCCTGACCATATAACCGGTTTTGCTCTTATATTTTATTTTAAATTCGTACATCTCACGGTTAAGGTCTTCGACTATGTGATCAGGAAGTTCAAAGCGAACACCAATATCTACTCTTGTGCTATCCAGAACTAATTTTGGATATTGATTTATGATGGCTTTAATGAGTTTATGTCCGCTTCGCCCTATTGCTACAAGGACCTTGTCGAAATCCTTATCAAATCCTATGTCAACTTTATTATCCTTAACCTCAATCCGGGTGACCTCTTTTTCAAAATGAAAATGAACTTTTGGTAACGACCGGTATTCCTCATAAATATTGTACAACACCTCTTTCAGTTGGTCCGTTCCCAGGTGATAAAATTCAGAAATGACCGGCAGGAAGCCTTTTTCATAGAACTTTTTATAATAATCCATGTTGGTAAAGGAGCTGCCTCTTTCGTATTTTCCATTGTCGGTCTTCTCAATCCAGAAATCGACTAATTTTTTTTGAAGATCCAATTCTACATCCAGCTCACCACCCATTTCCTTTGAAACGAACAACTTTCCATCGGCACGTATACCTGAAATGCTGGATGAGTAAATATCTTTGCTTTTTTCAAAGATGTGGATTTCGTGACCTGCATTTTTAATCCGCTCTATAAAACCCATGGCTGCCGCGCCAAATCCAATGATTGCTATTTTCATAATTTATTTTTCAAGCCTGATAAAATTAATCGTTTTTTAAAATTTATGATAAAATTAAAAACTTATCTTGATATGGGCTTTACAATTTCGTATCTTTGGCAAGATCAAAAAACATATTGTTTAATAAAACTTAAGGAGGAAAAACGATGCCCGACAGTATTTACAAAGTGATCGAACTGATCGGTTCCAGCGATAAAAGCTGGGAAGACGCCGCCAAAAAAGCCGTTGAAAAGGCCGCCGAAACACTTGAAGACCTTCGCATTGCTGAAGTCTCAGCCATGGACATGAAAATAGAGGAAGGAAAGGTGGTGGCTTACAGAACAAAGGTAAAATTATCTTTCAGGTTCAGAGAAAGGTAATAGTTAACGTCAGATCATAAAATCCTTTTCGCTCTGTGCGGGAAGGATTTTTTCATTTTCATGAGAGGAAAAAATTATTTTTGTCCCGATGATTATCATTGATAATACAATTATTTCTGAAGAAATACGGGACATCCATTTTTGCTGTAACATCGAAAAATGTAAAGGCGCCTGCTGTGTTGAAGGCGATGCAGGAGCCCCGCTTGAGGAAGAAGAGATTTCAGAGTTGGAGGATTACATCGACAGGATCAAACCCTTTATGCAAAAGGAAGGGGTAAGTGTTGTTGAAAAATCCGGTGTTTTTGACTACGACATGCATGGTGAATATGTAACTCCGCTTATTGCTGATAAAGACTGTGCATTTGTTTATTATGAAAAGGATATTGCAAGATGTGCTATTGAAAAAGCCTATGAAGAAAAGAAAATCGGGTTCAGGAAACCGCTTTCCTGCCATCTCTATCCAATAAGAATAAAAAAGCATAATGGTTTCGACGCCGTAAATTATCATAAATGGTCTATCTGTCGGCCGGCCTGTATAAATGGAAAAGAAATGAATTTACCTCTTTTCAGATTCTTAAAAGAACCTTTAATCAGGAAGTTTGGTGAGGAATGGTACAAGAAATTATTGAAATCTATTATCCAGGAGAGCCATCCATAAAAAATCATTTTCAATGAGATCATTTACCCAAATGATTATAAATGTACATTTGCTAAGTAAATATCAATAGATTTTGATCAAAAGACATGTATTATAGTTTTATGAAAGAAAACAAGGGTTTGGCCTGGATGTCATTGGTCATTATTACTTTACTCATTTCTTCCTGTCGTCATGAACCAGTATTAATGGAAGGCACACCTCCAGTTTGTTTCCAGGATCAGGTTTTACCTTTAATCCGATCGAATTGTGCAATTCCGGGTTGTCATGATGCTGGTTCTGATGAAGGGCCAACACTGACTGATTATGATAATATTTCACAATATGTTGAGCCGGGAAAACCCAATCACAGTGAACTCTATAAAGTGATAACGACTACCTCAGTGCTGGTAGAATTTATGCCTCCCTCACCCAGGGAACCATTAACCCAAAATCAGATCGACCTTATAAGTATTTGGATTTTACAGGGTGCTGAGAACAATTCCTGCTTATTATTCCCTTGCGATACACTGAATGTGACTTTTGCAGCAGATATTTTTCCAATTATCGAAAATTATTGCAAAGGTTGTCATAGCGGTAGTAATCCATCCGGAGGTATTGGCCTCGAAAACTATGATCAAATTGCAGCTGCAGGATTAAATGGCAAACTTTATGGGTCAGTCAGTTTTGCATCCGGATATGTTCCAATGCCATACCAGGGGGATATGTTACCTGAATGCTATATTGCTATGATAAAAATATGGGTTGATGCAGGAGCACCTAATAATTAATCAAGAACAATTTTTTTTCTTCACCAATTTCCTGAATATCACAATCTAATTCCCTGAAAGGCCTTTCTTATAAACTGAAATTGCTCTCATTCTGGCAAATTGATGGTCAACAACAGGATTTGGGTAGGCACTTGTTTGTAATTCAGGAACCCATTTTTTAATATACTTCTTTTCAGCATCAAACTTTTTCATTTGCTCGGTTGGATTAAAAATCCTGAAATATGGCGCAGCATCACACCCTGTGCCCGCAGCCCACTGCCAGTTACCGTTGTTGGATGATAATTCATAATCCAGCAATTTCCTGGCAAAATAACCTTCGCCCCAGCGCCAGTCGATCAGCAGATGTTTACAAAGAAAGCTTGCAACAACCATCCGAACCCGGTTGTGCATAAAGCCAGTAGTGTTTAGCGCCCTCATTCCGGCATCCACCATAGGATAACCGGTTTTCCCCCCGCACCATTGATGAAATTGATCTTCATCGTTAATCCATTCAATTTTATCATAAGCAGGTTTGAAACTTTCCCTGACAACTTTAGGAAAGTGATAAAGTATCTGCATGAAAAATTCACGCCACACAAGTTCTTTTAAAAAGGTTCTATTTGCAAAAGAATCTGCCTTTATGATAAGCTCCCGAATGCTTATCGTCCCGAATCTCAAATGAGTTCCTGCCATCGAAGTTCCATCTATAAAAGGAAAATTCCTGGTTTGTTCGTACTTTTCAATCCGGTCGCTATCCAGTCGTGCCTCTGGAATACTTATATCACTTTTAACAAATCCGATTTGCCTCAGTTCAGGAATTTCAGACCAGGGCAATTGAATAAAGTTTTGAAAATATTTTGCTGTATCAAAAATTCGAACAGGGTTTTCAGAGAGTCTTGACATCCACTTATTCATATAAGGTGTGTAAACCGTATAAGGCTTTCCATCATCCTTTACTACCTCATCCTTTTCAAAAATCACGTGGTCTTTAAATGTTCGAGAACTTATTTTTTGGGTTTGGAGAAAGTCGAATATTTGCTGGTCCCTCCTGATTGAATATGGCTCATAATCATGGTTGGTATAGACTTCCAAAATGTCGTATTCATCGACAAGGTTTTTCCAAACGGTAAGAGGTTCGCCATGTTTTACTATTAAGGAACTTCCGAGGCCTCTTAGCTTTTCATTAATCTTTTTAAGTTCTTCGAATATGAAGGTCACCCGCGGATCATTTTTTTCCAGTTCGTTCAGAATATTCGTATCGAAGACAAAAACCGGTAAAACCGGCAATCCGGATTTCAAAGCATGGAAAAGACCGGCATTATCATTCAACCGCAGATCGCGGCGAAACCAGAAAATATTAATAGAATTCTTCAAACAAAATAATGATCAGAGGTTTTAAAATAAAAAAAACCTCCGGCTTAGCAGAGGTTCATTCACTTTACAGTAATAGCCTCGTTAAGGATTAAGCTGGCAACCCGGCTGCAACCTTTGCAGTGCCAAGTGCGTCCAGTTCCTTATCCAGCATAAATAACCCGCCTTTTTCATGGCCTGCAAGTCTGAATTTATCGAGAATGCCTTTGAACATACTCTCTTCTTCAATTTGCTCCATGATATACCATTGCAGGAATTGCCCGGTGGTATAATCTTTTTCAGTGAACGCAGTCTCATAAAGATTATTGATCGACTGAGTAATGAATTCCTCATGTTTCAATATCTTTTCGAATATATCAAGCAGGGATTTGTACTTGCTATCCGGCATTTCGAGGCTCTGCAATACACCATAACCTCCTTTATCATTTAAATACTTGATGAGTTTGGTCATGTGTAAACGCTCTTCATCCGAATGGGCATATAAAAACTTTGCAGCGCCGGGAAATCCGTTCACTTCGCACCATGAAGCCATGGCCATGTATATCCTGGAAGATTGTTCCTCATTCTGAATCTGTTTGATGATAACCTTTTCAACTTTTTTTGAGATCATATTTTATCGTTTTTATTGTGTCACATTAATCGGTTGACAAATTTACAACAATCAACAGGACATCCTTTCAAATTGTTCAAAATTCTTTAACTTTGATTCCAGAAAAACTAAAAACCCTGTTGGGACAGTGCCTGACAGGGTCATATATTTTTGAATTAAAAAATTATCCTTTCAATGCTTCAGCACCTCCAACAATTTCAAGAATTTCACCGGTAATGGAAGCTTGCCGCGCTTTATTATAAGCCAGATTAAGGTCTTTGAGAATTTCTTTAGCATTGTCTGTTGCCTGGTGCATTGCCGTCATCCGGGCGCCGTGCTCCGAGGCATAGGAATCAAGAAGAGATTTATAAAATTGCACCTTCAGCGATTTTGGAATTAAGTCCAGCACGATCTCCTCTTTGCTGGGTTCAAAGATGTAATCAACCTTTGAATTTTTCTTTTTCGTGTCATCCTTTGCAGGAGGCAATACTGGTAAAAACTGTTCGGTCACGAGTTTCTGCGTAGCAGCATTTTTAAACTGGTTGTAAATTATTTCAATCCGGTCATAGCTTTTATTCGAAAACAGGTTCATTACATTTTCAGCAATGGCTGAAACATTTTCAAAAGTAAGGTGATTGAAAACATCATCGTGTGATTCGACCACCTTGTAATTCTTTCTTCTGTAAAATTCAGTTGCCTTTTTTCCTATGGTCATAAGGCTCACATTTCCTTTCTGATGCTGAGCCGCATATTTATCTGCCATCAGGTTGTTGGCTATTTTGATCACATTTGCATTGAAAGCACCACATAATCCACGGTTGGAAGTAACTACGACGATCAACACTTTTTCAGGCTGGCGCTGGACAGAATAAACACTGCTTGAATCACCTGCACCAAGGCTGACCGAAAGGTTTTGCAGAAATTCCTGCAATTTAGCGGCATAAGGGCGCAACCTGATTATAGCAGATTGTGCCCGACGCAACTTGGATGCCGCAACCATTTTCATTGCGCTGGTAATCTGTTGTGTCGATTTAACGGATGCTATCCTTATCCTTACTTCCTTTAAATTAGCCACTTTTCGATTTACGATTTAAAATTTACAAATCAGGAATTAAACCTCGAATTTTTTTGCAACTTCCGATGCAACCTGTTCAAGTTTTTTTAATACATCATCCGGAAATTGTCCTTTTCTTAGTGTTTCAAGGACATCCTTATGCTTCTCTTCAAGCTCGTGCAAAAAGAATTCTTCAAAGTCACGAACTTTATTTACCGGGACTTTTTTAACCAATCCTTTGGTACCGCAATAGATAATGGCAACCTGGTTTTCGACCGGCATGGGCGAATACTGAGGTTGTTTCAATATCTCCACATTTCTCCTTCCTTTATCCAAAACCGCAAGGGTGGCAGCATCAAGGTCGGAACCGAATTTCGAGAAAGCTTCCAGCTCACGGAACTGGGCCTGATCGAGTTTCAGGGTACCTGCAATTTTCTTCATGGACTTGATCTGTGCATTACCTCCTACCCTTGATACTGAAATACCGACGTTAATGGCCGGACGAATTCCTGAATTGAATAAAGTGGTTTCGAGGAATATCTGACCGTCGGTAATCGAGATCACATTGGTTGGAATATATGCTGAAACGTCGCCTGCCTGTGTTTCGATGATGGGCAGAGCGGTAAGCGAACCACCTCCCTTAACCAATGGTTTCAAAGATTCGGGCAGGTCATTCATTTGAGCTGCAACTTCATTCGATTCGATGATCTTGGCAGCTCTTTCGAGCAATCTTGAGTGGAGGTAGAAAACATCACCCGGGTAGGCTTCACGTCCCGGAGGACGGCGAAGCAATAAGGATACTTCACGGTAGGCAACTGCCTGCTTCGACAGGTCATCAAAAATAATGAGAGCAGGTC
>Ga0105090_10000927_pt1 | contig 15364 bp, 11 predicted proteins | sample PPLLak3March2015_FD_79110 | JGI IMG/M metagenome (GOLD analysis project Ga0105090, IMG submission 79110) | Freshwater sediment microbial communities from Prairie Pothole Lake near Jamestown, North Dakota, USA - PPLs Lake P7 Core (1) Depth... | ecosystem: Environmental > Aquatic > Freshwater >... | reverse complement strand
CCCTTCGCCGTCGGTTTCCGCATCGAGCACCCGCAGCCGTTCATCGACCGCGTGCAGTATCATCTTTCCCCGGGCGAGTCGCGCCCGCGGCTGCTGCCCGCCGCGCGCTACCGGCTGGCCACCAAGATCCGCGGGCGCGGCGTGCACTCGTTCTGCATGTGCCCCGGCGGCTGGATCGTCCCGGCCGCCACTGAGAATGACGAAGTGGTCGTCAATGGCATGAGTCTCTCGCGCCGCGACTCGCCCTTTGCAAACTCCGGCATGGTCTGCACCGTCGAACCCGAGGATCTCGGCCCGGAGCTCGTCAAGGAACACGGCGTGCTAGCCGGGATAGCCTATCAGAAAAGTCTCGAACGCATCGCCAAGCAGGCGGGCGGCGGCGGGCAGATCGCTCCCGGGCAGCGCGTCACTGACTATCTAACCGGAAAAATCTCCGCCAACCTGCCGGAGACAAGTTATTTCCCCGGCGTCAAATCCGCGCCGCTGCACGAGCTGCTGCCGCAGGGCATCACCAGCCGGATGCGCGAGGGCCTGCGGCTGTTCGAACGCCAGATGCACGGCTACGTCTCCAGCGGCGCGCTTCTGTTAGGTTTTGAAACGCGCACCAGCTCGCCGGTGAGAGTCCCCCGCCGCGACGACACGCTCCAGCACCCGGAGATATCCGGGCTCTTCCCCTGCGGCGAGGGCGCGGGCTATGCCGGCGGCATCGTCAGCGCCGCCCTCGACGGCCTGCGCTGCGCAGATGCCGCAACGGAGCACGGAGTTTAGTCCAACCGCCCTCCACCAAGCACCCGCGCGCACTGAAATCCGCGCGCCGTCACGCCAGATCGAAGCGGTCGAGGTTCATGACCTTGTTCCAGGCGGCGGCGAAGTCCTGCACGAACTTCGTTTCGCCGTCGGCGCAGGCATAGACCTCGGCGAGCGAGCGGAGCACGGAGTTCGAGCCGAAGACGAGATCGACGCGGGTACCGGTCCACTTGAGTTCTCCAGTGGCGCGGTCGCGGGCTTCGAAGGCATCGGCTTCCGGGGTGGTGGGTTTCCACTCGGTGGCCATGTCGAGCAGGTTGACGAAGAAGTCGTTGGTGAGGGAACCCGGACGATTGGTGAGCACGCCGTGTTTCGTGTTCCCCGCGTTGGCCTTCAGCACGCGCAGGCCGCCGATGAGGGCGGTCATTTCGGGTGCGGTGAGAGTGAGGAGCTGGGCTTTGTCGATGAGCAGGTGCTCGGCGGGCACGGTGTAGCGTCCTTTGAGGTAGTTGCGGAAGCCGTCGGCGATGGGTTCGAGGACGGAGAACGACTCGACATCGGTTTGTTCCTGCGTGGCATCCGTGCGTCCCGGGGTGAAGGGGACCTTGACGGAATGGCCGGCGGTTTTCGCCGCTTGTTCGATGGCCGCGCAACCACCGAGCACGATGAGGTCGGCGAGCGAGATTTTTTTACCACCGGTGGCCGTGTTGTTGAACTCGGCTTGGATGGCTTCGAGGGTGCTGAGCACCTTGGCCAGTTGGGTCGGGTTGTTGACCGCCCAGAATTTTTGTGGGGCGAGGCGGATGCGTGCGCCGTTGGCACCACCGCGTTTGTCGGAGCCGCGGAAGGTGGAAGCGGCGGACCATGCGGTGTAGACGAGTTCGGAAACCGTTAGACCGGAGGCGAGGACTTTTGCCTTGAGGGTGGCGAGGTCGGATTCATTGATAAGCGTGTGATCGGCGGCGGGGACGGGATCCTGCCAGATCAGGTCTTCGGCGGGGACTTCCGGGCCGAGGTAGCGTGCTTTGGGGCCCATGTCGCGGTGGGTGAGCTTGAACCAGGCACGGGCGAAGGCGTCGTCGAACGCGGCGGGGTTTTCGAGGAAGCGGCGGGAGATTTTCTCATAGGCCGGATCGAAGCGCAGCGAGAGGTCGGTGGTGAGCATCGTCGGGCGCTGCTTCTTGCCTGGATCGAAGGCGTGGGGGATATCTTCGGGAGCGTCTTTGGCGATCCATTGGTGGGCACCGGCCGGGCTCTTGGTGAGTTCCCATTCGTATTTGAACAGGTTTTCGAGGTAGGCATAGGACCACTTGTTCGGGGTTTGCGTCCAGGTCACTTCGAGTCCGCTGGTGATGGCGTCCGCGCCCTTGCCGGATTGGTAGGAGGATTTCCAACCAAAGCCTTGTTCTTCGATGGGGGCTGCTTCGGGTTCCGCGCCGACGTGGGAGGCCGGGCCTGCGCCGTGGGTCTTACCGATGGTGTGGCCGCCGGCGATGAGAGCGACGGTTTCCTCGTCATTCATGGCCATGCGGGCGAAGGTTTCGCGGATGTCCTTGGCGGCTGCGATGGGATCGGGGTTGCCGTTCGGGCCTTCCGGATTGACGTAGATGAGGCCCATCTGCACGGCGGCAAGCGGGTTTTCAAGATCACGATCGCCGGAGTAGCGCTTGTCATCGAGCCAGGTGGTTTCGCGGCCCCAATAGACGTCCTGGTCGGGTTCCCAGACGTCTTCGCGTCCGCCGGCGAAGCCGAAGGTTTTGAAACCGCAGGTTTCGAGGGCGACGTTGCCGGCGAGGATCATGAGGTCGGCCCAGGAGATGTTTTTGCCGTATTTTTGTTTGATCGGCCAGAGCAGGCGGCGGGCTTTGTCGAGATTGCCGTTGTCCGGCCACGAGTTAAGCGGGGCAAAGCGTTGTTGGCCGCGACCCGCGCCGCCGCGGCCGTCGCCGGTGCGGTAGGTGCCGGCGCTGTGCCAGGCCATGCGGATGAAGAGTCCGGCATAGGTGCCGAAGTCGGCAGGCCACCAGTCCTGCGACTCGGTCATGAGCGCGGCGAGGTCTTTTTTCAGTGCGTCATAATCGAGGGATTGGAATGCCTCGGCGTAGTTGAAATCCGGTTCCATCGGATTGGATTTCCCGGAGTGCTGGGAGAGCAGTTCGAGTTTGAGGCGGTTCGGCCACCAGTCGCTGATGGTGGTGCCGGTGGCGGAGGGTGCGCCGTGATTGAATGGGCATTTGGATTCGGTGGACATAGCTTTTCCTTGGTTGAGATGAAATTGGAGGACAGTTCTGACAAAAGCAGCCCCATCAGGAAAGCGCTTTGTTTGGATACTTGCCATTGTATTTCCCAATGGCAGAATCCCAGCCATATGGATTTGCGACAGCTTGAGAATTTCATCGCCGTGATGCGGGACGGCTCGCTGAGCGGGGCGGCACGCAGGATCCGCGTCGCCCAGCCAACACTCAGCCAACAGATTCGCGCGCTTGAGGAGGAATTCGGCGAGCCCCTGCTGCTTCGCAGGCCGCGCGGAGTGGAACCCACGCCGGCCGGCAGGATCCTGCTGGAGCACGCCCGGCAGATGGTCGAAGAGGCGGACCGCCTGCGGGCACGCTTCGACCACCGGCGCGAAGTTCAGGAAGGCCAATTGGATTTCGGAATCATCCCGACGCTCGCGCCCTACCTGCTGCCACGCGTGCTTGGCCGTTTCCGGAGCGCTTTTCCGCGGATGGACATCCGGATCCGCGAGGCGAAAACCCGCGAACTGATAGCGCAAGTGGTGGATGGTTCCATCGAGTTCGCGATTTTGAGCGACATCACGGCGCAGGAGCGCAAAAAGTGGTCGCTGCATGTCCGCGAGTTGTTCCGCGAGCCACTGAGGCTTGCCGTGCCATCGTCACATTTTCTGGCGCAGAATACGTCGGCGCCGAAACCTGGCGATCTTGATGCCGCCCATTTGATCCACCTCATGGAAGGCCATTGCCTTACCGACCGCACGCTCAAGGTTTGCCGGATTTCGAACCCCGATCCGCGTCTGGAATGCGACCAACTCGAAACCGCTCTCGCCATGGTGGCCGCCGACATGGGGCTGGCGGTGGTGCCGGATCTGGCCATTCGCTTCCGAACGCCTCCCGGCATCACGATCCGCTCGTTTGCCGAACCCACACCGGAACGCACGATCAGCCTCATGAAAAAACGCGCCGCCCCGCTCTCGAAGGCTGCCGAGGAATGGATCAAGCTGGTTTCAGGCGCTGCACGGGATTGACAGGGTTTCCTGCAACAGCGGCCGCAACGCATGGTGGATTCCCGTTAGATGCGGATCCTCCGCAATCACGCGGTCCGCGATGGCCCGGGCCTCGCGCAGCAGCGCGGTGTCGGCGAGAAAATCGGTGAAGCGAAGATCGGCGAGGCCGCTTTGCTGGGTGCCGAGCACGTCACCCGGTCCTCGAAGGCAGAGATCGGCTTCCGCGATCTCGAAGCCATCGGAGGATTGCTCCAGGACCTTGAGTTTTTCCATGCCTTCGGGACTTTTCCCATCAGTTAGAAGAACGCAATAGCCCTTGTGCCCTCCCCTGCCGATGCGGCCGCGGAGCTGGTGGATCTGGGCGATGCCGAAACGCTCGGCATGATGCAGGATCATGACCGAAGCGTTCGGCACGTCCACGCCAACCTCGATCACGGTGGTGGAAACCAGCGCGGCGATATCGCCCTCACGAAAACGCCGCATAACCTCCTCCTTTTCATCAGGCTTGAGTTTGCCATGGATCAAGCCGACCTCGCGGCCCGACAGCCGTTTCCTCCACTTTTCGAACGCCTCGGTGGCGGACTCCGCCTTGAGGTTTTCACTCTCCTCGACGAGTGGATAGACGAGGTAGGCCTGGCGGCCCTGGTCGAGTTGCTCCTTCACGAACTTGGTCACATCCGTTTGTTTCGCGCCTTCTCTAACAGCAGTGATGATTTTCCCGCGGCCGGGCGGCTTCTCATCGAGCAGGGAAACATCAAGGTCGCCATAGATCGTCAGCGTCAGCGTGCGGGGAATCGGCGTGGCCGTCATCACCAGCACATCGGGCACCACTCCGCGGCGGATCAAAGCGGCGCGCTGGCTGACGCCGAACTTGTGTTGCTCGTCGATCACCACGAGCCCGAGATCACCAAAAAGCTCTTCATCATAAAGCAGCGCATGGGTGCCGATGATCATCTGCGCTCCGCCGTCCAATTCGAGATGGCTTGACTCATCACGGTTGGCGGTGCGCAAGGCCACCCGCAAGCCCAGCGGTTCGAGCCAGCGGCGGAAGGTGAGGAAATGCTGCTCCGCCAGGATCTGGGTGGGGGCCATCAGTGCCGCCTGGCATCCGGAATCCACAGCAAGCAGCATCGCAGCCATGGCGACGAAGGTTTTTCCGGAACCGACATCGCCTTGCAGCAAGCGGTTCATCGGACGCGGCTGGCGCATGTCTGCGATGATCTCGCGAATCGAGCACTTCTGCGCGTCTGTTAGATCGAAAGGCAGGCTCTTGTAAAACGAAGTGAGCAGCGCGGTGCGCCTGCCAAGCACTCGTCCGGATTGTTCCAGATGGCGGGAGCGCCGCCACGCGACGTTGAGCTGGATGCCGAAGAACTCCTCCAGTGCGAAGCGCCGGCGCGCGGCTTGGGCTTGATCGAGCGACTCCGGGAAATGAGCGGCGCGCAGTGCGTCCGCGCGGGGCGTGGCAGAATCCACATCGAAAGCCGCGGCAAGTGTATCCGGATCACACTGAAGCAGCAGCAGGTGCATGATTTCACGCAGCCGCCGCTGGGCAAGCCCGGCGATGTTCCGGTAGATGGGCACGATGCGTTCGAGATGAATCGAATCGCCAGGCTCATCATCGTCGCGGAGGATTTCGAACTCCGGGTGATCGATGATCAGGCGCCCGTTGGAATCCTTCACCTTGCCATAAACGATCAACTCCTGGCCTGTCGCCACGAGCTTGTGGATGAAGGGCATGTTGAACCAACGGCAGGTGATTTTACCGGAACCGAACACACCACCGCTGCCATCCATCACGATCGCTTCGTAGAAACCACGACCCTGGCCGAAGTGGCGCCTCGAAGTATCAATGACTCCGCCACGGAGACAAACGGCGGAGGACGTCGGCTGGTTTGGAAAGGAATCGAAGCGGCGCCGGTCTTCGTAGCGCTTGGGAAGGTGATCGAGGACATCGGCAGCGGTGCGGAAGCCGGCGGCGGCCAGCGCGGCCACTTCCTTGGCGGGAAGAACCGGCAGTTCGGCAAGATCGGCGCGGGCGTTAATCACGGTGGCGGCAGTTCGGCGAGCTTCTGGAGATAAGCAAACGCATAGATTCCAGACGAGTGGCCATCGCCCCAGAAAAGCTGAATCGCATATCCGCCGACCAGCTGGAATTTCACCAACTCGAAGGCCCGCGGCCCGTGCTCGACATGCGGGCGGACCACTCGACCAAGCGCATCCGGCTCGCCATTGCAGGCAGCGCATGGACAGGCGCGGCGCAACATGGGCAGCGGCAGGTAGGCTTCAAAACCGTCGGCAAAAGACAGGGCGAGCTCGTTTCCGATCACGGCCGCGTTTTCAAGTGTCAGGGGCATGGCGAAAATCTGTGCTCAACCGAGCTCGCCGTCCACCCGATAGGCGCGCTTGCCGAAAATCGCCGAACCCACCCGCACATGGGTGGCGCCCTCCTCGATGGCCACTTGGAAATCCCCGCTCATGCCCATGCTCAGTGCGGGCAGTGGCACGCCGGCTTCATGCTCCAGTTCATCGCGCAATTCCCTGAGCGCGGCAAACCATGGTCGCGAGGCCTCCGCATCCGGGCCGGGCGGAGGAATGCACATCAGGCCCATCACTTCGAGTCGTTCCAATGCAAGCAGACCGCCGATTTCCGTGCGGATTTCATCGGGCTCGAAGCCGCCCTTGGTTTGCTCGCCGCCAATGTTGACCTGCAGGAAAACCTTGGGAAAAAGTCCGAGCTCGCCGGCAACTTCATTCATGTAAAGCGCGAGACGGGTGGAATCGATGGCATGGATCACCTCGAAGCGCGGCAGGATTTTGCGCACCTTGTTGCGCTGCACGCGACCGATGAAATGCCAGTGCAAGGAACCCGGCAGCAGGTCGATCTTGGCCTCCGCTTCCTGCAGCCTGCTCTCGCCGAAGACATGCTGGCCGGCATCCGCGACCTCGCGCACGGCATCGGCGGGAAAGGTCTTGGAAACGGCGATGAGTTCGACAGCGGCAGGATCACGTCCGGCCATCTGGCAGGCCGTGCCGATCTGTTTGCTCACCTCGGCCAGATTGGCGGCGATATCGGACATCGGGAGAATTTCCGGTGCGCGTGGTTACTTGATCATGCCCGCCAGGCGGGCATTTTCTGATAGATCCACCAGATCCCTGAGCACCGCGAGTGATTCCCGCTTCACGGGATCCAGGCCGGTGGGCCATTTCGGAGTCTCATCGAGATCATCCGTCTCATCCTTCGCACGGCGCATGTAGGAACCGGATTCATCGGAAGGGTCATAAGGTTTGAGAGCGGCACCGGTTTCAAGATCATCGAGCGTGATCTTGTAGAACCTCATATCCGCCTTGTCCTTGCTGGCGATGCTCGCGAAACGCTCGCGGCGCTCGGCATTGCGCTCCTTCTGGCGGGCGTCGGACTCGGCCAGTTCCTGCTGGCGAACCGCCTTGTTGAGCGGCACCACGTTTTTGGCGAGGCGGTCTTTCGCCTTCATCACATCCTCGATGACGTAGGCGAAATCCTTGTTGGAGTTCAATCGCTCCTGGCTCAGTTCCTTGAGGCGGGGAATGAACAAGGCCTGCGGATCCATGGGCTTGAAGTCAGCCGCCCTGCGGATGCGGTCATGCGGAAGCGAGTGGTCCATGAAGGCCTCGCCCATTTCCATGGCGTCCATCAGGCTCGGCAGCACCACATCGGAGGCCACTCCGTCCATCTGGGTGGAGGAACCGGAGGGACGATAGAATTTCTGGATGGTCACCTTGAGGAAACCCGCGCGATTTCTAACAGAAAATAACGGCAGCATGCGGCCGATGTCCATCGGTTGCTGGACGGTGCCCTTGCCGAAGGTGGATGACTCGCCGACAATGACGGCGCGGTTGAAATCCTGCAGTGCGCCGGCGAGGATTTCGCTGGCCGAGGCGCTGCTCTTGTCGGTCATGACAATGAGCGGACCACCGTAAATCGGTTTGCCATTCTCAGAGTCCTTCACCTGCACCTGGCCGAGGGTGTTCTTGACCTGCACGACCGGGCCGCGGTCCATGAAGAAGCCGGTCATGCGCCGCACTTCTTCCAAAGAGCCGCCACCATTGTTGCGGAGATCGAGAATCAGGCCGTCGATCTTCTCCTCGACGAGACGCTTGAGGATCCGTTCCACATCCACTGAGCAACGCACCTTGCCCTCGTCGAAGTCGGCATAAAACGAAGGAAGGGTGATCACGCCCAAACGGCGCGGCTCTCCTTTTTCAGTCTTCACTTCGATCAACTCGCCGCTGGCCTGCTCATCCTTCATCTCCACCTTGCCACGCACGATCCTGACGATCCGGGTTTCTCCGGCCGCGCCGCCGGCAGGCTCCACCTTGAGGGCCACGGTGGTGCCCTCCTTGCCGCGAATCAAATCGACCACTTTATCGATTTTCATGAACATGATATCAGTCATGTCCGCGGGCTTGCCGGTGTTGAGCGTATCCACGGCGACGACACGATCATTGAGTCTGAGAGTGCCCTCGCGGTCCGCCGGGCCGCCGACGACGATACCCATGATCTTGGTGGCGCCGTCCTCCTCGCCCTGCAGCAGCGCGCCAATGCCGACAAGTTCGTTTTTCATCCCGTCCTTGAAACGGTTCATCTCGCGGAAGCTCATGTAATCCGTGTGCGGGTCGTATGCCCGCGCCACTGAACTGAGGAAATAATTGGCGATTTCCTCGTCATCCACATCCTTGACGCTGCTCAGGAAGCGCTTGTAGCGGAGGGAGATTTTTTCCTTCGGGCTGCGGTCATCGATGCCCGGATCGGCTTTGCCCTGTTCGGTGGCGAGTTTGGTGAGCATCTCGCGGCGCAGCACCTCGGCGAGCACGGCCTCCTTGATCTGGTGGCGCCAGAGATCGGCTGCCTCCTTGTCATCCTTCGGCCACGGTGCGTCCTTGCGGCTCAGCATGACCTCCTCATCCTGGGTGAAATCAAAATCGGCGGCCTCGAGGAGTTTTCCCGCCTGGGCCACGCGTTGCTCCACGCGTTGCACAAACAAACGGTAAATCTCGGTGGCGGCCGGCATGCTGTTGCCCTGAAGCAGCAGCGTGTGGAGGCGGTCACCGTAATCGGCGTTGAAGCGGTCCACATCCTGCTGGGTGAAATAAAGCCGCTGGAAATCCAGATCCCTCAGGTAATCATCCAGAAAACGTCGGCTAAGCTGCTCGTTGAATGGCAAGCGGGCGAAATGGCTGTTTTGCAGCATGATCGCCATCTGGCGACCCACCTCGTTGAAATCAGCCGTCTGCGCGAACGCGGACCCAGAAAGAGCAGCGGCGGCTGTGAGGCACAGAGCTTTTTTAAACCAGGGAATGATCATGAAATTCAAGCGGAGCGGAGTTTCGGAATGGCTCAAGAAAATGCCACGGCTTTGCGGAATGTCGATTTCCAAAATGCGCGGAACAATTCAGTCCTTGGGCTTCCTGCGTTCCAGCCAGCGGCGGAAGTAGGCATCCCTGGCCGCCCGCTCGGCGGCAGCGAGATCCTGTTGGCGTTCATCGAGAAAGGGGTTGTCGGCGATCAACGGGCGGCGTCCCAATTTGACCGTCAGGTCGATCAACTCGCCATTGCGCAATATCCTGAGGGTGACTCGGTTGCCGGGTTTGAACTGACGGATCCGGTTGCTGAATGGCAGGGAAGCCGCTTCACCATGCCAAACCTTGTCATCCAGACCGGCGATCAGGTCATTGAGCTGCACCCCCGCCTCGTGCGCGGCGGAGTCGGCAACGACCTGCACCACACGGATCACATTACGGGGTTTCAGATCGCCAGGGACATTGGCGACTTCATCCTGCATGCGGATGCCGATGTATCCTTCGCCCTCCTTGAGATATTCGTCATTCACCAACTCGCGAAGCACTGCGAGACAACGTTCCCTGACTTCCGGGTCATCGGCTGTTCTGGACACGCGGAACAACTCGTCCATGGCTGCCTGCGGCCTCTCGCGCGCCCATGCCAGAAGCCTCGTCTGGGCCAGCTCACGAGTCCGGAACTCCTCCGCCCGCAATCCCTCCAGCGCATTGGCGGGGATCTCCAGACAACGGGCCGGAACCACCAACCCGGCCAACATCACAATGATCCAAGCCAGATGTCCGGTTTGAGCAAAGTTGAATTGCCGGCGCATGGCATTTGGAAATCACATGGGGTTCCGGTTGCTTGGCCCAAGCAATGATCAGGCCCGGCGGAGCGCCCCTGCATTCACTTGGTTTCCCAAGGACGTTTCTGGGGAACCTCGATGCTATCGTTCGGCTCCAACGGAATCTGCATGAACTGAAGCTCGGTGAGATCATACTGGCGCTGCTTGCCGGCACGCAGGACTTTCACCCGTTTCAAGGTACCAAAGGGAGTCGGCCCACCGGCGGCCTGGATCGCCTGCCAGAGCGTCAGCCCGCGCAGGAATTTCACAGGGCCCGTGCGCCCGACCTGGCCGCCGACGTGAACCACAGCGTCTTCCAGCGCGCCAGCCTCCATACTGGAGACCACCTGGAAGGTGGGATTCCGATAGATCTGGGCCGCCCGGTAACGACCTTCAAGCACCGCCGCCAAGGCCTCCGGCTTCATGCCTGCAGCACGCACCTGGCCGATGAAAGGCATGTTGACCGTGCCGTTGTCCGCAACCGGATAGGCGCCGTCAATCCGCCCTTTCTCCTCGGTCGGAACGCCGAGCACCGTGATGGTAATGCTCTTGCCGATCTGGATCTGGCCGATCGCCGGGAAAACGGCGCATGCCAGAACCATTAACATCGTTAGAAAGGATTTCATGTTTTGGAGACGGGGATTGAATTGATCAATAAAGCTCGGAGTCCGCACCACGGGTGGCCGCAGCCTGCGGCTTGGACGGCGCGGATGAGGAACCGGGCGGCGGAGCAACCACCTGTGCCTCGGCAGGCGCATAATAGGTGTAGTAGCTGGTGTAATATTGATACTGGCTGTCACTGCGGACATCCACATTGTTGAGCACCACGCCGATGACATGGCCGCCGACGTTTTCCACTGCCTGCTTGACGCGCAGCAGCATGTTGCGCGGCAGCTTGCGGTGCTGAACAACGAGCATCGTGAGGTCCACTTCGCTGGCCAGCACCGAAGCGTCGCTCACGCCGAGGATGGGCGGGCTGTCCACAAGGACCAGATCGAAGCGCTGCTTGACGTCCTGGATGAGCTCCGACATCCGGCGGGAGTTGAGAATGCCCGCGGCATCAGCCGGTAGAATGCCCGAAGGCATGAAATACAGGTTGTCCACCGGTGTCTGGAGGATCACATCCTCAAGCATCAACTCCGTGGTGAGATAGTTGGTGAGACCTACCGAGTTGTTGATGTCGAAGAACGTGTGCAGGCGCGGGCGGCGCAAGTCGGCGTCGATCATCAATGTGGTATAGCCGCCCTGGGCGCAGATGTAGGCAAGGTTGACCAAGGTGGTGGACTTGCCTTCGCCGGCACCGCCGGAAACCACGGTGATGGCGTTGTCCTCGGGATTCTTCCGGTTGAACTCGATGTTGGTGCGCAGGATCCGGTAAGCCTCGGCGTCCGGGCTCATGCCGCTCTGCTTGTGGAGAATGCCCACGTCTTTCGGAATGACGGCCAGCACGGGCACTTGCAAATAGCGCTCCACGTCCTCGAGGGTTTTGACCGAGGTGTCGAGATATTCGAGGAAGAACGCGATGCCGACTCCGAAAATCAAGCCGACGACCGCGCCCAGCACGAGGTTGAGCGTCACATTCGGGCTGACCGGGCTGTTGGAAATCACCGGCGGATCATGCACCTCCACGCTCTCGCCGGGAATCTTGCGGGAAATTGTTTCCCCCATCTGCTTGAGCTTCATGGTCTCGAGCAGCTGCTGGTCGGTCTCAAACTCACGCTTGGCGTCCACATAATCCTGAGCGTCGAGTCCGCGCTTGATGGCCTCATCGCGACTCTCGTCCTTCATGACCTCCACGCTCTTGAGACGGTTGACGGCAAGGTCGAGCTGAGCCTGCAGGGTGGCGCGAAGATTGACCACTCCTTCGTCGAGCTGGCGCTTCATATTCTCGATCTGATCCACAGCCACCAGAATCGTGGGGTGACGGTCACCAAGACCGCTGATCTTGAGTCCGTCGAGCTGGCGTTTCGCCTCCTGATACTGCGGGTAAAGCGTGCGGATGATGTTATCGGGGAGATTCAGACCTCCGGCGTAAACCATGAGCTGGTCACTGTCGTATTTGAGCAAACTGCTGATCTGGCTTTCGAGCTGCAGCTTTTCCTGCTCGATGTCGTGATAAATCTGCAGCGCGTTGCGTGCCCCCTGATCCTCGTCCACACCACCCGACTCGTAAAACGCGTCCTGTCCCCTGTAGATGATACCCTTGTTGCGGACGATGGTGGCGAGCACCTTGCGGCGCTCCTCCACTTTGTCCTCCTGGTCACGGACCGCCTTGTTGAGTTCCTGAAGCTGGCGGTCCGCATCGCGGGTTTCGATTTCGGCCCGGTATTCCTTGTATGCCCTTGCCACCTCTTCGGCGATATCGCGCGCGTCCACCTTGTTGGTATGGCGGACTCGGATCGAAATCAGGTCGGTTCCCCGGATGTTCTGCGTGCCTACGATGCCCTTGAGGATGCCGAGGGCGGCTTCCTTGTCCACATTCCAGCGGTTCACCAGCTGGAGGTTGTCCACCACCTTGGCCAGCGAATTGCGGCTCTTGATTTTCTCAAACTCGGTGCCGAAGAACTGCGGTGACATGCGGCCTCCGCCCGAGGTTTCGGTCATCGCGGCACCCAGCGGCGACATGCCCGGCATACGCGGCTTCACCTCGATGACCGCCTGGCTTTCGTATTTTTTCGGCATCACATAGGTGATGACCGCTGCGGTCATGAACACCAGAAGCAGGGTGAGCAGAATGATCCCGTAACGGTTCTTGATGACCTGCCAATAGTCCACAGCGTGCAGGGCGGCCTCGTTTTGTTGGGGAGCGGAAGTGTTCATGGGCGGAAGTTTTTCACAGGACCGGGGGATTTCCAGTCAAAATAAAGGCTCCCGCAATGAGTGACACTGCGGGAGCCTGTGATCAGTCAAATGATGTTTCAGACAAGGGCTAAATTTTCGGATAAATAAGCCGCTGGAATCAGAACTCGGCACTCAAACCCACGCTGATGCGGTTCCGGTCGTAATCGCGGCGCGAATCCAGATCCGAGCTCGAGTCGGAGTAGTTGTAGGACACCGTGCCGGTCAGGAAGTCGTTGAAGCGAACGGACATGCCGATGTAGAGGTTGATGAGGTCCTCATCTCCGTCGGGAGCCGAACCTGTATTGCCATCAACAAAGCGACCGCTCTGGTATGAGGTGGGAATGTAGTCAACGCCACCAAACACCGAGAGCATCGGGGAGATCACGTATTCACCCGTCAAGCCGAAGCGCAATGTGCGGCGGTCTGAATATTCGATGACGTCACCGCCTATGTATTGAACAGTATCATAACTCTCAATACCGTAGCGTGCGAAGGAGCGCAGGCTCAAGGCCTCGGTGAGTTTGGAATTGAGCGAAAACTCCAAGTAAGGACTCGTTGTGTCATCCCCATCGTCCACATCACGGAACTGGGCACCGGCGCGAATGATACCCACGGTGTTGGGGCTGAAACGATGCTCGGCACCAACCAGCAGAAATTGATCGGTGGAGTCGGAAGCATAGCCGTTGCCTGTGGTAACTCCATAACGGTAATCAGCAGTCAGCACCGTCTGAGGGCTGAGCTGGTAGCGGAACTGGTTGTAGAGTTCCCAGGTAAAGCGGTCGTTGCTGGGTGCCGACGAGTCGGTGTAATTCGTGCCGGAGAGGCGCAGACCGGTGTAGGTACCGACGCGCTCGGTCCAGCGGAAACCGATCGAATTGTCGGTATTCCAGAAGAAATACTCACCTGTGGCGCGGGCAGAGGCGTAGCCGTAGGAATAGTCCGGCTCCAGCTCATAGGAGATGAAGTTCTGACTCGAAAAGCGCAGGCGCTCGCTAAATCGGTGGGTGTAGTTGATCCCGGCACGCGACTGGCTGTTCATGTCATCCATCTCATACGGCGTATCGAAATAATAGATCAGGCCGAGACGCACATAGACATCCAAGGTTGACTGGGGAGTGATGTTCACGAATGACAGGCCCACATAGGGATTGATGGCCATCGAGTCCTCCTCCTCGCCGTATCCGGGATTGACGTTGTCATCGTAGATGGCGCTGGCACCCACCACCCATTTCAGAGGGAGGGATTCCGTCGCCTCTGAACCTACGTAATAGAGGCCTTGGGCGGAAGCGGTGCCTATTGTTAGCAGGCTGATGAGACCAAAGGGAATTTTGTGTTTCATAAAATGCTGGGGGTGATGCGGTTTGTAAAAGAAATGAAAATCACGCCTTGATCACGTGCCGGGAGAGCCGACTGGCGGATTCACAGGGCGATTCGGATTCACATTGGTGACGTTCGGGGGATTGATGATCACCGGCGGGAAGATCGGAAACAGGGGTTTGAGCGGACCCTTGCCGGGAAAATCGAGCGGATTGGGCATCGCGGCGACCTCACCGATCGGGGCTTTTTCCCCCTTGGCGCTCTTTGCGCTGTCACCGGAATCACCGGTGTTGGGGTCGAGCTTGGCAAGCAAAGCCTGCACTTCGACGAGCGAATCCGGAGCCAGGGCAATTGCGCACTGGGCGATCAGGCGCATTTGATCAGGCGCAGCGGTGATGGCGGCTTCGACGATGGCGGCCACGGTGACCACCTCGGCATCCGAGCCTTCGATTGCAGCCTTGACCAATTCACAGGCGCAATCCGGGGCGGCCGAAACCTCGGTGGCGACGATTTCGAGAACTTTCGATGGCTCGGCCGCAACGGCGGCCTTGACCGAAAGAGCGAGTTTGCCGCAGTCGATTTCAGCGGATGCGGAGACGAGCCCCAGAGCGGCGCTCATGGCGGCAAAGAAAAAGGTCTTTTTCATCGGATCGGGGAGTGTGGTGGTTAACGGGGCGTGGAAACTGGAGCGGGCAGCGGGAATCGAACCCGCATGTCTAACTTGGAAGGATAGCGCTTTACCACTAAGCTATGCCCGCGTTCTCGTGGAGAATAGAACCGCCGCCCCCACCCTCTAGCAAGTCTTTTTTAACCATTTTCTTCATTTATTTAGGACAGATTAAGAAGCCGGAATTCCCTTGATTTTGCAAATTTTCAAGCTGATTCCTACGGCCGCACAGCGGACCACGCGGGTGTGGTTCAATGGTAGAACGTGAGCTTCCCAAGCTTGAAATACGGGTTCGATTCCCGTCACCCGTATCCGCTCCGCCATGTATCCCAAGCTGTTGACTTACAATCCACTGGGCTGATCCAGAAATTCCCAGGGCAGGCCGAATTT
>Ga0105090_10000926_pt1 | contig 15370 bp, 13 predicted proteins | sample PPLLak3March2015_FD_79110 | JGI IMG/M metagenome (GOLD analysis project Ga0105090, IMG submission 79110) | Freshwater sediment microbial communities from Prairie Pothole Lake near Jamestown, North Dakota, USA - PPLs Lake P7 Core (1) Depth... | ecosystem: Environmental > Aquatic > Freshwater >... | reverse complement strand
GCCGCGACGCTCGTGTATTCTGAAATGCCAGTCACTGAGGACGAGCCGCCACCTTCGGGACCGGCAGTCCGTCGCTGATGTCAGAGCCTCCCAGTAGTCGCTTCCACGCGTCCCACAAAACCAAGTCCCTGCTCGATCGCCTGACCGCGTTCATCTTCCGCGAGCCGGAGAGCCGCGAGGATCTGCTGGCGGAACTGCAGGAGGCGCACAGCCGCAACCTGCTCGACGCCGATGCGCTGTCGATGATCGAGGGCGTGCTGCAAGTCTCCGAACTGCATGCCCGCGACCTGATGGTGCCGCGCTCGCAGGTCGACATGATCGACATCGGCGAGCCGGTCGAGGCCTGGATCGGCCGTGTCGTCGATACTGCGCACTCGCGCTTCCCGGTGTTCGAGGGCAACCGCGACAGCGTGATCGGCATCCTGCTCGCCAAGGACCTGCTGCGTCATTACCTCGAAGAGGATTTCGACCTGCGGGCGATGCTGCGCCCGGCGGTGTTCATCCCGGAGTCGAAGCCGCTGAACGTGCTGCTGCGCGACTTCCGCGCCACCCGCAATCACATGGCGATCGTCGTCGACGAATATGGCGGCGTCGCCGGGCTGATCACCATCGAGGACGTGCTCGAACAGATTGTCGGCGATATCGAGGATGAGTATGACCTGGACGAATCGGCCGACAACATCGTCGCCGAGAAGGGCGGCCGCTTCCGCGTCAAGGCGCTGACCGAGATCGGCGCCTTCAACGTGTCCTTCGGCACGACGCTGTCCGACGACGCCTTCGACACCATCGGCGGCCTGGTGGCCGACCACTTCGGCCGCGTGCCGCGGCGCGGCGACGTGATGGAACTGGACGGCCTGCGCTTCGAAGTGCTGCGAGCCGACGCGCGCCAGGTCCATCTGCTGCAGGTGACACGGCTGCCGAAGACCGTCGCGCGCGAGTTCACGGAGGCGGTACAGACGGCCGGCGCCGCTGCCGGGCAGCCGTAGGCCATGAAGTCCACGTTGCTGCCGATCGTCGTGCTGCTGCTGGCGCTGGCCTGCTACGCCGGTGGATTGCGCGGCGCCGGCATGGCGCTGCTGTTCGTCGGCGCCGCCGGCGCAATCGCGTACTGGCTGCGCTGCGTCGGCGTACCGCGGCGCCTGTCGCCGCGAACGCCGGCAAGGAGCGGCGCGCGCCGCTGACCGGGGCCAGGCGCCGTCCGGCGGGATCGCGTCGCTAGACTGCGCGCGCCCGTTCTCCCGGCCGCGCCCTTGCCCCCTCGTCCGTCCGTGTTTCGTCTCGCCGCAGCGGCGCTGCTCGGCGCAGCGCATGCCTCGTCCTTCGCGCCCTGGGAGCTTCCCTGGCTGCAGTGGCTTGCGATGGCCGGGCTGTTCGCGCTGGCGCTGCGCACCGAGCGCAGCGGCGACGCGGCGCTGGCGGGGCTGGCCTTCGGCCTCGGCTGGTTCGGCCTCGGCATTTCCTGGGTCTACATCAGCATGCATGTCTACGGCGGCATGCCCGCGGTGCTTGCCGCGGCAGCGACCGCGGCGTTCGCCGCCTATCTGGCGCTGTTCCCGGCGCTGGGTCTGTGGCTCGGCGTCCGGCTGGCGAAAGGCGCGGCGACGAGGGCGCTTTTCTCCCTGCCCGCCGCCTGGACCGCGGCAGAGTGGTTGCGCGGCGTCGTCCTGACCGGTTTCCCCTGGCTAGCCGGCGGCTATGCGCACAGCAGCGGGCCGCTGGCCGGCTTTGCGCCGCTCGCCGGCATCTTCGGCGTCACGCTGGTGGCCGCGGTGATCGCCGGCGCGATCGCGCTGGCTGCGATCCGGCAGGGCCGCGGCTCGCTTGCACCCGCTGCGCTCGCGGTCGCCTTGCTCGCCGGCGGACAGGCGCTGCGGCCGATCGAATGGACCGCAGCCTACGGCACGCCGATCCGGGTCCGGCTCGTGCAGGGCAACGTGCCGCAGGACCTGAAATTTGCCGGCGGCGGCATGAAGCTCGGCGAAGACGCCTACCTGCCGCTGCTGCGACAGGCCACGCCCGCCGACCTCGTCGTGCTGCCGGAGTCGGTATTCCCGCTGCCGCTCGGCAACCTGCCCGATGCGACCCTCGACGCGCTGGCCGAGGTGCCGCGCCGCGGTTCGGCGCTGATCTTCGGCATCTTCATCGAGGAACCTCGCGGCGACTTCTACAACAGCGCCGTCGGCATCGCCGGCCCCGAGTCACCGCTGCAACGCTACAGCAAGCGGCACCTGGTGCCCTTCGGCGAGTTCATCCCCTGGGGCTTTCGCTGGTTCGTCGATCTGATGCAGATGCCGATTGGCGACCAGCAGCGGGGGCCCGCATACCAGCCGCCGATGCAGCTTGCCGGGCAGCGGATCGCGGTGAACATCTGCTACGAGGATCTGTTCGCCGCCGAGATCCGCGCCGCCTGGCGCGACCCGGAGCGGGCGCCGACGATGCTGCTGAATCTGTCGAACCTCGGCTGGTTCGACAACTCCTGGGCACTGCCGCAGCATCTTCAGATCTCCCGGCTGCGTGCCCTGGAAACCGGCCGGCCAGTGCTGCGCGCCACCAACACCGGCGCCACGGCGGTCGTCGATTCCCGCGGCCACGTTACCGACTCGCTGCCGCACCTGACCCAAGGAGTGCTCGAAGCCGAGGTCCAGGGCCGCAGCGGCCTGACGCCCTACCTGCGCTGGGGCGACTGGCCGGCGCTGGCGCTGGTGCTCGCCGGCCTTGGCAGCGCCTTCGCCGCCGGGAGAGGGAGCCCGCCGGGCCACCCCAAGGGCGAATCCTTCGAGCGCAAGCGAGAAGCAACCCAGTGAGCCGCAGTCGGTAACATCGCGCCTTCGCCGGAGCCGCCTGCTTGCGGCTTCGCACCCGAATCGATGATCACCTTCCAGGAAGCCATCCTCCGCCTGCAGTCCTACTGGAACGATCAGGGTTGCGCGTTGCTGCAACCGATTGATCTCGAGGTCGGCGCCGGCACGTCGCACACCGCCACTTTCCTGCGCGCGATCGGCCCCGAGCCCTGGCGCGCCGGTTACGTGCAGCCGTCGCGGCGGCCGAAGGATGCGCGCTACGGCGAGAACCCGAACCGGCTGCACCAGCACCACCAGTACCAGGTGGTCCTGAAGCCGTCGCCGCCGGAGATCCTCGACCTCTATCTCGGCTCGCTGCGCGCGCTCGGCGTCGATACGCTGAAGAACGACATCCGCTTCGTCGAGGACAACTGGGAGAACCCGACGCTCGGCGCCTGGGGCCTCGGCTGGGAAGTGTGGATGAACGGCATGGAGATCACGCAGTTCACCTACTTCCAGCAGGTGGGCGGCCTGGAGTGCCGGCCGATCACCGGCGAGATCACCTACGGTCTCGAAAGGCTGACGATGTACCTGCAGGACGTCGACAACGTCTTCGACCTCGTCTACACGCGCTGGCGCGACCGCGGCGTGGAAAAGGTGCTGCGCTACGGCGACGTGTTCCACCAGAACGAGGTCGAGCAGAGCCGGTACAACTTCGAGGCCAGCGACCCGCAGGTGCTGCTGAGCCAGTTCAACCTGTTCGAGTCCGAGGCCAAGCGGCTGATGGAGGCGCAACTGGCGCTGCCGGCCTACGAGATGGTGCTGAAGGCCGGCCACACCTTCAACCTGCTCGACGCCCGCGGCGCCATCTCGGTCACCGAACGCGCCGCCTACATCGGCCGCATCCGCACGCTGTCGCGGGCGATCGCGCAGAGCTACTACGACTCGCGCGAACGGCTCGGTTTCCCGATGCTCGGCGCGGCGGCGACCCGGGAGGCGGCGTAGATGTCGGCGTCGCTGCTGGTCGAACTGAACACCGAGGAACTGCCGCCGAAGGCGCTGAAGGCGCTGGCCGAGGCGTTTGCCGCCGGCATCGAAAAGGGGCTGCGCGGGCGCGGGCTCCTTGCCGAGCAAAGCCAGACCACCGCCTTCGGCACGCCGCGTCGGCTCGCGGTGCACATCACACAGGTGGCGGCACGCTCGGCGGATGCCCCGTTCCGGCAGAAGCTGGTGCCGGTGGCGATCGGCCTCGACGCTCAGGGCAACGCGACGCCGGCGCTGCTGAAGAAGCTCGCATCACTCGGCGCCCATGTCGACCACCGGCGTCTGCTGCGCGAGCACGACGGCAAGCAGGACGTGCTGCTCTACGCAGGCGTAAAGCCCGGCATCGCTCTGGCGGAAGGGTTGCAGCAGGCGCTCGACGAGGCGATCGAAAAGCTGCCGATCCCCAAGGTGATGAACTACCAGCTCGCCGATGGCTCGACCACAGTGAAGTTCGTGCGGCCGGCGCACCGACTGGTGGCGCTGCACGGTGCCGACGTGGTGCCGGTACAGGCACTGGGGCTCGCCGCCGGCCGTGAGACTTTCGGCCATCGCTTCCACAGCGAGTGGCCGATCGCCATCCGCAGCGCCGATGGGTACGCCGAGCAACTGGAGCACGAGGGCAAGGTGATCGCCTCCTTCGAGTTGCGGCGCGCGCGCGTTGCCGATCTCGTTGTCGAAGCGGCGCGCCGGCTCGACGCGCAACCGGTGATGCCCGAGGGGCTGCTCGACGAGGTCACGGCACTGGTCGAGTGGCCGGTCGTCTACACCAGCCAGTTCGAGGCCGAGTTCCTCTCGGTCCCGTCCGAGTGCCTGATCCTGACGATGCAGCAGAACCAGAAGTACTTCGCGCTGCAGGACGCTGCCGGCAGGCTGCTGAACCGCTTCCTGCTGGTGTCCCACCTCGCAGCGAGCGACGGCGGCGCCGCGATCGTCGCCGGCAACGCGCGCGTGGTGCGGGCACGGCTGGCGGACGCCAGGTTCTTCTACGACCAGGACCGCAAGCGCACGCTGGAGTCGCGGCTGCCGGGACTGGCGAACGTCATCTACCACGCGAAACTCGGCTCGCAGCTCGAACGCGTCGAGCGGATCACCGGCATCGCGGTCGAGCTCGCCAAGCTGCTCGGCGTCGACCGCACCCATGTCGAACGCGCGGCGCGGCTGGCCAAGGCCGACCTGCGCACCGACATGGTCGGCGAGTTCCCGGAGTTGCAGGGCCTGATGGGCCGCTACTACGCGCAGCACGACGGCGAAGCCGCCGATGTCGCCGCCGCGATCGAGGAGCACTACCGGCCGCGCTTCGCCGACGATGCGCTGCCGGCAACCCCGGTGGGCACCTGCGTCGCGCTGGCGGACAAGCTCGAGACGCTGGTCGGCCTGTTCGGCATCGGCGAGAAGCCGACCGGCGACCGGGACCCCTACGCGCTGCGCCGGCACGCGATCGGCGTGCTTCGCATGCTTCTCGAGAAACGCCTGCCGCTCGGGCTCGCGGCGATGCTCAGCGTCGCCGAGTCGACATTCAATGGCAGCAAGGCGTTCCGGGCCGCGACCGCCGAGGTCACGGCGTTCCTGTACGAGCGCCTGCGCGGCCTGCTGCGCGAACAGGGCTACAGCAGCAACGAGGTCGAAGCCGTGCTGGCGCAGGCGCCGCAGCGGATCGACGACCTCGTCGAGCGCCTTGCCGCCGTGCGGGCGTTCATGCAGCTTCCCGAGGCCGGGAGCCTCGCTGCCGCCAACAAGCGCATCGGCAACATCCTGAAGAAGTCCGAAGGCGCTGCCGCGACAGTCGATGCCGGGCTGCTGTTCGAGCCGGCCGAGCGGGCGCTCGCCGAGGCCTTCGCGCTCGCCTCGCCGCAGTCGCAGCGGCAGTTCGCCGCCGGCGACTACGCCGGCAGCCTGCGGGCGCTGGCGCCGCTGAAGCTGCCGGTCGACAGGTTCTTCGACGACGTGATGGTCAACGTCGACGACGTCCGGCTTCGCGCCAACCGCCTGGCGCTGCTGGCGCAGTTGCAGGCGCAGATGAACCAGGTCGCTGACCTGTCGCTGCTCGCCGCCGGCTGAGCCGCGACAGCCGCGTCCCGCGCCGGGGAAGTCCGCCGATGAACGCCCTGCGCTCGGCGGCCTACCTGCTGCTGCTGACGGCAGTGGTGATTCCGTGGTCGTTCGTGGTGCTGGCCGCCTATGTGAGGCCGGTGGCCACGCGTTACCGGCTGTGCGCGATGTGGACCCGGTTCGCGATCCTGGCGGCGCGGCGGGTCTGCGGCATCACCTGGCGCGTCGAGGGCTGGGAGAACCTGCCCGACGGCCCGGCGATCGTGCTGCCGAAGCATCAGTCGACCTGGGAGACGTTCTGGCTGCCGTCGTACCTGCCGCGGCAGCTCACCTTCGTCTACAAGCGCGAACTGCACCTGGTGCCGTTCTTCGGCTGGGCGATGGCGTCGCTGCACATGATCAACATCGACCGCAGCCGCGGCCAGGACGCCTTCGAGCAGGTGGTCACGCAGGGAGCCGAGCACCTCGCCGACGGCTGGTGGATCGTCATCTTTCCCGAAGGCACGCGCACGGTGCCCGGGTCGACGCGGCGCTACAAGTCGGGCGGCGCGCGGCTGGCGGTGCGCACTGGCGCACCGGTGATTCCAATCGCGGTCAACAGCGGCGAGGTCTGGCCGCGGCGGCCGTTCCTGAAGGTGCCCGGCGAAGTGACGATCAGCATCGGGCCGCCGATTTTGCCCGACGGACTGACCGCGGAACAGCTGAACGCGCTCGTAGAATCCTGGATCGAAACCCAGATGCGCCGCCTGGCTCCGCACCGTTATGCGGGACCGTACCGGCCGGCGAGCCGCATCGAACCGAAGAGCAGTTCCACCGCCCTTTGAAGCGCACCGCGCCCCTCGACGCCCGTCAGTTGCCGCTGCTGTTCGACGCCGAGCCGCAGCCGCCGCCGGCAGGCCAGCGCCGGGTGGCGATCACACCCGAACCGATCCAGTACCAGCTCCGCCGCGCGCGCCGGCGCTCGATCGGCTTCACCATCGACGAACGCGGCTTGACGATCGCCGCGCCGCGCTGGGTCAGCATCGCCGAGATCGAGGCCGCGATCGCCGAGAAGCAACGCTGGATCCGCCGCAAGCTCGCCGAGTACCGCGACTGGCAGGCTCGACAACCGCTGACCCGCGTGCACTTCGGCGACGGCGGCACGCTGCTGCTGCTCGGCCGCAACATCACGCTGAGGCTGCGGGCGGAGGTGACCGGCGTCCGGTTTGTCGAGGCCGCGGCCGAGTTGCAGCTGGCGCTGCCGCCGCAGGCCGGGGAAATCCAGGTGCGCGACGCCGTGCAGGCCTGGCTGAAGGCCGAGGCAAGGCGCGTGCTCGGCGAGCGGCTGGCGCTGCTGGCAACGCGGCAGCCGAAGCAGCCGCGCTCGTGGTCGCTGTCCTCGGCGCGTTCGCAATGGGGCGCCTGCACCCATGACGGCCACATCCGCCTGAACTGGCGGCTGGTCCACTTTGCGTTGCCGGTGATCGACTACGTCATTGCGCACGAACTGGCGCATCTGAACGAAATGAACCACAGCCCGCGCTTCTGGCAGGCGGTCGGCCGGCTGCTGCCGGGATTCGAGGCCGGACACGACGAAGTCAAGAAACTCGACCTGGCCGCGCTGCCGCTATGAGCGCGCCCGGCCGTTCCGAAGCGCTCATGCCCCGCAGCGCGCAGCGCGGAGGGTAGACCAGTGAACGAGGTCGCAATGAACGTCGTCGACTACAACCGCGGCGCCTGGAATCACGAGGTCGAATCCGGCAATCCCTGGACGGTGCCGGTGGGGCCTGAAGTGATCGCCGCCGCCCGCGCCGGCCAGTGGCAGGTGCTGTTGACCGAAAACAAGGCGGTGCCGCGCGACTGGTTTCCGCCGCTCGCAGGCATCGACCTGCTGTGCCTCGCGTCCGGAGGCGGCCAGCAAGGCCCCGTGCTGGCGGCCGCGGGAGCGAAGGTCACCGTGTTCGACAACTCGCCGGCACAGCTCGACCGCGACCGCCTGGTTGCCGAGCGCGAAGGGCTGGCGCTGCGGCGGGTGCAGGGCGACATGGCCGATCTGTCGGCATTTGCCGACGGCAGCTTCGACCTCGTCTTCCATCCGGTGTCGAACCTCTTCGCCCCTGCCGTGCGGCCAGTGTGGCGCGAGGCGTTCCGCGTGCTGCGGCCGGGCGGCACGCTGCTCGCCGGCTTTCTGAATCCGGATCTGTTCATCTTCGACCTCGACGCGGCCGACACCGGCCGGCTCGAGGTGCGCCATGCCCTGCCCTATGCCGATCTGACCCATCTGGGCGAAGCCGAACTCGAGGCGCGCCGCAGGCAACTGCAGCCGATGGAGTTCAGCCACACGCTCGACGACCAGATCGGTGGCCAGCTCGACGCCGGCCTTGTGCTGACGGCGCTGTACGAGGATCGCCACCGCGACAGCACGATCGCCCGGCACATGCCGACCTACTTCGCCACCCGCGCCGTCAGGCCGCGCGGCTGAGCCTGCGCTAGGCTGCGCCAGATTCGCACACACGAGGGCGCAATGAGAATCCTGCACACCATGCTGCGCGTCGGCGACCTGCAGCGCTCGATCGATTTCTATACCCAGGTGATGGGCATGAAGCTGCTGCGCAGCACCGACCGGCCGGACCAGAGGTACTCGCTCGCCTTCGTCGGCTACGGCGACGAACGCGAGCACGCGGTGCTCGAACTCACCTACAACTACGGCGTCGAACGCTACGACCTCGGCGACGCTTTCGGCCATGTCGCCATCGCCGTCGACGATGCCTATGCCGCCTGCGACCGCATCCGCGCCAGCGGCGGCAACGTGACCCGCGAGCCCGGCCCGGTGAAGGGAGGCACGACGGTGATCGCCTTCGTCACCGATCCCGACGGCTACAAGATCGAACTGATCCAGACAAAGCCGCCGGCCCCGCAGTAGCGCGTCTCACCGGACGACCTTCTCGCTGCGCACCAAGGACTCGCCCTTGGGGCGGCCCGGCGGGCTCAGGCTGCGCACGCCAGCCGGACGAAGGCGTCGACCGGCAGCACTTCGGCCCGCGCTCCGGGATCGATGTCACAGGCCCGGATCGTCGCCTCGTCGAGCACGGCGGCGAGCGCATTGCGCAGCGTCTTGCGGCGCTGGCCGAAGGCGGCGGTGACCACGCGGGCGAAGGCCGACTCGTCGACCGCCGGCAGTTCCTGCGCCGGCCGCGGCACCAGCCGCACGATGGCCGAGCTGACCTGCGGCGCCGGCGAAAACGCCCCCGGCGGCACGAGCAACAGTCGCGTCAGCCGGTAGCGAAACTGCAGCATCACCGACAGCCGGCCGTAGTCGCGGCCGCCGGGCGGCGCCACCATCCGGTCGACCACTTCCTTCTGCAACATGAAGTGCTGGTCGGCCACCTGCGCGGCGAGCGGCAGCAACGTGAACAGCAGCGGCGTCGAGATGTGGTACGGCAGGTTGCCGACGATGCGCAACGGCCGCGGGTCGGCGGCTGCCAGCGCTGCCCAGTCCAGCGCCAGCGCGTCGCCTTCGATCAAGACCAGTTGCAGCGGCGGGTAGCGGTTGCGCAGCCTCGCCGCGAGGTCGCGGTCGATTTCCACTGCAGTGATTTGGCCCGCGCGTTCGACCAGCGGCGCCGTCAGCGCGCCGAGGCCCGGGCCGATCTCGACGATGCGCTCGCCGGGCCGCGGGTCGATGGCGGCGACGATGCGCTCGATGTAATGCGCGTCGTGCAGGAAGTTCTGCGAGAAGCGGCGCCGGGCACGGTGGCCCTGCATCAGCGCGACGGCGCTTGGCGGCGGTGCCGCCACTCGCGGAGCTCGCGGCAGCGGCCGAAGTCGAACGCGACCCGCCCGATCATCGCCGCGACAGTTCGTCGGCCAGCGCCAGCGCCGCCTTCATGCTGCCGGGGTCGGCACCGCGGCGGCCGGCCAGGTCGAGCGCGGTGCCGTGATCGACCGAGGTCCGGACGATCGGCAGGCCGAGGGTCACGTTGATGCCGTGGCCGAAGCTGGCGTGCTTCAGCACCGGCAGGCCCTGGTCGTGAAACATCGCCAGCACCGCGTCGAAGCGCGACAACTGCGCCGGCACGAACAGCGTGTCGGCGGGAAACGGGCCTTCGACATCGATGCCGCGCGCCCGCGCCGCCTCCAGCGCCGGCGCGATCACCTCGATCTCCTCGCGGCCGAGATGCCCGCCTTCTCCGGCGTGCGGGTTCAGTCCGGCGACGCCGATGCGCGGCCGCTCGATGCCGAAGCGGCGGCCGAGGTCGTCGTGCAGGATGTCCAGCGTCGCCGCCAGCGAGGCGCCCGTGATCGCCGCGGGCACCCGCGCCAGCGGCAGGTGCGTGGTCGCCAGCGCCACCCGCATGCCGCCGCCGACCAGCATCATCACCACCTGCGGGGTCGCGGTCCGTTCTGCCAGGTATTCGGTGTGGCCGGTGAAGGGCACGCCGGCATCGTTGATCACGCCCTTGTGCACCGGCGCCGTCACCATGGCGCGGAATCGGCCCTGGCGGCAACCGTCGATCGCAGCGTCGAGCAGGCGCAGAACGTAGCGCGCGTTGCGGACGTCGAGACGTCCGGCGACGACCCCGGCCGCGGCGCCGATGTGCTCGACCCGTACATGCACCGGAGGCGGCCAAGCGAGGCCGACGGCCGCAGCGGCCGATGCCAGCACGCCGGCATCGCCGAGCAGCACGATCGGCACTGCCGCGGCAGCAGCCGCGGCGACGGCGATCTGCGGCCCGATGCCGGCCGGCTCGCCACTGGTAATTGCAATCGGAGTCATCGCCGGCGGCGCGGCCGCGGCGTGCCGTGAGACCGGCACTCAGGCTTCGTCGAGCCGGTACTCGACATACGTGCGGTCGCGCAACTGGCGCAGCCACTCCAGATAGGCCTCTTCCGCCTTGCGCTCGCGCAGCGCCATTCTCGCGGCCATCTTGTTGCGCTCGACCGGCGACTCCTCGGTGCGGCGTTCGAGCACCTGGATCAGGTGCCAGCCGAACGGCGACTGCACAGGCAGGCTCACCTCGCCGGGCTTCAGCTGCGCCATCGCCTTTTCGAACTCGGGCACCGTGTCTCCCGGATAGAGCCAGCCGAGATCGCCACCGCGCGTCGCCGTCGAGTCGACCGAGTGCAGCCGCGCCAGCTGGCCGAAGTCCTGGCCGCCGGTAACGACGCGTTGGCGCAGGTCCGACAGCCGGCGCCGGACGTCGGCTTCCGGCGTGATGTCGGAGACGCGCAGCAGGATGTGGCGGGCGCGCGTCTGGTCGACGGCGCCGGTCGCCAGCTTGCCCTGCGTCGCATCGCGCCTGCCGTCGAGCTTCAGGATGTGGAAGCCGCCGGGGCTGCGCACCAACGGCGCGAGTTCGCCGGGCTTCAGGTCCTTGATTGCGTCGAGGAAAAGCGACGGCAGCCGATCGGCGCTGCGCCATCCGAGCGAGCCGCCTTGCAGCGCCTCCGGAGCGTTGGAGCTGCTTGCCGCCAGCCGCGCGAAGTCGGCGCCGCCGCGGATCTGCATCACCAGCGCCTCGGCCTGGCGGCGCGTCGTGTCGATGCGCTCGGTCGAGGCGTTGTCCGGCACTCGCAGCAGGATCTGCGAGATGTTGTACTCGACCGAACCGGCGGCGACACCCGTTTGCGCGGCGAGGAAGTTCTCGAGTTCGCCGTCGGTGACCTGCACCCGGCTGTCGACCTCTCTGTCACGCAGCCGCGACAGGATGATGTCGTCGCGCACCTCGCTGCGGAAGCGGCCGAAGGACACGCCCTCCTTCTCCAGCCGCTCGCGAAACTGCTGCAGGCTGACGCCATTTTGCTCGGCGATGCGGCCCATGGCGGCGTTGACGGTGGCGTCGTCGACGCGCACCCCGGTCTCGCGCGCCAGCTGCAGCTGCGCCCGCTCGACGATGATCCTCTCGAGGACCTGCCGGCGCAGCACCGCGTCGGGGGGCAGCTGGATCTTCTGCCGGCGCAGCTGCGCCGCGGCGACGCGGGTGCGTGCGTCGAGCTCCGACTGCGGGATCGCCTCGTCGTTGACCACGGCGACGATGGCGTCCAGCGACCTGACGCCGGTGGCCGGTGCTGCCTGCGCTCCGGTGGCCGGTGCCTGGGCGCCGGCAGGGCCGGCCAGCAGCAGGCCGGCGGCAAGGGGGGCGAGGATGCGAAGGAATCTATTCATAGTCTTCGAAGCGGCCGAGGCTGGTCTGCCTCGGGTCGTAAACCTGGTAGCCCGGGATGCTACGCCGCAGCTGATCGAGCAGCCCGGTGCCGATCGAGGCGACGCCGTTCAGCTGCAGCTGGAACATGAACGCGGAGGTCGGCCCCTGGCCGATGGTGACGAACCTCTGCGCCACGAAGCGCGCCGCCCAGCAGTCGTCGCGATACTCCAGCCCGCCGAGCAGCTCGACCCACTTCTGGTCGCGGATCGAGTAGTTGATCAGGCCGACGCCGTACCAGCGTGCGGACAGGGGCCATTGCGTCGCCACCGTGACCTGCTCGATCTCGTCGATGCGGTAGCTGTAGCCGACGCTGAGCACCGAGCCCGGGCGCGGCTGCCAGCGCACCGACGCCGCGGCGCGCACCAGCTTGTTCTGGTCGGTCGAGTGCTGCAAGTACAGGTCGGTGGCCCAGTGGCGCGAGATCGCGCCGCGCAGCTCGACCAGCAGATCGGATTCGGAAGCCTCGCGCTCGGTGCCGCTCGTCAGCGTCACCCGATCCGAGGAGAAGTAGAAGCGCTGGCCGATGGTGCCGCGCAGCCGCTCGATGCCAGTGGCCGGATCGATCACCCGGCCGACCAGCGCCGCGGTGACCTGGTTGGCTTCGCTGACGCGGTCGTTGCCGGAGAAGCGGTTGGCCCGGAACAGCTGCGTGAAGTTGAAATCGGCCACGGCGCTGTCGAACACCGGCAGCTGCGACTGGTCGCGAAACGGCACGTAGGCATAGAACAGCCGCGGCTCCAGCGTCTGCAGCGACGGCTGGCCGAACCAGTCGGCCTCGCGCTCGAACACCATGCCGCTGTCGATCGAGGCGATCGGCACGCCGAGCGTCGGCCGCGAATCCTGTCCGGGCAGCGGGTTGTCGATGTCGTACCAGGCCGCCTGCCATTGCAGCCGCGGCACCACGAAGTAGCCGGCCGTGCGCAGCGGATACGACAGCGTCGGGCTGGCCAGCATGCGCCAGCCGGTGCGCAGCGTCGGGTGATCGAAGCGCGAGGCGTCGAGCCCGATCGAGGCGTCGAGACCACCCGCGATCGGCGTCGTGCCGGTGAACGCGAACTGCGGCAGACGCTCGTGCGGCGGCACCACCGGCTCGGTCGGGTTCTGCAGCGTCTGGTTCGCCTCGACACGGAACAGCGCGCTCCACTGCGGCCGCGTGTACTGCAGGAATGCCGTCTGCGGCAGCACCACCCGCGAGGCGCCAGCGATCGTGCGGGCGTAGTCCGACAGCACGAAGTCGTCGGAAACGCGGTTGTAGTTGACGCCGCCGGTCAGCCCGGAGGCGTTGTCGTACTGGTGCCGCAGAGCCAGGTAGCTGCGGGTATCGCCAGTGACGGTGTCGTGCGGCACCAGGTCGTACTCGACGATGCCGCCGAAGCTGGGCTCCAGGTAGCGGAACTCGGTGCCGACCAGCAGGCCACGCTTGGTCATCACGCGCGGCGAGATGGTGGCGTCGCGATTCGGCGCGATGTCCCAGTAGTACGGCACCGTCGCCTCGACGCCGAGCTTGCTGTTGATCCCGAGCGACGGCGTCAGGAAGCCGCTGCGGCGCCGGTCGCCGAGCGGAAACTGGAAGTAGGGCGACGCCAGGATCGGCAGCCCCTGGAAGGTGACCGTGGCGCCTTCGGCATAGCCGGCCTCGGCGACGCGGTCGATCGTCAGTCGCCGGGCGCTGATCCACCACGAGTCGTCGCCCGGCGCGCAGGTGGTGTAAATGGCGTCCTCGACGCGCAGCCGGTCGCCGTCGAGGAACTCGATCCGGCTCGCCGTGCCGCGGCCGCCGTGCGGCGCGTACGTGAAGCCGGCGTCCGGCATGGCGCCGGTGCGCGCTTCGAGCCGCAGCGACAGGCTTGGACCGAAGGCGGCCACGCCCTCGCGGTACACGCGAACGTTGCCTTCGGCAGTCACTTCGTCGTTGGCCACCGAAAAGCGGATCCGGTCGCCGCGCAGCACGGTGCCGCCGCGACGGACCTCGGCATTGCCTTCGAGCGTGATCGTCTCTTCGATCTCGCCGCTGATCCGGTCGGCGCGGACGAAGGCGGCGCCTTCAGCCGACTTCGGCGCCCGGCCGGCGCCGAGCGAGCGCTCGAGCCGCAGTTGCAGTTGCTCGGCCGCTGCCGGCGCGGCGGGCAGCAGGCAGGAAACCAGCGCAGCCAGGGCGAGGCAATGTCGCAATCTCGAGCCGTACCGCTTGTTGATCGTCGGATGCGGCGTGGGCCGCGACAGGGCATAGCTATTATAGGAACGCAGGTTGCCACCTCCCCTCGCGGCGCCGCCCATTTGCATCGGCCGACGCCCTGCCCGACACGATCCGACCTCGATGAACCCGCCGCCCGACGTCCGTCTGGCTGCGCTGCGGTCCTGGCTGCAAGGCCTGCCGGCGGCGCTTGCCGTCGACTGCGATTCGCTGCGTCCGGCTTCGGCCGATGCGAGCTTCCGCCGCTACTTCCGCCTCGATGCCGCAGGCGTCGGCGGCGGCACCGCCATTGCCATGGACGCGCCGCCGCCGCAGGAGGACACGGGGCCGTTCGTGCGCGTCGCAGCCCTGCTCCGAGGCGCCGGGCTCAACGCACCGGAAGTGATCGCCGGCGACGGCACGCAGGGATTCCTGCTGCTTTCGGACCTCGGCAGGACGACCTATCTCGATGCCCTCGACGACTCGAACGCCGACGCCCTGTTCGCCGCCGCCACCACGGCGTTGCTGCAATGGCAGCAGGCGAGCCGCGACGGCGTGCTGCCACCCTACGACGAAGCGCTGCTGCGACGCGAACTGCAGCTTTTCCCGCAGTGGTATCTCGGCCGGCACCTGCAGTGGCAGCCCAGTGCGGCACAACAGCAGATGCTGGAGTCCGTTTTCCGGCAGCTGATCAACGCCTGTCTGGCGCAGCCGCGCGTGTTCGTGCACCGCGATTACATGCCGCGCAACCTGATGGTCGCCGAGCCGAACCCGGGCATCCTGGACTTCCAGGATGCGGTGTACGGCCCGATCACCTACGACCTGGTGTCGCTTTACCGCGATGCCTTCGTCTCCTGGCCGGAGGAGCGCGTGCTCGACTGGACGATCCGCTACTGGGAGCAGGCGCGTGCTGCCCACCTGCCGGTGGATGCCGACTTCGGCGCGTTCTATCGCAGCTTCGAGTGGACCGGCCTGCAGCGGCACCTGAAGGTGCTCGGCATCTTTGCGCGCATCAACTATCGCGACGGCAAGCCGCACTATCTCGCCGATACGCCGCGGTTCGTCGCCTATGCGCGTGCAGTGGCGCGGCGCTATCAGCCGCTGGCACCGCTGGCGCGGCTGCTCGACGAGATCGAAGG
>Ga0105090_10000925_pt1 | contig 15371 bp, 16 predicted proteins | sample PPLLak3March2015_FD_79110 | JGI IMG/M metagenome (GOLD analysis project Ga0105090, IMG submission 79110) | Freshwater sediment microbial communities from Prairie Pothole Lake near Jamestown, North Dakota, USA - PPLs Lake P7 Core (1) Depth... | ecosystem: Environmental > Aquatic > Freshwater >... | reverse complement strand
TTTTGTAAAACCATCGCCCAAATTCAACTACTGGCACAAATTGGTTGTTATGTGCCAGCACAAGCGGCAACGCTCACCGTAGCCGATAGAATCTTTTACCAAGTATCTGAAGTCAGCCATTTAAATGATGGGGAAGGGCGATTTGGTACGGAATTAAAAAGAACCAAGGATATTTTTTTGGCAACAACCCCTAAAAGTTTAGTGGTGTTGGACGAATTGTCCGAAGGGACAACTTTTGAAGAAAAAATGGAATCATCGTCTAACGTACTGAATGGATTTTATCGCAAAGGTAACAGCACCATTTTAATTACCCACAACCATCAATTGGTCGATAATTTTGTTCGTCAGGGAATAGGCTTGCCTAGACAAGTTGAATTTGCCAATGATGCACCTACCTATAAATTGATTGCAGGTATTTCTCGTGTTAGTCACGCTGATCGTGTGGCTAAAAAAATCGGTTTTTCAAAAGAAGATATAGACCACTATTTGGCGGATGCAAAATGAAATTAGGCACGGCGTTAACTGGGAATGCAACTCGGGCTTTATTGCTGGGCAGTGGTGAATTAGGAAAAGAACTGACTATTTCACTGCAACGTTACGGTGTAGAGGTGATTGCTGTTGATCGATATCAAAATGCTCCGGCCCACCAGGTTGCCCATCGCAGTTATGTTATTGATATGACCGATACCCAAGCGGTGAAAAAGCTGATTGCACTGGAACAGCCCAATTTCATCATTCCTGAAATTGAAGCGATTGCAACTCAGGCACTCGTTGATATTGAGGCAGAAGGGTGTTGTACAGTTGTACCCAATGCCAGAGCTATTCAGTTGACAATGAATAGGGAAGGGATCAGAACTCTCGTTGCTGAACAACTGAAAATACCAACCTCAAAATATGCTTTTGCAAAAAGTTTTGAGGAATTGCAAGCCGCTGTTGAAAATGGAATCGGTTATCCGTGCTTTATTAAACCGACTATGTCATCGTCAGGCAAAGGCCAGTCTATGGTGAAGGCTGCTGACCAGCTTAGGCAGGCATGGGATTACGCCAAATCCAGCGGGCGGGTAGATACGGGCAAAGTGATTGTTGAAGCCAAGATTGATTTTGATTTTGAAATTACCTTACTGACTGTTCGCGCATTGAATGAAAGCGGTGCGGTTCAGACGTATTTTTGCGCCCCCATCGGGCATGTACAGGAAAATGGCGATTACCGGGAAAGTTGGCAACCGCAAGTAATGAGCGAAGCTTCTTTAAAATTTTCCCAGGATATTGCTTTTAAGGTAACCAATGAAATCGGCGGGCTCGGATTGTTCGGCGTTGAGTTATTTATCAAGGGCGATGATGTTTGGTTTAGCGAGGTCAGCCCCAGACCTCACGATACCGGTATGGTGACTATGGTCACACAAAAACAAAATGAGTTCGAATTGCACGCAAGAGCCATTTTAGGCTTGCCTGTGAACACCGGCTTGCAAAGAGTGGGCGCCAGTGCTGTTATTTTAGGCGGTATTAATGCTAAAGGCGTTGTTTACGAAGGGCTGGCTCAAGCGCTTGCCATACCCAGTAGCGAAGTTAGATTATTCGGTAAACCTGAAGCATTTGTAAACAGGCGTATGGGCGTTGCTTTGGCGAACGCCGAAAGCGTCGATGAGGCTAGGCATAAAGCGGTTAAAGTCGCAAGTTTAGTGGTGGTTAAACCTGTACTATAGGTAGAAGATAATGAGAATAGTAATTATTTTATTGACTTTATTCATCTCAACTGAGGTGATGGCTGATATCTATAAGTTTACTGATACTGATGGTCGTGTTTACTATACCGATGAACCTCGACATAGTTTGTATAAGCGCATTATCAAGTCCAAAACATTTAGATATTCAAATTTAAATTCAAATTTAAACAATTATCACGCAAAAGTACGTACCTATACAGGCGCCAACAAAAAGAAATTTGCTGAACTTATCCAGCAGGCGGCCTATAGGCATAATGTTGATGCCAAATTGGTACATGCCGTTATTCAAACTGAATCGGCTTACAATTCAAGCGCACAATCACCTAAAGGTGCCGTCGGTTTAATGCAACTGATGCCAGACACAGCAAGACGATTTGGGGTTAGCGACCGGAATGATCCCGATCAGAATATTGACGGCGGTACGCGCTATTTAAAACATTTAATCAACATGTTCAATCCAAATCTGGATCTTGCTGTTGCCGCATATAATGCCGGGGAAAATGCAGTTATACGATACAACAACTCTATTCCACCCTACCCTGAAACACAAAATTATGTTAAGCAGGTTTTAGCTTTATATAATCAATAACATCACCATCCGTCTAAAGATTACTTTAAAGTAAATGGTTATATTTTCGGTAAATCTTCTAATATTAATGGGTTACACTATCGTTAACATAACCTGCTATCGCAAAATCATCATAATCGTTGAGTAGGTTAAGCCTGGATAGGCGACATAAGATAGTAATGCAATGGATGCACACATTGCAAACCGGTAGCCGGCGACTCTCATAACAAACCTTCAATAAACAGTTATGTATCATTTTATAGATGACCTCACTTTCAATTTTATTATCATTGAATTAGATCGGTCTAGTGATACAGCGGATAGTATTCCGCGCATTAAAAAGCTCAATTTTTCAGCGGCTACTCTTTTAGGCTATGATGAAAAAGAACTCATTGATAAGCCACTTGATATTATCTGTACGCCCGAAAAATGGCAGACGACCCTCGCTAGATTAACCGATGACATTTCTTGTAAAAGCTTTGAAGGTGAACTCGTTACCAAAGCGAGCAAACGAATTCTGGTGCTCATATCCCTCTCTGTTTTACCCGGACAAAACCCGAAAAAAACCGACATCGTTTTGTTAATTCAAGATATTAGCAATAGAAAAACACTAGATAAAATTCAGCTCATGATGCACAGGGCCGTTGAACAAAGCGCCAGTGCCGTGCTTATTACCGATAAAAATGGACTTATAGAATACATCAACCCAAAATTTACTGAGCTTACCGGATACACATCAGAAGAATTGCTGGGACAAAATCCAAAAATCATGCAATCCGGCAACACGCCCCTGGAACACTACCAGAGCATGTGGCAAAGCCTTGTAAGCTCGGGGGAATGGTGTGGAGAAATCAAGAACCAGAAAAAAAATGGAGACGATTACTGGGTTTATGAGTGTGTTAGCGCCATTAAAAACAACCAGGATGAAGTGACTCATTTTCTGGCTCTTGAAGAAGACATCACCGAACGCAAGCGCCTGGAGCATCGGTTTCGACAAGCGGTGGAATCGGCTCCCTACGCGATAGTTATGGTAAATGAGTCTGGAACGATTGAGATGGTCAATTCGCAAACAGAGGTATTTTTCGGTTATTCACGCCACGAAATAGTTGGACAACCGGTTGAAATGCTTGTGCCGGAGCGCTTTCGCAGTGCGCATATTGGTTACCGCCAAGCGTACCTTGCCGCCCCTGTATCCAGATCTATGGGAGTGGGTCGAGACCTCTATGGATTACGCAAAGACGGGACTGAATTTCCAGTGGAAATTGGCCTCAGCCTCATCGATAACAATGAAGAAACAATAGTGCTTAGTTCCATTGTCGACATCACCCAGCGCAAGGAAGCTGAATCGGCGTTGAGAGAAAGTGAAGAACGTTTCAGGCAAATGGCGGAAATGACCGGCGAATGGCTATGGGAGCAAGACCCGCGAGGTTATTATATCTACAGCAGCATCGCCGTTAACCAAATTCTCGGATTTGGCCAGGATGAAGTCATTGGAAAACATTATACTGAATTTTTAACTCCCCAGGATCAAGTAGAGCAGCAGGTTTACGCGCCCAGCCACCAGCCTTTTTATGCGTTGACTAATCACTATCGTCACAAAGACGGACATCCTGTTCTTACCGAATCGACCGGATTGCCTATATTTAACTCAGAAGGAAAGCTTCTTAAATGGCGCGGCGTTGATCGAGATATTACGGTCAGGAAACATTTTCAGGATGCTCTCATAGAAAGCGAAAAACGTACACGACTAATCATTGAAAGCTCCTTAAGTGCCATCGTTATCATGGACTCATACGGCCTCATTACAGACTGGAATCACCAGGCAGAAAAAATGTTCGGCTGGTCACGTAATGAAGCTATCGATCAACGCCTTGAAGATTTAATAATTCCTCTGCGGTTTCGCAATGCCCACCGTCAGGGATTACAACATTTCCTAAACACTGGCATTGGTCCATTATTAAATCAACTGATTGAGCATGTTGCCATTCGTAAGGACGGGTCTGAATTTCCTGTTGAACTCAGTATCGCCCCCTTAAAATTGGGCAACGCCTACATATTCAGTGGGTTTATACATGAAATCACTGCCCGAAAAGCGTCTGAGCAGAAAATTCGTCAGGCGGAAGTCAATCTGGCAATTGCCCAAAGTGAAATCAAGATTGCCCAACGAATTCAATCTTCTTTGTCACCCTCAGCTCCGATCAGAACGGATCATTTTGAAGTTACCGGCTTTTGCTTACCCGCTGCTCAGGTTGGCGGTGACTATTTTGATTATTTTTTTCGCAATCAAGACCAACTGGATATGATTATTGCTGATGTTTCCGGTCATTCTATCGGTCCGGCCCTGTTTATGGTTGAAACACGCAGCGCTATTCGAACACAGGCAAACCGATTGGGAACACCTTCAGAAACACTGGCAGTACTTAATAATTTTCTGTTTGAAGATTTAGATAATGCAGACTACTTTATTACCCTGTTTTATTTGCAATATGATATCGCTACCCAGCAATTAAGCTTTGCCAATGCAGGACACCCGCCGCCGCTATTGCTCAGCCCATTTCAAAGAGAATGCAGACAGTTGGATGCTGATGGTATGATTTTGGGAGTACGAAAAAATGTTATTTTTGAGGAAAAAACTACAATCATTTCCAATGGCGATTTAATCCTGTTTTATACAGACGGACTAACTGAAGCAGAAAATCCCGACGGGGACTTCTTTGGCCTAGAACGACTCAGTGAAGTTTTCATTCAAAATGCCCAACTTACGCCGGAAAAAATCATTGATGCACTGCTAACACATCTAAAACAATTTTGCCAAAGCGAATTTTTTAAGGATGATATTACTTTAATGGTTTTTAAACGTGGCTAGTTGAGGCTATTAAAAGTATTGACTTTGGTTGCAGTATCTGCAAAGCTATTAACTTTTACAGTCGTTATTGCATCAATAAGCTAATTTTAGCATTTGCACCCGTATCAACGGACCAGTAAGATAGCCACAAAGGTAAATGCTTTGATCAATTCGGTTAAAATATTGAAAACATCTGTTAGATTACTTATTCCAAAAGGGGGTGATGTGATGGATCCTAATACAGAAATCAGTAACGAAAACGAAAGGCTTAAACGTTCTAATAAGCCCGGTGGTGATTTGCATCCAGCAATCAGTTCTGAACTTTTCTGGGATGAGGAGCATCGCAGGCAGTCGCTGGATGTCGTCTTCAAACGCGCCGAGGATCATGCTCTCAATGCCATAGATTGGTATCTGCACGCCAAGCGGAGCAAAAAAAACTGTGCCCAATTTCTTCGAATCGGCATGATCGGGTCATCCGCAATCGCCGGTCTTTTGCCACTATTGAGCCAGATATTCCAGAATCAGTTGTCTTCCTTGTCTCCCGCATGGACTACAGTAGCACTTGGCATAGCAGGGGTATTAATGGCCATAGACAAATTTTTTGGTTGTTCTAACGCCTGGATGAGGTTTATCGCTGCTGAACACCGAATTAGGCAAGCACTTCATGAGTTTCAAATGGATTATGATATAGAACAGTCCAAATGGATGGATAACTTGCCGAGCTCCGAACAGGCGCAGGCGATGCTGAGCCGCTGCAAAGCTTTTATTTCCCAGGTGGATACACTCATTCTTCAGGAAACAAATGAATGGCTGGTTGAATTCCAGAATGCTATCAAACAAAAGGATAAGCCTGCCCAGGCTAAACCAATTCTGCCCCAATAAGTCGGAATTAATGTAACTTTCATACTAACAAGATCAGAAAGAACTTGAAGTTTTATGTTTTTCCTTCGTGGTAAGGGGAAATCCATAATTATTTCATTTTGTTATTGGTTTTGAGTCTTTTTCATCTTACTCGTTTGCTGGTGCAAAAAACAAAGCAATATGCGCCGTACATTTTGTAGGGGTATAAAATATTACTGGTCAGTCGGATACGTTTGTGTGTGACGAATTGGCAAAAGCGGATAGGCAAAAACAACTGAACGTTAACCAGCGCTCTGGAGAGTATTGTCAATTACGCAGTTTAATCCGATCTCCAGCTATCCTTATGAAGATAGCATTTTAAGCTTGACGACGTTGTTGAATTTAAGGTGTTTCTCGAATCAGGCTGACGCGGCATTTCTAATCTGAAAAAGGCGCAAGGTACAAGTTGAAAGGCTCAAAATAGAAGGTTGTCTCCTTGTACCTTGTCCCTGTTTTATTTTAACGACAATGTTTCTGTACGACCTACTGCCTCAATTGAGAGCTTGTCCTCTTTAAGTAGCCAGCCAATTGCACGCTGCACGTCATTTTTATTGATTCCTGTTTCATTAGTAATTTTAGTTACACTAGCCGATCCGTTTTGATCCAGATATTGCCAGATTTTACCAGCGGCATCACCGATTGTGTTAAGCATTTTTAGTCACCTGTATAAGTGTTAATTGAAGAAATTCATGTGTTTTTAGTGTTAATTTCAGGCAAAACAATATTTAATTCAAGCGTTTCCTGATTTTCATCCTGTTCAAAACTAACTGAAATGGCATCCTGTCCTACATTAATATATTTCTGAATAACTTCCAGCAATTCTTTTTGCAGCTGTGGAAGATAAGATGGCTGGTTACGTGAGGATCGTTCATGAGCAACCAGAATTTGCAGCCGTTCTTTTGCAACGGATGCAGAGCCAACTTTAGATGTTCTAAAATAATCCAGTAAACTCATTACTTGCTCCCGAAAAGATTCCTAAAAAACCCTTTTTTATCATCGATAAAACGATGGGGTCTATTCTCACCTAAATAGCGGGCAACAATATCTGCATAGGCTTGACCGGCATCGCTTTTCTCATCAAGAATAACAGGGGTACCTGAATTTGATGCATTTAACACAGATTTTGATTCTGGAATTACGCCCAATAAATGCAATGATAAAATATCCTGTACATCATCTACACTCAGCATTTCTCCAAGCTTTACTCTTTCTGGCGAATAGCGAGTTAACAGCAGGTATTCTTTAATGGGTTCCTCGTTATCGACTGCTCGGCGTGATTTACTGGCTAAAATACCCAGCATACGATCCGAATCACGCACCGAAGAAACTTCGGGATTGGTTACGACAAAGGCATCATCTGCAAAGTACATCGCTAAATGCGCTCCTTTTTCAATGCCGGCAGGAGAATCACAGACTATATATTTAAAGTCTTTTTTTAGCTCATCCAAAACTTTACCAACGCCTTCCTGGCTTAAAGCGTCTTTGTCTCGTGTTTGAGAGGCGGGCAAAATGTAAAGTAAGTTACAGTTTTTATCGCGAATCAAGGCCTGATTAAGGGTTGCTTCCCCATTAATTACATTAACAAAGTCATAAACTACACGGCGTTCACAGCCCATGATTAAATCAAGATTACGTAAGCCCACATCAAAATCAATGACGGCTGTTTTATGACCTTTTTTTGCAAGTCCCATGGCAATGGCGGCACTTGTTGTTGTTTTACCAACACCGCCTTTACCGGATGTTACGACTATGATTCTTGCCACAAAATTTTCCTCTACGTTAATGGTGTTGCACAATATCTTTGATAATTAATGCTTGGTCTTGTAAATAAATCTGAACAGGTTTATTGCGTACGGTTTCATCCAAATCTTCGCTGACTTTATAATTACCGGCAATAGAGATAAGCTCAGCTTGTAAATCAAAACAGAAAATACGTGCTTCAGTATTCCCTTGCACGCCAGCCAAGGCTCGGCCCCTTAAAGTATTGTAAACATGAATATTACCCTCGGACATAATTTCAGCACCCGCACTGACCTGAGCTAAAATGACTAAATCGCCTGTTGCATAAATACGTTGCCCGGAACGGATAGGCTGAGTAATCAGTGTCGATGTTGTAACATCTGTATCTATATCAGCTGTCGGTTCTGGCGTCGGTGTGATTGTTTTTTGCTTTTGTGTTTCGGCAGATACACTACTGCTATGAATAGAATAAACGGGAATGAGTAATTCTAATGCCTGTTTATTCTGTTGTATGTTGCCACCACGTATACCTATCGGTAATAAACCGGCTTTATGAATAATGTCTGTGAGTGCAGCAATATCAATATCGTAGCCATGTTTGTTTATTTCCTGCATGTCCAGCACTAAAGGAGAATTTCTAAAAAACTCTGGCGCCAGACTAATTTTTTCTTTAAGTTGTTGTTCGATAACAACTAGATCTTCACTGCACAGGACTAAAACGGGTACAGAAAAAGTACTGCTCTTAAATTCTAATGCAAGCGGAGAATTAGGCATTTTTTGAGAGTCTATCGACATCCGTTAAATCTACTTTATGTTGGATATTTAAATTTTAGCATTGATGGAAAAAAAAATCATTTTTCAAGTGCTAATAGATAATTTTTAACCCATAAAAAAGGGTCGCATTCTTTCGAATGCGACCCTCCCCTGATTTCAAAGCAGGTAACGGAGGCTACCTGTCATGAAATAGTTGATTAACGTTTCGAGTATTGCGGACGTTTTCTGGCCTTGTGCAAGCCAACTTTTTTACGTTCTACGATACGCGAGTCACGAGTCACGAAGCCCGCTTTTCTAAGGGCTGGTCGTAGAGTTTCATCATACGCCATCAACGCACGCGTCAAGCCGTGACGGATAGCACCTGCCTGACCGGAAGGGCCGCCGCCTTTAACAATCACATTGACATCGAATTTGCTTTCCATCTCAACACATTCAAGCGGTTGACGCGAAACCATCTGGTCAGTTTTACGACCAAAATAGTCTTCGATAGTTTTTGTGTTAATGGTGATTTTTCCAGTGCCTGATGTGGCGTAAACGCGTGCTATTGCACTTTTACGACGACCTGTTCCGTAATACTGAGCTGCTGCCATGGTTTACTCGCTTATAATTCTAAAACTTTTGGCTGTTGAGCCTGGTGGTCATGTTCAGGTCCTGCATACACTTTCAATTTCTTGAACATTGCACGACCTAGTGGATTGTTGGGTAACATACCTTTAACTGCGGTATTAAGAATACGATCTGGGAACGTTTTTCTTAACTTACCTAAGCTAACGGTTTTGAGGTTGCCAATATAACCCGTGTGGTGCTGATATAATTTATCTTTTTCTTTATTGCCGGTAACGCCAATTTTCTCTGCGTTTACGACAATAATGTAATCACCGGTATCAACATGCGGTGTATATTCTGGTTTGTGTTTGCCACGAAGGCGACGTGCAATTTCAGAAGCAAGGCGACCCAGCGTCTTCCCATCTGCATCAACTACGTACCAATCGCGTTTAACTTCTGCTGCTTTTGCACTAAATGTTTTCATCGTTACTTAGTCTTTCTGTAAAGGCTCAATAAAAGAGTGAGAATTCTACTAAACATTATCATTTTTTTCAATGTTTATTTCGTTTAGGTGCAAGTTTAAAAAACATAACCTTTGCACCTTGATCTTTATACCTTTCACCTAAAGTTATAATTTGATGTTTAATGAATGTAATTTACGATAAAGATGAGTACGCTCCATGCCCACTGCAGCCGACAATTTTGCAACACTGCCGCCTGTTCGTTCAAAATGATATTCCAGATAAGCTTTTTCAAAATGATCTCTGGCCTCCTTTAACGGCATATTGAAAAACTCAGGAACCGATGACGATGTCATTACATCACTAACGACTGATCCCAGTGCCGCTTTTACTTCATCCAATTCTATATCTTCGCCGACACCCAAAATCATGAGGCGCTGTACCAGGTTTTTTAATTCCCGCACATTGCCACGCCAAATGTAATTGCGTAAAAAATTCTGCGCTGCCATAGAAAATTTCCGAAAAGCCAGCTTATCCTGATTGACAAAATAATCAACATAAAAACTTAGCAATCCCGGCACATCCTCGCTATGCTCCCTAAGTGGCGGGATATTTAGAGTAATCTCATTAAGCAAATAATACAGATCCTGCCTGAACCGCCCGGACTTAATCTCCTCATCCATCGCAATCCGTGTTGATGCGACTACCCTAACATCAACTCGCACGGCCTCACTACCGCCTACGCGCAAAAAAGAACTTGATTCCAGGGCGCTCAGTAGCCTCAGCTGGGTTTCCTTATCCATGCCGCCTATTTCACTTAAAAATAAGGTCCCTTTATGCGCTCGCTCTAACAAGCCGGGGTAAATTTTACCCAGATTTTCCTTGCCAAAAAATTCTACTGCTGAATTTTCCGGGGATATACTTCCGACCGCTACATCAACAAAAGGCCCATCGCGATGCGCACTGTTGTTATGCAGGTAACGCGCATACAGCTCTTTGCCAACACCTGCATCTCCGATGAACAATACTCTGGTATCATGTTGCGCCAGACGCTTTAATTGATCCTTGATTCTGGCAACAGTAGCACTCTTGCCGACTGGTTCAATGTCAACAACCAATTGCTTCCTGAGACCGGCATTTTCCTTTTGCAGGTTACCCGCTTCCAAAGCTCTTTCAACAATCAATAATAATTTTGCCAGCGACAAGGGTTTCTCAAGAAAATCATAGGCACCTAACCGAGTAGCTTCAACAGCCGCTTCGACTGAGCCATGCCCTGACATCATAACCACCGGACACAGCATGAAATCTTCGGCAACCCATTCTTTCAATAAGGTAATGCCATCAGTATCAGGCATCCAGATATCCAGCAAGATGAGGTTGGGTTTTTGGGACTTTTTTAATTCCCGGGCAGCACTTGCGTTTTCTGCCATAGCGACTTGATAACCCTCATCTTCGAGAATTTCGCAGACTAATCTGCGAATATCCGGTTCATCATCTACGACTAATATACGCGGTGTGTTTGCGTTCATAATATTTTACAGTTGTTTAGAGTTAGATGCAGGGAGCTGGATTATAAACCCCGCTCCCACCTTACGATTGGTGTCGATCCATATTGCACCGCCATGTTCTTCAATAATTTTTTTTACAATCGCTAATCCTAGGCCAGTGCCTTTAGCTTTGGTTGTTACGTATGGTTCAAAAATTTTCTCAATTTGCTCATCTTTAATGCCTGGTCCATTATCATAAAGTGCTATTTCTATAAAATCGGTGTTATTTTTCTGCACTTTATGCAGGGTTATTTCTATTAGCCCATGAGCATCTATAGCTTCCAGTGCATTTTTTATCAGATTATGAAGTACTTGCCTGATACTGACAGGGTCACCATTAATTATTAAAAAGCCAGCCTCATAATCGGCTTTGAATTTTACCCCCGATTTTAACGCATAAAGAGCTAATACCTCCTGAACCAAGCTTGATAAATCAATATCCACCGTTTGCTTTTTGGAAGGCTTGGCGTATTCGGAAAAATCATCCACCATTTCTTTCATCGCCTCAACTTGCTGTATGATGGTCCTGGTTGAACGCTGTAAAATACCAGCATCAGCAGGCTCCAGCTTATCGGATAATTTATGTTGCAACCTTTCTGCGGATAGCTGAATGGGGGTCAACGGGTTCTTGATCTCATGAGCCAATCTTCGCGCTACTTCACCCCAAGCCGCATTCTTCTGAGCCTGTATCAAATCGGTCACATCATCAAAAACCACAACCGCGCCAACACGCTGACCTTCCTGAGAAAACAGCGGCGTCCCCCTGCACAGCAATTCCTGCCGGCCATTAGGCCCTAAAAATGCAATCCGTTGCTGCCAAATATCATCCGCTTGCTCCAGTAAGCGCTGAATTGATTTTAGCGGCTCTGCCAACTCAGAATAGCTCTCAATAAGTTCCAATAAAGTCCGCCCTATAAACTGATTCACATGAATATGAAAAATTCTGTATGCCGCCTGATTAGCGGTGCGAATTTTATACAACTCATCAAAACTGATAACCCCGGCCGTTAAATTTGCCAAAATCGTTTCCAGATAAGCACGCTGATTTTCCACCTCAAAACCAGCTTGTCTGGTTTCATCGCGGGCGACAGCAATACGATGAGTCATATCATTGAATGACTTAACCAGAAAACCCAGATCATCCTGAGCGATAACCGGCAACTGCTGGTCATAATGACCGGAAGCAACAGCTTGTGTACCTTTAACCAGTTCTTTTACCGGTGCAATAATATTACGGATACTGATAAAAGCCACCCATATCGCAGCCAATAAACTCATGAATAAAACTAACGACAGAGCCAGCGAGAAACTCATTTTTAATGAATCTCTTAAAAAATTCATTTCCTGATAACGCACAAAGGCAAATTCTACCGAATCCGCCAAATCAGCAATTCTTACCGGTACAGGGTATAAAGCTTGTAAGTATTGGGGTTCCTGGGCTTTAACAGTAACAATAACACGGATCATCAATTCTTCTTCATGTATGGGCGCAACAGCGACATACTCAGCATTCTGACGCAACTGCAACCAGATATGTTCATCCGGCAAACTCGGCAAAATATCGCCTGGGTTAATACTACTTGAGGCAATAATTCGACCCTGACGAGAAAAAAGGGTCATCTCCGAGGCTCCCGATTGTTCTCGCAAATTTTCTATTTCCAGAGTCACCAAACTTTCAGATGAATCTTCCAGCTTTTCCGTCAATTGCTGTGTTTGCTTCAAATGCCAGCGCATACGTTGATCTAATGAGGCTTGACTGAGTTCCAGCGCATCTTCCATGGCACGATCTATTTCCACATTAAACCAGCTATCAATACCCTGATGTAAAAACTGCATGGAAAAATAAAACACAATAACGGCCGGCGCTAAAGCCAATACAACAAACAACGACACCATTCGAGTTGTTAACCGCGAACCGGCCTCACGTCTTTTTGTGTGCTGGATCAGTGTATAGATATTGGCCCCGACCAATATCAACAGCACGACTGAACCCAGGGCATTGACTAACAGCAGCCATGAATACATCGCACTCAACTCTGACGATTCCTGCGTTGCTGAACTCATCAACTGCAACGACAGCAGAATCAGGCCAAACAGGATTAAAACAGACAGATTAAAAGGGAATTTTATTTTTTCAGTGGCCATAGCGTCCAGTCACTGGATAAATACCATTGCGGATCAATATAAGCAACCGGCCTCAATGGCAAAGGCAGCGCTTCACGGTCAAAACTTACTCTCAGTGCGCCCAAATACTGATTTTCAGATGCAAGCTCAGTTTCTTCTATCAAAGGAAAATCACTTATTGTAGACATCAAATCCAATGCCGCAGGCAGCGTGGAAAAATTATAAACTTCACCGTCAACTTCATTCCTGACCCGGTACATATTCAATAAAGCGTGATATTGAATGCGATAACGTATTGCAGTATCAACCAGCATCTTATTCCACAAAACATCGCGATGTTGCAGCAACCTGACTTGAATATCCCAAAATAAGGGTACTCCGCTTTGTAGTGCTTCCTTTGCCTTATCACTGAGTCGATAAACGATGTCTGCGGACAACACATAAATGTCGCCTTGCAACGTTATTTCGGCTCGTTTTACTTCTGCGGCAAATTCGCCGGTGTAACCGGAAAATGGCAGCATCCAGAATAAAATGCCGCATACAAAAGCATAAAAGGAATAGTTTTTTAACAAAATGGGAATTTTATTTATCAAAAATAACGCACGAATTTACCATAAAAACGAATAAAAATTTAGTGCGATTCTGAATAACGTTTGTGTTACTCCATTAATTACCTTGCAGAAGCAATAACAGGGCTTGCCTATTGTCAGAATGACAAACTGCAACCATAATGCAACTATAGTCCACGCCGAGGAATTAGTTATGCCTGCACTGACCATTAAAAACATACCCGAATCGCTTTATCAACAACTAAAAGACGCCGCCGAATTGCATAGACGCAGCATCAACAGTGAAGTCATTGTTTGCCTCGAAAAAACCCTAGCCGCCAGCAAAATAACGCCTGCTGACCGCTTAAGCCGTATCGAACAGTTGCGTTCCGGTATTAGAACCAACAACATCACACCCGAAGATATTGAACTAGCCATTAACAGCGGTCGGCCATGATTGTTGTGGACACTAACATCATCAGCTACCTGTTTTTGCCGACCGTCTATTCCGAAAAGTCGAGCCGGCTTTATCTGCAAGATGCGGAATGGGCAGCTCCCAGCCTTTGGCGTAGCGAATTCCGTAATGAACTTGCACTGTATATACGGCAGCAAATCCTCAGTTTGTCAGAAGCATTGGCAATACAAGAAGAAGCTGAAGCATTAATGGTGGATCATGAATTTTCAGTAACATCCGTGCAAGTTTTAATGTTAACCAATAACAGCAATTGCTCAGCTTATGATTGTGAATTTGTTGCCCTGGCAAAACAGCTATCTGTAAAACTTGTTACCGAAGATAAAAAAATACTGCGGGAATTTCCCGAAGTTACGGTATTGCTGGATGATTTTCTAAATTGAATGTCCCACATGCTAATTTTGCGGAAAGCTATCATGAAACGTAATAATGCCCTGGCCCTGCTCCGAACTATCAAGCCCATACTAGCCCAGCAGTTTGGCGTCACACAGCTGGCGTTATTTGGTTCTACTGCTCGCGATGAAGCCCGTGATAATAGCGACTTGGATATTCTGGTGAGCTTCGATGGCCCTGCAACTTCAGCACGTTATTTTGGTGTGCAATTTTATTTGGAAGACCAATTAGGTTGCTCAGTAGATCTGGTCACCGAAAAAGCCTTGCGTCCAGAGTTCCGACCTTTTATTGAAAAGGAAGCTATCAATGTCTGAACCGATAGTGCATGAATGGCGTTTTTACCTGGATGACATGACTGGCTTTGCCGAAAAAGTGCTTAATTAATGGTAAAGCCGGTGGGATGGTTTATCAGCCTTTGGATAACAATCCCCCTGTGTTTAGTGGTGTTGCCGAAACGAAAGTTGCGCAATTCGCAATCGCTGAGTTGAACAAGCTGCAACATACTCCGGGAACAGTTGCCACCAGCAAAGTCTTATTGAATGCTGATGTACAAAAGTCGGTTATTCTGGCTGTCACGGAACAATTAAGCGCGGGTCAACAATCATTGTTTGATCCCGAAAATCCTGTTGATGTAGCTGATATAGTGGCTAAAACTACAGCGCTGATGCTGAACCATACGATAGATATTCCGCGTGTGATTGTGGTGCCTAAAGGTGGAGTCAGTTATGG
>Ga0105090_10000924_pt1 | contig 15373 bp, 16 predicted proteins | sample PPLLak3March2015_FD_79110 | JGI IMG/M metagenome (GOLD analysis project Ga0105090, IMG submission 79110) | Freshwater sediment microbial communities from Prairie Pothole Lake near Jamestown, North Dakota, USA - PPLs Lake P7 Core (1) Depth... | ecosystem: Environmental > Aquatic > Freshwater >... | reverse complement strand
TCGGCCGCTACACGGCGGGAGCGCTGCGGGCTTTCGCCTTCGGTCTGCCGGCGGTGCTGGTGGATGGCAACGTGAGCCGCGTGCTCTCGCGCCTGATGGATTTTTCCGCAGCCGTGGATGAAACCGCCGGGCTCAAGCGGATCTGGGCATGGGCGGAAGAGCTCGCGGACCCGGCGCGGCCACAGGCTTATCACTCGGCGCTCATGGAGCTGGGGCAGGCGATCTGCAAGCCGGGCCTGCCCGATTGCCTCAACTGTCCTGTCGCACGGTTTTGCCAGACCCCGGATCCTGCCAAACTGCCGGTAAAATCCCGCAAGGTGGCGATCACCGCCGTGGACGAGCACGCGCTCTGGCTGCGGGATGGCGAGGGCCGGTTGTTGCTGCACCATGAGGCGGGCAAACGCCGCACCGGTTTGTGGAAACTGCCGGTCCGCGAGGCGGTGGAAATCCGCGATCTGCCGCTGCTCGCGGAGCACCGCTACGCCATCACCCGCTACCGGGTGAACCTGCGGGTGCATGACGGCAACGCGCCCGGTTTCAACTATCAAATCTCCCCCGGCGACTGCTGGGTGGAACCGGACGGGTTGCCCGCGTTGGCCATGGCGGCCCCCTTCCGGCGGGTGGTGGAGCGATTGTTGGAGGAAATGTGAAATCGGATGTGACGAATCCGGGGCGCTGTGTTTACCATCCGCGCGGATGGAACGACTTTCGTGTTTTTTCGCATTATTGCTTGCGGCCTTTGCCCTGCAGGCCTGCGCGGTGGCTCCGCAGCCGGATCCTGCCATTCCGGGCCCGGCAGTGCGCAAACTGATTCTCCAGCGAGTGAGCGCCGTCATTGTGACGGATCAGAAAAACCTCGGCAACTGGGTGAAACGCGGTTTCCCCATGTCCCAGGCACCGGGCGATGCGGATGGCGGATCCGCCACGCCGATCACGCCGGATGGCTATTTCCTCACCGCAGACCACGTGCTGGCACGGATGGACGGCCGCCATGTTTACGTCATCCACGGCGTGGACGGCCGGCTCACGCCGCACAAGGCGCGGGTGGTCTGGCGGTCGGAGCATGCGGATCTGGCACTGCTGCACATCCCCGTCAGCACGCCACAACACTATCGGTTCACGGCCCCGGAGCGCTGGCTGCCGGTGGGCACCGGAGTGGTCCACGGCGGCATCGCCACCGGCTTCAAGTCCGGCTGGGGAAAACTCGGCACCTCACTGCCGCCTGAAAGCCGGTTCACGGGCACGCGGAAGTTCAAGATCGACATCCCGCTGCAGCCCGGTGACAGCGGCGGACCGGTGGTGGATGCCTACGGTGGATTGGTCGGCATCAACTCGGCGGTCGAGTTTCTCGTGCCGATGGAAACCGCGTTTTTCGTGGACTCCGAGGCGAGCCGCCCGAACACCCGGATGCTGCAGCAGCTCATCGAAAAGGACCGGGCCGGAAACATCCGGGCAAGCGCCCGCGTAGATTGAGTCCATGATCCGCATCCACACTGCATGGACCCGCATCACAGGCAGTGCCGCCGCCGCGGCTCTGGTCCTGCTGGCGTCATCCTGCGCGAGATTCGAAGCATCCGGCCTGCCGGGCAGCGCCGCCTCGATGGCCCACAATCAAATCATGCTGGTGGCGGCCGAGCCCGAGACCTTCGGTCACTACCGGCTCACTGCGTTGATGCGTGACTATCCGGATCTGGATTTGTTCATGGCCAAGCGCGGCATGCCGGATTTCCTGGCCGAGACCAGCAATGACCGTCAGCACTATTTCATCCTGTATTATCCCACGGCCCGCCAGGCCTTCGCGGCCCGGACCCGCCCGGGCCAGCGGCAACGGCTGGAGTTTGCCGGGCCTTATCCGATTACGGACTCCGAGAAGCGCACATTGGAGGATCTCCGGAAAAAGGAGACTTCGCGCAGTCTGCACCGCGGACTGGATGATGACCGCTAAAAGAAAGCACGCATGTTGCCCAAACCGATTCTGTTCACACTTGTTGCCGCATCCATTGCCTCCGGACAGGACTTTCTCGATCCGATCTTTGTCACCGCCTCCCGCTCGGAGCGAACGGAAAGTTCCGCCGCCTATTCCACCGCCTACCTCGATGCGGATTTCATCCGGCAAAACACCCGCCGCACCTTGCCCGAGGCGCTGCAATACACGCCCGGCGTCATGGTGCAGAAAACCGCGCACGGCCACGGCTCGCCTTTCATCCGCGGCTTCACCGGGCGGCAGAATCTTCTGTTAGTCGATGGCGTGCGCCTCAACAATTCCACCCTGCGCAGCGGACCGGTGCAGTATTGGAACACGGTGGACGCGCTGGCCATCGACCACCTGGAGTTGATCAAAAGCCAGGGCTCGGTGCTCTACGGATCGGACGCGGCGGGCGGCACGCTCAACGCGTTCACCAAGTCCTCGGACTTCCGCGCGAGAGCGGACGGGCAGACTTATCTCGGAGGCTCGGCATCTTATGAATTCCGTGCCAACGGCCAAGGCAGCCACATCGGCCGCTTGGAAAGCGAAACCGGAGTCGGCGGCAAGTTCGGCCTGTGGCTCGGCCTTTCCGCCAAGGACTTCGGCGACATTGAGGATTCAGCGGTCGGCCGGATGGATGGCACCGGCTACCCGGAAGAAGCCCTCGATTTCCGCGCGGACTGGGCGCTCACGGCGGATTCCACCCTCACTCTGGCCCACCAATCCCTCAATCAGGACGCGATTTCCCGCTGGCACCGCACGTTGGCAAACCCCGGTTGGCGGCATGATGACCACGTCGCCGCTCCCGGGACTTGGTCGGAAAACACCTACGATCAGGAACGCTCGCTGACTTACCTCCGCTACGCCGGTGAAAACCCGCAAGCCGGCGCGTTCATCGACCGCTGGAACGCCACGCTTTCCTGGCAGAGCACGGCCGACTCCGAGTTTCAGAACCGCACGCCCGCCGAGGACAGCCTGCGTGCATCCAACATCGAGGTGGAAACCCTCGGCTTGGATCTCGTTCTGGAATCCGCCGCCGGTCCGGGCACCTTGGTTTACGGTTTTGATTTCTATCATGACGATGTGGACTCGTCCGGCTACCGCAAAAAAACTGTAGGTATCAAACGCGAAAACCTGCCCGTGGCGGATGATTCCGAATACGACATCTTCGGCACCTTCGCTCAATACGTCTGGAAACCCGGCGATGCCCTGGAAATCACCACCGGTGCCCGCTACACTCATGCCGGGGCATCACTCGGGCGTTTTTACAATTCCGCCGGTGCCCTGCAAGAAAGCCAGTCGGAAGATTGGGACGCAGTCGTCGGCTCGCTGCGCGGCCTCTACCGGATCAATCCGCAATGGAGCCTGTTCGGCGGAATTTCCCAAGCGTTCCGCGCGCCGAACCTCGATGACCTCACGGGAAACATGACATCACGCGCCGGCAACGACTCACTGGGCTCCACGGAGGTCCAGCCCGAGAACTTCCTCACTTACGAACTCGGCGTCCGCCAGGCCACGGAAAACACCTCGCTCGCCTGCTCGGTTTTCTACACTGATGTGAGCGATCTCATCACCGGCGTGCCCGCCGCCCCGGGCAGCAGAACCACGGTCACCACCAATGCGGCGGATGCTTACATCTACGGCGTCGAGTTGGAAGGCGCGTGGCGTTTCCACCCGCAGTGGACACTTTCCGGCTTTGCCGCATGGCAGGATGGCCGCCTCGCAAGCCCCGCCTACCTTGGCGGACCGCCTGAGGACAAGCCGATGTCCCGTCAACTGCCGCTCACCGGGTCCGTCGCCCTGCGCTGGACCGATCCCGCCGAGAAATTCTGGATCGAAACCCGCCTGCTGGGCGCCGCCACCGAGGACCGCATCACCGCAGAGGACCAGGCTGCGGACAACCAGCGCATCCCCACCCACGGCACCCCCGGCTACCTCGTCGCCTCGCTGCGCGCCGGGTGGCAGGTCAACGAACACCTCGATCTCACCTGCGGCATCGAGAACATCACCGACGAGGATTACCGCATCCATGGCTCCGGCCAGAACGAGCCCGGACTGGCCGGAATTTTCGCGGTGAAAATGACATGGTGATTTCCTCCTTGCCCCTCGCACCTGCGGAGGTAGTTTTCCACTGATCGCAGCGGTTTTTCGCCACGGCGATCATACTAAACCGGGGCTCCGGCCCCATTCATAAAAAACGATACATACCAAACATATGAAAATGAACCAAAGAATGCGCAGTGGTTTCACCTTGGTGGAACTTCTCGTCGTCATCGTCATCATCGCGGCGCTTGCCGGCCTCACCGCTCCCATGGTGATCCGCCAACGCAAGAAGGCCGACCAAACCGAAGCCGTGAACAACGCCCGCCAGATCGGCTTGGCAATGTTCGAGTTCGAGACTGCTTATGGCAGCTTCCCGGACAGCACCACCGCGACTCAAGTCACGGAAAACACCGGTAGCCAATTGACCCTTGGCGGCACTACCGCCAATGATTATTTCCGCCAGCTCATTGCTGCGGAAATCTCGAGTTCGGAAGCCATGTTCTACGCCAAGACCGCGTTTTCGAAAAAGCCCGACAACGTGTTCAACACCAGCGAAAACGCGCTGGCACCTGGCGAAGTCGGCTTCGGCTACATCATGAACAGCAACCTCGGTTTCAGCACCGCCGGCAACCCGGCCCGCCCGATCGTCGTCGCTCCGCTGGCCTTCCCATTCCAGACCGGCCAGTTTGACCTCGAACTCTATGATGCCAAGGCCGTGGTGCTGCGCATCGACAACAGCGTGCAGTCGATCCCGATCCTCAGACAATCGAAGTTGGCTCAACTCGGTGGCGGCAAGAACCTGCTGCAAACCGGCGACGATACCGTCTGGGGCACCGATGCCACTCCCCAAATCGTCAATCCGCAGGCCAAGCAATAAGCCCGGTTTGACCCGCATTTGAATTCCACTCCGGGAGGCCCAACGGCCTCCCGGTTTTTTTCCGCCCACTGCTTTTCGCTGCCCGCATTCCACTATCTGCTTTCCATCCGCCGGGCTTCCCGGTAACCCGTCGGCCCGTCTCACCACGCATCCGCCCATGACCCTCGCCGAACTTCAAGAACTCCACTCCCTGCCGTTTTTCGATCTCCTCAAGCGCGCCCGCGAGGTGCATGAGAAATTCTGGCCCGAAGGCAAAATCCAGCTCTGCACGCTGCTCTCCATCAAAACCGGCGGCTGCTCCGAGGATTGCGCGTATTGCGCCCAGTCCGCCCGCTACAAGACCGAGCTCGAAAGCCACGTCCTGCTCGAGCGTGAGGAAGTCATGAAACACGCCCGCGCCGCCAAGGAGAGCGGCTCCACCCGCTTCTGCATGGGCGCCGCATGGAAGGGAGTGCGCGGCGGCACGCCGAAATTCGAGCAGGTGCTCGACATCGTCCGCGACGTAGCCTCGCTCAACATGGAAGTCTGCGTCACCCTCGGCGAGCTCGGCCCGGCCGAAGCCGAACAACTCCGCGACGCCGGCGTCACCGCCTACAACCACAACCTCGACACCTCGCCGGAGCACTACCCGAACATCGTCACCTCCCACACCTACGAGGACCGCCTGCGCACCATCCGCAACATCCAGGACGCCGGCATCTCCGTCTGCTGTGGTGGCATCCTCGGCCTCAGCGAAACCATCACCGACCGCCTCCGCCTGCTGGAAGTGATTTCCAACTTCAACCCGCAGCCGGAAAGCGTGCCGATCAACTCGCTCATGCCCATGCCCGGCACCCCGCTGGCGGAAAACCCGCAGGTCGATCCCTTCGACCTCGTCCGCATGATCGCCTGCGCCCGCATCGCCGTGCCCGGTGCCAAGGTCCGCCTGTCAGCCGGCCGCACCCGCCTTTCGGATGAAGTCCAGGCGCTTTGTTTCTTCGCCGGAGCCAACTCCATTTTCTACGGCGAGAAACTCCTCACCGCCGACAACCCGGAGGCGGAAAAAGACCTCGCCCTGCTCGCCAAGCTCGGCCTCGAAACGCTCCAGCCCAATCCCTCGCTCGAAGCCCCGGAGTTCGATCCCTTCTCGCCCGCCAACCCCTCGCCAGATGGCCACCATCATGGCGAGCCAGCAGCTTGCTGCGCACCTGCCGGCTGTTGCTGAGCCTCCGCCCGCATCCTTCGGAAATCCTGATTTTCCGCCCATGAAAACAATCTTGCTCCCGGGCGGGAGTCGGAGGATGCTCTGGCCGCAGGCAAAGCTATGGCAGGCAGGGACAACAAGAAGCGCGGCGAGGTGGAGCAACCGTCGCGATGGAGCAACGAGATCACCGGCATCCTATGGATCACAGCCGGCTTGTTGCTGCTGCTCTCGCTGGTGAAATACAGCCCGGCGGACCTGCCACGCTGGGGGATTCTGGAAGCATTCGCCGGCAAATCCGGTGCCACCGGCGACAATCTGATAGGCCCGCTGGGCGGGATTCTCGGCTTCCTGCAAGTCCTGCTTTTCGGTGCCGCCGCATGCCTGCTGCCGGTTGGCTTCATCTGGTTTGGCGTGGTGAAACTGGCCTTCGACGGCCGCATCTGGCCACGCACGGTGGTCGGCTTTTGCATCCTGCTGCTCGCGGGTGCCGCATGGCTCCACGCGGCGGACTTTTTTTTCAAGGACTGGGCGAAAAGCTGCAATCTCAACAGCCCCGGCGGAGTGGTCGGCAGCGGCGTCGGCGGTTTCGTGCTGATGAATCTGGTCGGCCGCGCCGGCACGCTTCTTCTGACCGGTGCCGCTTATCTGGTGGCAATGATCCTGCTCACCGGCCAGCAGCCACTGCGCTTCACCAAGGCGTGTTTCCGCCTGATCATGGAAAAATTCGCCGCCTGGCGCGAGAGCCGCAGCGAGGCTGGCAAGGCCGCCGCCCGCGAGGCGGAGTTGATTGCCGAGCGCGAGCGCCAGCGCGAGGAACGCCGCAGGGACCGCGAGGCGGCCAAAGCCGCCGCCGCACGCGAGGAAGAGGAAGCCGATCCCCAGGCGCTGCTGCCACTGCGCGACAATCCCCCGCCCCAGATCATCGATGCCTCGCAACGCCGCCTGGCCGAACCGCTTGTTTCCGGCGCCAAGCCTTTCGATCGCAAAAAGCCCGGTCACCAGTTCCTCTCCGTCACCGGTTTCGAGAACTACGAACTGCCCGGTTTCGATCTGCTGGACGCCGAGGAAGAGGAAGACGCGCCGGAGGCCAACCGCGACGAACTGCTCTCCACCCAGCGCGTCATCATCGAGACCCTCAAAGCCTTCGGCATCGAAGTCACACCCGGAGACATCACCCGCGGTCCCACCATCACCCGCTACGAAATCTATCCCAGCACCGGCCTGCGCGTTTCCCGCATTTCCCAACTCGAGGCCGACATCGCCCGCGCCACCTGCGCCGAACGCATCAACATCCTCGCCCCCATCCCCGGCAAGGACACCGTCGGCATCGAAATCGCCAACTCCCAGAAAATCGCCGTCCCGCTCCACGAACTCCTCCACGATCCCGAGTTCCGCTCCGCCAAGAAAAAAATCCCGCTGGCCCTCGGCAAGGACGTCTATGGCAAGACCGTCATCGGCGACCTCGCCGCCATGCCCCACCTGCTCGTCGCCGGCGCCACCGGTTCCGGCAAGTCCGTCTGCATCAACTCGATCATCGCCTCCATGCTCTTCAAGTTCGGCCCGGACGAACTGCGCTTCATCATGGTCGATCCCAAGGTGGTCGAGATGCAGATGTATAACCGCCTGCCGCACCTCGTCGTGCCGGTCGTCACCGATCCCAAGAAAACCGTCGCCGCCCTCAAGTGGGTGGTCAACGAAATGGAAAAGCGCTACCGCATCTTCGCCAAGGAAGGTGTTAGAAACTTCGACAGCTTCAACAGCCGGCCGCGCAAGGAGAATCCCGCCGAGGCCCCCTCGGAAGTAGCCGATCCGTCCGATTTTTCAGATCCACCAGATCCCGCCGAAGCCCTCGAACAACCCGAACTCACGCTTGATCCTGACATCCCTGCCAGCCACCAGCCCCCCCCGTGGGCACTCGATGAGGTGGACGACGAGCAGATCGAATCCATCGCCGCCGCCCTCGAATCCGGCGAACTCACACCCGAGGCCGATGAAGACGATGAGGACTTCGAGCCGGACCCGGACCGGATTCCCGACCGCTTCCCCTACATCGTCGTGCTCATCGACGAGCTTGCCGACCTGATGCAGACCGCTCCGGCCGACGTGGAAATGTGCATCGCGCGCATCGCCCAGAAAGCCCGCGCCGCCGGCATCCACCTCATCATCGCCACCCAGACGCCGCGCGCCGATGTCGTCACCGGCATCATCAAAGCCAACATCCCCTGCCGCATCGCCTTCCAGGTTTCCTCCCAACTCGACTCCCGCGTCATCCTCGATACCAAGGGCGCCGAAAAACTCGTCGGCAAGGGCGACATGCTCTACCTCCCGCCCGGCTCCGCCAAACTCGAGCGCGCCCAAGGCGCCTTCGTCACCGATGCGGAAATCGAGCGCATCATCAACCACTGCGCCAAGCAGGGCTCACCCAAGTTCGAGACCGACATCCACGCCTCGCTTTCCGGCAACGATGACGACGACGAGGAGGAAGTTTCCGAAGCCGACGAGGAACTCATCCTCAAGTGCATCGAGGTCGCCCGCCAGGAGCGCAAATGCAGCACATCCCTGCTCCAGCGCCGGCTGCGCCTCGGCTACACCCGCGCCGCCCGCATGGTCGATATCCTCGAACAACGCGGCATCGTCGGCCCCGGCGACGGTGCCAAGCCACGCGAGGTCTTCCTCAAGTGACGAAAAATCCACCGGCTGGCGATTTTCCGGTTGTCAAAACCCGCCCCGCCACTCTTACTTCCGCCCCGCCCGCAAGGGCGTCTGTGCTTAGGCTCGATAGCTCAGTTGGTAGAGCAGCGGATTGAAAATCCGCGTGTCGCTGGTTCGATCCCGGCTCGAGCCACCACTTTAGAATCATAGGGTTAAGGCGAATATTCGCCCAACAAAAAAGTAGTTACCCTTTGTGTGCCCATATTGCGGCATTGTGTTGCCAAGCGGCACATCCCAGAGCAGGATGCAGTCGATGAAACATCGGTCATTTTTCAAGATGTTGGGATGCGCGGCGGGAGGCTCCATGCTGCCACTGCCAGGCAAAGCGGCGGCGCCGGACCGTTTGGGTTCCGTTCTTCCGGTGCGACAGTTGGGAGGGAAACCGGTCACGGTTCTGGGCTTGGGTGGATTTCACATTGGTTGGACGGGTGCTGCCGAGGCCCGGGCTACCATCGAAGCCGCACTGGAAGAGGGAATTCGTTTTTTTGACACTGCGGAATCCTACGGCCCCCACCTGAGCGAAGAGCGCCTCGGGGAATGGCTCGTGCCCGCAGCCCGGGAGGAAATTTACCTGATGACGAAGTCATCCGCAAAAACCGCGCGGGATGCCCGCGAGGCCATCGAGGGGTCCCTGCGGCGCCTGCGCACCGACCATGTCGATTTGTGGCAGATGCACGCGCTGGAATCCCCGGAAGATGTCGATGAGCGTCTCGATGGCGGTGTGCTTGAGGCGGCTCTGCAAGCCCGCGAGGAGGGGAAAATCCGGGCGATCGGCTTCACCGGGCACGCCAGTCCCTACGCGTTCCTGCGCGTCATGGAGCGCACCGGCGGGGATCGGTCGCCTTTCGCTGCCTGCCAGTTTCCGATCAACCCCGTCGATGCCGCGGCGCGGCACAGCTTTATCCGCGAGGTTCTGCCGCAGGCGGAGAAAAACGGCATCGGTGTTCTGGCCATGAAAACGCTCGCGGACGGCAGGTTTTTTGCCGCCAAACAAATGCAGGACCGCGAGGTGTGGCGCACCGAGAACCCGATCGTGCCCGGTGTGGTCACCATCGAGGATTGTTTTGCCTTCGCCCTTTCCCTCCCCGTGGCGGTTCTGATCACCGGCGCGGAAAAACCGGAGTTCGTCCGGGACAAGGCGCGCATTGTCCGGAATCTGCAAAAAATGACGGATGAAGAGCGCGCGGCCCTGGCCCACAGGGTTTCGGCTTTCGCCGCAGCGGGCAGCATCGAATACTACAAGGCACCCGACCTGCGTGCGGGAATTTTCACACCGCCGCCTTGAATGAGAATAACGATCTGGCCTCACGTTTCACGGCTGGAGGGAAATCGAGATCAGGGCGGCGGCTCTAAAGCCTGACGCAAACCGCCGGGGTGACATGGCCGCAAAAACATTTCGTTGCATCCGGTCTGGTGAAAAATTCTCAAATCATGCGCCTCACCTGCCATCCGGTGCTTCATTCTTGTTTGCAGTGATGCCGGCGCTTACCCGCCGGCCATGGATTCACATCCCAACTCCACTGTCACCGAAACCAAGATTGTCATGTCCGATCCCACCGCATTGGGCGTGTTCGGGCTCTCCATGGTCACCTTCGTCGCCGCCTCCCAGAAAATGGGCTGGACCACGGGCGTCACCTACCTGATTCCGTGGGCCTTGTTCCTCGGCTCGCTGGCGCAGGTCTGGGCCTCCACCATCGATTTCCGGAAGAACAACTATTTTGGAGCGATCGTGCTGGGTGTTTACGGGCTGTTCTGGGTGGCGGTGGCCATGCACTGGGCCATCAGTCTCGGCTGGTTTGGAAAAGTGGATGCGACTGCCGATCCGCGGCAACTCGCCTTCGCCTGCATCGGCTACACAATCTTCTCGTTGTTCATCATGATCGCCGCATTCGAGGCCAACAAGGTCTTTGCCGTCATTCTGATGCTGATCAACATCCTGCTGCCCTCGCTCGCCATCAGCATTTTGAAAAAAGGGACGCCGGCGGGTGAACTCAGCCACCAAATGGCCGCGTGGTCCGAGCTGCTCATTTCCCTGTTAGGTTTCTACGCCGCCGGTGCGGTTTTTCTCAACAGCTACTTCGGGCGCGTGCTGCTGCCGCTGGGCAAGCCATTCGGCTGGATTCGCAAGGGGCCGGCAAAAACCAGTGCCGCCTGATGACCACCGCCGTCAGGGAACGGGGACGAGCGCCAGGAAATTGCGCACCGGGCGGTTCCATGCCGGGCGGCGGGTGAGTGGCCCGCCGGGGACGGCTGCGGAAATCCACAAGTCCGAGGAACGGCCGCCATCGAGATTGAGCGCATGGCGCACGGGCCAACCGGGCACCGGAGTGCCGGCCAGAGCGGCGGCGGTTTGTGCGAGCGTGGCGGGCGTGCTGCATCCGATCCACCAGCGGCTGCCGCCATCCCAGAGGATCATGGTGCGGGCACTGGTTTTCAGGGCATCCAACCCGGAAACGATGCGGCCGTTTTCGACGAGTATGGGACCAGCCTGCAACAAGTCGCGCATGCCGCCGGCAGCCGCGCGGCCGAGCTTTTCGCGGCGGCTGATGGCGCTGCTGCCGGAGGCGTGCCACACACCGCTGCCCAGCGACGAGGCGGAGTTCCACGCGCCCGAGCGTTTCCCGGCGGCGATCACCAGTCCCAACGGCTCGCCTTCCGGCGTGAAAAACCCGCCATTCACCGCGGCAAGCCCGCCGACCGTGCGCGCGGCCGCCGCGGCATCCGCAAAACGGGATCCAGGGCCGCCCGCTTGATCGATGACCACCAGGCGGTGATTGCGCGCATCGAAGGCCACCCCCTCAAAAGTGATGCCGGAAACCACCGTGTGAGTCGTCCGCGGCGGTGCGGCCGGATGCGCCGCAGTCTCCGGCTTGGTGGCAGGAACTGGCGTTTCCACAGGGACTGCCCGCGCGCGTTCCACCTGCCGCGGCTCCGGCTCGCGCACCGGCGCACAGGAAACCACCATCAGAACAACCAACAGCCCCGGCACTAATCTCATGGCGCTCAGGCGAGGTCCGAAACCCGCACCTTGGCCCACCAACTCTTGAAGGAGTTGATGAAATCCTGGTGGCCGGCATGGACCTGGTAGGCATCGTGATCCGCGAGGGTGGCGAACTGCATGGTGAGCGCGTAGTCCCAGGACTGGTCCACCACCGGGCGGATTTCCACCTTGGCGGGAATGGCCCAGCGACCACCCGCAACGAGCGGGATGGCGAACAATTTCGCCATGCCTTGCTCGAAAATGGGGCGATCCACCGGGTTCTTCCGTTCCTCATTCAGCCAGAAATAGACGTGGTGTTCCATGCCGCATGGAACTACCGGTCACACCGCTGCCCGGCAAGCCCGGATTGGCGCGAGGCAAACGGGCATTGGCACATCCGCGCTTCCGGCGCATTTGGAAATTTCGTTTGCCGCGCGGGCGAGGTCCGATAGCTTCCCCGCATTACCCCATGTTCCGCACTTTTTTCCTGCTATCTCTCGCGTGCGCCACACCGCTGGCCGCACAAAACGCGCCCTCGGATGTGTATCGCTCGGTGCTGCGCATCGAAGCCGCCACCCAGGTGCCGGACTACGAGACCCCGTGGAACTCCGGGCGCTTTGGCGGCGGCATCGGCACCGGCTTCATCATCGGGAAAAACCAGATCCTCACCAATGCCCACGTCATTTCCAACGCCCGGCGCCTGCTCATCACCGTGCATGGCAGCCCGGTGAAATACCCGGCAAAGGTGGAGCACATCGCCCATGACTGTGATCTCGCCCTGCTCTCGGTGGAGGATTTCTCGGACTTCGAATCGTTTCCCGTCTTCGAATTCGGCGGGGTGCCCGCGCTCGAATCCCAGGTGCGCGTGATCGGCTACCCCATCGGCGGCGACCGCCTGTCCGTCACCCGCGGCGTGGTCTCGCGCATCGACTTCCAGCCGTATTCCCACTCACGGGCGGACTCGCACCTCGTGGTGCAGATCGATGCCGCCATCAATCCCGGAAACTCCGGTGGCCCCGTGCTGCAGGACGACAAGGTGGTGGGCGTGGCATTCCAAGGCCTGCGCCAGGCGGACAACACCGGCTACATCATCCCCACCCCGGTCGTGCGGCGCTTTCTCAAGGACATCGAGGACGGCCGTTATGATCAATATGTCGATCTCGGGATTTCCGAATTCGCACTGCACAACCCGGCGATGCGCAAGGCACTCGGCCTGCCTGCTGACAACAAGGGCGTGCTGATCACCAATGTGATCCCGGGCGGCTCCTGCGATGGTTTCCTGCAACCGGGCGATGTGCTGCTCTCGCTCAACGGCCATGTGGTGGACAGCGCCGGCATGGTCACCATCGACGGCGAGAACACGAATTTCAACGAAGTGGTGGAGCGCAAGTTCGCCGGTGAGAAGGTGGCCGTGCGCTTCCTGCGGGACCGCGGCTGGAATGATGTGGAGATCGAGCTCAAGGCGCTGCCCGCCTCGCGGATGTATGCCATCCAGTATGAGAAAAAGCCGCGCTACATGGTCTTTGCCGGGCTCGTCTTCCAACCACTCGACACGAATCTGTTTGCGACGGCGAAGTTCGACAACGTCACGGTGCGCCGGCTCTACACCGACTACGTGCCCAAGGGACTGTTCCAAAAGCACCGTGACATCGTGATGCTCACCCGTGTCGAGAGCGATCCGGTGACCAGCCAGCTCGCGGACTTCGCGGGCCATGCGGTGGACAAGATCAACGGCGTGGAGGTGACCGATCTCAAGCACGCCCATGAGCTGCTGCACCCGCAGGAAGCGCCGGAGTTCCATGTGATCGAGCTTTTCGGCGCCAGCCGCCCGCTGATCATCCCGGCTGCCGCCGTGGAGGAGGCGAACCGCCGGGTCGCGGAAAACTACGGCATTTCCAAGCTGACCAACTTCGAGGAATGACCATGCCGCGCGCGGGCATCGCACTGGGCTCCAATCTCGGTGACCGGTTGAAAAACCTCCGTGCGGCGCTGGATGCGTTGCGGGAAATCGCCACGCCCGGAGAGCCGGTGCTGGCCGCGCCCGTCTATCAGACAGAACCGCGCTTCTGCCCGCCGGGTTCGCCGGATTTTCTCAACACCGTGGTGGAGATCGGATTCGGGGGCGGTCCGCTGGAGTTGTTAGAGATAACCCGCGCCATGGAAATCCACCTCGGCCGGCTGCGCGGCACGGAACGCAATGCGCCGCGCGTGATCGACATTGACCTGCTGTATCTGGGAGATGTTGTCTTTGAAAACGCCGTGCTCACCCTACCCCACCCGCGCATCGGCGGGCGGCGCTTCGTGCTCCAACCGCTGGCGGACATCCGCCCGGAGCTCGTGCTGCCGGGGCACACTCAAACCATCGCTGAAATACTGGCGGGCCTGAAAACCGATGAACCCCTCCTGATTCCGGTTTCTTCCGGCGGGTTGTCGTAATTCGCCTCACCAGTCCGGAGCCCGGCAATCTCATTCACAACCGGGTCAATCCCGTAGCACTTTTTCATAACCCTGCGGGCGGAAGGCATGCAGCGGAGATGGCAAGATTTCAAATCTGGTTTTGTCCGCAGGGCAATCAAGCTAGGGATAAACCACAGGAACTCGATGCATTTTTAACCGCGAAGTGGCTGCCGGGCGCGGTGTATCTCATCGACCCCGGCGACGATTCGCAGTAATGCCCCCCTCACAATCCCAGTCTGGACAGAATCCGGCTAAGGATTATCATTTCCCTATGACAGTCACCCTACCACCTGCACTGGATCAGCTTGTGGAACGGCTCGTCCACACCGGTCGTTATGCCGACGAAGGCGATGTCGTGCGCGAAGCACTGCGCACCCTCGAACGGCAGGAGTTTGATGAGTCTCCCGCCCTTGAAGCGGCCATTCTGGAAGGCGTTGTTTCTCCGCACCAGCCATACGATGCCCGTGTGATGGATCGTATCCGTCATAACGCACGCTCCATCGCATGAGCCTGGAAGTATCCATTGCCCTCCGGGCGGAGCAGGACATGACCCTGCAATACCGCTGGTATCTGGATAATGCCGACCTCGACGTCGCCGAACGTTATCTGCTTGCCGTGCATGAAACCATTCAGCGAATCGCGGAATGGCCAGGTCTGGGACGCCGCCGTCGCTTCCGGGCCCCCGAACTCACTCAGATTCGCAGTATCCAAGTGAAGAAACCATTCGACTGTCATTTGCTCTTCTACATGGACGGCGAAACCCTTCGGATCGAACGCGTCATGCACGGGGCTCGGGATCTGCAAAACCGGTTGCTCGAAGATCCTGAAGGATAGGCGGCAATATGGCTGCCGTTCAATGCAGTCCAAACGATCCGCTCCGGAGGCTTCTTGTCTTGCGTCTTGTGTCTTCAAGTCTTGAGTCTTCCCCATGGGCAACCGCGCCCGCGACCTCCGCAATGAAGACGCCATCCGCTCCCTCGGTTGGCACGTCGTCACCATCTGGGAATGCGCGCTGCGCAAAAAGTCCGATTTCGCGTGGCTCGCGAAACGCCTGCCGCACCTGCTCGGCGCGCCGTGAAACCCGCTTGCAGGAGCGAGCCACCCCCTTTCCCGGTAGGGCGCGATCCGGCCCGGTCCGCCCTGATTCCCCGCGAG
>Ga0105090_10000922_pt1 | contig 15393 bp, 13 predicted proteins | sample PPLLak3March2015_FD_79110 | JGI IMG/M metagenome (GOLD analysis project Ga0105090, IMG submission 79110) | Freshwater sediment microbial communities from Prairie Pothole Lake near Jamestown, North Dakota, USA - PPLs Lake P7 Core (1) Depth... | ecosystem: Environmental > Aquatic > Freshwater >... | reverse complement strand
GGCGACCCAGCTGATCGTGCCGTTCTTCAAGGGCGTGGCGATCCCGCTGGGCCTGTTCTTCGTCGTGACGACCTACTTCATGGTGGTGGGCTTTTCCAACGCGGTAAACCTCACCGACGGCCTCGACGGGCTGGCCATCATGCCGGCGGTGTTCGTCGCCGCCGCCCTCGGCATCTTCGCCTACGTCGCCGGCCACGCGGTCTTCTCGGGCTACCTCGGCCTGCCGTTCCTGCCGGGCTCGGGGGAACTGGCCATCCTGTGCGCCGCGCTGGCCGGGGCCGGCCTCGGCTTCCTCTGGTTCAACACCTATCCCGCGCAGATCTTCATGGGCGACATCGGCGCGCTGGCCGTGGGCGCGGCGCTGGGCCTGGTCGCGGTGATCGTCCGCCAGGAGCTGGTGTTCATCGTGATGGCGGGCGTGTTCGTGATGGAAACCGTGTCGGTGATCCTGCAGGTCGCTTCGTTCAAGCTGACCGGCAAGCGGATCTTCCGCATGGCGCCGATCCACCACCACTTCGAACTCAAGGGTTGGCCGGAACCGCGGGTCATCGTCCGGTTCTGGATCATCTCGGTCATCCTCGTGCTCGCCGGGCTGGCGACGCTGAAGATCCGGTGAGGCGGGAGAGGGGGGCATGTCCATGCGCAAATTGATTCCGACCAGCAGGCCAGGCGCCGGCAGGATAGGCACGGCGCGGCGGGCCGCGGTCCGCAACCAGGCCTTCCAGGCCGGCCTGACGCCGCTGCCGGTGCGCCCGGACAGCTGGGTGCTGATACCCGCCCTGCTGCTGCTCTCGATCGGCGTCGTGATGGTGGGTTCCGCCTCGATCGCGATCGCCGAGGGGCAGGGCGTCGCCAGCTACCATTACCTGTTGCGCCACCTGCTGTACATCGCCATGGGCGTGGCGCTGGCGCTGTCGCTGCGCGTGATTCCCATGGCCTTCCTGGAGCGCATCAGCCGGCCGCTGATGGCGCTGTCGGTGCTGCTGCTGCTGATGGTCTTCGTGCCCGGCCTCGGCCACACGGTCAACGGCAGTGCGCGCTGGATCCGCCTCGGCCTGCTCAACTTCCAGGCCGTCGAGGCCGTCAAGCTGATGGTCATCATCTACCTGGCGGGCTACCTCGCGCGCAAGGCGCAGTTGGTGCAGACGCGCTTTTTCGACACGCTGAAGCCCTTGCTCTTCGCCGGCCTGCTCTCGGTGATCCTGCTGCTGCAGCCGGACATGGGCAGCGCGGCCGTGATCACGGCGATCGTCGCCGGGATGGTGTGGCTGGCGGGCGCGGCCTGGCGGCACATCTTCGTGCTGGGCATGCTCACCCTGCCGGCCTTCGGCTTCGCGGCGATGGAGCCGTACCGGCTGCGCCGCATCGTCAGCTTCATGGACCCCTGGGCCGATCCCTTCGCCAGCGGCTTCCAGCTCACCCAGGCGCTCATCGCGGTCGGCCGCGGCGAGCTGTTCGGGGTCGGCATCGGCGCCAGCATCCAGAAGCTGTTCTACCTGCCGGAGGCGCACACCGATTTCATCTTCGCCGTGCTGGCCGAGGAATTCGGCCTGCTCGGCGTGATCGCCGTGCTGGGGCTGTTCATGGTGCTGGTGACCCGCATCATGGTCATCGGCAGCATGGCCCATCGCAACAACCGGCCGTTCGCCGGTTTCGTCGCCTATGGCATCGGCCTGTGGATAGGCCTGCAGGCCGTAGTCAGCGTCGGCGTCAACCTCGGCATGCTGCCGACCAAGGGCCTGACGCTGCCGCTGATCAGTTCCGGCGGCAGCAGCATGTTGATGACGCTGGTGGCCCTCGGCGTGGTGCTGCGCATCAAGTACGAACTGGACCGGGACAACGGCGTGTTCAGCATCAGCCGCCGGAAAGTCGCGGGGGTCAAGGCGTGACGACCGGCCGGAAAAGCGAGCCGGGCCCGGGCGGGCGCGCCGTGCTGATCATGGCCGGCGGCACGGGCGGCCACATCTTCCCCGGCCTGGCGGTCGCCGAGAGCCTGCGTCGGCGCGGCGTCGACGTGCGCTGGCTCGGGGCGCGGGGCGGCATGGAGTGCCGCGTGGTGCCGCCGCGCGGGATCGCGCTCGACGTGGTCGACATCGCGGGCCTGCGCGGCAAAGGCGCGGGCCGCTGGCTGGCGGCGCCCTGGCGGCTGGCGCGGGCCGTGCTGCAGGCGTCGCGGCTGCTGGGCGCGCTGCGGCCGTCCTGCGCGATCAGTTTTGGCGGTTACGCGGCGGGACCCGGCGGGCTCGCGGCGAAACTGCGCGGCATTCCGCTGCTGGTGCACGAGCAGAACCGTGTCCCCGGCCTGACCAACCGGGTGCTGGCGCGCTTCGCGGCCCGCGTGCTGCAGGCCTTTCCCGGCACCTGGCCCAGCAACGGGCTTGGGCGGAAGCAGGCCGTGACCTGCGGCAACCCGGTGCGCCGGGACGTGGCCGGCCTGGACCAGCCCGCCACGCGCCTGGCCGGCCGCAGCGGGCCGGTGCGGCTGCTGGTCACCGGCGGCAGCCAAGGCGCCCGGGCGCTCAACCGCCTGGTGCCGGAAGCGCTGGCCCTGCTGCCCGCCGGCCTCGCCGTGGACGTGCGCCACCAGTGCGGCCGGGACCGCGAGGACGAGACCCGCGCCGCCTACCGCGCCGCCGGGATGGAAGCAGAGGCCCGTAGGACCGAACCTTGTTCGGGAAATGGCGCCCCAATCGCGGCCAAAGCCGCTCCTACGGGGTCTGTCGCCAACGTGACGGAATTCATCGACGACATGGCGGAAGCCTATGGCTGGGCCGACCTGGTGGTGTGCCGCGCCGGGGCCCTGACCGTCTCCGAGGTCGCGGCGGCCGGGCTGCCGGCCGTGTTCGTGCCGTTTCCGCACGCCGTCGACGACCACCAGACGCGCAACGCCGAGTTCCTGGTCGAGCGCGGCGCGGCCGTGCTGATGTCCGAAGTGACGGGCAGCGCGCGGCAGCTGGCGGACCTCCTGGCGGATCTGCTGCGCGACAGCGCGAAGCGCCTGGACATGGCCGTCCGCGCGCGCGCGGCGGCCGCGCCCGACGCGGCGGACCGCGTGGCGGCGCTGTGCCTGGAGTACGCGGCGGCATGAAGTCCGGCGGCTCACACCTGCAACCCATGCGGCGCATCCAGCGGGTGCACTTCGTCGGCATCGGCGGCGCCGGCATGAGCGGCATCGCCGAGGTGCTGGTCAACCAGGGCTTCACCGTGAGCGGTTCCGACCTGGCCGAAAGCCGCAGCACGCGGCATTTGCGGGAACTGGGGGCGACGATCCACCAGGGCCATGCGGCCGCGCACGTCCAGGGCGCCGACGTGCTGGTCGTGTCCAGCGCGGTCGCCGCCGCCAACCCCGAGGTGCAGGCGGCCCGCGAGCTGCGCATCCCGGTGGTGCCGCGCGCCGAGATGCTGGCCGAACTGATGCGCTTCCGCCGCGGCATCGCGGTGGCCGGCACCCACGGCAAGACCACCACCACCAGCCTGACCGCCAGCCTGCTGGCCGAGGCGGGCGAGGACCCGACCTTCGTGATCGGCGGGCTGCTCAACGCCTGGGGCAGCAACGCGCGCCTCGGCGAAGGCCAGTACCTGGTGGCCGAGGCCGACGAAAGCGACGGCTCCTTCCTGCTGCTGCAGCCGGTCGTCGCGCTGGTCACCAACATCGACCGCGACCACCTGGACGCCTACGAGCAGAGCTTCGACAACCTGCGCAAGGCCTTCCTCGAATTTCTGCACCACCTGCCGTTCTACGGCGCCGCCGTGCTGTGCGTCGACGACCCGGTCGTCGCCGAAATGATCCCGCTGGTGACCCGCGCGGTCGTCACCTACGGTTTGTCCGAGCAAGCGGACGTGCGCGCCACCGACGTGCGGCAGGAAGGCCGCATGATGCACTTCCGGGCGCACCTGCCCGGCCGGGCCGAGCCGCTCGCCGTCAGCCTGAACCTGCCGGGCGTGCACAACGTCCGCAACGCCCTCGGCGCGATGGCCATCGCCTGGGAGCTGGGCCTGGACCTCCCCGCCATCACGCCGAGCCTGGCCGCCTTCCAGGGCGTCGGGCGCCGCTTCGCGGAGGTCGGGCAGTTCGCGCTGCCCAAGGGCGAGGTCAGGGTGGTCGAGGACTACGGCCATCATCCGTCGGAACTGAGCGCCACCATCGCGGCGGCCCGCGCCGGCTGGCCCGAGCGCCGCATCGTGGTCGTGTTCCAGCCGCATCGCTACAGCCGCACGCGCGACCTGTTCGACGAGTTCTCCCAGGTGCTGGCGACCGGCGACGCGGTGGTGCTGACCGACGTCTACGCCGCCGGCGAGGACCCCATAGCCGGGATCGATAGCGGCGCGCTGTGCCAGTCGATCCGCGCCCGCGGGCGGGTCAACCCGGTGCTGGTCTCCAACGTCAACGACATTCCGCGCGAACTGCCGGCGATGCTGGAAGACGGCGACCTGGTCCTGCTGCTCGGCGCCGGCAACATCGGCCAGGTCGCCCAGGGCATCCGCGAGCGGGGCTTCGCCGTGGAGGAGGCCGCGTGAACCCGCTCCCGCCGCGCAAAATCAACGATTCCCGCGCCTTCGGCCGCGTGGGCCTGGTCATCGGCGGCAGCAGCGCCGAGCGCGAGGTATCGCTGAACGGCGGCCGGGCGGTGGCGGCGGCGCTGGGCCGCAACCGCATCGAGCACCAGGTCTTCGACGGGCCGCTGGCGCTGTTCGCGGCCATCGGCCGCGGCGAAATCGACCGCGTGTTCAACCTGCTGCACGGGCCCGGCGGCGAGGACGGCTCGCTGCAGGGCGCGCTGCAGCTGATGCAGATCCCGGTCACCGGGGCCGACCTCGCGGCTTCCGCGCTCAGCATGGACAAGGTGCGTTCGAAATGGCTGTGGGAACGCAACGGCATCGACACGCCGCCGTTCGAGCGCTTCGGGCCGGACGAGCAGGATTTCGCGCGGGCGCTGGACCGCTTCGGGCTGCCGCTGTTCGTCAAGCCGAGCGGGCTCGGCTCCAGCATCGGCATCACCCGGGTCAAGCGCGCCGCGGACCTGTCGGCGGCGGTCGCGCTGGCGCGGCAGTACGGCGACTGGGTCATCGTCGAAGCCGAGGTGCGGGGCAAGGAGTACTTCGCCGGCGTGCTGGAGCGGCTGACCCTGCCGCTGATCCGCATCGAGACGCCGCGCGAGTTCTATGACTACGAAGCGAAATACGAATCCGACCAGACCCGCTATTACTGTCCCTGCGGCCTGCCCGCGGAGCAGGAGGCCGAGCTGCGCGCGACGGCGCTGCGGGCTTACGACCTGCTGGGCGTGAGCGGCTGGGGCCGGGTCGATTTCCTGCTCGACGAGAGCGGCCGGCCCTGGTTCCTGGAGGTCAACACGACGCCGGGCATGACCGACCACAGCCTGGTCCCGCAGGCTGCCGCCCAGTTGGGGATCGGCTTCGACGAACTGGTCTGGCGCATCCTGGAGACGAGTCTGTGAACCGCTACGCCGCGAATAACCGCGCCGGCAGCGAGGGCTATGCCGGCCTGCTGACCCTGCTGGTCCTGTTCCTGCTCACCGCGGCGGGTTTCGCCTGGGTCAGCATGGGCATCGTCACCAGCGAGCGCTGGCCGATCCGCTGGCTGGAAGTCAACGGCGCCTTCCAGCGCGTCAGCGCCGAGCAGCTGCGGGCCAGCCTGGCGTCGCGCGTCGGCGCGAATTTCTTCACCGTCGACCTGCAGCGTCTGCAGGACGCCGCCCTGCGCAACGCCTGGGTTTCCGCCGCGCGGGTGCAGAAGCAGTGGCCCGACACGGTGCGGGTGGAGATCGAGGAGTACGTGCCGGTCGCGCACTGGAACAGCGGCCAGTTGATCGCCGACGCCGGCGGGCTGTTCGCGGTGCCGGAGGCGGACGAGATCCAGGGCCTGCCCTGGCTGGAAGGCCCGGAGGGTCGCCTCGGGGAAGTGCTGGAAACCTGGGCCGGCTTCGACGACCTGCTGCTGCCGCTGGGGCTGGAGATCGCGCGCCTGAAGCTGGATGGCCGCGGCGCCTGGTCGCTGGAGCTGAGCAACGGCACCCGCGTGCAGCTGGGGCGCGAATCGACGGTCGAGCGCCTGCAGCGCCTGCTGGCCAGCTGGGAAACGCTGATGCGACAAAAGGACGTGCCGCCGGTCGACGTCGACCTGCGCTACACGAACGGTTTTGCGGTGATGTGGCCGCAAGCCACGGACGAGAACGAAAGAAGCGCCAGGGCGGGGATCTGAATGAAGGCAAGGAAATCGGAAAAGTCGCTGGTCGTCGGCCTGGATGTCGGGACCTCCAAGATCGTGGCCATCGTCGGCGAAAGCCAGCCGGACGGCAGCGTGGAGGTCATCGGGCTCGGCTCGCACCCCTCGATGGGCCTGCGCCGCGGCGTGGTGGTCGACATGGCCTCGACCGAGCAGGCCATCCAGCGGGCGGTGGAGGAGGCGGAGCTGATGGCCGGCTGCCAGATCCACTCGGTCTACGCCGGCATCTCCGGCAGCCACATCCGCAGCCTGAACTCCGACGGCACCGTGGCGATCAAGGACAAGGAGGTCTCCGAGGGCGACGTCGAGCGCGTGCTGGAGGCGGCGCGGGCGGTGCCGGTGGCGGCGGACCAGAAAATCCTGCACGTGCTGCCGCAGGAGTACGTGATCGACAACCAGGACGGCATCCGCCAGCCGATCGGCATGGCCGGCGTGCGCCTCGAGGCCCACGTGCACGTGGTGACCGCGGCCCTCAGCGCGACACAGAACATCACCAAGTGCATTCAGCGCTGCGGCCTGACCGTGGACGAGCTGATCATGCAGCCGCTGGCGGCCAGCTACGCCGTCTTGACCGACGATGAGAAGGACCTCGGCGTCTGCCTGGTCGACATCGGCGCCGGCACCACCGACATCGCGGTGTTCACCGACGGCGCCATCCGCCACACGGCCTGCATCCCGATCGCCGGCGACCAGGTGACCAACGACATCGCGGTGGCCCTGCGCACGCCGACCCAGCACGCCGAGGAAATCAAGCTCAAGTACGCCTGCGCGCTGGAGCAACTGGCGCGCAACGACGAGAGCATCCAGGTGCCCAGCGTCGGCGACCGCACCTCGCGGCAGCTGGCGCGGCAGACGCTGGCGCAGGTGGTGGAAGCGCGCTACCGCGAGCTGTTCTCGCTGATCCTGGCCGAACTGCGGCGCAGCGGCTTCGAACACCTGGTGGCGGCGGGCCTGGTGATGACCGGCGGCGCCTCGCGCATCGAGGGCGCCGAGGAATTGGCCGAGGAGATCTTCCACATGCCGGTGCGGCTGGCCGTCCCGCAGGGCGTCACCGGGCTGTCGGACGTGGTGAGCAACGCCATCCACGCCACCGGCGTCGGCCTGCTGCTGTACGGCAGCCAGGCGGCCTCGGGCCGCAGCCTGTCGCCGAAGAGCGGCGGCGATACCTTTTTCGATCGTGTCCGGAGCTGGTTCCGGGGCGAATTTTGAGTGGGCAACCGGGTACAACCGGCCCTGTTACATAACGGCGAGCGAGAGGAGCAATAACAATGTTCGAACTAGTGGAGAACTACACACCCAGCGCGAAAATCAAGGTCATCGGCGTCGGCGGCGGCGGCGGCAACGCCGTGGCCCAGATGATCGATGCGGGCATCGACGGCGTCGATTTCATCGCGGCCAACACCGATGCGCAGGCCCTGCGGCAGTTCAAGGGCAAGACCATCCTGCAGATCGGCTCCAGCGTGACCAAGGGGCTGGGGGCGGGCGCCAACCCGGAGGTCGGCCGGCAGGCCGCGCTCGAGGACCGCGACCACATCATGGAGATGCTGACCGGCGCCGACATGGTGTTCATCACGGCCGGCATGGGCGGCGGCACGGGCACCGGCGCGGCGCCGGTGATCGCGCAGGCGGCCAAGGAGCTGGGCATCCTGACGGTGGCGGTGGTGACCAAGCCGTTCCATTTCGAGGCGCGGCGCCGCATGCAGATCGCGGAAAAGGGCATCGAGGAGCTGGCGGCCTACGTGGACTCGCTGATCACGATCCCGAATTCGAAACTGGCCTCGGTGCTCGGCGGCGAGACCCTGCTGCTGAACGCCTTCAAGTCCGCCAACGACGTGCTGCAGGGCGCGGTGCAGGGCATCGCCGAGCTGATCACCCGGCCCGGGCTGATCAACGTGGATTTCGCCGACGTGCGCACCGTGATGTCGGAGATGGGCATGGCGATGATGGGCTCGGGCCAGGCGTCCGGCGACGATCGCGCGATCATGGCCGCCCAGGCCGCCATCGGCAGCCCGCTGCTGGAGGACATCAACCTGTCCGGGGCCTGCGGCATCCTGGTCAACATCACGGCCGGGACCAACCTGACCATGAAGGAGTTCGAGGAAGTGGGCAGCACGGTCTCCGACCTGGCGTCGGAAGACGCCACCGTGGTCATGGGCACCGTGATCGACCCGGACATGGGCGACGACCTGCGCGTGACCGTGGTGGCCACCGGCCTGGGCGAGCCGAAGCGCAGCAGCCTGACCCGCGAGAAGCCCATGCGCCTGGTGGCCAATGGCACCTATGGGCCCATTGATGGCCGCTTGGGCGATGGCCGGGCGGGCGAGGGCCGGCTGGCGGAGGGCCGGCCGGGCGTCAACGAATCCGAGAGAGAGCCGGCGCCGGTCTACAACCGTGACCGTCGCTTCGCTGTTCCGGATGTCGGAAGCAAGGACCTGTTCGAGCGGCAAAAGGATATCGATTATCTGGATATCCCGTCGTTTCTCCGAACTCAGGCCGACTGAGCCGGTCCAGGAGCCTGCCGGCTCCCGGGCGTGCCCCACTCGGCACGCCGGCTTCCGGCAACACCGTCCGGCAATCGGAAAACCAAGACTCGCCGTGCCGGTCCGTTCGCGGGCCGGTGTTTTCCGGTTGCCGGACAACCTATACGCCACGTCATCCCGGAAGCCGCGCAGCGGCTATCCGGGATCCCGGGTCAAGCCCGGGATGACGGGGTTGTTTGATTCGTGACGATTTCGTTACAAGCCTGTTAAATTGTTGTTAAATTACCACAATTGTGGTGCGAACCCCGATTCATCGGCTATGACCTGCGAATTTTCTGTGCTAGTATCCCGCGGGTTTTGAGGACCTTGAGGAGTCCCTACAATGATTAACCAACGTACCCTCAAGAACGTCATTCGGGCGACGGGCGTCGGCATCCACACCGGCGAGAAGGTATTCATGACCCTGCGTCCCGCAGCGGTCAACACCGGCATCATCTTCCGGCGCACGGATCTCGATCCGGCGGTGGAAGTGCCGGCGTTCGCGACCAATGTCGGCGACACCGGCATGAACACGACGCTGGAAGTCGACGGCGTCCGCGTGGCGACCGTCGAGCACCTGATGTCGGCCTTTGCCGGGCTCGGCATCGACAATGCCTATGTCGACCTGAGCAATGCCGAAGTGCCGATCATGGACGGCAGCGCCGGCCCCTTCGTGTTCCTGATCCAGTCCGCCGGCATCGAGGAGCAGTCGGCCGCCAAGCGCTTCATCCGCGTGCTCGAGCCCGTGGAGATCCGCAAGGACGACAAGTGGGCGCGCATCGACCCGTACGACGGCTTCCGCGTCTCCTTCAAGATCGATTTCAACCATCCCGTGTTCCGCTCCCACCAGTCGTTTGCCTCCGTCGATTTCTCGACTACCTCCTACCTGAAGGAGATCGCGCGGGCGCGGACGTTCGGTTTCATGCGGGACATCGAGATGCTGCGCGAGCGCAACCTGGTGCTGGGCGGCAGCATGGACAACGCCGTGGTGCTGGATGACTACCGCGTGCTGAACGCGGACGGCCTGCGCTACGAGGACGAATTCGTCAAGCACAAGGTGCTGGACGCGATCGGCGACCTGTACCTGCTGGGGCACGGCCTGATCGGCGCCTTTTCGGGCTACAAGTCCGGCCATGAATTGAATAACCTGCTGTTGCGGTCCCTGCTGGAGCAGCCCGCGGCGTGGGAAGAAGTGACGTTCGACGACTCGGAGGCGATGCCGGTTTCCTACGCGCATCCCGCCCAAGCGACGGCCTGAACGACGGCCTGAACGACGGCCTGACCAGGGATTTATCGAGTCATTCCTCGTCTTTCGCCCGCAAGCGGGCCATGAGTGCGAGGGCCTGTTCGGCGGCCGGCGACAGGGCTTTCCTGCCGGGTTGCGGCGCCGGCGGGGGGGTGAGCGGAGCGACCCGGACTTCGACCTCGTCGAGTTCGGGGAGGCCGGAACGGCGCAGGATCGCGAGCACGTCCGCGGCCTGCATGCGCAGGCGGGTGGCCCAGGCGGGCGAAGACGCCAGCAGGACCAGGCGATTCTGCTTCAGGTTGGCGACCTGGAATTGGGCCGCCAACGCCGGGTCGAGCGCGGCGGCGAGCAGTTGCTGCAGTTGCGTCAGCCGAGCGGCGTGCTGCAACAGGCTGCCCAGATTTGAGTTTTCTCCAGACCCCTGACCCGACAGGATTTCGGACAGGTGAACCGTGGATTTGTCGGACCGAGGGAAACGAGCCATTGATCAAGCGTACTGCAGCAACCCGGCTGATGACCAGCGCCAACCGACTCGGCAGTGATCTGCGCGCCCGCCTGGCCGCTCGGCCCTGGCGGGGACGGCTGGCGCTCGCAGCGGCCTTCGTGGCCTGCGGCCTCACCATGTACCTGATCGGGCGCAACACGGCGCCCGCCCCCGATGACCTCCTGCAGGCGGTCGAGGCCCTGCAGCTGCAGGTGCTGCTGCAGCAGGGCGCGGTCGACCGGCTGGCCACCGACAGCCGCCAGGGCGTGAATGCGCTGTCCGCCCGGCTGGCCGAGCTGCAGGCCGCCTCCACGCGGCTCGACGCGCTCGGCGGGCGCCTCGCGCAGATGGGCCAGCTGTCGCTGGACGAATTCGACTTCAGCACCCCCGCCCCGATCGGCGGCCCGGAAGAATACCAGATGCTCGGCTCCACCGGTGCGGACGAACTGAGCGGCGCCATCGACGTCCTGGGCGAGCGCCTGCGCCGCCAGGCTTCGCAACTCGACGCGCTGCAATTCCTGATGGTCAACCGCCAGCTCGAGAACGACCTGACGCCGACCGGCTGGCCGGTGCGCAAGGGTTGGATCTCCTCCCGCTACGGCCAGCGCAGCGATCCGTTCACCGGCAAGCAGGCCCACCACCAGGGTCTGGATTTCGTCGGCACGCGCGGCACCGAGGTGCTCAGCGTGGCCAGCGGCGTGGTCATCCGCGCGGCCAAGCAGGGCGCCTATGGCAACACCGTCGAAATCGACCACGGCAACGGCTACCGCACGCGCTACGCCCACAACGACTCGCTGGTCGTCGAACCCGGCGACCACGTGACCGCCGGCCAGGTGATCGCCAAACTGGGCAGCACCGGCCGCGCCTCGGCCCCGCACGTGCATTTCGAGGTGCTGAAGAACGGCGCGCCGATCAATCCGGCCAGTTTCGTCAGCAATTTGCGCTGACCGGGGTGTCCCCGCCGTAGGAGCGAACGTTGTTCGCGACCCTTGTTCGCGCCCCATTTTTCCCGAACAAGGTTCGGTCCTACATTCCCTTGCATCGCCGGGGCACCGACCCCACATAGCCCTCGGCGCCAATTTCACAAAGATTCCCTGCACATGCTCAACTCGCTGTTTACAAAAATCGTCGGCAGCCGCAACGAGCGGCTGGTGAAAAAGATGGGCAAGGCCGTCGAGCGGATCAATGCCCTCGAAGAGTCGGTCAAGGCCCTGTCCGCGGAGCAGATGACGGCCAGGACCGCCGAGCTGCGCGAACGCCACGCCGCGGGCGAGTCGCTGGACGCCCTGCTGCCCGAGGCCTTCGCGCTGGTCCGCGAAGCCTCGGTGCGCACCCTCGGCCTGCGGCACTTCGACGTGCAGCTGATCGGCGGCATGGTGCTGCACCAGGGCAAGATCGCCGAGATGAAGACCGGCGAGGGCAAAACCCTGGTGGCGACCCTGGCCGTCTACCTGAACACGCTGAGCGGCAAGAGCGCGCACGTGGTCACGGTCAACGACTACCTGGCGCGCCGCGACGCCGAGTGGATGAAGCCGATCTACGAGGCCCTCGGCCTGACGGTCGGCGTGGTCATCCCCGGCATGACGCCGCCGGCCAAGCGCGCGGCCTATGCCTGTGACGTCATTTACGCCACCAACAACGAGCTGGGCTTCGACTACCTGCGCGACAACATGGCGTTCTCGTCCGACCAGAAGATGCAGCGCGACCGCTATTTCGCCATCGTCGACGAGGTGGACTCGATCCTGATCGACGAGGCGCGCACGCCGCTGATCATCTCCGGCCCGGCCGACGAGACCCCGCAACTGTACGTGCGCATCAACCAGCTGATCCCACAGCTCAAGGCCGGCAAGGCGGTCAACGAGGAAGCGGGCGAGGTGCCGGAAGGCGACTTCACGATCGACGAAAAGACCCGGCAGGTGTACCTGACCGAGGCGGGCATGGCGCACGTCGAGGAGCTGATGGTCAAGTCGGGCCTGCTGAAGGCCGACGACAGCCTCTACAACGCGCAGAACCTGAACCTGGTCCACCACCTGAACGCCGGCCTGCGCGCCCACCACCTGTTCCACAAGGACGTCGACTACATCATCCGCGACGGCGAAGTGGTCATCGTCGACGAGTTCACCGGCCGCACCCTGGCCGGGCGCCGCTGGTCGGACGGCCTGCACCAGGCAATCGAGGCCAAGGAAGGCGTGCCGATCCAGCGCGAGAACCAGACGCTGGCCTCGATCACCTTCCAGAATTACTTCCGGCTCTACGAGAAGCTGTCCGGCATGACCGGCACGGCGGACACCGAAGCCTACGAATTCCAGTCGATCTACGGCCTCGAGGTGGTGGTGATCCCGACCGCCATGCCGATGATCCGCGAGGACAAGGACGACCTCGTCTTCCTCAAGGGCGAGGCCAAGTACGACGCGATCATCGAGGACATCAAGGACTGCGTGCAGCGCGGCCAGCCGGTGCTGGTCGGCACCACCTCCATCGAGACCTCCGAACTGCTCTCCGGCATGCTCAAGAAGCAGAAGATCGCGCACGAAGTGCTGAACGCCAAGCAGCACGAGCGCGAGGCCGCCATCGTCGCCCACGCCGGACGCCCGGGCGCGGTCACCATCGCCACCAACATGGCGGGCCGCGGCACCGACATCGTACTCGGCGGCAGCCTCAAGGCGGAACTGGACGCCCTGGGCCCGGACGCCACCGGGGAGCAGCGCGCGCAGATCCGCGCCGACTGGCAGCAGCGCCACGAACTGGTGGTCGCCAACGGCGGCCTGCACATCGTCGGCACCGAGCGCCACGAATCACGGCGCATCGACAACCAGCTGCGCGGCCGTTCCGGTCGCCAGGGCGACCCCGGCTCCTCGCGCTTCTACCTGTCGCTGGAAGACAGCCTGATGCGCATCTTCGCCTCCGACCGCATGTCGTCGCTGATGCAGCGTTTCGGCATGAAGGAGGACGAGGCGATCGAGGCCGGCATGCTCAACCGCGCCATCGAGAACGCCCAGCGCAAGGTCGAGGCGCACAACTTCGACATCCGCAAGCACCTGCTCGACTACGACAACGTGGCCAACGACCAGCGCCGCGTGGTCTACCAGCAGCGCAACGAGCTGATGGAAGCCGAAGAGATCGGCGACACCGTCGCCGAGATGCGCCACGAAGTGTTCACCGAGGTCATCAATCGCTACGTCCCGCCCGGCAGCATCGACGAGCAGTGGGACGTGCCGGCGCTGGAGAAGGCGCTGGAGGGCGAATTCGGCATCGGCCTGCCGCTCGGCCGGTGGCTGGAGGAAGACGAGAGCATCCACGAGGAAGTGCTGCGCGAGCGCGTGCTCGAGGCCGTCGACGCGCATTTCCGGACCAAGGAGGAGCTGACCGGGCCGCAGGTCATGCGGCATTTCGAGAAGGCCCTGATGCTCAACGTGCTCGACCAGAAATGGAAGGATCACCTGGCCAGCATGGATTACCTGCGGCAGGGCATCGGCCTGCGCGGCTACGCGCAGAAACAGCCCATGCAGGAGTACAAGCGCGAGTCGTTCGAGATGTTCACCGACCTGCTGGACAACATCAAGCGCGAGGTCATCCGCATCCTCGCGCGCGTGCAGGTCAAGGCCGAGGAAGACGTCGCGGCCGTCGAGGCCCGGCGCCGCCAGGAGGCCGAGGCGCAGCAGATGCAGTTCCAGCACGCCGAGGCCCGTTCCGCCACCGCATCGCCCCCCGCGGCCGGCCCGCCGGTGCCCGAGACCTACGTCCGCGAAGGCCGCAAGGTCGGCCGCAACGAACCCTGTCCCTGCGGCTCGGGGCAGAAGTACAAGCACTGCCACGGCAAACTGGCCTGATTCCGAAGGGGAGGGCGGAGCGCCGCGTCCTTCCCGTCACCCCGGAAGCCGCGCAGCGCCCCCCTTCGTCATCCCGGAATTCGCGCAGCGAATATCCGGGACCCATCAATACGCATTCCGCCGCACCTATTACATTTGAACGAAATTATAAGAAAAGTTATACTTCGATGCCTGCAGACAGGCGTGTCTCACCAGGAGCGAATGTAATGACCGCTGTAATGAAACTCCGCAAAGTGGGCGGGTCCCTGGGCATCATTATTCCCAAGGAGGAGATTGAGCGCATGCACCTCAAGGAAGGTGACGAGCTGTTCGGTCTCCCGGATGATGACGGGCTTCGCTTGCAGGCTCGCGACCCCGTGTTCGAGCGCAAGCTGAAGGCCTTTGAAAACACGCGCCGGCAGTTCCGCAACGCCTTGCGTGAGTTGGCGAAGTGACACATGCCGGACTGGCTCGGCGCGCATGACATCAATTATTTTCACCGGGAACTCCTCAAGGAACATGGTGGACTACCCGGCCTCAAGGACGAGGGTGCGCTTGAGTCGACCTTGGCGCGCCCGCGTAACTTACTGGCGGACACGCCGGACGCTTCCATGGCTCAACTCGCGGCTTCCTACGGTTTCGGTTTCGCCAAAAACCATGTGTTCGCCGATGGCAACAAGCGAATTGCGCTGGCTGCGATCAACGTTTTCCTGCAAATCAACGGTGCCAATCTGGACGTGGAAGAGGCCGAAGCCGTCATTGTGATGAACGACGTCGCGGCGGGCCGGATCGATGAAGATTCACTGGCGGCGTGGATTTCCCAACGCGCGGTGCCGTTTGACCTGGACGCAGACTAAAATTCAAAACCGCGCAAGCCGCGCAGCGCTATTTGAGGGGCATAGAGGTTTACTGTCTACCGTCAACGGTCAGGCCGCAACCGTAGTCACTCGCGAGGGCAACTTGCTCAAGATAAGCTGCTCCAACCTGACCTTGCGGCTGGCATTGTCGATGTCGATGCCGACGAGGTTCCCTGCCGCGTCGTAATCCAGCACAATTCCTTCCGACACTTCCCGGCTTTCCGCACTTTGCTG
>Ga0105090_10000920_pt1 | contig 15401 bp, 13 predicted proteins | sample PPLLak3March2015_FD_79110 | JGI IMG/M metagenome (GOLD analysis project Ga0105090, IMG submission 79110) | Freshwater sediment microbial communities from Prairie Pothole Lake near Jamestown, North Dakota, USA - PPLs Lake P7 Core (1) Depth... | ecosystem: Environmental > Aquatic > Freshwater >... | reverse complement strand
GTGTCGGTCATGAAGGCCGCCGCCACCAGCACGCCGTCGAGCACGTTGTGAAAGCCGTCGCCCATGAGGATCAGCCGGGCGGAGGCGGCATCGCGGGCCGCGTGGCTCGGCGAATGCATCTCGCAGGGGTCGTCGTGGCAGTGCCGCCAGAGCACGAATTTCTCGAGCAGGAAGAAAGTCAGGATCCCGAGCAGCAGCGCGAGGCCGACCGAATGCGCTCCACCCGGCCCCAGCTCGTCGAGTGCGTGCGGAACGAGCCCGAGGAACGCCGCGCCCAGCAGTGCGCCGGTCGCGAGGCTCACGAGGTGGGGCAGCAGCGCGGCGCGCCGCGCGGCGTCGAGTGCGAGAAACGCCGAGGCGGCGAGCGCGCTCAGGAAGCCGCTGAGGGCCGTAAACGCGACGATCAGGCCGAGGGTGCTCACGGGGAATCCGCGCAGGGGTCGTGTCGTTTCAGCCTAGCACGGGCGTCAAGCGAGCCATGCCAGCGTCGCCATTCGCCCGGTGACGCCGTCGCGCCGGAACGAGAAGAACCGCTCGGCGTCTGTGAGCGTGCACCAGCCGCCGCCGTGCACCACGCCAATGCCGGCGCGGCCGAGGACGAGCCGCGACAGCCCGCACAGGTCGGCGAGGTAGCGGCCCCGTTCGTTGCGGACGAAGCACGCCTCGCTGCCCGGCAGGCGCGCCACGTAGGCCTCGCGCACCTCCGCGCCGACCTCGAAGGCCCCGGGTCCGATCGCGGGACCGAGCCAGGCGTCGAGATCGCCGGCTTCGCCACCCAGCCGGGCGACGGTGGCCTCGAGGATCCCGCCGAGCAGCCCGCGCCAACCGGCATGCGCCACGGCAACGCGGCTGCCCGGGCGGTCGGCGAACACCACGGGCAGGCAGTCGGCGGTCATCACCGCGCACACCCGGCCGGGCTCGAAGGCCACCGCGGCATCCGCGCGCACGCCCGGCATCGCGTCGCCGTGGCGCACGACCTCCACGCCGTGCACCTGCTCGAGCCACAGCGGCTCCGCCGGCAGTTGGAGCGCCTCGCGCAGCAGCAGGCGGTTGGCGGCGACCGCCTCGGGCCGGTCCCCGACGTGCGCCGCGAGGTTCAGCGATGCGTAGGGACCTTCGCTCACGCCGCCGGCCCGCAGCGTCGACACGACGTTCACGCGCCTGGCGAGGGGCCAGTCCGGCGTGATCCAGCCCATGGCGGTCCCGGTCACGTGGGAGGCCCCAGGGTCGCGAGGGCGTCGAGCAGGGTCCGCATGTCGGCCGGCAGCGGGCTCGTGCACTCGACGGGCTTGCCCGTCACCGGGTGGTCGAACGCAAGCCGCGCCGCGTGCAGCGCCTGTCGCGGGAACTCGCGCAGGGCCTGCCTGAGCGCCTCGCTCGCGCCCTTCGGCAGCGTCAGCCGCCCTCCGTACACGCGATCGCCGACGATCGGGAAGCCGGCGTGCGCGAGGTGCACCCTGATCTGGTGCGTGCGGCCGGTCTCGAGCTGCACGCGCACGTGCGTGTAGCCCGCAAAACGCCGGATCACGCGATAGTGCGTCACGGACTCGCGCCCGCCCTCGCGCACCGCCATGCGTACCCGGTCGGTGGGGTGCCGCGCGATCGGCGCGTCCACGGTCCCGCCCGCGGTCATCACGCCGCGGCAGATCGCCTCGTATTCACGATGCACCTCCCGCTCGCCCAGCATGCGCACCAGCGCAGTGTGCGCCGGCAGGGTGCGCGCCACGACCAGCAGGCCGCTCGTATCCTTGTCGAGCCGGTGCACGATGCCGGCGCGCGGCAGTACCGCGAGCGCCGGGTCCCATGCCAGCAGCGCATTCTGCAGGGTCTGGTCGGGGTTGCCCGCGCCCGGATGCACGACGAGGCCGGCAGGCTTGTCGACGATCACGAGGTGCCGGTCCTCGTGCACGATGGCGAGCGGGATCGGCTGGGCGGCGGCGCGGCTCTCCCCGGGCAGCGTCGCCTCGAGCGTCACCGCCTCACCGCCGCTGACCTTGTCGCGAGGCCGGCGCGCCACACCATCGACGCGGATCTCGCCCGATTCGATCCACGACTTGAGACGGCTGCGCGAGTAGTCCGGAAGCAACGCGGCGAGCGCCTGATCGAGACGCTGCCCCGCCTGCTCGCGCGGGATCGTCAGCGAAACCTGCAACAACGGGCCGGCCATGGGCGGATTCGTCTGTGCGAGACCGGGCGCCAGTGTACCGGGGTCCGCCGCGCATGCCGTTTCGATATACTTCGCAGCCCCGCGTCCGTCCCACAGGCCTCCGCCGGCGTGCCCAAGCTGTCCTCCCGCCGACATCCGCTCATCGTGCCCGTCGTGCTGCTCGTCGTCGCCCTGGCGTCGGGCTGCCAGAGCCGTGGCAAGGAATTCGACATGCGCGGCTCGCCCGAGCGCATCTACAGCGACGCAGAGCGCGATATCGCGGGCGGCAACTACGCCGAAGGCATCCGCAAGCTCGAGCTGCTCGAGGCTCGGTTCCCGTTCAGTGAACCCGCCAAGCAGGGCCAGATCACCCTGATGTACGCGTATTACAAGAACCGCGAGGCCGAGTCGGCGATCGACCAGGCCGACCAGTTCATCCGCGAGAACCCGACGCACCCCCGCGTGGACTACGCTTACTACATCCGGGGGCTCGTGCACTTCGAGGCGGGCGCGAACTGGCTGGAGCGCGTGTTCCGGGCCGACATGATCAAGCGGCCGCCGCAGGAGGCCCGCCAGTCACTGCAGTCCTTCCAGACGCTGGTGCAGAGCTACCCCAAGAGCCCGTACGCGGCCGACGCGCGGCAGCGCATCGTCTACCTGCGCAATCGCCTCGCCGATTACGAGCTCGCCGTCGCGAAGTACTACATGAAGCGCGGCGCGTACGTTGGCGCGCTCAACCGCGCGCGTAACCTGATCGAGAACTACGACGGGGCTCCCGCCGCACTCGGGGCGCTGAAGATTGGCGCCGAAGCCTACCGTCGCCTCGGCATGGACGACCTCGCGGCGGTGGCCGAGGTCATCTATCGCGACAACGCGAACGCGCCGGACCTGATCGGCGTGCCGGTGGGCGGCAGCGCGAGCGCCGGCATGGCGATGTCGGCGGAGACCGGGGGTGGCGCGCCGCCGCCCCCGCCACCGGTACGCGCGGGCCGCTGGGAAGCCCGTGCCGGGGCAGCGCTCGCGAACTCGACGGACGTGGACTTCAAGGGCGGCACGACCGCCGAGATCGACAGCGGGGTCGGCTTCCTGCTCGGCGTCGGCTACCACTTCAACGAGAAACTGCAGTTCGGCGCGACCTTCGGGTACGACGAGAAGGACTACGAGGTAGAGGTCACGGGCGACGAGCCGGGCGAGTCGTTTACGAGCAAGGGCAGCCTCGACTCCACATCGCTGATGGTCGACGTCATCTACAATTTCCTGACCGGGCCCTTCACGCCCTACGTCGCCGGCGGCGTCGGCTGGTCGTGGGTGGACACCAACATCGCGACCGAGCCGCCGGAGATCGGCTGCTGGTGGCACCCGTGGTACGGCTACGTCTGCACCAGTTTCCAGGACACGCGGACCGTGGACGGGCTCGCTTACCAGCTCGGCGTGGGCATGCGCTACGACTTCAGCGACGTGCTGGCCGCCGACGGCGCCTATACGATGCGCTGGGTGGACTTCGAGAATGCCACCGGGACGCCCTCTTTCGACGGCGTGCAGCTGAACCTGATCTGGAAGTTCTGACCCGGCGGACGCCTTGTCGCCAAAAGGCGACAGGCGCGGGCCGCGGCGATTGCTGCACCGCACCTAGAATTGCGCGGTCTCCCGAATCCCCGGGACGTGGCGCCCAACATGAAGCACTGGCCGAATCTGCTGATCCTGGCGGCATTTACCGTATTGACGGTCGCCGCGTGGGCACTGGCGAACCAGCCGCAGCCGGAACCCGCCTGGCCCGCGCGCGTGCAGGGCTTCTCGTTCCAGCCGTTCCAGAAGGACCAGGACGCCATCGCCCGGGAGGAGCCGACGCGCCAGCAGATCGAGAGGGACCTGAAGCTCCTGTCGGACCGGACCCGTTCCGTCCGCACCTACAGCACGCTCGGCTCGCTGGGACAGATCCCCGCGATCGCGGAGCGGCACGGCGTGAAGGTGACGATCGGCGCGTGGCTGGACTCCGACCGCGAGCGCAATTCGGCCGAGGTCGATCGCGCCATCGACCTGGCGAAGCGGCATCGCAACGTCGAGCGGGTGGTGATCGGCAATGAGGTCGTGCTGCGAGGCGACCTGCCGCAGGAGGAACTCTTCGCGCACCTCGCGCGCGTGCGCAAGGCAACCCGACAGCCGGTGAGCACGGCCGAGCCCTGGCACGTGTGGATCGACCACCCGGAGCTCGTCCGCCACGTGGACTTCATCGCGGTGCACATGCTGCCCTACTGGGAGGGCGTCCCGGTCGAGGGCGCGGTGGCGTACATCGAGGACAAGATGCAGCGCCTCGAGTCGGCCTTCCCGGACAAGCCGATCGTGATCGGCGAGGTGGGCTGGCCGAGCGACGGCCGCACACGCGAATCCGCCGTCGCCTCGCCGACCAACCAGGCGCTGTTCCTGCGCCGGTTCCTCGACCATGCCCGGCGCGAGGGCTACTCGTACTACATCATGGAAGCCTTCGACCAACCCTGGAAAGCGCGCTCCGAGGGGCAGGTGGGCGCCTACTGGGGCGTGTACGACGCCGACCGGGTGCAGAAATTCGACTTCAGCGCGCCGATCGTGCGCGTGCCGGGATGGCATTCCCTCGCCGCAGGCTCGGTGGTCGTGTCCATGCTGCTGCTGGGCCTCTTCTATTTCCACAGCCGCACCCTGCAAAAGCGCGGCCGCAGCTTCCTCGCCGTCGTCGTCTACGCGACGGCGACGCTCGTCACCTGGATCCTCTACGACCTGTCGCAGCAGTACATGACGGTGACCAGCGTGCTGGTGGGAATGGTGCTGCTCGTGGGCATGGCCGGCGTGATCGCGGTGCTGCTCGCCGAGGCGCACGAATGGGCCGAGGCGAACTGGGTCACGAGCCATCGCCGCATTCTCCAGCCGGGCGGATCGCCCGCGTCGCGGAGCCCGAAGGTCTCGATCCACGTGCCCGCCTACGCCGAGCCTCCGGCGATGCTGATGCAGACGCTGGATGCGCTCGCGCAGCTCGACTACCCGGACTTCGAAGTGCTGGTGGTGGACAACAACACGAAGGACGAATCGCTGTGGCGCCCGGTGCAGGCGCACTGCCTCAAGCTCGGCCCGCGATTCCGGTTCTTCCACGTCGACCCGCTCGCAGGCTACAAGGCGGGTGCACTCAACTTCGCCCTCGACCAGACGGCGGCCGACGCCGAGGTCGTCGCGGCGATCGACGCGGATTACATCGTCCGTCCGGAGTGGCTGCGCGAGCTCGTGCCCGCCTTCGCCAATCCACGCACCGGGATCGTGCAGGCGCCGCAGGACTACCGCGACGCCGGCGAGTCGGCCTTCAAGGCCATGTGCTTCGCCGAGTACCGCGGCTTCTTCCACATCGGCATGGTGACGCGCAACGAGCGCAACGCGATCATCCAGCACGGCACGATGACGATGGTGCGCCGCGACCTCCTCGACCGCATCCGCTGGGGCGAGTGGTGCATCACCGAGGACGCGGAGCTCGGCCTGCGCGTCCTCGCCGAGGGCTATGAATCGGTCTACACCCCGCGCAGCTACGGTCGCGGGCTCATGCCGGACACGTTCCTCGACTTCAAGAAGCAGCGGTCCCGCTGGGCCTTCGGCTCGATGCAGATCATGCGCAGGCACCTCGCGATGCTCACGCGCGCCGGCGAGGGGCGCCTCACGACCGGGCAGCGTTATCACTTCCTCGCTGGCTGGCTGCCGTGGCTCGCCGACGGGTTCAACCTCGTATTCACCTGCGCGGCGCTCGCCTGGTCGCTGGTGATGGTGGCGTTTCCCAGGCACATCGAGCCGCCGCTGCTGGTCTTCTCGCTGCTGCCGCTGTCGCTGTTCGTGTTCAAGCTGGCGAAGCTGCTGCACCTCTACCGCACCCGGGTCGGCGCCACGCCGGTGCAGACCGTCTCCGCCGCGCTGGCGGGGCTCGGACTCGCGCACACGATCGGCGCGGCGATGCTGAGCGGCCTCGTGCAGCGCGACCGCCCGTTCTTCCGCACGCCCAAGCAGGCGTCCCGCCACGCGCTTGGGCAGGCGCTCGAGGCGTCCCGCGAGGAAGCCTGCCTGATGCTCGGCCTGTGGGTGGCGGCGTTCGGCGTGAGCCGCATTCCTGCGATGGACGGCAACCTGCCGGGTCTGGTCGGCAGTCCCGACCTCACCATCTGGGTCACGGTGCTGCTGGTCCAGTCGATCCCGTACGCCGCGGCCGTCGTGGTCTCGCTGGTGAGCGCTCTCGGCCTGCCCGGCCACTGGATCGGCGAGACCGGCGCCGGCGCGGTCGCGCCGCGACATGCCGCAATACCGGCGGCCGGCAGGGCGAGCCAGAATCCGGCGTCCTGAGGAGCATCCCCCCGCCAGTGAACGCCCAACCCGAAGCACCGTCCGACGGGCCGCTGGCGAGTGCCCGGCGCGATCTCGACGCGCCGGCGCGATTGCGCGAGATCCCCTACAACTACACCTCATTCTCCGACCGCGAGATCGTGATCCGGCTGCTCGGGGCCGAGACGTGGCGGCTGCTCGACGAGCTGCGCGGCGAGCGTCGCACCGGGCGCTCGGCCCGCATGCTCTACGAGGTGCTCGGGGACATCTGGGCGGTGCAACGCAATCCCTACCTCGAGCAGGACCTGCTCGACAATCCGGGCCGGCGCAAGCTGCTGATCGAGGCGCTGCACCACCGCCTCGCGGAGATCGACCGGCGGCGGGATGCCGAGGACCCGCAGCGCGACGCACGCGTCGCACGCCTGCTCGAGGCCGCGCGCGGCGCGGTGGCCGGCTTCGAGCAGTCGTTCGCGGCGACCGACTCGCTGCGCCGCCGCGCCCGGCGGGAGTTCGGCCGCCACACCCGTTCGGACAACGTCTGCTTCGATCCGTACGCACGCGTGTCGCATGCCACCGACGCCACCGACTGGCGCGTCGAGATCCCCTTCGTCGTACTCACACCGGACGCCGAGGACGAGGTGCCGGGACTCGTGCGCGCCTGCATCGCGCTCGGGTTGACCGTCATCCCGCGCGGCGGCGGCACCGGCTACACCGGCAGCGCCGTCCCCCTTACGCCGACGGCGGCGGTGATCAACACCGAGAAGCTCGATCGCGTCGCGCAGGTCGAGCACGCAAGCCTCCCGGGCGTCGAACAACCCGTCCCGACCCTGTACACGGAGGCCGGTGCGGTGACGCGCCGCGTCGAGGAGGCCGCGCACGCGGCCGGCTTCGTCTTTGCCGTCGATCCCACCTCGGCCGACGCCTCCTGCGTGGGCGGCAACATCGCCATGAACGCCGGCGGCAAGAAGGCCGTGCTGTGGGGTACGGCGCTCGACAACCTGGCGTGGTGGCGCATGGTGGACCCCGACGGCCACTGGCTCGAGGTCACGCGCGTCGGGCACAACCTCGGCCGCATCCACGACGTCGCGGTCGCGCGATTCGACCTCGTCTGGAAGGACGGCGGCTCGCCGCCCGACCGCGCAAGGGTGATCCGCAGCGAGCGCCTCGAGATCGAGGGCCGCCGCTTCCGCAAGGCGGGGCTCGGCAAGGACGTCACCGACAAGTTCCTCGGCGGCCTGCCCGGCGTGCAGAAGGAGGGCTGCGACGGCCTCATCACGGCGGCTCGGTGGATCGTGCACCGCATGCCGGCGCACATCCGCACCTTCTGCCTCGAGTTCTTCGGCCAGGCGCGCGCGGCGATCCCGGCGATCGTCGAGATCCGCGACCACCTCGCCCGGGCGGAGCGCGAGCACGGCGTGCGGCTCGCGGGACTCGAGCACCTGGACGAGCGCTACCTGCGCGCGGTGGGCTATGCGACCCGCTCCAAGCGCGGCGCGCTGCCGAAGATGGTGCTGCTCGGCGACGTGGTGGGCGACGACGAGGCGGCCGTCGGCCGTTGCGTGGCCGAGGTCGTGCGCCTCGCCAACGCCCGCGCCGGCGAGGGCTTCGTCGCGGTGGGCGCCGAGGCCCGCAAGGCGTTCTGGCGCGACCGCGCCCGCACCGCCGCCATCGCCCGCCACACCAACGCGTTCAAGATCAACGAAGACGTGGTCATCCCGCTCGAGCGCCTGGGCGAGTACACCGACGCGATCGAGCGCATCAACGTCGAGCTGTCGCTCGCGAACAAGCTCGCGGTGCTGGACGGCCTCGACCAGTACCTTGCCGGCGAGCCGCGCGTCGGCAAGACCGGCGACGCGGACACCGACCGCCTCTCGCGCGAGGAGCTGCTCGGCGACCGGATCGAGCGCGCCCGCGACACGCTCGCCACCGCGCGCCGCCGCTGGCAGTGGCTGGCCGACCATCTCGACCGTCCGCTCGGCGAGTCGCTCGGGGAGGTCGAGGCGCTGGGCTACGGCGCGCGACTCGGCGAGCTGCGCGATCGGATCGCGGCCGAGCCGCGCGTGCGCGTCTTCGACCTGCTGCAGGACCGTACGCTGCGCGTGTCCTGGAAGTCGGAGGTACGCGGCGAGCTGCGCCAGCAGTTCGCGGGCGGGCCGTTCGCGCCGCTGCTGGCCGACCTCGAGGCGACCCACCGGCGCATCCTGCGCAGCCGCGTGTTCGTCGCGCTGCACATGCACGCCGGCGACGGCAACGTCCACACCAACATCCCGGTCAACTCGGACGACTACGCGATGCTGCAGGAGGCCAACCGGGCCGTGGCGCGCATCATGCGCATCGCGCGCGAGCTCGGCGGGGTGATCTCCGGCGAACACGGCATCGGCATCACCAAGCTCGAGTTCCTCACCGGGGAGGAGACCGCCGGATTCCGCGACTACAAGGCGCGCATCGACCCGGAGGGACGCTTCAACAAGGGCAAGCTGCTGCCGGGCGCGGACCTCGCCCGCGCCTACACGCCGAGCTTCAACCTGCTCGGCCACGAGTCGCTGATCATGCAGCAGTCGGACATCGCCTCGGTCTCCGACGCCATCAAGGACTGCCTGCGCTGCGGCAAGTGCAAGCCGGTGTGCTCGACGCACGTGCCGCGGGCCAACCTGCTCTATTCGCCGCGCAACAAGATCCTCGCGACCTCGCTGCTCATCGAGGCGTTCCTGTACGAGGAGCAGACGCGCCGCGGCGTCTCGATCCAGCACTGGGACGCGTTCTCCGACGTGGCCGACCACTGCACGGTCTGCCACAAGTGCGAGACGCCCTGCCCGGTCGACATCGATTTCGGCGACGTGTCCATGGCCATGCGCGACCTGCTGCGCCGCATGGGCAAGCAGCGGTTCAACGCGGGCAAGGCCGCCTCGATGCTGTTCCTGAACACGACCGACCCCGACACCATCAAGGTGACGCGCAAGCTGATGATCGACTGGGGCTTCAAGGCCCAGCGACTCGGCCACCGCACGCTCGGGGTGCTCGGCAAGACGCAGGTGAAGCGGCCGCCGGCGACCACCGGCGGCCGGCCGCCGCTGCGCGAGCAGGTGATCCACTTCGTCAACAAGAAGATGCCGGCGGGGCTGCCCAAGCGCACGGCGCGCGCGCTGCTCGACATCGAGGACCGCCACTACGTGCCCGTGATCCGCGACCCGGTTCGCACCAGCAGCGACTCGGAGGCGGTGTTCTATTTCCCGGGCTGCGGATCGGAGCGGCTGTTCTCGCAGGTCGGGCTCGCCACCCAGGCGATGCTCTGGGACGCGGGCGTCCAGACGGTGCTGCCGCCGGGCTACCTGTGCTGCGGCTACCCCCAGCGCGGCTCGGGCCAGTTCGACCAGGCCGAGAAGATCATCACCGACAACCGCGTGCTGTTCCACCGCATGGCCAACACGCTCAACTACCTCGACATCCGCACCGTGGTCGTGAGTTGCGGCACCTGCCACGACCAGCTGCAGGACTACCGCTTCGACGAGATCTTTCCCGGCAGCCGCATCCTCGACATCCATGAGTTCCTGCTCGAGAAAGGCGTGCGGCTCGAGGGGGCCACGGGCGTGCGCTACGCCTACCACGATCCCTGCCACTCGCCGATGAAGACGCACGAGCCGCTCGCGGTCGTCAACGCGCTCATGAACGCGGATGCCAACGGCCGCATCACCCGCAACGAGCGTTGCTGCGGCGAGTCCGGCACCTTCGCGGTGGCGCGCCCCGACATCGCCACGCAGGTGCGCTTCCGCAAGCAGCAGGAGATGGAGCGCGGCGCCGCGAAGCTGCGGGAGGACGGCTTCCGCGGCGAGGTGAAGGTGCTCACCTCGTGCCCGTCGTGCCTGCAGGGGCTCAAGCGCTACGACGACGACGCAGGAACGGACGCCGACTACGTCGTGGTCGAGATGGCCCGGCACCGCCTCGGTGCCGACTGGCTCTCCGACTACGTGCGTCGCGCCAACGCGGGCGGCATCGAGCGCGTGCTGCTGTGAGACGCGACGGCGCGGCCGTCCCTCAGAATCGCAGCGTGAGACCGGCCTGCGCCTCGGCCTGGAAGTAGGTGGTGCCGGACGAACGGACCAGGCAGCCCGACTCCTCGCCGCCGCTGACGCACAGGAAGTTCGTGTCCGAATTGACGAAGGTCAGGTAGCCCCGAACGCCCAGTGTCGCCGCGACGTGGTCGTTGAACGGCAGGCGCAGGCCACCTCCGAGACTCACCGAGAACTTGGTCTCGGAATCGTAGTCGTCGGCACTGAATCGTGTCGCGCCCGCCGTGAGCGACAGGTAGGGCACCATCCACTGCTCGTCCGCGAACAGGAGGGTTCCGCCGAACTGGTAGTAGTCGGTCTGGACGTCCACCCTCGACAGCGTCGGGTCGGAACTGTCCATGCTCGTGCTCTGGCTGGAATAGAGCAGCTCGTAGAACGAGCTTCCGTCGCGGTACAGGCCGAGGTCCACGCCCCAGCTGCCGCCGTCGTCGAGGTCCACGTCGCGGGCCGGGCTGCTCGCGGTCTCCGGCCGCTCGAAGCTGCCGCCCATGCGGTAGCCCGCGAACGGCGTAAGCTCGAAGCGCGGGCCGGCCGCGTGGGCGAGGCCGGGCAGCACCGAGACGACGACCGTCGCGATCGAGAGCGGGACGAGTAGAGATCGGTGCATGGCATTCCTCGATTGCAGGTTGATTGCGCCGGCCCAGGGGCCGCGGACCATCGCGGGCGGAATTGTAGGCGAACGGCCCGGGCGAGTGACGGGCGGCGCCCGCTGCTAAACTGTCCACGCACCCGACCGGACCGGAACCCCCATGACCGACCTGCAGCAGACCCTACGAGACCTTCGCGCTGAACTCGGCGGTGCCGAGCGGCTGAGCGAGGACGATCGAGCCCTTCTCGAGTCCGTGCTCGCGGACATCCACCGGGTGCTCGAGGCACCCATCTCGCAAGCAGCGCCCGTGGAGCACGGCGATGCGCTCGAAGGCGCGGCGGTGCGGCTCGAGGCCGGACACCCGGGGCTCGCGGGCGCGGTACGTGCCGTGCTCGACGCACTCGGCAAGGCCGGCATCTGACGATCCCGAGGAACCCATGATCCGACCCAAGAATCGAGCATGAGACGATGAGCGAAGAAGCCCATCCGTTCGACGAAGCCTTCGGCCAGGCGATCGACCTCGGCAACCAGATCGCCGACGGCGACGAGAAGGCCGACCTGTGGGACATCGCCGATGGCCTGCTCGCCGGCGCGGTGCAGTACTGGCTCTATTCCCGCCAGCCCTGCGGGGATCCGCGCTGCGAGGAATGCCTGCCGATCAGCACCGCCGAGGGCCGCGCGGCCGAGCTCAGGCGCCTCATCGCGCAGTTCGCCGAGGAGAGCCAGTACTTCCATACCCCCACCGACGCCAACGCGGGCCGCGCCTGATGGGGCCGGCGGTGCGCGCCGTCGCGCTCGCCCTGTCGCTCGCGTCGGCTGCGCTGCTGCCCGGGCGGCCCGCCGCCGCGCCGGTGCCCGAGGCCGAGCGCGGTCCGGTGGACGTGCGGCGTACGACCCTGGTGGTGCGCGACGTCGATCGCGCCCTCGCCTTCTACCGTGATGCGCTCGGTCTCAGGGTCGTCTACGACCAGGTGATCACCCGGCCGCCGCGCGATGCCGATGCGCCGGACGCCGAGCGCAGGATGCGTCTCGCGCTGCTGCGCGCCAACGACGATTTCGTGGGCGTCATCGGCCTGCTCGAGTACACCTCGCCGCGCCTGCCGGAGCCGCCCGACGCGGCAGAGCTCCCCGGCATCGGCGACGTGATCCTCGTGATCAACGCCGCGGACCTCGACCAGCGCTTCGAGCGCGTGCGCACGACGCCGGGCGTGCGGATCGCGACCGAGCCCCACCTCACCAGCTACCCCGCGCCGGACGGCAAGGGCAGCATCGCGGTGCGCTTCAGCGCCGTCTGGGACCCGGACGGCTACTTCGTCGAGCTCAACCAGTTGCTCGGCCCCGCGGCGGGTACCGTGGGGCGCTGACGAGCCACGGCGTCGCGCACCGATTCTGCGCGCACGCGCAAGTTATCGGCGGGATCACTCCCGGCCTCGCGGCGCATGATCGGTCCTCGGCTGTCCGGGAGGATCGATCATGCAGGCCCATCGCACCCCGCCTCGTCCGCTCGCCAACGGCCCTGGCCGGGCCGCCCCGCGCAATCGACCACGCCACTGTCCGAACGCCCGGCGTGCTGCCGGAGTGCTCTCCCTCGTGCTCGCGGCATCGGCTGCGAGCCACTCGGCGATGACACCACTCCTCGACGAATCGACCACGGCCGGAGGCGACGTGCCCGCGCTCGACCCGTCGCCGGCCGCCGAGGCGCCGCGCCAGCGCGCCGTGTTCGTCTGCCAGCAGGACGGCGTGCCGGTCTTCACCGACCGGCCCTGCGGCTCCGCCGCGGGTCAGCGCGCACTGACGCTCGATGCACCGGCGCCGCCCGGCGCCGCACCGAGCACGGCACCGCCACGACCGCGCGCCAGCACGCGTCCACGCCTGCAGCCGGAGGGACAGGCCGGCACGGCCCGCGCGGCCGACACGCGCTGCGCGACGCTGCGACGGCAGCTCGATGAGCTCGACCAGCGGATGCGCGACGGCTACAGCTCGCGCGACGCGGCGCGGCTGTGGAACCGCTGGCGCGACCTCAAGGGCCGGCTGCGCGCGGAACGCTGTTGAGCCGCGCGCGTCTCCCCCCTCGCCGGACCCGGGGCTCGGCTAGAATCGCGGCCCTTGTGCTCCCGGAGGCTGCCATGCGCCGTTGCGCCCGCTCGATCATCACCGCTCCCGTGCTCATCGCGACGCTGGCCGTGGTAGCCGGGTGCAAGCGGGCCGGCGACGAGGTCTCCGCGCCCGTCGAGAGCGCCCCGTCCTCGGCGGTCGCCCCGCCGGTGAGCAGTCCGCCGCCGGCCGCGGACGCCGCCCCTCCAGAGGGAGTGCTCCGCGCCTATGTCTGGGAATGCGACGGCGGACTCACGCTGAACATGAAGAACCTGTTCCGGGAGAACGCCATCACCCTCGAGATGCACGAGGGCCCGCGCAAGCTGCCTTTGGTGGTCAGTGCCTCCGGCGTGAAGTACTCCGACGGCTCGATCACTTTCTGGACCAAGGGCGGGACGGCCACCTTCGAGCACGCCGGCAGCGCTCCGGTCGAGTGCAGGGAACTCAGGGCACGTTCGCTGGTGGCCGATGCCCGCGAGCGCGGCCTCCTCTACCGCGGCACCGGCAACGAGCCTGGCTGGCTGGTCGAGATCGGTCCCGGCGATCGCATCGCGTATGTCGCGATGTTCGGCGAGGAGCGCCACGAGTTCACGGACGTCACCGAGCCCGGCGCCGAGACCGCAGGCACGCGCGTGTTCGTCGCCGATACGGATCGCGGGCCGTTCAAGGTGACGGTGGCGAGGGAGACCTGCCTGGACGACATGTCCGGCGACGAGTTCGACCACCGCATGCTCGTCGAGTGGGGCGAGGAGACCCGCCGCGGCTGCGCGACGGCGGTGCAGTAGCCGTCCGGCGTCGCGCTAGCGATCCGGCAACGGGATGCGCTCGTCGTCGCCCGGTACGGCGGCGAATCGATCTTCCCGCCAGTCGAGCTTCGCACGCTCGATGCGCTCGGCGCTGCTCGACACGAAGTTCCACCAGATTTCGCGCTGGCCATCGAGCGGTGCGCCGCCGAGCAGCATGACCCGCACGAAGGTGGCGGCGCGGATCGATGCCGACTGGCCGGCGTCGAACACGATCATCTCGCCGACACCGTGGCGCCGGTCCGCCGCGTCGACCTCGCCCTCGACCACATAGGCGGCCCGCTCGACGTACTCCCCTGGCAGCTCGACCTCGGCACCGGGCTCGAGTTCGGCTGCAAGATAGAACATAGGCGAAAACACCTGCGCCGGCGCACTGCGGCCATAGGCGGCACCCGCGATCAGTCGCAGGGTGGCACCGCCACTGCGGATCTCCGGCAGTGTCGCCGCCGGGTAGTGTTCGAAGGAGGGCGAAATCTCCTCGTGCGCGCGCGGCAGCGCGATCCAGATCTGGATGCCGTGGATGCGCGCCCCGCCCGCAGCCTCCCGTGCCTCCGGCGGCGTGCGCTCCGAATGCACGATGCCGCGGCCGGCGACCATCCAGTTCACGTCGCCCGGGCGTATGAGCTGCGCGCTGCCGAGGCTGTCTCGGTGCATGAATGCGCCGTCAAACAGATAAGTGACCGTCGCCAGGCCGATGTGCGGGTGCGGACGGACGTCCACGCCCTCGCCCGGCGTAAAGGCGGCCGGGCCCATGTGGTCGAAGAAGATGAACGGACCGACCGTCTGCATGGCGGGTGCCGGCAGCACGCGCCGCACGCTGAAGCCGCCGAGGTCGCGCGGCCGGCCCTCGAGCACGCGGGTGATGCTGGCCACGTCGGGTCCGCCCTCAGTCGAGGCCCAGCACGGCTTTGCCCTGCGTGAACGCGACGTCGACCGGGATGGCGCGGCTCGACAGCCGGTCGAGATCGGCCTGCAGCTGCGGGCGGATGACGCCGAACTCCTTCGTGAGCGCCTGCACACCGCCATAGTCGCCGTCGCCCTGCAGCTTGAGCAGCACGCCCGACAGCTCGTCCACGGCGCGTCGCATCGCCGGATCCTCGATGCGCGCGAGCAGCGCCGCGCGGTCGCCGGGATAGGCCTGCTGCCGGAACAGGCCGTCCATGATCTCGGCGGCTTCGACGAACAGGCCCACCATCTCGCGCTCCTTGGCGCTGAGCGAGCCGAGGTCGGCGTTCAGGGTCACGGGCGCGTAGATGTCGGGACGCACAGGGACGAGGCCGTCGCCTGCGGCGGGCGCCGCGCCCGCAGCTTGAACCGTCGCGATGGCCGCAAGAACCGTGGAGACGGCGGGAACGGACACGCGGCTGAAGGTCATGGGT
>Ga0105090_10000919_pt1 | contig 15406 bp, 16 predicted proteins | sample PPLLak3March2015_FD_79110 | JGI IMG/M metagenome (GOLD analysis project Ga0105090, IMG submission 79110) | Freshwater sediment microbial communities from Prairie Pothole Lake near Jamestown, North Dakota, USA - PPLs Lake P7 Core (1) Depth... | ecosystem: Environmental > Aquatic > Freshwater >... | reverse complement strand
CGTCGGCATTGAGGCCGCAACCAACAGGCACTGGGCCCACAGCTGCCACGAGTTCCGCTATTACGAACGGCTGGTGGCCGAGGATGAGTCACCGCTCGATCAGGAATCGAACGGAGCGGAACCGTCACCCCCGGCGCCACCCGATGCCATCGATCTGATCCGGCGAGCGATTGCACGTCTCGCGGCAAACACGGGCGAGCCCTGGGTGTTGAAGGCCCGCATCCGGCCGATGGTGCAGAGGCTCGATCCGACGTTCGACGAGAAGACCTACGGTGCCGCCACCTTTTCGGCGTTACTCAAGAAGCACGAGGATGCTCTTGAGGTTCGCAAGGGTCAGTTTGACCAAGAGTATCGGGTCAAAGAGTTGGCTGGGAAATAGCGGGGGTCGGATTGGGGGCGCCACGGAGCGGTTCGCGCGATCTTGATCGCGCCTGAAACGTTTTGGCAGGGAAGGGTGGCCGAGGATCGTTGCGCGGTCTGGTGCAGCGGCTGAAGTTGCACCCCCGTTCCGGGACTTGCAGTCGGCCGGAGTGCCCTCAAGATGAAATAGAGCCGCGAGGAAGCCGCCACCGGACAGGCAGAGCGCCAAGTCATCGCGGGGCGTCCATGTCGTGACCGTTGGGAACTATCCCGGTTTGTGGCGCATTGACGAGCCAATCAACGAAAGCTGCTAGTCAGAGCTGCGTGAGTGCTTCTTCCCACGCGGGCCGCGAGCCTGTAGTGATCGGATGTGTTTGGAAGCGGCAGCGCGATCTGGCTCGGACGATCCTTCCACCCGGGCGTCGCGCAGTTCGCGCTCTGGCTTCGGGGGATCCAAGACGAAGGGCGCTTGCACCCGCTGGTAGTACTCGGTGGCAAATGGCGTAAAGTCGAAGAACACGCCAGCCAGCCAGAGCGCGAGCGCCAAGTCGCGCTCGCAGTCCTTGTGAAGGTGGACATTGAGTGCCTCCAGGTTCCGGACGGTTGGCTCCGCGCGAAGCCTCGCCTGCATCTCCAGGAACGCCACGCAGGCGATGCCGGAGTACCCTTCTGTAAATTGCTCAATCTCCCGAAAGTGCGGCTCGAGCAGAGGTAGCGCCATCACCCACTCTGTGGCGTCTCTTCCCACAAGCGCCTCGGATTTGAATTTCGTGAGGACATCCCGGACCTTGGCATCGGCCTTCGCATGCTCCAGCACAACCTTCCCAAGGTCATACGCGAATCCAATCGACGTGCGCGGATAACGCGCTTCGTGGCGGTCGTAGCAGAATAAATTCGTGATGAACGATCCATCCTGCACCGGGAAGGGTCTCTCCTGGTGACGCAACATCACTGCGCGCCAAACCTCTTCCTTCCGGTCAGCAAACTGCTCTTCGAATTTCCCGAGACCGAAGCATTCCAGAAGCGCGCGACCTCCCTGGAAGGCCAGCGCCCGTTGACGCTTAGCATCCTCCTCGGCGAACGCTTTTAGGAATGGGGACTGCGGCTGTTCGAGCCGTACTTGCGCATCCAGCTTGGTTGCCAGTACCCGATGTCCTCGTTCACTGAGCGGGAAGATGGCCCTGACCTTCGAAAGCGCGCACTCGATATGTTTCGGGAGATTACCGCCGCCCAGTTCCAGCTGGATCAGGAGTACCTGCCAGTCGTCCTCATAATCCGGCAGGTCGGTCATGACCCGCTTGACTACTTTGCCATCGGGTTTGATATCGCCGTCCTTGCTCACTTTCACCTTGCACAGACGGGTTGGCGGAATGCGCTTTGTTCCAAGCCGATACCAAGTGATGAACTCGTCGTAGCTCAGCGGCAACAAGTAGTGCATGGCATCCGATTGGAAACTTAGAACAGGAAATCGGGAACCGTGTCGCCGTTGGCTGGACTTTTGGGCGGTTCGATAATCGGTAAGCTGACCCGGTGGACCAGATGCTCCGGAATTCGCTCCACGAGCGGGTGCGGACGTCCCGTATAGGAGAGGTGGAGGTTAAGTCGGGTCCGGGTCAAGGCCACGAAGAACAGCGTGTTCGCCTGTCCCGCATCCGGTGCAATCGAAAGCTGACTATCGAGATACGGCAGGAAGACTGTCTCGAAGTCGAGCCCCTTGGCGCTATGGTAGGTCATGAGAACCACGGTTCCTTCTTTCTCGGTCTGGGCTAACCCTGAATACTGATTGCCGATGTACCGGAGCCGCAGACCTGCCTTACGCAGGTGCGTGTTCAACGCGCCGAAGTCAGGTTTGTTGTACTGGTTCTTCGTCTCTTGCCAAGGCTCTTTCCCTTCCTGCCTGAGCACCTCATTCGCGAAGCGCCTGACGAGATCGTGCTTGGGCACCAGAACGGCAACGGGTGAACCAGGCTGTGCGTTCTCGGAAGCCATCTTCCAGACATAAGCTACCTCGTCGGCCGACTTCTTGGCCTGCGCGACGGCTACGTCGACGTTCCTAAGCCGGGACTTCTTGGCCGTGTCCAGCTGCTTGTCTGGAAAGATTGCCGTCGCGATCTCGATGATTCGGGTGGTCAGACGGTGCAGGATGGTCAGCGTGTAGGGCGTCGAGCCGGTCAGTCCAGGAATGTCGCCTGGAGCCACCGTATCCGAATAGATTGACTGCGCCTCATCACCGGCCACGATCAGGCGCTTGCTGTGCTTCCGGAGCAAAGCGAGTACATCGGCCGGGAGGTCCTGCACCTCGTCCACCAAGATGAGATCGCAATTTCTTGGGGCATTCTCGAACTGATGATAGGTCATCACTTCCACACCAGCGAGGCTCTCCGGCAATCCAGTCTTGAACAGGTCGATGAGGCTGCGGGTGTAGAGGACAATGCAGACTCTGATACGAGGATTCTCCCGCTTGGCCTGATTCAGAGCATGGACGACGAGGACGGATTTTCCGGAGCCCGCGAAGCCCCGGATCCAGAAGTTCCTGCCACCATCGCGGGCAAGTGTCTGTAAGAAGTCTCGCTGGTTTGGATCCAGCTTCGACTCCGGAATCATCCAAGTCATGGCTCAGCATGCCTCTTGATTGGCGAGAACCCGTCGCCGGTTAAGAGATTGGTGTGGTTGAAGCCGCTGGTGGGTTCGAGCATACGCTCATGCTTCTGCTCCACCTCTTCTGCTAGTTTCGGCTTGCCGAGTTCACGAGCAGCGGTGGCTAGCCGCAAGTGATCGTTTTCGTCCAGCGACCCCCTCTGGTAGCTGGCATGAAGGGACTCGAAGGCTCGCACCACCATCTCCCGACCCCGCTCCTTGTCGCCCTTCCGCATCAGGTAGGAGCCATAGGACACAAGCGTTGCCTCATCGCTTGCGTTGAACGCCAAGGCCTCTTCCATCAGCAGCTCGTACTCGCGCATCTTGCCCGCGCGCTGCCGCTGAAGTGCCAGGTTGAAGGCGCTGGTAGAATTTTGATCACGCTCGTAGGCTTTTTCAGCCCACATCTCGGTGAGCCTTGAGTTGCCCGCCCGGGAGTACAGCCAGCAGATGTGCGATTCCAGGGCTTGCCTTGGATCCAGGATCGCGATGGTCTCAGCGAGCTCGGCGGCACGGAGATACTCGCCGCCCCTGATGTAGGCGTCTTTGAGTTGCTTTAGTGCGGGCAAGTCGGGGCGACCGCCATTCCGGGCAGCCGACTGATTGGCCGTCTTTTCGGCCTTGCGGATGGCGCACTGCTCCGTCGTGAGCGCGACATTTGCGAATGGATGCAGCGCTTCGACCGCTACCTCCTGCCCTTCCATCGCCACCGCCACCTTCAGCAGCTTGTCTGCGGTGATCTCGCAAGTCACCTGGACAGGGGTTCCACGGATGAAGCCATCTGGGCGGTGAGACTTGATCTCGATGACACTTAGGACCTTGTTCTCGCTGGAGACGCAGACAGGCACTTCAATTGTCTTTTGTCCTTCCTGTCCTACGCGTAGGTCCTGGATGCTCACCGGCGCACAGGGGATCTCGGTCCCGGCGGGAACCAGCGTTTGCAGGCGCATGCCCTGCGTCACGACCAGGATCGGTTCGCTGGTGATCGGGCGCACGACGTTGACGCCGAAGCCATTCAAGAACAGGGAATTAAGCGCCGCTCCAGTCGAGACGTGGGACCGGAGATCCCGCGGCACCACGACCTCCGCCGGGCTGAACTGGTGGAGCGCCGCCTGTACGTAAGGATTTTCGGAGCTTCCTCCGATGAGTAGGATCATATCCAGTTGGTCCGCCTTCAGACCGGACTTGAGCAACGCCGACTCCAGCGGCTCGAAGATGCTGACAGGCAACGCCGGGTTCCGCTGTCGGCGAGCTGCCGGATCCGTTTCCAGCAGTGGCTTCATGACCGCCGCGAACTCTCTACGGGTCATGGCGGGTCGTGCCAGCGTAAGCCTGCGTCGGGGCAGATCTATTGTCTTCTGTTCGTTCAGAACCATCGCCTCATCACCGGTCGCAGATGCGGGAAGGTGTGTTCCCATCATCCGCCCGGCCACGGCCTTGCAAGTCTGGATCTTCAGAACCTCGGCCGTGCGCTTCAGGGCCGGCAGGATACGTTTCTCGATCTCGACGCTACGCAGGTCGTCCCGGATCAAGCCGTTTTCCTTCAGCAGGGCAGGGAGCAGAACCTGACGTACGACCTCACGGTCGACGTCGTCGCCCCCAAGTGCCTCAAACCGGGAGATGGCCAGATTCTTGGAATAGAACTGCCTCGATCCTTGCCCGATCTCGAGAATGGAGATGTCGCACGTGCCCGCACCAAAATCGAAGACGAGCAGATGTAGTGGGCCATCCTTCGGCACATGAAGAGGATCGCTGCCGTTGCTGTTGGCCTCTACAAGGTAGCTCAGGAACGCCGCGTTCGGTTCGTCGATGAAGGCCTGCTCGGGCAGCACCATGCCCGCAGCCTGAAGCGCCAGCATCAGGTCAAGGCGTTGGTTGGCCTCGAATGAGGCGGGGGTGCTGACGCAGTACCGCACGTCGGACGGCAGTCCTTTCTGCTTGATGAAGTCCTCGATGTTGCTCTTCAGGTACCGGAAGAAGACCGTGGCGGCGTCGCGCGGCGTCTCGATGGTCGCCACGGAGTGTCCACGAGGGAGCGCCGTGTTGTAGTACTTCGGTCCCAGATCAACGCCCAGCTCCATTTTGAACGACGACCACACGTTTTGCCCGGGTGTCAGCCGGCTCTGCAACTCCAAGGCCCCGGCGCCCACCAGAAGTTGTTCGCCGTCCCAGGCGATGACGGACGGCACGAGGTGATGATTCAGTGTCCTGCCGTCCGACAGCTTCTGGGGAATGGGGATGGGTTCCGACGACACCGGCCTTGAACGATCCCCCAGGACCGCGTAGCTCGCTACGGTCGTTGACGTACCGAAGTCGAGACCGACGAAAGTAATGTTGCGCAGGAGATCATGGACGATCTCCTGTTGGCGCAATGCAGGTACTAGCGAAGCCAGACTGAGTTTGTTGTCCATTAAGCGACACGGCGTAGTTGAGGCATTCCCTTAGCGATGCATGCCGCTGCTGTGAGCGTTCCCTCGCACAGCAGTTTGTAGGCTGGCAGCGCCGCCCTTGCAGGGACACGGGCAAACGGAGCAGGCTGTCCAAAAAAGTCGTGACGACGGCGAGCGCAACTCCATGAGTGCCGGACGGACTTTGGTAAGGAGACTATGACGTGCCGGCCCGAAGGGTGAGGACATTGACCACAAAAGCAGGCGATGCAAATGCCAACTTGCGCACGGTTCTTATTCTTTTGGTCGGCCCAGGGTCCTCGTCATTTGTCGGCACAACCGGTGATCAGGGAAGTAATGGCGCTCTCTCCAGTCTCCGGCCGGCGGGTGCAGATACTGCAGCCGAACGAGCCCGATCCGAAGGAAGACTACGTCGACAATAGAATAGGCTAGCGTCAGGGGGTGCCCGCATGGACCTTGATACGGACAAGGTGGACGAGGCGGTGCTCGCGCTGCTGTATCTCGGCCTGCACGAGGGGCAGCGAACGTGGAAGGGTTTCGACTGGGAGGCGATGCAGCGATTGCATGCCAGGGGCTACATTTCGAATCCGGTCGGCAAGGCGAAGGCCGTGCAGTTTACGGACGCGGGCCTGCGGGAGTCCGCGCGCTTGCTTCGGGAGCGCTTCAGCCGATAGGGGGGGGCGCACGGCGTGCCCAACACGTGGATTGTCGACCTTCGGCATTACCTCGCACCATCGGGAGCGTTGGCGGAGATGCCGCGGCCCGCGCGGCATCTGGCACAGTACTTTGCGAGCATCGTCGTGGACGCCACTTCGAACCTGGATGAGCCGCCGTCGGTACGGTGCCGGCGATGTCCGGGACACCGACGCTGCAGCGGCATCATCTTTTCGATGCCCAGCATCGAGCACGACGATGCGATCGTCTGGTACTGCCCAGTGTGCGGGGACAACGGTCTGATCCAGGGATGGCAGGACACGTTTTGGGACGGCTTCGCAGCTGAGGTGCCGCGGCTGTTGGTTTGAATCGAGAGCGGAATTAGACGGGACCCGGACGGCTACGGATCTTAACGGGATCTGGCCGCCTACTGGCGAGGTACGTTCCGGAGGAGGGGACGGCCGATCCGGCCGGGTGCGTCCAGGAGCGGCCTCAAGCGCCAAAGCGTGGGCAGACCACGATCAATTCCGCTGGCACCATAGGCCTGATGAGTGCCAACCGCTCGGGCAAGAGCCCTGCTTGGGGACGATATCCTTGGAGTTCGCGGAGTTTGCTACGCAGTAATTGCCGGAGGAGTGCCAACCGCCAGGACATGGCCCAACCTTGTGAACAGCCGGCTTGGCGCTTTTTGAGTTCGGCACGCAGTAACCGCCTGATGCATGCCACCCGCTCGGACATGCACCAACCTTCGGAACGATGTCACTTGGCGAACCGGCCAGGGGCAAACAGCGGTTGCCCACGGGTCGCTGGCCTGCCGGACAATCACCAGCGGCACCAGGATGTGCCCATAGGACTATCAGGATCGCCCCAATATGCCGGAGAGGCGTCATGTCCGTCTGTACCTTGCCTCCTGTCGGAAAGTGCTCCGAAGGACGTCAGTCGTTCCGGGACATCTGTGCAGCAACGAACTTGCGACCGGACATCTGCACCGGTGGCTCTTCCACGAGCGTCATGCTGCGAGTCCCGTTCACGAGCCAGATTGTCCCGCCCATGCGTGGATTGTCCGGCTTGACTATTTCCAGCTGGGCGCCTCGCAGGACATAGACGCCGGCCAGCGGGTGTCCGGCGGCACTCAGGTAGTACTCACCCGGTCGAAGCGACCGGACCTCGATGATCTCGGTGGTCCGAGCCGCGGAATGCAGCGTCCATGATCCGGTCTCGATGGTCAGCGGCTGTGGTGGAACCGCGGAGCAAGCAGTCGCCGCGGCCGCCAGCAGTGCAAGGGCCAGAGGCCGTAGATAAGAGCGCTGCTGTCTGAAAGTCGTCACCAGTTCGGGTCCTCTTGAGCCGCGGGTTTGCCAGCGACATGATCGGCTGGCGAAGCGACGGCAGGAGCCACAACAACTGAAGGGCCTGCCGATGCAGCAACCGGCTGCGGAGCACCGGCGCCGACCGTGCCGCTCGCCACGGCGGGCGCGGGCCGCCGCTTTCCCGGTCCGCTGACCTCGAGTGCGCCTGGTGCAAACGCGCTTGCAAGGTCGATGTCAGTCTGCAGAACCGTCGCATAGGATAGATCCGCGCCGACGCGCGTGACCTCGATCGAGCAACACGGCTTCTCAACACGGCCGATCACCCGACCCGTCTGCGGATCGGTGATCTCCTTGCCGCGCAGGACGACCTCATAGATGTCCCCAACGGAGACGGCGCGGCCGCCTTGGCTCAGCACAACGTCGTTCCCGTCCACTGCGACGAGCGTCAGCGGGAAGAGCCGCATGATGACCGCGTCGGCCGTGTCCGCGGCGAGGCTGTCGGCAAGCTCAGCCGATACCTTGGACGCATTGATTGATGTTCCCAGGGTAGTCGGGGCCGTTGCTGGCAACTCCACACTCACGGTATCCGAGAGCTCGATCTGCCCCGTGGTGGCATTGATGACCCGGAAGGAAATGGACGCCCCACCGGAGTGCGAGACGACCGTGCGGTCGCTGGTGCGCATGTGACGCTCGTGCCGCTCGTAACCGAACCGGTCAACCTGTCCCACGACGACATAGTCCGCCATGAGTTGCTCCCCGAGGCGCGCAAAGTCGTCGGTCGACATTCGTCCGCCCTCGAGCAGGTCCAGTTCTGACTGAACCTCCTGCGAGTACTCACGATCGAGGACAGTGACACGCTTGGACTGCACCAGAGAATTCGTAATCGAGCCCCGAATCGCCTGGATGACGGCATCCGCGGCGACCGACGTCGTGTCGATTACGAACGCTTCGCTGCTCGTACGGAGCGGCATGACCGCCACGCGAAGCATTCCCGCCGAGTCCGGCTTGGCAAACTTGGCAACCTTAGCCTCAATCGAGACCTCGGTATCGCCGTTTTCGAGGTCGCGCTGGGAGACGAGCTGGAAGCCCGTGATGGCGCCTCGCGACTGGGTCGCGATGAATTCAGCAAAGCCGGAAGAGCCGATGTCCACGCGCTCCTCGCCAAACGCCACCGCCATGCCGGCCTGAAACTGCAGGCTGCTCATGTCGATGGTCTTGCCGTTGACCTGCTGTATGGCGAGCTTGAGGGCCTGATCGACGGCGGCGGCGACAGTGGAGCCGCGCCCGCTCGCCTTGACCGACACCTGCTCGACCTTGCCGGCGTCCGGCGCAGATCGCGCCAGGTTCGGCTCGGACACAGCGCTCGCCGTCGGGGCTGCACTCGCCGTGGGCTCCTCCGGCGGCTGCTTGCTGCAACCACTGATGGTCACAGCGAGCGCGAGTGAGAGGAGGACTGGGCTGCGGAGGATTCGCATTTAGACTTCCGTTCGTTGTATCGACAGTGGCGCAGCGGTCCGCGGGGACCGCTGCACCGGGCGGGAACTACATGTTCAGCAGCGCCGTCGCGTCCGGCGGTACCGGTATGCCCTTTTTCTGGGCGTACGTGACGATCTTCTTGAAGTTATCCATGCTCTTCGAGCTGAAGCCCGGGATTTCCTTGGCCAGGTAGGTACCGGTCGCGAGCTTGGAGGTGACCGACGCCTTTTCCGTGAGGGACGCGCTCTTGACCTGTGCCTGGGCGGCATCGGAGAACGAGCTGGCCTCGGCCGGCAACTTGCTGGTCGCCGAGATACCTTTCACGAGCGGTCCGAAGCTGTCGATGTAATGCTGGCGACCCTCCGCACTGAGTTCTGCGCCAGAGGCGATCTTCTGGTCGATCTCGGCGCTGGCCGCATCGGAGACCTCGCGATTCTTCTTGATGGCGTCCTTGTCGAGCGTGGCGCCGCTGCCGAGCACCGTCGCCTCAGCTTCCAGGGCGGACGCCTTGTCCTTGAGCTCGAATGCACGGGCGAGCTCAATCTGCGCGGCGGTCATGTAGCTCGCGGCTTCCGCGTACCGCTTCACGAGACTCTCCTGCGTCGCAATTGCATCGACGTCACCGGCCGGAGCCGTCGACGCCTTGGTTCCCGGCATCTTCAGGTCGATCGCCATGGCGCCAGGCGCCGCAACCAGCGTTGTCAGTACCGCCGCCGCCAGAAATCTCGTTCCTTTCACGTTCCGTCTCCTTTTCACGTAATGAGTGATTACTGCACACCGCGTGCATTGAGTTCATTGACCAGACGCTCGGCAGCCGCGCCCGCGGCCTCCTTGAGCGCGTTGGTTCGAGCAACCGTCTCGGAGGGTCCGAGCCCGGCAAACTGCTCAGGGCCGACCGAAGAGACCGTCCGCGGGTACGAGCCCGCCACATCCAGCACCTTGCCGGACACGGTCACGTAGACCCGTGTGAGGCCGGTGGCGGGATCCTTGTCGCGCATGCCGACGTCGAGTCGGCCGATTGCGAAGTAGCGAAATCCGCCGGCCGACTGGACACCGCGCACGGCGCTCTGCAAAGCGCCTGGGCTGAGATCCTCGCCGGTGCCGTAGCCCTTGCGGATCCCCTCGACGTCGAGCTGTCCAATGTACTCGGCCTCGACGACCTCGTAGCCGGCCGCCGTGAAGGAGCCGGTCATGACGGAGTTGATCTCGTCTGCGCGTGTCACCGTCCAGCTCACGACATCCGCCTTGGCTGTGATGCTGCCGCCGGTGGTGACAGAGGCGCTGACGTCCTCCTTGTAGTTTCCGCGGGCGCTGACCTTGTCGGAGGTCGAGATACTGTTGCTGGTTATGCGCTCTGACTCCGTAGCATCACGCTGATAGTCGGCGTTCGCGGAGCCCGACACGTTGGCATCGACACGCTTGTAGACCTTGTCGTCGAACGATTGCACCGAGCCCTGTTGCCGCGCGACGAACACAAAAGTCAGCAGTGATTTCTGCGCAGTCGGTGTGCTCGCGATGGCCGATCCCCCGATCAGCGCGTTTTCGAGCCGTGGTCCGTTGATCTCGGCCCGGATCGACACCGTATAGCGCCCGGCCTTGGGATCGGCTTCCTCCGAGAGGACAGTGGCGGAGAGCACGTAATTGTCGATGGAGCTGATCAGGCCGGCGCGCGCGGTCTCGAAATTTCGAGATTTCGCGCCATCCGTCTGCGCGAAGTAGCGGTCGAGCGCATTGACCTTCGCCTCCTGGAGGGCACGTTCCTTGACGGCGGCGTTGAGCTTGCCATCGAAAGCGACAGTGGCTACGCCCTTGGAAGTCAGCGCCTGCGCATGAGCCACGGGCACAAGCACGATGAGGCAGGCGAACATCAGCGTTCGAATCAGCGACATGATTGCAGCACCTTTCCGAGATCCTTCATCTGCTTGGCGATGGCCCGGTCCCCAGCGTGCTTCTCGGCCCACGCGGGATCGGGGTTATTGAGAGACGTCGTGAACTTGTCGAGCAGCGCCAGCAGCGAGTCCTGGAAAGCGGCGGCGTCGTCGATGTTGACCTGGCTCGCGGGCACCAGTTTCGTTGCACCATTTCGCAGACGCGCGTCGAAGTAGACGCGGCCCGTCAGCGGCTCTTCGACTCGAACGTTGACGAATGCACCGTAGACAAGCGAGCGGCCCGCCGCGGTGTTGCTGAATTCGATTCGTTTCAAATCATCGAGGCGAAGGGTGATGGCGTAGTCCGCCTCCGGGATCTCGAGGGTGTAGACCTTGCCATCGGCGAAGCGCGTGGCCATGCGGTTGCCGATGGCCTGCCCTTTCGAGGGGGGCAGAACGGGAATTTGCAGGTTCGCAGAGAGGAACTTGCTGAAATCCTGGGCGACAGTTGTCTCCAGTACGCCCGCGCCGCCCAAAGCGCTGGCGGACATCGCCGAGCGAGCGCCCTCGTTGACGCTGCTCGCGGTGACCCGCACGCGTCGCTCGACCGAAGGGTTCAACCGCAACCCATCGAGTGTCTGCGCGAAGGCCGCGAGTATGTTGGCTTTGCCGGAGCCGAGGTACAGATTGCGGACCGCCTGCTGGCGCTCTTCCTCAGTGGGTGCGGCTTGCCGGACGTCGACCGACTGGACGACGACTGGATAGCTCGCGACGACCGCCATTTCCCGGAAATCGAAGAACAGCGCCTGAGCGGACAACTCGGCCAGCAGCTTATAACTCGCGCCGATCTGCTCGACGCTCACCGTCTCGCGGTCGACTGCGAATGCGAGTACGGTCGCTGAGCCATCTCCGGGCTTGAGAGAGGCGAGTTGGTCGAAGACGAGTGAGAAGGTTGGGTTGGATACGCTGCTTGCGTGCTTTCTTAGCGCGGCATCGAGCACTGAGATGCCGCCGGCCTGTTCGACCTCGATGGCGCGGCTGTAGGCGTACGACGTGGCGACAGCGGCGTCGTCCCCGATGTAGGCGAAGCCGGCAAAGTGAACCTGTGGTGGCTCCTCAGCGAAAGCGCCGGTGGACAGCACGATCGACACGAGGACGGGCGACAGGACGGTCAGCAATCGGCACCGGCGACGGGCGGTGCAGTCGGTCGAATCAGAACGTGACCCCAACATGAAACTTCAGTCTCCCTGACTTCCACGATCCGTGTAGCGGCGCCGATTCCGCGGCGCCGTGGGAATTTGGGACCACAAGAACGAAACCTGATGAGATGTTTGTCACAGATGCCCAGAACCACAGGGCGCCACAAGAGGTGATTTGTGACGTGGTGTGACAACAGGCGTGTAACTTCGGGCAGCCACCGGCGACATCAATCCGCAGGTCGCGTCTGAGCGGCGGGCCGATCCCGCATCGGAGCGAGTTGACGCGTATCGAGTGACGTATATACTCATTGATACATCAGAGGTGTGCCATGTCCAAGACAGCGACACTGACCGTCCAGCAATGGGGCAACAGCCTGGCCGTGCGCATTCCGGCGAAGGTGGCGCGATCCGCACGCTTTAGAGTCGGTCAGCCGGTGGAGGTATCGGCGCAGGACGCAAGCGTACTGGTGCGCGCCATTGGCGAGCCCAAGCTCAGCCTCGCTCAGAAGCTCGCTGCGTTTGATCCGGATCGGCACGGTGGCGAGGTCATGGCGACCGAGCGAGTCGGTCGCGAGGTGTTCTGATGGCGGCGCGCAAGTCCTGGTGCCCGGACCGTCGCGACATGATCTGGATTGACTGCAATCCGCAGGCGGGACGCGAGATGAAGGACCGACACCCGCTGGTCGTGTTGTCGCCTCGTGAATTCAACGAGCGCACCGGGATCGTGATCGGGCTGCCGATGACGACAGCGGCCTATAACGACACCAACCCGTTTGCAGTGCAGCTCAAGGGCTCCCGTGGCACAACGAGCTATATTCTCGGACATCAGCCGAAGTCGTTCGACTGGCGGGCCCGCAAAGCGAAGCCCCACCCGTGGAAGACGGTGCCGGAGGAGTCGTATGTGCTCGCCTGCGAAACGCTGAACCAGATCATCGAGATCGGATAGCAGGCGTGTCGGCTAGGCTCCGGGTCCAGATCGGGCGGTGCGGTGTCAATCTACTTAAGGTGATGCCGCTGCGAATCCGATCACCCGACCCGGACTGAGCGAAAGACGCGCTCGCGCGTCGACCAGTATGGTGAACGCCGATTCCTTGCACAGGTCTTCCGACCGCGCGGAAGCCTCGGTGAGTCTGGGCAGGGGCAGGGCCGGGGGCAGCGGGCCGGAGAGCAACTCACGCGCAGCTGTCGGTCCAGCATGCCGAGGTCGTGGCCCAGGCGCTCGCATGGTTCCGTTCCCGGCCGGCGCTCGGCTGGCGACGCTCGCGGGGGCGCAGCGACTGTGGGGTTGCGCATGGGGAGGCCGTGGATCCAGCCGCCGGGCGGCACCTGGATCGGCTGAGCCAGCGGGTTCTCGCGGCTCGAACCCGCAGAATAGCCCGTGCGTCAGAACACGATGTGTCTTGATCCGCGCCTTACAGCTTCGTCTCACGGTCAAACAGCGCCATCTGCTCGAACATCGGTTGAACGGTTTGGTGCGCGGATCTGAAGCGTACGGACTGGTCAGCCATCGGCATCACTGACTGCAACGTGAGGAGGTGTTCGTTGCTGTTGACGAGTCCGAGGCCCAGGCGCGCGGTGACTCGCAGGACGATCTGGGACTCACTGGATTGAGCCGTCAACAGAAGTCGCCGTTCTGCCCCCTGCGTGGGCGAGAGCTTGAGTGGCACGGGTTCACCGAGCAGTTTCTGAAGAGCGCGGCTGGTCACATCAGGTGTCGCGACTACTTGGACGATCGCGGTCCGCTGGAAGTCGTCTACCGCACCGACCTTCACGATGATGCGGTGTAGGTGCGAGGACGTCAGGCTCTTGAAGGGCTTTGACACCGCCTCGATGATCTGGCCACCCCGCGCCACAGTAGTCGAGCGCCCGCTTGAGGGCATCGTCAGCATGATCTCAGTCAGGTCAAGGTAGGTCGCGGTCCGAAGCAACTCGTCATACTGCTCGATGCTCGGCTCGGCATGCTTGACCAAAGCCGCTTCGATTCGGCGGGCATCCTGGCTCGCTTTGACGAGCTTCGCAGCCCGATCTTCCGCCTCCGCGCGAAGCGGCTTGGAATCGATTTCAAGCTGGCGCTTCGGAGCCATCTCGATCTGGGCGACGATGCCGTGGAGTGCTGAACTGTCGAACGTGACCGCGAACCGTGTAAGGTCTAAACCACAGCGTTTCCGCTCCGCCTCCGCTGACGTCTTGAGCAAACGAATCGCGTCGTCCAGTGGAACCAGCTTGGGTGCCGGAGAGCCGGTCGGTTCAAACCGGACGTAGGCGACGGTCTCCGTGATTCCCTCGCGAACTTGTTCGTTGACATACTCTCGGTCCATTTCCAACTCCTCGTTTATGGTTGGGAGAGCTGATTGGCGACGTGCACGGCCAGCGCACTCATTCGCAACAGGTCCGTCGTTCGGCCCCTGCGCACAAGATTTTCCTGCATATCGATCGGGTGGACGAAAAGGAAAGGCTGTCGTCTGCGGACCGGTGTTCCGAGGCGAGCGCGGCGCCCCAGCTGGACGAGCTGCATTCCGATCGCCGGGTCAGTGATCGCGTGGGTGGGGCGTAGCATCATGACCAAGCGCGGAGGAATGCACTGGATGTGCTGCGCCAGCCGACCGATGATCTGTTCGGTTGTCGGCGCCTCAGCACCAAGCTCGGCCGCACAGAGATCCGTCAGCAGTGCTTCGACCTCTTCCGCGGACGCATTCAGGAGTGCATCGAGCTGCTGCTCGCTGTCTTCCGAATCCACGATGCTTAGACGGACGCTGTGTCTTGTTTCGCCCTTTGCTCCAAGGCAGCGCACAGCGCGGCGCACAGCCGGACTCTGTTCGTCGAGGCGCTGCATGGCTGTGACTGCGAAGGATTGGCCAAGCATGCAGCGGTGAGCTGCCTCTGGGACAAAGGCGCGGTCTCCAGCAAGGAGCCGTTGAAGGAACTTGGCGATCGCACGGCGTGGCGGTACCTGCGGCCGTACAGCCGGACGCGTGGAAGGCGGTGCGAACGCAGATTGCGGCGCCGCGATGGGTGGCAGTGCAAGAGTGCGAGCCGCTTTTCGCAGGAGGTAGGGCCAAGGATCGAAGTTCTTACCACCTCGGGACTTGTACTTTCGGTACGCCACAGTCGAGCCGAAGGCGGCCTCGACAAGTGCGGCCGATGGCTCTTCCCCCGCCCACGAAGCCATCATGGCGGCCGAGAGCACGAACGGCCAGACAGGCATGTAGTAGACGATAAGTGTGTTTACCGAGCCGAGCCCCATGCGCTGAATCGATTCGCCGAGTGCGCCGAATCCGCGCGCCGCCAGTTCGCGTATCCAGCGCTCGCACTCCTTCGGAGTGGCGTCGCCGCGCATAATTCGACTCGCGACGGACTCCCACCCCGCGTACAGCCGAGCCATCTCCGCTGCTGCTCTGAAACTATGAACCCGAGCGACGGGAGACCCTGTGGTGTGTCGAATCGCTTGTGTGAGGACCTCATGAATCGTGTTAGCGATGCGAAAGTCGTTGCCG
>Ga0105090_10000918_pt1 | contig 15411 bp, 9 predicted proteins | sample PPLLak3March2015_FD_79110 | JGI IMG/M metagenome (GOLD analysis project Ga0105090, IMG submission 79110) | Freshwater sediment microbial communities from Prairie Pothole Lake near Jamestown, North Dakota, USA - PPLs Lake P7 Core (1) Depth... | ecosystem: Environmental > Aquatic > Freshwater >... | reverse complement strand
GATTTAATATTAATTGCCACAATCGAAGGAGATCTATATTCAATAAACTCAAATAACGGTGAGGTTCTACAGGTTGTTGGAATTGGTGAGAACATAACATCAGATCTTGCACTAATTGAGATCGCAACTGCTAATTCTAAAATCATTGGCGTGGTTTTGGGTACTTCAGAAGGTAATATTTTTTGTTACGATGCTTTTACATTTGAATTACTTTGGGAAAAAAATATCTCTCAGTCACCAATTATATCTAAACCATTAGTTGAAAAAGATAAAGTGATTTTTTTAAACGCTAACTCTTCACTTTACAGCGTTAATACAAAATCCGGTTCCTTGATCTGGAAGTATGAATCTTCAGATAAACCAAATTTTTCAGCAAAAGATTTTCCTGTAAGTGATGGTAAAAATATTTTTTCACTATCATCGGATGGTAAACTTTTCGCGATTGATCTGTTGCTTGCTAATAAAATCTGGTCATCAAATACAAAAGGTGTGTTGAATCAATTTTATATAAGTTCAGATAAACAAAAATTATTTTTAATTGATGACAAAGGACTGATGACAATTTATATTGCTAAAAATGGTAAAGAGATTGACAAAATTGACTTTAAGAAATCAGAATTGTTCTCTTGTATTATTGTAGAAAATCTAGAAAATACTCTGGTTGGATTTTCAGACGGTTCATTATATACATTTGATTCAAAATTTTTCAGCAGAGAATTAATCTCACCAACTGAAATTCCAATAACCTCAATTAATGTAATTAATAATTATGAATTTATCGTCAAAGACATCAACGGAAAAATTACTTTTTACAAAATCAACTAAGGAAAAATGAAATCAAGATTTAAAGGCATTATATTCGATGTTGACGGGACATTAACATTTACAAATCAACTTATCTTTGATTCGTTCAATCATATCACAAAAAAGTATCTTGGGAAAAGTTATTCTGATGATGAGATAATAGCACTTTTCGGTCCGACTGAAGATGTGATACTTAAAGAAATGTGTAAAGAAGAATATGAGAATGCACGCAAAGATTATTATGCCTACTACAAAAATAATCATGATATTGCTCGTTTATATGATGGGATCAAGGATCTGATAATTGAAATAAATAATTCAGGGATACTGCTTTCAGTCTTTACTGGGAAAGGCAGAACATCAGCGTTAATAACTTTAGATGAACTCGGATTAACTAAATACTTTGATATGATTGTAAGCGGTGATGACGTTGAAAATCACAAGCCATCTCCAGAAGGAATAATGATGTTCCTAAATAAGCATAACTTTAATCCAGCAGAAGTTCTTATGATCGGTGATGCGCCATCAGACATAATTGCAGCCAAAGAGAGCGGTGTAGAAATAGCGTCAGTTGTTTGGGATAGTTACGCAGAAGAGGAAGTTAGAAAATTAAACAGCACAACGATTTTTCATTCTGTTGAAGAGTTGAGACATTTTATCTTTCCCTTATTGAAGATAGTTTAAAGACTTATTGTGAATGTCATTCCCACGGAAGTGGGAATCCATTTTATATCTTCATTTACAGATTCCTGCTTGCGCAGGAATGACAAAATTATTTTCTAACAAATCTAAATCAGTTTAAAATTTAAACGGATAGATAAACGATACCCTGGGTTCTATTCTCTTCTGTGGTTCAAACGAAATTATTCTGTCATCACTACCGCGAATTGGAGTATACGTCCAGCAATAAAGTAATGATACTAAAATATACTCAACCGGTTTGTAACCGGCTTCTGCAAATAAGTAAGATCTGTCATCAAGAGTAAAAGCATCTTTCTCATTCTGAATATTTATTTTATCATAACCAGCGCGTAGAACAATTGGAGCACCTTCAGGCTCAAATGCTGCTCTTAAATTTAATTCACCGCTTTTGGGATATTTGTCTAATCTCTGATAACTGCCATAAACATCAAACAAGTTTAGAACTCTGATCAAAAGATCACCATACCAGCCTTTAGTATCTTCATTAAACTCTGATAGCAGTTTTGCTTTACTTGTAAATATTCCGGTTGAGGAATCAACTTGAAATCTATTAATTTCATGAAGAGTATTAAAATACGCTGGAACATATTGACCCTGATTGAACCTTCTCTCAAGCTTTGCAGCAATTGTTAACAACGAACTTAAATCAAAATCAAATTTAACTCCGGTTGCAACACCGCTGCCAAAATCAATAATTTTTGCATAATCAACATAAAGAGTTATATCCGTTACGCTGGAGTTTAATAGTGGCAATCCTAAATCGAATCCAATAATACTTAACGATCCTAAATCCTCTGATACATTAAATTCTTGTGTAACCTGATCATAAGTGCCATTAAGAATTCCCGCATCCTTATTCATATCAGAGGCAAAAGAAGCACCAACCTCAAGATTACTAATTATCGGCAGATCAGTTGCGGATGTTAGTTGAAGTGGACGCACGTAACCACGAATAGCAAAAACACCTTGAGGTGAAAACGAACTGTAAATTGATTCAATACCAAATTTTCCAAGATCAAGATCAAACACTAATCCTATTCTTCTATTATCATAAGTCGGACTGTTATTATAATGCTGCATAATACTTCCGTGTCCGAGAGTATAATAATCCAACGCACCAACCTTAATAAATACCGGATCGTTCTTTACTCCGTACCTAACATATCTAATTATGCTAAGATAATCTGAAGTCTCATTAAAATTTTCTGTTCTAAGCTTTCCTTGAGAATCAAAATCAAGATTCAAATCCAAACCTATCCCCACATTAGAGAAAGAAACTTCTGGTCTAAAGCTTATACGATAATAAGGTTGGCCGTCAATCCAGTTAATACCCATACCCCCTGTCATTACACCCTCATCAGGTCTTGGATATTTATCCCATTGGGCAAAAGATTGAAAACTGAACAGAGTAATTACTACAACAACAATTAATGATTTCATTTTTCTCCTATTATACTAATTTGATAACTACTATTTCATTATAACTAGTTTTTGTGTAACTGATTCTACCTTACCTTCATTTTTCATAATCATTTTATAGAGATAGGTACCGTTAGCTATAACATCTCCATCCTCATCCTTGCCATCCCAATAAATTTTATTCAGATCGTAATTTAGTTCAGACGATTGTCTTGTGATTTCTTTAATCATTCTTCCAGCGATCGTGTAGATTCGTATTTTAACTTCTTCGGGAATCTGGCTGAGTCTAAAAGTAAAATATGTTTCGTTAGCAAAGGGATTGGGATAATTGTATACCTGCATAGGTTTTGTTTCTGATGAAACTACAAAATAAACTTCACTCGATGCTGAATCAGCAATATTCCCATTTGGGTCCTTACCAACAACTCTTAATAGATATTCACCATCCTCGAGATCTGGCTTATACTCTGCAACAAATTTTGGATTGTTACTATTAATTGTATAAGAAAGAATTGAAGAATTGGCACCATAGTATACAGGCTCTTCGTTAAGATATATTTTTATTGCTGTTGTATCCACTATTGGAATTGGTGATTCATCACTTAAAGCTATTTTTATGTCCGGATTCTTTGAAACAAAATCACCATTAAGAACTTCCATTTCATCAAACGTAATTTGAATTGTTGGTGATATTAAATCAGGTAATATGTAAAAAACTTTTGTGAAGAAATTATTATCCTCAAAATATTCTGTTACTTTATTTTCGAAATCAATATTAATTAAAAATCTTTTTTCTCTATCAGTGTCTAAAGCCCGGTAATTAACTACATATTTTATTTTACTATTAGATGGAAGTGAAGGTACCACTTGATTTAATATAATTGATGAGGGATTATTTTGATTTACCATATCAACTTTTACACTAAAGCTATCTGCATTAGCTTCGCCAACATTATAGACCCAAAAAGTAAATTCAATATTTCCTCCAACAGGAATTGTATCCTTGTCAACTCCAACTACTTGAAAGTTTGTACCGAGTTCAGGAAGACCAACATAATCAATTCCAAAAGAAGAAAGTTCAGGGGAAACCCCTTCTGGCGTGGCATTAAACTCACTTATAATCTTAATTTTAGGATAAGTTTTAGGATTGATAAATCCGAGACTTGCACTGTTGTTAACAAAGTTTAAAGCTCCAAGGGAATCAATGCTTTCATCAGTTTTAATTCCATAAGCAAAATGCTGAATAGTACTTCCGATAGGAATATTTTGTAAAACAGTTGCACTTTGCCAATTTGTTGATGGACCGATTTCAATCGTTTCTAAATTACCATTCATTCTTATAGTTGTAAAAATAGAATCAATATAAATTAACTCATTAGGGACTCTAAGTTTTTCTAAAACATCACCAGGAGCTGCTCCTTTTTTACCAATTAAAGCCCAGGATTCTCCAAAAGTTATAGTATCAATCATTGTGCTGCCAAGTGTTTTAATTGCATCTTTTAATGCTGGAGTGATATTGTTTGCAGCATCAGTAGCTACACCAATAGCAACAATTTTTCCAGCTGGAATAGAATTAATAAAATTAACTAAGGCAGTCATATTTGTTGGATTATTAAACAGGACATAATAAGCAGAAGTATCAATATCTAAGGTTATATTATCAAATACTACTATTCCCATTCCTGCAAAAAATGTATTTGCTAAAAGGTTAATTCCATTTTTAGAAATGATACAAAACCTGCCTATATCATACCCGGCAGAAGTAACAGATATATTATCCGATTTCGGATTTATTAAAACTTTATCATTTTGGATTTTTAGGTCAGAAAATGATTGTTTATTGAATGATGTAGAATCAATTATTAAATAATCAGCACTATTACCGTTATAAAAAGATTTGGTTTCTGATAATTCTGAATTTGCATCATCAAGTTTATATCTTACCCAATATCTTTTGTTTTGTGTTAATTGTCCAAATGTTAAATTTGTATAAAATGAATCTGCTGGAACTATAGACTCCTGAAAGTTTTGAAAATTTTCAGTTTCAGAAATCTGAGATTTGATGCTAAAAAACTTTTCATTCATAAAAGAAGGATTGAGAATTTTTATTTGACTGAAAGCGGGATTTTCTATTTTATGTTTAACTAAATCTCTTAGTTCAGTAGAATAAACATAAAAATTATAAGTAAGGTTGTTGTCATCCTCATAAATTTCTGGAATATCATTTCCGAGATCTAAATTTATGATTAATGAATTTTCACCAGCCAAATTTTTTACACCAACCCAGATGCCCAAGGTATCTTTAAACGAAGGTAGAAATCTTCTACCCGAAAAAGTCTTAAGAAGAATTCCATCAGCATAATGTTGGATTGAGTAATTGAATTGTGATGAATCTTTTATTCCAAAATTATTAAAAACAATTTTAATTTGAGTTGAATCTTCTGAATCATTAATAAAATTATTGCTTAACAAAACATCTGAAGATGAAATTTTTAAATTTGGTAAAACTGGAATTTTTATCCTTACTGTTGGATCACCAACTAACGTATTTGTAAACGAAAATAATCTGAATACCGATGAAGTTCCAAGGTTCTGGAACATCCTGATTTTAGATGCTAAGTGAGCATTGCCAACCTCTTTAGAATTACTAATTAACATATCCTCATAAAAATAAACAGGTACTGTTAATGATGTAGTTGTAAAACCTAAAGAAGAATTTCCGATATAACCCAATGCCTGTCCATCGTTATTTAATAAAAATCGCTCACCAAATGAAACAATATCCGGTTCGGCAAATTTATTTGTAGAACATCCGAAATCTGTTATAAGCGGGTTTCGATTAACAGTATTTTTCAATTGCACAGTTTCACTAATGCTATTATCCCAGGTTGCTGTACCGCTGTGTCCTATATATGAAATAAAAACACCCCCGGCATCAATTGCACTCGAAATTTCATCAGTGGTGTACGGACCAAAATCTGATAATGGATTTGATGTTTTATAGAAATGAGTGTGAGATCCAGAGAGCGGTTCTGGTCTAATAAAATTATTTATTACCTGATCATTAACAGCCTTTAGCTGGTCAATTTCACCCGGTTGATTTGCCCGACCACCTGAAAAGAATAAATATCTCTTGTTCCATTCATCAAAGCGTTCATCAAAATTATCTTGAACTTTTGATAAATAATAATCTAATTCTTCATTAGTATTTATTGGAATTCTTCCAACTTTCATTTGAGGGATTGGTAATCCGGATTCATCCCATACAACTAACCAATTATCACTCACAGGATTTCCAAAAGAAGGAACAAAATTTCCACCGCCTTTAATTCCATCAGCTTTAAACCTGTAAAGCTTGTAGTCATATCCCGCATCACCAATTAAAGTTAGATATTGCGGTTTTGGTTCAGCTCTATTTTGATAAGTAACCGCATTAAATAATCTGATTGCTTCCGGCTCTGGATATCCAAAACTAAACTCATCAAATATATCCTCCACAGAAATCAAATCTTTAGATACTCCGTAAATTGAAGAAATCGCATTAACATAATTGTACGCTGATTGTAAAAACTTCGGATGAGTTATTGCTAAATAATCAGCCTGATTGTTGTTCGATCTCAGATTTACAAATTGTTTTTTATAGTAAAATACCGGCTTACCAATTTTAGATGGATCAACAATAACATAAACATCTCCAACTTTTATAGTATCGGTAAACAAAAGTTGATTGGATACTACCTGGAAGTTCTCGATTTTTTTAAAGTGCGGTTTTACTTTATAGATTTCATATTGGGTTAGAGTAGAATTTGAAATCTTAACAACTTTTACTCCGTCACTTACATCATCACTAACTTTAAAAAGAAGAAAATCAGAATTTAACTTTAGCTCGCGTGGATATTCAATATCATACCAATCAACACCCAAATAATTTGGATTAGTTCCGTTAGCATAATTTTTTACAGAGAGTATATTTGGGTTAGTTATAAACTGATTTGTATTTAAAGTACCATTCAGTAAAAGCTGTTCACTTCTGTCAATTGATTGAGAATCCAGAAGAACATCATTTACTTTTAAAATAACCTGGTGAGCATTACTGGTAATATTTGAACCACCGCTTACAGCTTTATAGAAAAACTTTGCTGTTTTATTCGGAACAGCATCAGTTACAGTAAAGTTATAGCTGCGAATAGTATTGCTGTATAACCAGGTGGTTTGTAAATAGTACCAGGTTTTATTTCTAAACCAACCCGGTGTCTGATTAACAACTTCATCAGTATAGAAATTCTGGAACAATCTATTGCTTTCTACATGCTCAATGTAATTGTAATAAGTAAGTGAATCGAATAATCCTGTATTGAAAGAATTTTGAATTGGTACTCTTGAACCATCTTGCAATCCCCACGTAAGAAAAAAAAATGTTGTATCAGAATATCGGTCAAGATATTCATTGTAAGGTTTATCAGGCGTATTGATTATGCGATGTGAAATATCAGGGTAGTTTAATGTTCCATAGAATTGAATATAATCATCATCATTAAAAACATTATCATCCTGCCCAACTACTGTAATTGGAATTTCAATTCCTGATTCGATTAATCTAAAGGTTTTTGGATTGATCGAAGTTGTAACAATTCCATTAGCTTCAAGATCTGATTTTGTAATTCTAAACAATTCATTTTTTGCTGTTCCAATTTTTAAATATTCTGATCCATAATTAATCCAATTCCCTGTAGTGTCTTGAAGAACTAATGGTTGATTTCCAATAAACTGATTGGCAATTTGATAATTAAGAATAATCTGGCCTAGTTCTTTGCCTGATTCCAGAACACCTGCATTTAAATCTTCCCGAAATGAAAAAGTATACTCATTTCCAAAATCAATTCTCAGTTTTGCACTTTTGATTCTATTAATCTCATGAGTATTAACATAAAATTTATGAGTATTAATTTTAACCTGAACACAGTAATATTCACGATACCAGACGTATCCAATAATTTCCAAATCATAATTGGTCTTATTCTCAACCACTGCATCGGAAAACTCAACTTGTTCGTATATCAATGTTGTATCATTAAGTAACTTTACTTTTGGATGAAGCGATGGAATAACTCCTTTTATAATTTCTTCAAGTTGGTTAGTAATTTGAATACTTGGTTTAGAATTGGGCGGAATAGCAATTAAAAGAGTTTTTGAAGGTAGTTTAAACTTCCCTGTTTGAGAAACATCTGTAAAATCAAGGTAATCTCTTATAGTTAAGATTCCATTAATTTTATCAATATAACTTGGCTCCTCAAAATTTACTTCAATTGAAAAACCTTTTTCCGTCTTTTCAATTTTATTTTGTGAAACGATAGAGTCTGATATGCCAAGAAGTATAAAAATTAAATAAGCAAATGTAGTTTTCATAATACTATGAGATTTTTGAAATCAAGAACTTATATTTTATTACTCTGAAAATAAACAAAGGAATACCAATAAAATACCTTTTCCACAATCGTTTTGGTTCTTGAAATATTCTGTAAATCCATTCAATTCCTTTATTTCTGAAACGAATTGGAATTCTTCGGATAGTTCCAAAATAAAATTCCAAAAAATTTCCTACACATAAAAATAAAGATGCATCGATTAATTCATATAGTTTCGCTGCAATTATTTCCTGCTTTGGAACTCCCATTCCAATGACTACAACATCCGGTTTGAGAATACAAATTTTTTCAAAGATCTTTCCTATTTCTAAATCAGAGAAATAACCTGGATGATACCCAACAAAATTTTCATTTAATTTAAAATGACTCTTTAAATCATCTGGATTAAAATCTCCACCAAGGATAAAAAATTTATTTTTTTTATCTATTATAATTTTTATGAGTTCCTCATTTAGATCTGTTGCATTGAATTGTTTATATTTTTTTTTGAAAAGTATTTTGCTTATAAGATTAATACCAAATCCATCTGCATAAACAATAAATTTGTTATCTATAAGGCTTTTATATTCCATATTAGTAACATAAAGATTAAAACAATGCTGATTGAAATACGTAAGAAGTAATCCACTCTTTTTACTTAAGTTGGATGCAATTAAATCCAAAATTCTTGATTTATCGGTTATCAATCGTTCAAACAACATTTTGGCCAAGTAGTTTCTTGTATTCTTGCTGATATAGTTCAACCATCCTTGAAGCTAGAAAATTTTCATTGACTTTTTTGTAAAGATTTTCTGAAATGCATTTAGTAAACTCACTATCATTAATGATTCTTAAAATACAATTAGTAAGTTGTTTAACATTTTCACTTTCAAAAAGCAACCCGTCTTTTTCGTGTTCAATTAATTCAGCAATTCCATCTACTTTACTTCCTATGAATGGTTTTTTCATGTAACCGGATTCTAACATAATCAAAGGAAATGGGTCAATCCTGGAAGGCAGCACAATAACGTCAAATATATTTAGATAATCAAAAATATTTTCCTGTGCATAAATTAATTTAGCTTGGATTTTTTCATTACTAATAAATTTTTCTATTTCAGTCTTATCTATTCCTTCTCCAACAATTAATAAATACATGTCGTTTCTATATTTTGAGGCATACTTGAAAGCTTTAAGTAGAATATCAATTCCCTTTTCATTAAAATTAAGTCTTCCTGCAAATCCAATAATTTTTAATTGGTTACTGATATTGATTTTATTTTTCAATGTTTCTTTATCGTTTTGAAATTGAATATCTACTTGATCGACCGAATTGAAAATAACGCTAATTCTTGATCCATTAACATTAAATTTTTTAATAAGGTGTTCTTTGATGTTTTGCCCGCAAGCAATCAATTTATCAGCTTTATAACTTAATATTTTTTTATTATAAACTTTACTCTGAACAGAAGTAATTGTTTTAATCTTTAAAACTGGTTTTAGTAGCCAAACTAAAGTATCAAAGTATCTATGGTGCGAGTGAATAATCTGAATAGAATGTTCTTTACAATAATTAAGTAAGAAGAAGTAAATCTTTAAGGATCCAATCAAAGAGAATCTATTAAGATTTAATATTTTAGGATTGAAACTGATTCTTTCAAAACGGCTCAATCCATTTCCACCGATCGCAATTAAATGATGCTCAAATTCTTTTGAGGAATTTTTAATAATCTGTGAAATTGTTCTGGTAATACCACAAGCTAAATTCAGCTCAGTCTGAAGATGAAGAATTTTCATAGCAATTCCGAGAAGATCTCATCATAAAGTTTATTCATCTTTTCAATTCCAAAAAGTGATTTAACTTTTTTATTTGCTCTTATACTCACATTTGCTAAATCGGAACCATCAGAATTATTAATTTTTATAATTGATTCAATCATTCCGCTGATATCATCTTCGATAAATGCTTCTTTAGAACTTTCAAGATTAACTCCCAAATTTGCTAATGGTGTCATTAAAATCGGAATACCGCAAGATGCTGCTTCAAGAATTTTTATTCGCATGCCAGCACCAGAAAATATTGGAGCAATAAACAGAGTCGATTCCCAGTAAAAAGGTCGTATATCTTCAACGTTTTCATGGATTTCAATATCTGAGTTTAAATAATTTTTTATTTCGTTAATATTTCTGCCGACCAATATAATCTTGATTTGAAGATTCCTTATTGCAGGATAGATTTTAGTGCAAATTATCTTTGCTGCTTCCTTGTTTGGTTGATGAGAAAAATCACCAATAAATAAAAGACTAAATATTTTTTGTTTTGTTTTCCATCCATAATAAAAAAAATTATCATCAACTGAGTAAGGCATTGTCTTAACAGAATTAAATCCTAAACTTTTTAAATATTTGGATTCCTGATCTGTTATCAACAATGTTTTATCTGTTTTTGCAATTGCTTTTTTTTCAAAATCATTCAATCCAATATTCTTAGCCAAGTCAAAAACATTTTTTCTGAGATTATACTTCTTAATGTATAACTGACTTTCCTCGATATATAACCAAATTTTTGCATCTGGCTTAATCTTTAATGGGTATTGCATCATCAATAGGTTATCGACATATAAAATATCTGGTTTAAATTCTTCCAGCATAGTTCTGTAAGCATAAAAAAATCTTTTACTCCAGTAATGAGTAAGTCGAGGTGAGCCCCTAAGAAAAAGAAGATTAAATAATTTTATAGTGATCGAAGCGTTAATATCGAAATAGTTTTCTTCTTTAACACTAGGCCCTGAAGGTTTAAAACTTAAAATTCGAGTTTCGAACATCTTCTGAGCACGCTGCAGAATGTAATATTGACCTTGAGAATTTTGGGTGTATCCGATCTCAGGTGGTCTAAAACAGAGTGCGAGAAGTTTTTTCTTCATATCGAATTTATTTTTTGACGATAATTAATTCTGAAATTTTTTGCCAAAGTTTATTTAATTCACTACTTGATGGAGATACATAATTACACTTTACAAGGTTGTTGTAGACTGAGGAAACAGAGTTCTTAATTTCGACTTTATCATATTTAAAATCGCTCAATAAATATTTCTTCAAATTTAATGTCAAATCGCCCTGGTTGCTAACTTTAGTAATATAAGGAAGTGACTCATACAAAGCACTTCCGGTAATTAAAACTGGTTTACAAAATACCAAAGCTTCAAATCCAACAGTTGAATTTATGGTTACTACCAGTTTGCTTCCAGAAATCAAATCAACTGCACCTGCATTGGAAAAATAAACATCTTTGTCGTTTAATATTTCGTGATAATCAATTTTTCTAAATTCTCTTGGATGTTCTTTTATGATAATCTTGCTGCTAATTCCTAAATCGTGCAGACTTTTAATTACTGATTTTACTAAAGTAATATTATCCTTAATCCAATTATCCTGTACCAGTAGTTGTGAATCATCACACACCTGAAAAGGAATAAAAATGTAACCAGTTTCTTCAATTTTCTCTGAAGCTTTGACTGGATCTGTTACTTCCCAATTTTTTTTATAAATAAATTTTTTAAAAAGTTTTGTTTCAAAATATTTATGATAGATCTTTATAAATAATTCATCAAATGCAAATTGTTTTAAAAAGTATTTCAGTTTAGTCAATATTTTAATTGTATCTAATGGCTGCGAAGAAAACCATTTTTCTTTTAACAAAGATTGATAAAATTCAAGTGGATTGGATTCTTCAAAGTCTTTGGGAAAGGCAAATTCTTCTTTCAGTTTCCCAAAGCCATTTACACCCTTGCTATCGACTTGCAATGTGAAAGGATAAAGACCTTTTTCTATAAAAATACATTTTATGTTATTCTTTTTTGCAATTGCTGAAGGGATAAACGAAAAGGATCTAATGCCACCCCAGACAATTATCAAATCTACATTATCTTTATTTAAATATTTTTTACAAGCTCTAAAAACATTTTGACCTTGTCTTAATATTTGTCTTTTTTTTATTCCTTTTATAAGATTAGAATGCAAATTGTTTTGTGTCAGATCATACTTTAAACAAACACTTAATAAATTCTCATCATTAATATCGAAATTAATATCATGTCCAACATTCCTTTCAATGACGTAGGGTAAATTTTGATCAATCAAACAAACGGCACCTGAATACTCTGGAACAAAAAATTCTATTTTATGTTTAGATGATTTTAGGAATTTATATAAAGGAATAAAAAGTAAAGAAGAATCTGAAGTAAGCCCGCAAATTAAAATATTTAATTTAGTTACATCCATCTTGGTCTTCTTAATCCATAGTTAAAGTTGTAGAAAAAAAAACCGCCAGCAAAAGAACCAAATAAATATCTTGCCTGCGTGGATTTACTTACAAGTTTTCTGCGAGATTTTATTTTTATCATACTGCTAAATGCAGATTTAATGGCTGATAGAACTACAAATAATTTATTACTTAGAATTCCATAAGTAATCCTGCCAAGCAAGATTCTAAAAAATAACCAAAGAGATTTTGAAAATGGGAAATGTAAATAAATTACCAGGAACAAATTCCTTACATCATAATGTACTTTTCTATTATCAATTAAGTCTTGATCATACAGCCTATTTGCCGATACAATATTATGCACAATAATTGATTTTGGGCATGCAACTAGCTCCCATCCTGCATCAACAATTCTTAAAGCATATTCCACTTCGTGAAAATAAATAAATAACTCACTTTCAAATCCACCAATTGTTTCTAAAACACTTCTCCTGATTATAGCACCACATCCTACAAAAGAATTAACTGATTTTTCCAATTCATCTAAAGGACTTGCATATATTAAATCAAATTGTGATCCGATTACAATATTACACGCAATTATACCGATCTTATTCTCGCTCATTAGTTTATTAATGCCTATACGTATTGTATTAGTGATCGGATAACTATCATCATCCAGCACCAAAATGTAATCCCCTTTTGCAGATTTAAAACCTTCATTCCAGCCAGCGATACCAATATTTTCTTTCATCTCAATTAATTGGACTTCAGGAAATTCAGATTTCACCATGTCTGCACTGCCATCACTTGAGGCATTATCAACTACAATTACTTCTATGTTTTTATAGTCCTGCTCAAAAACTTTAGTTAAAGTATTTCGTAACTCATCTTTACGATTGAATGAAAGTATGTTTACTGTAACCAGCGGTTCTTCAATCATTTCAATTCATTCTCAAATATCTTAAATGTATTCGCCACAATCTGATCCATATTAAAATACTGGTACTCAGCAAGTCTGCCAATGAAGAAAACATTTTTGAGTTTTTCTGTTTCACTCTTTATTTTAAGATAAAGTGTACGATTATTTTCGGTTGGTATAGGATAGTATGGTTCACCATCAAAGGTGGGATATTCAAATGATACTGTTGTTGTTTTAATTTTTTGACCGCTTAATTTCTTATGTTCAACAACTCTTGTAAATTCCGGAGAAACCTCAGCATAATTTATTTGTGCCGTTTCCTGGTAGGATTCAGTCTTAAAATTTTTGTATTCAAATCTTATCGATCTGTACGGCAGTCTGCCAAACTTATAATCAAAAAAATAATCAACCGGACCTGTGTAAATCATTTTGTCAAATTTTACTGAATCGATAATACTTTTATAATCTGTATTCAAAACTACTTCTATATTTTTGTGATCCAGCATTCTTTCAAACATTTTTGTATAACCGTATTTTGGCATAAACTGATACTTGTCTGTAAAATATCTGCAATCATCATTTGTTCTAACCGGAATTCTTCCGCACACACTTGGTGATAGTTCTTTCGGTTCAAGATTCCATTGTTTTTTTGTGTAGTGCTTAAAGAACTTTTCAAATAAATCTTTTCCAACCTGATTAACAATTATATCTTCTGAATTTAGAATTGGGAATCGTTTTTCTTTTACACTTTCAAAATAATTTTTTACTTCTTCTTCTGTCTCAAGATTTAAGTTATATAATTTATTAATTGTAATTCTATTTATAGGTATAGGGTATAAATCATCTCCAATCTTGGCCAAAACTTTATGCTCGTATGGAATCCATTCCGTGAACAAAGATAAATAATTAAAAACTTCTTTGCTGTTTGTGTGAAAAATATGCGGACCATATCTGTGAACTAATATTCCGTGCTTATCATATTCATCAAAAGCATTTCCTGCAATGTGATTTCGTTTTTCAACTACTAAAACTTTTTTGTTTAACTGCGAAGCTAATCTTTCTGCCATCACAGAGCCTGCAAATCCGGCACCGACAATTAAGTAATCGTATATCATACAATTAAAATTTTATTTTTCTTAATAAAAACAAAAAATGCAATCGTTACAAAGATCTCAGTTGCAAGAACAGAGATTGCTGTTCCAATTTCAAAATATTTTGGAACAAGAATAAATGACAAAACAAGATTTATCATAGCAGCAAAGAATAAAATGATCGCAAAACTTTTATGTTTATTCATCGGCAGCATTGTCTGGATGCCAAAAACATTACTTAAAAATATTACTACTGGCAGCCAGGCTATAATTCTTAAAACTAAAATGGAGGACTGATAATCCCTTCCCAGTACAATATTTACTAAAGGTTCAGCAAAAAGAAATAGAATAATAGAAATAATTGTTCCGACTAGTAATGCAATCTTAAATAACTTTTTATTGAAACTGATGAATCGTTCATAAGACTCATTTAATAAATTATTTACATAAGGGAAAACACTTTGTGACATTGGAGAAAGTATTCCCTGGAAAGCCATTCTTATTTTATCAGCAGCGGCAAAATATCCCACAACAGTGGCTGGGGCAAATAGTCCGAGTATAAAAACATTTGATGTTGTGTAGAGATTAATCCATACTGTTGATAGAAAAAGATTCCAGCCATTTTTGATTTGTAATTTTAGCAAAGATATTTTTGGAAAGATATACTTAATTTGAAGCTTGTTTAACACAATCAATAAGCCAGTAAAACCAATAACAAACTGCGCGGCAGTATTTAAACCAGCCAATTTTACAAAATCATTTTCATTTTTAATAATCACAAAAATTAAAACAGTAACTATCAAT
>Ga0105090_10000917_pt1 | contig 15412 bp, 13 predicted proteins | sample PPLLak3March2015_FD_79110 | JGI IMG/M metagenome (GOLD analysis project Ga0105090, IMG submission 79110) | Freshwater sediment microbial communities from Prairie Pothole Lake near Jamestown, North Dakota, USA - PPLs Lake P7 Core (1) Depth... | ecosystem: Environmental > Aquatic > Freshwater >... | reverse complement strand
GTCATCGACGAAGGACGACTCGTTGGTGACTTCCTCTTCCTTGACCCCCAGCTGCTCGGCAACGATCGCCTTCACCCGCTGTTCGATACTGCTCATTGTCTTCGGAGTCCTCTGTGGAAAACGGATCAAGCCGGCGCTCCCTGGGGGCAGCCGACATGGGGCGCGTATTCTAAGTTAAGGGGCGAGTGGGGTCCAATGGACCCGAAACTCATTCTAAATCATGTACATGCCACCGTTGACGTGGAGCGTCTCGCCCGTGATGTAGCCCGCCTGCGGCGACGCGAGGAAGGCGACCGCGTGCGCGATGTCCTCCGGCGAGCCGAGTTTGCCGAGGGGGACCTGCCCCAGCAACGCCTCGCGGGCGCCTTCGCCGAGGGAATCCGTCATGTCGGTGACGATGAAACCCGGCGCTACGACGTTCACGGTGATGCCGCGCGATCCCACTTCCCGGGCAAGGCTCTTGCTGAAGCCGATCATGCCGGCCTTCGCGGCGGCGTAGTTGGCCTGGCCCGCGTTGCCCATCACCCCCACCACCGAGGCGATGTTGATGATGCGACCGCGGCGCGCCTTCATCATGCCGCGCATCACGGCCTTGCAGGTGCGATAGACGGCCGAAAGGTCGGTCTCGATGACCACCTGCCAGTCCTCGGCGCTCATGCGCAGCAGCAGCCCGTCGCGCGTGACGCCAGCGTTGTTGACCAGGATCGACGGCGTGCCTTCGTGCGCCGCCACTTCCTTCAGGCAGGTCTCGACCGACGCGGCGTTGGCGACGTCGAGCACGACGCCGCGCCCCTGCGCGCCCGCCGCGGCCAGTGACTCGGTGATGGACTGCGCCCCGGCCTCGCTGGTGGCGGTGCCGACGACTCGCGCTCCGCGACGGCCGAGTTCCAGCGCGATGGCGCGGCCGATGCCGCGCGAGGCACCCGTGACGAATGCAAGTTCGTTGGCGAGGTCGGTCATGCTGGTTCTCCCCGGCACGCGGCCAGGGCCGCAGCCAATCCGTCCGGATCATCGACCGCGAGCATCTTGAGCTCCGGCCGCCTTTCGATACGCCTGTTGAGTGCGGTCAGGACCTTGCCCGGCCCGCACTCGACGATGGTCGTGACGCCGCTCGCCAGCATGGCGCGCACGGTCTCGGCCCAGCGCACCGGCTTGTGCAGTTGCTCCTTGAGTGCGAGACGGATGCCGTCCGGGCTCGCGTGGGTCTTCACGTCGACCGTGTAGACGGCCGGCACGTCGGGCATGCGGACATCCACGACGGCGAGCCGCTCGGCAAGGCGTCTGGCTGCGCCGATCATCAATTGGCTGTGCGATGGCACGCTCACAGGCAGCGTCACCGTGCGTTTCGCGCCGCGCGCCTTCGCGGCTTCGATCGCGCGCGCGACGGCCGTCGCGTGACCGGCGATCACCACCTGTCCGGGCGCATTGAAATTCACGGCTTCGACGACCTCTCCCTGTTCCGCCTCGCGGCAGGCCTCGGCGACCTGTACGTCGTCGAGCCCGAGCACGGCCGCCATGGCGCCCTGCCCGATCGGCACAGCCTGTTGCATCAGCTGACCGCGAAATCGGACGACGTCCACCGCGGTCGCGAAGTCGAGGGCGCCCGAACACACCAGGGCTGTGTACTCACCGAGGCTGTGTCCGGCCATCGCCACCGGTCGCGGTCCGCCGTGCTTCAGCCAGGCCCGCCAGGTCGCCACACCGGCGGCAAGCATTGCGGGCTGGGTCCTTTCGGTGCTGGCAAGCTCCGCTTCGGGTCCCTGCTGGCACAGCGCCCACAGGTCGTAGCCGAGCACGGCCGAGGCCTCGGCGAAGGTCTCCTGTACGACGGGCTCCGCCGCCGCGAGGGCCGCGAGCATCCCGACCGACTGGGACCCCTGGCCCGGGAACACGAATGCCAGCGACATGTGCGAATTCTCGTGTGACGCCGGTCTGTGCCGGCCGGCGGGATTATAGCGATGCCGCCCGAGGCGTCCGGCGGGCGAGCCACAGGGCGGCCAGCAGGCCACCCACGGCGCCATAGGTGTGGGCCTCGTGCACGACGGGCAACGACAGCGACTCGGCGGTGAACGGCAGGGCCCCGGTGAAGTGCTCCCAGGCCAGCTTGGCCGCGAACAGCGCCGTCACCAGCCACGTGAGGGGATCACGCGTCTTGCGCAGCCAGGCGACCAGTCCCGCCGCCATGAGGCCGTGCAGCACACCCGAGAATCCCACGTACCACTCGAGCTGCGGTTCGAGCAGCAGGAACCCGAGGTCGGTTGCGGCGGTCGAAGCCAGCAGGATCACCAGCCACTCGCGCGGCGAGTAATCGCGCGCGAACAGGAAGCCGACGATCACCACACCCAGCAGGTTCCAGCCGAGATGGATCGCATCCGCATGCACCAGGTGCCCCGTGACGAGGCGCCAGGTTTCGCCGGCGAGCACTGCGTCACGGTCGTAACGCAGGGAGTCGATCGCGCCCGCCCCGGCGAGGTGAAATACCGCCAGCGCGATCACCAGGGCCGCGGGAATGACCGCATCCGAACTGCGGAAACTCGAAAGGCGCTGCAACCCTGGCACGGCCCGGCCTCAGGTCCCGATTTGCTATGATTCGCGAACTCTACAGCCTGGACCCGACACACGCGATGAACTTCTCCCGCCATGCATCGAGCCTCGCCGCGCGCGGCCGTCGCGCACAGCACGGATTCACGCTCATCGAAATCATGGTCGTCGTGGTGATCCTGGGCATCCTGGCCGCGCTGGTGGCACCGAACGTGATCCGCCGCGTCGACGACGCGCGCGTCACCAAGGCCAAACAGGACATCCGCGCCTACGAGACGGCGCTGAACCTGTACCGCATGGACAACTTCCGGTACCCGACCACCGAGCAGGGCCTGCAGGCCCTCGTCCAGAAGCCGATGGATCCCAACATCCGCAACTGGAAGGACGGCGGCTACGTCGACGGCATGAAGAAGGATCCGTGGGGGCGCGACTACCTGTACATCTCCCCCGGCACTCACGGCGAGTACGACCTGTACACGCTCGGCGCGGACGGCCAGCCCGACGGTGAAGGCCCCGATGCCGACATCGGTAACTGGAACATCGAGTAAGCCGCGGCGCCGCGGGCGCGCCGCACCGCGGTCCTCGGGCTTCACCCTGCTCGAGGTCCTCGTCGTCGTCATCATCATCGGCATCATCACCAGCATGGCGATGGTCTCGACGCGCGTGCTCGGCGGCGATCACGAGATGGACCAGGAAGCGAAGCGGCTGGTCGCGGTGCTCACCCAGGCGCGCGAAGATGCGATGCTCGAAGGCCGCGACGTCGGGCTGCGCATCGATCCGCGCGGCTACGACTTCATGCGTTACGACGGCCGCGTCGAACAGTGGGACCTGGTGAGCGAAGACCCGCTGCTGCGCGAACGCGTTTTTCCCGACGGCCTCGAGGCGGCGCTGTGGCTGGAATCGCGGCAGGTCAAGCTCCAGCAACGCGTCGCGCCGACCGAGCGCGACCGCCCTCAACCCCAGGTGCTGCTGATGGCGTCGGGCGACCTCATGCCGTTCGAGGTGCGCCTCGAGCGTGCCGGGACGCAGGAGATCCGCGCCATCATCGGCAGCATCGACGGCAAGCTCCAGATCCTCGCGAACGATGACGTCCGCAGACGCTGACCGCCGCCCGCGCCACCGCCGCGCCCGGGGCTTCACGCTCATCGAGGTGCTGGCCGCGCTCGTCATCGTGGCGCTGGGCATGCTCGGCGTCATCCAGGCCGTGACCCAGACCGCGCGCAACGGGGTCTACTTGCGCGAGAAAACGCTGGCGCACTGGATCGCGATGAACGTGATCACCGAGCGGCGCCTGCTGCCCTCGCCTCCGGACGTGACCGAGACGTCCGAGGATGTCGATTTCGCGGGGCAGCGCTGGCGCTGGACGATGCAGGTGACGCAGACCGAGGTCGAGAGCTTGCGGCGCATGGACGTTTCGGTCCGCTTTGCCGACCGGCCCGAGGGCCAGGCGCTGGTCACGGTCACCGGGTTCTACGGCACCGCCATCGGCGCCGCGGGCGGCGGCACGCTGCCGTGGACGAACGGTCAGGGCGCAGGCGCGGACGACGAGGAAGGCGACGGCAACGCCGACAGCGAGGGCACCGACGCGAACGCGGAAACGCCGCAGCCCCAGGAGGAGCGGCCCCTTCGGCGCCGCAGGGAAGTCGATCCCGCGGAGGAGGAGTGATGCGGCGTCCCTCACCGCAGGCCGGCGGCTTCACGCTGCTCGAGTTGCTGGTGGCAATGGCGATCTTCGCCATCCTCGGCACGCTCGCGCTGTCGGGCTATACCGAACTGCAGCAACAGAGCGAGTACGCGGAGCAGCGTCTCGAGCGGTTGCGTGAGGTACAGCGCGCCATGCAGGCGATCGCGCAGGATCTCGCGCAGATCGAGCCGCGCCCGATCCGCGAGCCGCTCGGTGAGACGCTCATTCCGGCAGTCATCGCCACGGACTCCATCGAATATGGCCTGCAGTTCACGCGGTCCGGCTGGAGCAATACGGCCGGGCTGTCCCGGCCCACGCTGCAGCGCGTCGGTTATCGTCTCGACGGCGAAGGGTTCTGGCGCGATCACTGGCCCGTGCTCGACCGCACGCTCGCCATGGAGCCGACGCGAGTGAAATTGCTTGGCAAGGTGCGCAGCGTGCGTTTCCGCTTCATGAACGCAACCCGCGAATGGGTGGATCGCTGGCCGGTCAGCGACGGTACCAATGTCGCCGGCAGCGAGCGCCTGCGCCCCGCTGCCGTCGAGATCGTCCTCGACCTCGAGGACTGGGGCGAGATCCGCCGCGTGATCGAGGTGGCGGGATGATGCGGCGCCGCCATGGCCGGCAGCGCGGCGTCGCGCTGATCACCGCCGTGCTGATGGTGGCACTGGCCACCATGCTCGCGGTGGACGTCGGCTTCCGCGGCTTCCTCGACCAGCGACGCAGCGGCACGCTGTTCGCGCTCGACCAGGGTTACCAGATCGCGCTCGGCGCCGAGGCCTGGGCGGCGGACTTCCTCAAGAGAGACCTGCAGGACTCGCAGACCGACCACCTCGGCGAGACGTGGGCGCGCCCGCTCCCGCCGCTGCCGATCGATGGCGGCACGGTCGAAGGCAGGCTCGAGGACATGCAGGGCCGGTTCAACCTGAACAACCTCATCCACACCGACGGCACGCCGAACCCCGACGCGGTGAAGCAACTCGAGCGCATCCTGGCCATGCTGGAGATCGAGCCCAACTGGGCCACGGCGATGGCCGACTGGATCGACCAGGATACGCAGCCCGGGTTTCCGGACGGTGCCGAGGACACCGTCTACACCGGCCAGGACCCGCCACACCTCGCGGCCAACATGCCGGTCACGCGAGTGAGCGAGCTGATGGTGCTGCCCGGGTTCGGCGCCCAGCGGTTTGCGAGGCTCAAACCCTTCGTGAGCGCGCTGCCGGTCGGCACGCCGCTCAACGTCTGCACCGCATCGGGCATCGTGCTCGACTCGCTGAGCGATGACACCCGCGAGTTCAGCCTGAATCCGGACGACCTGGGCAAGCGCCGCAAGGACGCCTGTTTCCCGACCCTCGAGGACCTGCGCGGTTCGCTCGGCGATGAGCAATACAACCAGCTCAAGAAGTCGCTCACGGAATCGAGTGCCTACTTCCGTGCCACCGTGTGGGTCACTATTGGCACCACCCAGTTCACCCTGTACAGTCTGCTCGCTCGCGGCGGCGCGGGTTCCGTCCGCCCCGCCCTGCGCAGTTTCGGCAGCGAATAGTCCTTCGAGGTCCGATGTCTGAGACGCTGGTGATACGGCTCCGAGCCGCCGAAGAGGCGCCGGCGTCTTGGCTCATCGTGGATGGAAACGGCGCGCGTTCCGGCCCCGTGCAGAGTGGTCCCGTGGCGGATGCGCTCGGCGTGGCCCAGGGGCGTCGCGTCGTCGTGCTGCTGCCCGGCAGCGAGATCACGCTCGCCGAACCCGAGTTGCCCGTGCGCGGCGGCGCGCGCATCGCGCAGGCGGTGCCCTTCGCGCTCGAAGAGCAACTCGCCTCCGACGTCGAAGCGCTGCATTTCGCGGTCGGGTCGCGCGGCGCCAACACGGCAGGCACGCCCGTGGCCGTGGTGTCGCGCGGCGCGCTCGAACGGTGGCTGGCGCATTGCGACGCAGCCGGCATCGAAGTGAGCGCCGCCTATGCCGATACGGCGGCAGTGCCCGCCGCCGGTGCGGGCTGCACCCTGTTGCTCGACGATTCCCAGCTGTACGTGCGCCGCCCGGACAGCCTGCCTTACGTCCTCGATGCCGAGCCGCTCGCCGGCGCGCTCGAATTGGCGCTCCCCGGTCCCGCCAACCAGGGCGAAGTGGCGGAGCACGTCACGTTCTACACCAGCACCGCCGAGTACGAGCGTAACCGCGACTTGATCGAGAACCTGCGGACGCGCACGGCCACGCTGCAGGTCAAGCTGCTGCCCGACGGTCCGCTGCCGCTCCTCGCGGCGCAGGCGGTCAGCGGCGCCGGCGTCAACCTGTTGCAGGGCCCGTTCGCGCCGCGCTCGTCGCTGCGCACGCGCATGCGCGAGTGGCGCCTGCCCGCGGCGCTCGCCGCTGCCGTCACGCTGCTGTTCGTCGGCAGCCAGGCGGCCATGTGGTGGCAACAGAGCCGCGCCGAAAAGGCGCTCGACGCGCAGATCGCCGAGGTCTTCGCACAGGCCTTGCCCGGCCAGCCGGTCATCGACCCGCGTGCCCAGATGCAGGGGGCGCTCGGCGGCGCGGGTGGCTCCGGTGGTGGACTGATGCCGGCAATGTCGGTCGTCGCGCAGGCGATGGCGCAGGCACCGGCCGCACGCCTCAAGTCGGTGAGCTACCGTAACAACGTGCTCGAGCTGAACCTCATCGCCCCCACCATCGAGTCGCTCGATGGCATCAAGCAGGGCATGAACCGTGACGGCATCACGGCCGAGATCCAGTCGGCGACGCCGAACGGCGATGCGGTCGACGGTCGCGTGCAAGTGAGGCTCGGCCCCGCATGAACCAGATCCGCGCATGGCTCGACGGGCTCGCCCCGCGCGAGCGCAACCTTGTTTATGCCGCAGCCGTGCTGCTCGGCATTGCGATCGTCTATTTCGCGCTCGTGCTGCCGGTCACGTCGGCGGCCAAGCAGCGCGCCGCGCGCATCGAACAGAAGGCGGGCGACCTCGCGTGGATGCGCCAGGTCGCTCCGCAAGTCACGGCGGCAACCGCTGCCGGCGGCGGCCTGGCAAGCAACGAATCGCTGGTAGTGCTGGTGGATCGCACCGCACGCGAGGCTGGCATCGGCTCCGCCATCCGCGACCAGAGCCCGGCCGGGGAGACGGGGCTGCAGTTGCGGCTCGAGGCCGCGTCGTTCGACGTGCTCGTCACGTGGCTCGCGAGCCTGCAGCAGCAGTACGGCGTGAGGGTCGACGCGGCGATGATCGGCGCGGCCAGTGCCCCCGGTCTCGTCAACGCCAGCATCACGCTGACTCATGGCAAATCGCCGGGCCAGTAACCGGGCGGCGCGCAACGCGCCGGAAAAACCCAAGCGCCCCTGGTGGTTGATCGCGGTCGGCCTCGGGGCCGCGCTGCTCATCGCGCTGACTACCCTGCCCGCCCAGATTTTCGCGGGCCAGCTGGCACGGGCCGGTCTCGACGCAACGGCGCTCACCGGCACGATCTGGAGCGGCTACGCCCGCGGCCTGGCGTGGCGCTCTGTGCCGCTCGGCGACGTACGCTGGTCGTTCGCCCCGCTCGACCTGCTGAGTGGCCGGGTCGGTGGCAACCTGCAGCTCACACGGCCGGACGGTGCGGCGTCGACGAACTTCAGCGTGTCCTTCAACGGCGACGTGCATCTCACCGGCGCCACCGCCAGTCTGCCGGTCGAACTGCTCTCGTCGCTGCCGATCGGCATGCCGCGGAACTGGCGCGGCAGGCTGTCCGGACAGTTCGAGGAGATTTCGGTGACCGCCGGATGGCCGACGGCGCTGCGCGGGACGCTCGAGATGGACGGCCTGATCGCCCCGCCGCCACGCAACATCTCGATCGGCAGCTACCACGTCGAGATGCCCGATCCGCAGGCAACCGGCGGCCAGGCCAGTGAACTCACCGCGCGCGTGACGGACAAGGAAGGCCCGTTCTCGTTCGAGGGGCGCTTCACGCTGGCCCCCGACCGCAGTTTCCTGCTCGAGGGCATGCTGGCGCCGCGCGGCAATACACCCCCGCAGCTCGTGCGCTCGCTCGAGCTGCTCGGACCACCGGATGCTGCCGGCCGGCGTCCGGTGAGCGTCAGCGGGACCCTCTGAGGCTCAGGCGCCCGCCCACTCCCGCCAGCCATCGAGCAGCGGGAAATACAGTCCGAGCCGCACTGGCTCCGGGCCGAGCTTGCGCATGAGCGCCGCGTACCGTTCGAGCTGCGGCCGATAGCGTTCCTGCTCGCTGTCGAGGAACTCCGCGAGCCCCGCGCCCTCGTGACGGCTGGTCTTGTAGTCGACGATCCAGCGCATGCCCGAATCATCGACGAACGTGCGATCGATCACCACGCGCACGACGTCGCTGCCGATGCGTCCCGTGAGCGCCAGCTCCGTCGCCGAGTTCCGATGATTCGCATCGAGCAGCCACCGGCCGCGATCGTGCGCCACCGTGCGCTCGACCGCGCTCGCGACACGCTCCACCGCGGCATCGCGCAGCTCGGCCGGCACGCCGAGTTCCGCGAGCTCATGCCTCCAGCGGGAGCGTACACGCCCATCCGCCACGTCCGGTCGCGTGCCGTCGCGCGCGATGCGTTGCAGTTCGCGATGCACGACCGTCCCGACGTGGCGCGCCGTCTCCGTGGCCCAGTCGAACTCGACGGCGGCTGCGGTCGTGGTGCGCGGCACGGTCCGCGACACGATCTGCGGCGCGCGAGGCAGGACCGACGCGTCCCAGTCCAGCGGCAACCGGCGCAGCGGCGGATCGCGCACCGCCTCGGGCGGCTCCTCGCCCACCACCTCACCGAGCTCGGCGAGCCGCGCTTCGAAGGCTTGCCTGACCGCAGGCCACAGCAGGCCTAGCGCCGAGTTGCCGGCCGGCTGGCGCACGACGGGCCCCGCATCCTTCTCCTGTATCTGCGCGCTGCCGAAGAGGTGTAACCAGCGCTCGGCGCGTGTCGCCGCGACGTACAGCAACCGGCGTCGCTCCTGCAGCAGCTTTTCGTGCTCGAGTGCCTCGAGCCACGCATACAGCAGGTTCGGATCGCCACCGGTGCGCGCGACCGGCGCCACGATCAGCGCGTCGCGTCCGGCCAGGGGCAACTTGAGCCAGTGCAACAGGCGCTTCGGGTCGCGCCCCGGCAGGCGCTCGAGGGCCGGCACGATCACGGTGTCGTACTGCAGGCCTTTCGCCTTGTGCACCGTCAGCAGTTCCACGCGCACGTCGGGACGCTCGCGTGACGGGGCGTACAGTGACTCCAGCGCGCGGCCCAGGCGTGTCAGGTCGACCGGCCCGGTTTGCCGCGCTTCGACGTCGGCCAGCGTCTCGAGGTAGGCCTCGGCTTCATCGAGCTCGCGCTCGGAGCCGACCGTCGCGGGGCCGCCGAGCGCATGCCAGGCACGTTCGACGGTGTCGCGCAGGCCCAGGCGCCGCAATTCGTCGAGTGCGGTGTCGAGGATGCCCCACGTCCGCTCGAGCCGCTGGCGGGATCCGGCATCGAGCCGCGCGCCGCGCGCCGGATCGCGTAACAACTCGACCACCGTCGCTTCGCGATCATCCCCCAGCAGCGCGTGCAACGCGGCGAGCGTGAGGCCGCACCACGGAGCGCGCAGCACCGCCAGCCATGCCGGACGATCGGCGAGGTGCGACAGTGCGCGCGTCAACGCCAGCAGGTCGAGCACGACCGGCCGCTCACCGAGCGGATCGATGTCGGTAGCGCGGAACGGAATGCCCAGCCGCGCGAGTTCCGCGACAACGTGCACGAGGTGACTGCGGCCCTGCACCAGGATGCCGACCCGCGCCTTGGGCTCCATCGCGAGACGCTCGCGCACGATCGCCGCCACCTGTTGCGCCTCGTAGAAACGGCTGCGACGCAGCAGCGCGTGTACCCGCACACCGCCGTCCGTGCCGGCCTCCAGGCGCGCGACGCTCGGCGCGTAGCTCACCGCGCCGCGCAGCACGTCATCGGTCTCCGGCAGCACCTGCCCGAAACATTCGTTGACCCACTGCACCACTGGCACGGTCGAGCGGAAGTTCACGGCCAGCGTGAGTGGCTCGAGTTCTAGATCGCGGAGGCCGTGGTTGCGGATGTCGAGGAACAGCCCGACCTCCGCGTTGCGGAAGCGGTAGATCGACTGCATCGGGTCGCCGACGAGGAACAGCGTGCGCCCGTCGTCGCGCTGCCAGCCAGCCGTGAGCGACTCGAGCAGCTTCACCTGGGCTTCGGACGTGTCCTGGAACTCGTCCACCAGCACGTGCCGCAGTTCGGCGTCGAGTGCGAGCGCGGTGTCGGTCGGAGCGTCGCCCGTACCGAGGGACTGCCGTGCCGCCGACGCAAAGCGTGGGTAGTCCGCGACGCGCTGCTCGGCGAACACCAGTTCCAGCTCCGCGACGGCAAGCCGCAGGACCCGGAACTGGGCGACCAGGACGCGCCACTCTTCCGCATCGTACGCGGGCGATGGCAGCCGCCGCACCGCATCGAGAAGCGCCACCGCGTCTTCGTGCATACGCAGCTCGTCCGCCACAAGTCCCGCGCGTCGCTTCAGCTCCTGGCCGGCGGCTCCGGACGGAATCCCGACGCCGACGTTGAACGCCGAGCGCACCTTGCATTCGGCCGTGAGGAACAGGCTCGCCAGCCCCTGCCACTGCGGGATGCTCGCGAGCGATGCCTCAGGTGGCTGCGTCGCCTCGGCCCACGCGCAGATCGGCGACTCCTTGCCTGCCGCGACGAGGTTGCGTGCCGCGGCGGTCGCGACGGCGGCGGCATCACGCAGGGCCGCCTGCGGAAACGCCCGGTGCAACGATTCCAGGTGCCCGCGCACCAGTTGTTCGCGTGCCGATTCAAGCTCGCGCCGCAGGTAGGCTTGCGTCGCAGCGTCTGGCACGTCGTCCGGCAGCATCGGCAGCCACGCCTCGCGCCGCATGAGCATCTCGATCACCAGCTCGACGAAACGCTCGACGCGGTTGTCGACGTGCGCCAGCAGTGTCGCCACGGCGTCGGACGCGAGCGGCAACCCATGCGGCAGCTGGGCGAGCAGGTTCTCGGCCGCGCGGCGATACAGGTCGCGCGCGTCCTCCTCGATGCCGAGGCCGGCACCGAGCCCGGAGAGCAGCGGCAGGCGGCGCGCGAGGCCGAGATTGAGCGCGTCGATGGTCTGAATGCGCAGGCGTCCGGGCTGTGCCAGCAGGTTCCAGCCGCGCGCCTGGTCTGCGGCCAGCGCCGCGCGCGCGAGGTGCAGCGTGCGCTCGTGCAGCGGCCGCTCCGGGTCAGGCGCATGCACGGCACGCAGCGCGCCGAGGATGCGGTCGCGCATCTCCGCCGCGGCCTTGCGCGTAAAGGTGATCGCCAGGATCGATTCCGGCTCGGCGACGGTGGTCAGCAATGCGAGGAAGCGCCGCGTGAGCAGTTCCGTCTTGCCCGCCCCGGCCGGAGCCTGGACGATGAAGCTGCGGCTGACGTCGAGCGCTCGCTCGCGGGCCGACGCATCGGCAGCGCGCAAGTCACTCATCGCCACCGTCCTCGCCGGCTCGCGCGGCGGTGGTCTCCGCAATTCGGCAGAGCGCACCAAGATGGCAGTACTCGCAGGCCCGTGGGGGATCGGGCGCCAGCCGCGCGTCGCCCGAAGCGTATTCCGCTGCCAGCGCTTCGAGTCGGCGCCGCCACGCGCCGAGCAACTCCTCCCAGGAGGCGTATTCGCGTGGCCAGCCCTTGGCGCCAGGCTCGCGCAGGCCCGGGAATGCATCGGCATCCCGTGCAACGCCGACGTAACCGGTGTCGCCGCTGCGCACGCGCGCAAAAGCCACGGCGCTCACTCGTTCGGCACCGAGCGCCTGCACGTACGCCGGCAGCTGCGGCAGCCTGGGCCGCTCGTCGAGCCACGCCCGGACCTCGGCATTGGCGCCGGTCTTGTAATCAATCACCGCGAGCGAACCGTCGGCCAGGCGATCGATGCGATCCGGCCGGAACTCGAGCGTGAGCGCACCGATCTGCGCAGAGTACGGTTCCTCGACGTCCTCGATGGCGAACGCCGTGCGCTTGCGATCCGCGTCCACCATCGAGAGCACGCGTGCCTCGAGCCAGGCGGCTTCCAGATCGAGCAGGTGCCGCAACAGGTCGTCCGCGGTGCGGCGTGCTTCGGCAAGTGCGGCGGCCACGGCGCGCCGGACCACAGCCTGCACGTCGGCCGCGTCCAGTGCCAGCAATGCACCCTGGCTGCCGAGTTCCAGCCACAGCACCGCGAGCGCCTTGTGGACCAGATCGCCACGTTCCGCGGCGTCCACACCCATGCCTGGCTCCTCCAGCGCACGGGCGCCGAGCCGCAACTCGGCCTGAGCGCGGAACGGGCACGCCGCCTGCAACTCGAGCAGGCGCGCCCCACCGCGGCGGGCTTCGTCCGCGGTGATCGGCGGAAACGCGCCATCGACCATCGCCTCGAGTGCCGGCCGGCGGGCGTACTGGGCTGCCGCGAGCCTCGGGGCGAGCCACTGGGCCGGCAGGTCGAGCGTCGGTATCGAAGCCACCAAGGGGCTCGGCAGCAGCGGCGCGTCGTCCTCCACCTCGGGGACGCTCAGGATCACCTCGCCAGCGCCGGCGAGCAGGCGCTCGAGCACCCGACGGGATTGCCGGGCTGCGAGTTCGGCCGAAGCCCGCGGCACGCCGTGGCGCACCTGGGCGGTCCTTGGCAGGAACGGATCGGGGGCGGCCGGCGGCGGCCAGCGGGCGGCATCGAGGCCGCACACCCAGAGGGCGTCGAACGTCATCCCGGCGCTGGTCTCCGGGTCGATCACCAGCAGGGGCACACGCAGTTCCTGCGGCTCGAACAGGACCCGGCCCGCCATTTCCCGCAGCAGTCCGACCGCCTCGGCACGGGTTACACGCCCGGTGAATTCATCGCAGGCACCCAGTTCGGACACGAGGGAACGCCAGCGTTGTTCCGCCTGATACTCCGCACTGTCCACGGCGGTACCCGGCCAACCCAGGCTTGTCAGTAATCCAAAAATATTTTTAGAACAATTACTTGGAATGTCTTTTTCAGGCCATTTCGATAGCGCGGTATGCCCGGCGGTCAGCGCCGCTGCCAACAGCGGGCAGCCACGCTCCGCGGCCATGCGCTCAAAGGCCGCGAGCCCGAGCCCGGGCCCCTCGAAGCGACGCATGCGGGCGTCCAGTCGAGCCCTCGCGGCAGCTTCCTCGGCGGCCCCCGTGAGGAACGGGTTGCGCAGCAACCGGCTCAGCGTCTGCAGGTCGGGAGGCCGAACGAACAGATCCAGGAGATCAAGGGCCGCAGCGACCACCGGTTGCTCGACGAGCGGCCGCGCGGCCGCCAGCTCGAACGCCTGTCCCTCCGGCACCGGTCCGCCAGTCATGCCGGTGGACGGAACGAACACTCGCTCCACGATCCTGCGCACCGTCTCGCGCCGAGCCCGGAGCTCCGGCACGACAATGGCCACCCGCCGGTCGCTCCGCTCGTGCAGCAACTCGGCGGCCCACCGGGCGGCCGCGTCGATCTCGGCGGCAAAATCCAGGCAGCGGACGCGGCATGCAGCGCCGCCACCGGGCAGCGCAGGCGCGTGCTGCACCGGCAGCCCCGCCGCGGCCCAGCGCTCCAGCAGCGCCTCCTGCAAAGGCGTCAGCTGGTCGAACCCGACGAATTCGAGCCCCGGTTGCGCCGCCTCTGCCTGGACTCGCGTTTGAGCCAGCGCGGCATCGACCCAGCCGCGTGACTCGAGCAGGCGCAAGTACTGCTGGCACCAGCGCGCGAACGCCGCAGTCTCGGGGGAGTCGTCGCCGGTCAACGCGTCCAGTGGAATGCAGTAATCGTGCAGGCGACGCCACGACTGGTACGCCGCGCGCGCCACGCCGGCGGACGACACCAGCGGATCGAGGTCCGGGTCGTCGCGGACGATGCGTTCCCAGATCACAGACGCGGCGCTCGGGGGCACCCAGCGTCCGTCGAGCCGGCCCGCCTGCCGGTCGAGCGCGAACAGCCGTTCGATCAGCTCATCCCAAGTGACGATATCGGGAGTCGCCCAAACCTCGAGGCCGCTAGCGAGACAGTCCTCGTCATGGCGCACGCGCAGGTGATGCGCGAGGCGGCGCGTCGGCGTGACGCGCGTCACGGCACCCGGCCGCGCGGCGGTGTCAGGTGCGGGCGCCAGCGTCCACCACCCGCAAGGCGGGGTTCGGCCGCGTCGCCGGCTGGTCGCCGGCCGCGTAGTCCGCGAGCAATTCCTCGATGCGCCCGAATACCTCCGCAAGCACCTGCGGCTCGGGCAGGTTGGTGATGCGGAAGTGATTGCGGTACGGCACGTTGAAGCTCGAACCCGGCGCGACCAGCACGTGCTTGTGCTCGAGCAGGTCGAGCGCGAACTGCTGGTCGTCGAAATCCGGCAGCACGTCGGTCTGCACGCCGACGAAGGCGTAGCAGGCGCCCATCGGTGGCGTGACGTGCAGGAAGCGGCTGCGGCTCACGGCGTCGAGGATGGCCTTGCGCGACTCGTACAGACGCCCCCCCGGGCCCGTGAGTTCGTGGATGCTCTGGAAACCGCCGAGCGCGGTCTGCACGGCCCACTGTCCCGGCACGTTGCTGCACAGGCGCAGCGACGACAGCAGTTCGAGCGCCGACAGGTAATCACGCGAATGCTCGACGTCGCCCGAGAACACCGCCCAGCCGACGCGATAGCCGCAGGCGCGATACACTTTCGACAGGCCGCTCAGCGTGCCGCACAGCGTGTGCTGCACGAGCGTCGCCATTGGCGTGAACTCGGCCCCGTCGTAGGTCATCTGGTCGTAGATCTCGTCCGCGAGTACCAGCAGGTGGTACTTCTCGGCGACGCGCGCGATGGCTTCGAGGACGGAGCGCGGATAGACGGCGCCCGTCGGGTTGTTCGGGTTGATCACCACGATGGCGCGCGTGCGCTTGGTGATCAGCGACTCGATCTCGTCGGGGTCGGGGACGAAGCCGCGCTCCGGCCGGCAGGGATAGTGCACGGCGCGGCCGCGGTTCAGGTTCACCGCAGCGGTCCACAGCGGGTAGTCGGGGCTCGGGACCAGCACCTCCTCGTCGGGCGCGAGCAGCGCGCGCAGCGTGAGGTCGATCAGCTCGCTGACGCCGTTGCCGATGAACACATCGTCCGCGGTGACCCCGCGCACGCCGCGCTCCTGCTGCTGCATCACCACGGCCTCGCGGGCCGGGAAGATGCCCTTCTGGTGGCAGTAG